>Ga0114959_10001245_pt1 | contig 22693 bp, 26 predicted proteins | sample C_130625_EF_Meta_FD_87317 | JGI IMG/M metagenome (GOLD analysis project Ga0114959, IMG submission 87317) | Freshwater microbial communities from Lake Croche, Canada to study carbon cycling - C_130625_EF_MetaG | ecosystem: Environmental > Aquatic > Freshwater > Lake | place: Lake Croche, Canada... | reverse complement strand
TTGATCAATGTAAGGCTGGTCAACTACACCGTTACACCTTCAGGGTCGTACGAGTACCCGCACGGAATGGTAGCAACGGGCAACAAGCGAGTGCGGCTTAACGCAGACCTTCGCGTCGTCGAGGAAACCGTGCTGGCCTCGCAGACCGAACCTCGCACGCCAAGCGGGTGGGGAGGCCAGCAGCTGCACGGAGTCGAAGACTTGAAGCTCGTGCGCCTGGACGACGAGGTGGTGTTTACGGGAACCATGGCCCACGCCGACGGCCGCATAGGCATGTGCATAGGCAAGTACGAAGATATCTTGCGCCCGTCGGAGCTCACGATGAAGGCCTCGTGCGAGAAAAATTGGGTCTTTTTGCCAGGCCAACGATCCATGATCTACAACTGGCATCCTCTGCAGTACGGGCCTCTACGAGGCGTGGAGCTTGCTATCACGCAGACCACGCCGATGCCGCGCCTCTTCGAAATGGCGCGCGGATCGACCAACGGTGTGGAGTTTGAAAACGAGTGGTGGTTCGTCGTGCATTTCGTGCACAAGCACGGCAATGAAATACGGTTTTATTACCATTCCATTGTGGTCTTGAGCCCGCAAGTGCAGTTGCTGCGGTACACGTACCCGTTTAAATTCAGCGGGACGGCAATTGAGTATTGCTTGGGTCTGGTGGTGGAGCCAGGGAGACTACTCCTCACGCACAGCGCGAACGATGCGGACAGCAACTTGCTGGTGGTGTCCCGCAGCGCAGTTGACGCGCTGTGGATTTAAGCGTCCCACTGCGTGTAGTTGAATGGGTCGGGGGGAGGCAAGTGGGTTTTCCAGTAAAGATCAGTGGGGTCAATGGGGGGTTTAGGGGCAACTCGCTTTTTGAGCTCGCCGACTTGCGGCGGCTTGGGCGCAAAGCAGTTGACGCCCATTTTCTGCATCGCATTTTGGATGTACCCTCCGTTGACGCCAGGCCGCCCGCAGTCTTGTTTGTGTTTGGGGTTGACTTGGAATTCCTGCCAGGTTTTGGTTTGAGTTGGGTACAGGCCCATTTGGTCGTCGGACCACCCGTAGTTGCACCATTCGGCTCCCTGTTTGTGAGCGTCCGTGATTTGCTGAACGGTGGCCAGTTTCCCGCCGTACGCTTTGCAGACGGCCTTGGCGTTCTGGTAATCGAGTTGGCCAGGCACGTGAAATACTTGGGCGACAGCGTCTTTACTTTTCTGAGAAATGGTAAAATCGACTTCGGGATTTTTCTTAAAAAGGTTCCGCACGGTGGCGGTCAAATTGACGCCTAAAAAATACTGACTCCCGACCAGCGAGATGACAACTAGAAATATGGCTAAAATGAATACTTCTAGGGTGGTGTAGGCTTTGCTCAGCGAAACCAGCGTAATCAGCATAATGCCAGCGACAATCGGCACAAGAAATTTAAAACTGACGCGGTCGTCAGTGAAAGCGTCGGGGTTATCCATTATCTTAGGCTTTACAAAAAATGATCGAGCGCGAAATGCTCTTCGACAAAGATTGTCGCCGCGTCCAGGTCAAAGTCGGGGGTTCGGGGGCAGCGATGAAACCATGCGTAAAGCGCTCTAAATTGGGCTTCGGTCATGGCTGTGTTGATTTGCTCCAGAGAGAGCACACCAGCAGGAAAGGGCATTGCAGCAAGTCCAAAGGGGTCGAGCAACCGCTTAAGTAGGGAAAGAACTTGCATTGCGCTCATCAATCCGACCAAGCGATCCAGTTCAAATACCTCGGGGTTGTGTTTGAACAAGGCGTGGACATTCGTCCACATCGCCGTGTAGTCAGCATAACTTAACGCCATGTCGAGATTAGAAAAAAAAAGAAGTTGTCTTTTTCATTTCTCATCCCACGGCAGAAGTTTCCAGAAGAAAGACAAAGCAGTACCCGCCTTTTGTCGGCGTCGTAGTCGAAAAAATCATTTCATCGTCGATGCATACCCAGCCAGTGTCATGGCGCACGCAAGCAGTGTAGTGGCCTCCCCCAACGCTGCCGTTGTGCACGCAGACGGCAGCAAGTTTGTAGGTGTGGGGACCAAGCACCAAGGTTTCAGGGACGTCGACGACGGACGAGTCTTTGCGGACGTCCACGGTGAAACGTTTGAGCGCGATAAACAAGACAGGCGGCAAGGTCGCGAACGCGCACCGCCGCTCAACGCTGTGCGGCAGGCCTGCGTCGTCTTTCCACCCGTCCATCTTTTCCGAAGCAACATAAGCGTGAAGGCAGTCGACCAAGGTCGTGACTCCTTCAGGGATGGGTAGTTTCAGGAAAAAAAACGGTTCGGGAGTCGACGCCAGCACCGTACCCGTTCCTTCTTCTGTAACGGTGTGGACGTGCACGCCAAAGAAGAGTTGAATGATGGGCGATTGAAACTGACCTGCAACCATGGCCCGACTTTGCGTTTCGGTGTCAGCAGCTTTTTCGCTGCAGTAGGCCGTATGAAAAGCGTCTACCATAAAGTGAATGAACTCGTCAACGTCGTTTTGGCGTAAATTCATAAAGGCCGCGTTTTTTCGATGATGGGCATACATCTGAATGTTGTGCAAAAACCGCTCGGGTCGCACGGTAACGTTGCCTGATTGCGCCATGCGCCGCAAATCATCGTACTCTTTCAAAAATTGCTGCTCAGGGGTTGACGGGTTAATGGTAGTGGCATTCAATAGCGCGTTCAGTGGGGTGCAGTGCAAAAAGCACTGCAGCACCGAATTTATGTAGCAGGTGTTGCCTAGATTTACAAACCCTGATGGCATTTCGTTCGTTTACGCGTAAGCGTTTAAATAAAAATTTGGAAAAAAAATATTTTGTAGGGATTATGAAGATTTTGATTTTGATTTTGGCTTTGGTGGTAGCACTGATGATCCCTAAATTCGAGGCGTTCAAGGAAAAGCAAAAATACACGCATGGTTCAAGTTCTCCCTCATGGAATGGGTTGATGCGGTAATTTTTTTTTTACGCCACACAATGCATGTGGGTCTGGATTGTGATTGGGGTCTTACTGCTCGTTTTAGTGTGCGGGCGATCGCGAGAATCCTTTTACATTGAAAATAATGTTCCCGAAGGTATAAAATATATCAAAATCGTGAATACGCCCTACGTGAAAGAAGACGGGTCGCTAGTGGATACCGTTATGGGGTGGAGCGGAGCAGGTCACGACAATCCAGGCGACAAGAACCAAACAGAAGAGTCGTGTCGCGCCAAAGCCGCTGCCAATCCAGAGAAATATGTCGCGTGGGGGTTTCGAATGGACACCCATCCTGACCCCAACTATCGCAAGACGTGTTTTCTTTACCGAAAGGGAGAATTCGGTCGCTTTCGGGGTAATCCAATGGATAACGTTCACGTTACGGGATGTGTCAATCCAGGAGAAAAAGTTGCGAATGCCTGTAATCTTGGTGACGTGATTGGGGATCGGTATCTGCAAATTTCGCAACTTGCCGCGTTCGACATGAACGGCGTCAACGTGGCCAAAGGCCAGCCCGTCACGGCGACTCCGCCGCTAAGTGGCTCGGGGGCGGCATCGATTGCCGTGGATGGCAATTTGGTAGCGCGCAATTATCCTAATTTCATTTATCATAGTGAGAGTACCAAGGGAAACGAGTTCTGGCAAGTAGAACTAAAAGAACCTACAACATTAAGCCGCATTGAGTACTACAATCGATTGGACTGCTGCCAATATCGAGCTCGAAACTATATACTTTTGCTCCTGGGGAGCGGGGGAGAATTGTTGGCGTCGATTCCGTTTCAGTCCTCGTCCCAGTCGATGACGTTTTATTTGAATAAAATGGATGGAGTGGAAGGGATTGAGGGACCGAAAGGCGACAAGGGTGAAAAAGGCGATCAGGGACTGAAGGGAGATCCAGGGCCAGCAGGGCCCGCGGGCAGCGCAGGAGCTCCAGGAGGGCAAGGAGTTGCTGGACCGACAGGAGAGAAGGGTCCAAAGGGAGACAAGGGAGATCAAGGCCCGATGGGACAAGACGCTCTCGAAGAAGGCGCGGATGGAACGTACGCGCATACTGTGCTAGGAAGCTCGAAGTATGGTGAATTAACGTAACCTTTTTTTAGGACCCAAAAGGCATGTGGATTTGGATTCTCGGTGTTGTATTGATAGTGATTCTTGTCGCGGGTCGACTATCGAACCCCAAAGAATCCTTTCAGGTCGAGATGAGTGTATCCGACAAAGTAAAATACGTTGTATTGTTGAACGGCCCCACTCATGATATCGGCATGGAGCCAATTATTGATATTGTACCAGGGTGGCATGTCGGTAGCGAATTTGACGAGTTCAGTAACAAACAAACGGGTTTGACTTGGCAATTCTGTCGAGCTACCGCTGCACAGAACCCTGAAAAATATATCGCGTGGGGTTTTAGAAAAAAGAACCATCCTGACAACTCATATAAAGAAACGTGCTTTTTTTACAAAAGAAACAGTAAATTCCAGTCCAATTTTTATGGCGAGGTCAGTGATCCCTACCATATCACAGGGTGCTTAAATCCAGGTGAAAAAGTTGCTAACAGGTGCAACCAAGGCGATGTTATGAGCAGGCGCGAGATTATTCTTTCTCAACTCGCCGTGTTTGATATGAACGGTAACAATGTAGCAAAGGGTCAAGCGATTTATGCATCGCCCACATCTGGTGGAACCATCGCTAGCACCGTCAATGGAACCTTAGAGCAACGAAATTATTCCGATTGTTATACTAGTGGTAATACGGGAAGTGAATATGTCGTGTTACCGCTTGGCCAATCTACACAAATCAGCCGCATCGAATATTACGGTTCAAAGGAACTAAGTGTATCTCGATTTTACACTTTTCATCTACTCGGGGAGGGCTACGAACCAGTCGCAGTCATTCCGTTTCAATCTTCTGCCAAATTTATGGCGTTTGACTTTAAAAAAATGAAAGGGGAGCCTGGTCCGAAGGGCGATGCGGGTGCAAGGGGCGAAGCTGGCCCGAAAGGCGATGCGGGGGACGTAGGGCCAAAGGGGGACCCAGGTCCAATGGGGCCTCAAGGATTGGCGGGAGCAGCAGCCGAAGTGGGTGCGCAAGGCCCAGCTGGACCTGAAGGGCCTACGGGTCCTCAAGGAAAGGACGGTGTTGCGGGTCCCCCAGGCCCCGTAGGTGCAGCGGGAAGCGGGGGTCCCGTAGGACCTGCGGGGAGTGCAGGTCCTGCAGGCGCGGTCGGACCGAAGGGTGATAGTATCATTGGTCCGCCTGGAGCAAAAGGTCCGAAAGGCGACAAGGGAGATCAAGGGGCGAAGGGGGAAATGCCATTAGAAGACGGTATTAGTGGAACTTACGCCGCCACGGCACTAGGTAGTTCAGCAATCTAATTTTCCTAGAATTTTCCTAGAATTTTCCTAGAATTTTCCTAGAATTTTCCTAGAATTTTCCTAGAAATTTCCTGGACAAACAATTCTTGAGTAAAGTTTTCGAACACAACTTCAAATCCACACGAATACCACCTAATGTCTGTGTTCGACAACTTAGAATTCCGTCGGCTCCAAGCCAAAAACCCATCAGGTCACTTAATACGAGTCTTAAAATTATATTTTTTAGCCCGCGACGACCGCTTTCCATTTGTAACGTTTTCCGAAGAAGGCGACAGTCTAATCATCACTGATACTGACATCTTCATGCACCATTGGACCAACTTGGTAGGAGCAAGTCCAAATTTTGAATCATTCCAGCGATTTTTACGCGAGTATAATATTTTCGTGAAAAAAATCATTGCTCCACAAAAAACCTACTGGTTTGGAGGCGATCACTTGCATCGCGATTTTGAAGATAGACTCTTCGAAATCACGCGCACGAGAAGAACGCGGCGCGCGCTTGCAGAGAGCTCTTAAATAGGTACGCGGATGTCGGTCAACCCCGCTCGAATTTCGTGCGGAATAAGCTGCTTTAAATGTCGCGCTGCGTCGACTACATTGCAAATGTGGACGCCATCCGATTCTTTCGGAGGAGTGCCGTACTCGTCTTTGTAGTGCACGAGTTTTAGGATGGCATAGAGCTTAGGATTGTAGAGCTTAATTTTATCGTGGCGGTCTTCAAGCAAATGCTTTAAATAAAGGAGATCATGGCTTTTATTCGACTGCGAACAGTCAATGTAGAAATTTTTTGGATTGAACCCTGAAGTACTAAACCAGTAGCCCTGGTGCTTCCCGCATTTCGTGCAGTGCGCGCATACTTTTTCTTTTAATCCGCGGGAGGGTGGTCCGTAAGCGCGACCGTAGTCAATAATTTTAGTCATATACTTGCAGCAAAACGATAGGTCCCCGTAGTGGAATTGCAGGGGCTGGGGCATTTCATAAATCATAATGTTGTTCGCGTGCAAGTCGTAGTGCGTAAACTCATGGACGAGCGCCGCTAGCACGGCGTATACCTGATAGAGAATTTTGGGCAACTCATCCCTCACAAACTGCTGCGAAAACGAGTACCGTTCAATCGTTTGGGCTTCGGGGCTACGAAGGTACTGCACGAGCAAGCACTGTCGATCGTTGTGGCGACACGACTCCTTTATATCGGGTTCGATGCGGTGCAGACCCGCAAGGGGAGTAACGCGGCTCCGCCCTTTCGCGTCGGCGGACTCGTAGCGGTACATGGCATACGTCTGGACAAAGCAGGGAAAATGCTTATGGATGAGTTCGTTGATGTAAAGCCCCAGCATGTATTCGTACGCCAAGTTGTCGGCCTCGGGGTCTTTGGTGGTTTTCAGCACCGCGTACGCCACGTACGCCGCCGCGTCGACGTGTTTTTTATACTCGAGGCAGTAGACCGACGCGTTGGCGGACGACGACCCAATTCGCTTGAGTCCGTGTTTCCCTATCTGTGTCAAATCTTCGAATTTGAAAAACTCGTTAATCTCTTTCACGCGAGTTCCCGTTGCAAGGCATGCGATGGGGTCAACGCAGACTTGCGTCAACGCGGCTCGACGCGTCGTCATACAGTATTCGTCCCAAAAAAAAATAAACGAGAGGCTTAGCGAAGACGGGCGGTAAATTCGGCATGTCGCAACTCCATCACGTGGCTGCGGAGGTGCAACAGATACGTTTCAAATGACGGCGTAGACGCGACGGCGTGCGACGGGGCATCGTCCGCATATTTTATGGTTCGCTCCCGCTGACGAGATTTTTGTCCGACCATTTGTTGCTTCTTCGCTTCGGCATGCTTTGGTGCCGTAGAGAAAACGCTTTCCTTGGGGTGCGCGTCTTGGCGACGGCGCCCATTTTTAGCCATTTTTGCGACAAGAAGAATGCGAGGCATAGGGTGAGTTTTGTTTTGATAGAGACAAAGTCCCGTAAACATGTCAATTTTTTTTTAAAAAACACTTAAACCGCAAGCCCCAGGGTTGTGTAAATGGAAAAGCAGAAGAAACGGGGCCGAAAACCCAAAGGAGGTAAAATTTTAGAGTCCGTTGCCGTTCCCGACGAGGTACCTGAGGTAGTTCAAAACGTCATTTTACATTTGAAGTGTCAGTCCAAGGATCTATTAAAGCCGTTGTTTAGCAATTCAGGTGGTATAGAGCCATATACGGCAGACGCATGCCACACGCCCGTGTGTGATGGGTCCGACGCAAACGGCCTCCAGCAAAAACTGAAAAATTTGGCACGCAACTTGCACACCAACGAAATCAATGCGCGGTCGGATTGCTTTTGGTGCACGTATGCGTTTGACACCCCTGCCGTGCACATTCCCAAGTACCAGACCAACGGGGTGTACCAGGTGTACGGCTCCTTTTGCTGCCCCGAATGCGCCGCGGGGTACCTCATGGCAGACTCAACCCTGGACGCGTCCACGCGATTTGAACGGTTTCATCTTTTGAATTACTTGTACGCAAAAGTGTACGCCTACCAGCGCAACATAATTCCCGCGCCTGCACCGCACTATTTGTTAAGCAAGTTCTTTGGAGACTTGTCCATCGCCGAGTATCGCAACCTCATCAAAACGGAGTCCCTCATCTTGGTGCTCGACAAACCCATTTGTTGTTCGTACCCCGAAATTCTTCAAAGCAACCCTGAATTTACGCAGCCCGTACTCAACACGATCAAGCCAGAAGAAACGGCGTATCGGCTGTGCCGCAAGAAAAAAATCTAACGCCCTGCAGTGCGGTATTTATCCTCCATGAATTTTCCGATTTCCTGAAAAATCATTTGATGGGTTGAGACGGTGGGCGCAGCCTTGACGGGCGGCTTCAAGTAATCGCGAATCACGGCCACGGGATCCCCCAGTTCCGCGAGTTTCGCTTGCGCCTCGCTTTCCGTGTAGTTGGTTTGACTGCAAATGGTCGCAATGTCCATACTTTTACTTCCGCAAAAAGTTAATTACATCTTCACCGCAGGCAACGGCAATATTTTTTTCAGCTGCGCGAAAATCCCAAAATAGACGGTCAAAAACAGAGCCTTCAATTGAGTCCAGAAGAGCGACCCGACTTTCAAGATGCCCTTGGTGAGTTTTGGAGACACCTTTCTCTCAGAAAACGTTTGTTTGGCTCCTTCGCGGATCTCATCGATCGACGACTTGATGGTAGGCATAACTTCGAAATATATTAAAGATTCGCGGGACTAACCTAAACATATGAGCGGCAATGTCTTGACTATCAAGACGGTGCAAATTTCGCCCTTTCGCACGCTCATGACGGCTCTCAAGGATATTTTGCTGGAGACCAACATAACGTTTCAGGCCGACGGCATGCGAATTATCAACATGGACAAGTCGCACACCATCCTCGTTCATTTGTTGTTGCGGGCGGAAAATTTCGAAGTTTACGAGTGCAAGCACGACAAAATCGTGATTGGCGTCAACATGTTTCACCTTTTTAAACTCATCAATTCGATTGACAACGACGATACCCTTACTCTGTACATCGAAGCGGCCGACTACAACAACGGCATTGTCAATAATTTGGGGCTTCGGTTTGAGAACGGCGACATCAAGCAGTGCAAAACCCAAAAGTTGCGCCTCATTGAACCTGACACGGAGGAACTGGAGGTGCCCAACGTGACGTTTTCGTCCGTGCTGAATTTGCCGTCCACGGATTTTCAGAAAATAATCCGCGACCTGTCGTGCATTTCTGACACCGTGGAAATAAAGTCGGTTGCGAACGAGCTGATTTTTCGGTGTCGAGGGGCGTTTGCGTCTGCCGAAGTCCGCCGCGCCGAGTCGGACGGAAGCATGGAGTTTTTGCAGCAGGATTCGCAAAAGATCATTCAAGGCAATTTTAGTTTGAAGAATCTGGGGTACTTCATCAAGTGTACGAATCTGTGCTCTCAAATTGAAATGTTTCTAGAAAACGATTTGCCGCTCGTCGTCAAATATTCGGTGGCGTCCCTGGGCGACATCAAGCTCTGCTTGGCTCCGTTGCCCGAGTCCGCGTAAAAAGTATCTTACATGAGGTAATGCTTGCTGCAGATCCTCGCGCCTTTCGCATTACTTCTGACATGACGGACCAAAACGTGTACAACGGGACGGCGCCAGTCAACTCCTTGCGGGCGCGCTTTCAGCACGCACATATGTGCGAGCGCCTGGGGTGCAATGTACTGACCATTCCAGGCGATTTGCCCGACGTGGTGTTTTTGGCCAACGCGGGCCTAGTTCTGCCGCGCCTCCCTGAAAAGGTGATCCTGATGTCGCGCATGAAGTACGTAAGCCGCATACGCGAAACGCCGCCCTTGACCGAAGCGTTTCAAGCCCTTGGGTTCAAAACGCCAACGTTTCCCGTAACAGAAGTGTTTGAAGGGCAAGGCGAGGCGCGCTGGTTTCATGGAGGGCACCTGCTGTTTGTAGGCTACGGGTTTCGCGCCACTGCGCGCTCGGTGACGCTGCTGCGCCGAATCCTAGGCGAAATTTACAAATCGTACCGCGTGTTACCTCCACGAGTCGTGGGTCTTAAACTGGAATCACCGTACTGGTATCATTTAGACATGGCGATGTTGACCGTACATCCAACGTTTGCGATAGTTCACGAATCAGCGTTTTCAAAATCGACCCTGGCCAAGATGCGAGATTTCATCAAGGTCGTTCCCATTCGCGTTGGAGACGTGGACCAGTTTTGCTTGAACGCAGTTCCCACGAAAACCAAGCTCTACGTGCACACGCTGGATCCCTCGCTTCGGCGCCTTTTGGGGGCCCTCACAGGCCTTACGATTGTGGAAAACGACGTCTCCGAGTTCGAGAAAGCTGGCGGGGGCGTCCGCTGCATGATTTTGGACGTTTAGAACGCGTACCTCCTTTGAAAAAGCTGAACCACGATTTGGGTTTCGGAGTTCCTGACGCGATGTTGTTTGTCGCTGAAAGGTGCGATAAGCTATTGACCGCGGCCTCGTTGTTATTGATCTTTGCAGTAAGTTGTTTCACTTCGTCATGGAGCTTTGCGTTCGAGGCAATTAAGTTGTCGACGGTTTGCGTTGTCGTGAGGGTGTTTTCCGTTGTTAAAGAGCGTACTTCTTTCAGTACCTGGATAATTTCTTCAAACGTTTCGGGATCCCGTTCATCAAGGGGGGTGGACATAAGTAATCAAGCGATATTTTATTCCGCATTGTGGCGTTTGAACATGCATCCTTGCGGCTTGAGCAGTCGGCTAGCAATCTTCGTGGGGTTCTGATGCTCACTGTTGGTCATCCAAATTTTCACGACACAAAACCCTTTCTTGGGGGATACCGACAGTCCCGTTACGGCTGCGGCCAAGGCCTTGTCGCCCACCGTTTCTCCTGCGAGGAGCATCCACAGTTCTTTCCACGTATCGGCTACGGACTTGTTAGGCACCTTGTAGGAAAAGCACCCTCCGTCGCGATTCTTAGGGTCTTCCCAGGTGGGATGGACGGTATCGCGCATAAAAAACAGCATGCAGCTAGCAATTAGTTTTTCAGGCATCGCATGTGTAAGAGCAATGAGTTCTTCTACATACGTAAGTTTCATCACCGAAGTGTAGCTGGCCATGGACCAGTCGTTGTCGTGCGGCAAATGCGCCCACAACTGCCACTGCGACGGCAGTGGGTGGAGCGCCATTACCCACTACCATAAGCGGCGTTTATATTTGTTTTACTAGATACTTGTCGCTCAGCAATGTAACGTCCGAGGTCACGGCGACAACGCGGACGGCATCGTCAATAAATGTCACCTGGATGTCGTCGGACGGGGTCACGTGTAAATAATTCTTGCAGAGCCACAAGTTGAACGTTTTTGTAAACAGCCTAGACCCCACCACCATAAAGTCCTGTGGGGGAACATCGTACGACCCTCGGCCTACGCTCACGCTGATCCCTAAAAACGAGTAGGACGGTACCTCAAAATTGCGGTACGCCGCCTCGATCTCCTGCACTACGTCCCCCGCGGACGGCGCGGTCTCGGTCACGGGGGCGATCATGCGGTACTTGGTGTCCGTTCGGGAGTAGTAAATCACCAGCAAAGTGGCGGGCTGCATCACGGCGTAGTTGTAGGCCGTTAGGGGCAGCTGGGTACCGTCGGCCGCAACAATAAAATACTGGGTTACAGTCCGCTTGAACAAACGGAGCACAAATATCATGAAACGATTCATCCATCGCAAAAACCGATACAATAAAAATGCCATGTCCTCCATGAACAGAAAGCGGTTTCCGTAGGTGTCGTTGCGATCTTCGTAGCGAGGAATCATTGAAAGAATCTCTGCGGGTTTGTTTAAGTTTTTTACGCGCGATTCGACGGGACAGGTCGCCCTACAAAGGACTCGACACGGACGGTAAGCGGCATGCTGTACGGGCTAGCTGGGGTCGGCGCGGCGACGCCCGTAGGCTCTGGAGGAGGCTGCGTAGGCGGGAGGGGCTGCGGCACAAGGTTGGTCGTGTGCTGCTGCGGTTCAGGAGCCGCGCTGTACATGGCCTTGCCCGTGGCTGGATTGAGGCCAAACACAAAGAGCAAAATGCTTGCAATCGCCGTCATCAGCACAAACGGAATGGAAATAATTATCCACGACATGGCCGTGAGCCCTTTGAAGCAGAGCATGTTCAGCGTGAGTGTAAACATAATGCCAATAAGCATTTCGACGAACGCGGTATTGTACATGCCTCGGTAGAGGTCAATGACGACGTGCGCCGCGGCGTACACTGCATAAATCAGAGCGGGCATGCACAACGACGACAGCATACCACTTACGCCAGTTTTTTTTTCACCGCCGAGTGCGGCGTCGCTTCGACCTGAACCTCCGCGATTTGCAGCCGCGGCCTCCCCCGTTCAACGTTCGCGCCCACGGCGTGGGGTTGGCAAGCGCGGTCGCGGACCCTCTTAGGTACTCCGTGACGTTCGGCATCTTAATTCCGTTCGAGAAGCCCGTGTTGCTGAGGTACTGGTAGTGGCCTCCGCCTCGCGTTCGACGTCGCATGCCTTTACCCATTATTTTTTTTCACTTGAGGTTAGAGGCACTCGTGATTTTGTTGACGTTACCTAAAAACAGTTTCATCAACACAAAGGTGCCGTAAATGAGAGCAACGCCAATCACAATTAGCAAAATGGTCATGAGGATGTCATTTGGAATAGTGGGGATAGTCCCTACGTCCTTGAACACGACCTCTTCTTCGGACTCTCCTGTTGGCTGGCAGTCGATGTAAATTTGGCCGTCCCCCGCAAACCCGTTGGAGGTCGTGCCTTTCATGTTGACAAACACGGTCCCTTTTGAAACGGGAATGTACGAGGGTTGGACCAGCGCGTCCAAAATTTTGAAGGTGTCGCGTTCAATAGAAATGGACCCGTATCGGGGGTGAAATACCACGTACTGGATCTGCCTGCCTGTGCATGCCGTCTGATTCAAGTCGGGCCCTTGATACGTAAAATAGCGACTGGAAGGTATCAAATAGTTGGCATTAAAATCGGGAATATTCAGCGATGCCGACTTTCCGATGGAAGGAGCCGCAGCGATGATATCTTTTAACAAATACGACCCTTTTGTAAGTCGGTTACCGATCGTTATGGGAACACAAATGTAAAATCCGCCTTGATTGTTTTGATGGATTATTAATACTTCGGCATCTGCAGGTTTGCCTGAAAAAGTATGGATAGAAGGTTTTAAAATATATACAGCGACAGGTGTATAGTTCATATTGTTGTAGACAACGTCGCTTTTTCCATCGTATTTCATGAGTAAAGCAGTATTGAAGTTCTGCACGAAACAGGAACTGTCGCCGTACTTGTAGTGAAGCAAACATTTTAGAGAACATTTCGCCGCTCCATCTGTTTGAATGTCGATGGGTGGGGTTACACACGTCATATATTCATTTTACCTTTATTTTTCGAGAAATTCTTTAGAGCTTCGTCCAAAAATCCGCTGGGCAAGCCTTTTAGCATGCTGCTCGCTTGCTGCATGAGAGGCTGAAGTGCCTTGATGCCGTTGGTGAGGACGGCTTGATTGCTCTGAAGTTGATCGAGCTGACTACTCATACCTTCTTCTGCAAAAAAGGCATCATACTTGTTGGCCTTGGGTTTTTCTTTCACCGCTGGCGTCTTTGCTTTGACGGGAGCCTTGCCTTTGACGGGGACAGGCTTCTTTTTAGGGTCTTCCATGCCTTCGTGCATCAAATTGTTCGTGGCGCGGAACAGACTAGCCGCTATCACGGCACCTACAATGGCCAAGGTGCGGTTAGTAGTGACGGAAAAGCCAACGGCGCCTGCGAGAACAAACACGGCGATAGAGCTCCAGTCTTTCACGTGCAAGTAGGCAATCACGTTGAACACGGCGACGACTGCAACTACCCTAAACGTGGTCACTGAATCGACAATGGATCCGCCTCGTTGCCTCATGCATTCCCGTTGAGAAAGAAAAAAAAATTGATGGCACTTCCAACTTATTTACTGCCTTTCAAAGAAAACCCTTCGACCATGCACATTGCAACGTGTTGCGCCTACAACGCCACGGTCCACGGGCCTGGTGGTCCTGCGGGACACTTTATAGTGGACAACGTATGGTCTTCCGAGGAGTTCATGCACAACGACGCTTCGCGGCGCGCAGCGCGCCACAATTTAACCGTCGATCTTGTAAGGCTTACTGAAGTGGGTAACTACGCCACGTGCATACTGTGCACGGTTTACTTACGTATCCTGCAGCGAGCTGTGCGTCGACGGTAAAGTTTTGTACTCTGTCCATTTGATGTCTCGCGGACGCGGGCGCTCCACTTCTCTGTCCTTGGTCTCACGAATGATTCCGTCAATGTAGATTTCTTTAAGGAGTTTGCCCACCAAGAAACTGCCTTCGTGCTGGTCGCACGTTCCGTTTTCAATCTGCTCCAAGACGTCCAGAAGTTTGTTAAGAATGGTGAGGTCTACCTCCTTGAGCACCATGTTGTAAATTTCAAAGTAATGAAAAAACAAAAAGCTGCACTCGACGGCGATGGCGGCTTCTAGGTCGACCTTGCTGAGTCCCTGCGCCTTATGCGCGACGATGCACTGGATGCACCTACGAATTTCTGCGCTGTGCTGGTTTTCGCGAATCTTGAGCGTTTGATCTTCCACGCCATTGGCTTCGAGCATTTTTTTTAGCTGGAAGCGATCATTGTCCGTGAGCATTTAAAAAGTACGTGCCCCAAGTGTTTATTATTCTTTTTTTTTATGAAGGGATGACGTTATCTTTGATTAAAGTATATGAAGGAACTTGCGCCACCGCCCAAAATGCAAGCATCGGGGACGCGCGCCGACGCCGTCAACGCGACACTGCAGCAGCGCCAAACCATGTCTGCGGTGTTGCACCCAAAAACGGGAGGAGGAGACAAACACGACATTCCCGACGATCGCAGCGGGGACCTCATGAAGCAGGCCCTCCTCCTCAACAAGCAACAAGTCGCAGTCAACAACGCGACAGCGGAGCACCCAAAAGCGCCAATAAGTAAAGGGGGGGCTAAAAAAGTCTGGCGAAATACATGGAGCCGCAGAACACGATTGTCAGTGAACGGTCGCCGAGCATGTCGTTCAGCGAAAGCGCGCCGAGCGAAAGAGCGGTCACGGAAATGGTCCAGCCGAGAAAGAGCCCAGTCAGCCGCGCGACGGAAGCGGTCCAGGCGATAATGCCTGCTGCTGCGGCGGGAACCATTCTCGGGATGTCCCGCACTCGCTTATTTACGATTTTACTCATCTTGCTGGTCGTTGGATTTTTGGCGGTGAAGCTGCGGCCGTACATCAGCTACATAAGCACCATGGTGGACCTCTTGCAGACGCTCTTAACTTCGTCCATCGGTCTTGCCGCCTCCACGTCAACGGGTATCGTTGACAATACTGCCGATGGCACCGACGTCATAGTCGATAAACTCAGCGGCTCATCGAAAAAAAAAATAACGTCTCCGCCTAAAGCGTCCGAGTCGAACGCGTCGGACCCTAAACCGTCTGAATCTACGAAAACGTCGACAAAAAAGTCGCCCGAGCCCGACGAGTCGACTAGCTCTGTCCAATCCAAAAGCGGCTACTGCTATGTAGGAGATTGGAAAGGCGTTCGAAGTTGTGTCAAGGTGAACGGCGCCTGTGAATCGGGAAAAGTATTTTCCACCGAAGCTGAATGCACTAAAACCTAAAGGGGGCGGGCCGAAACTTCAATGCCTTATTCACGGTTGCAGCGACGTAACTCTGAAGCACGGTGGCGTTGAACGCTGTAAAGGAGGATTGCAAATCGCTGCCGCCGTTGGTGGCTTCTAGATTGATGCCCATCCCTGGCGGATAGTCGAGGTAGGTCACTTGCTCGAGCCGCGTTAGAACGGGGACAAAAATGAGTTCGCTGTTGGCCGCCAAGAGCGGTTTTAAATCTTGATCTGTCGTAGTAAAGCGAGCGTCAAAGCCGATGAGGACACCTGCCTTTGCAACGTAAATGCCGCCGTGGGCGCGATCATTCGCGGGCGTCAAGAAGACCAGCATCGGATAGTACGGACTTCCAACATTGTTTCGCCGAAAATCGCTGATGTTGGCAGAGGATAGCAAGGGCGTCCCAAACCGATCTGCGGTGCCGCCAGGGTACATGTTCTTGATCTGGGTGGCGCCGCCGCAGCCCAGGTTCGGAGCAACGTACAAAAACTGTGGGGTCGCGATGTACGATTCGGGATAAAGAGGCTTGATAGTGGATTGAATCACTTGGTCTATAATCGAATTGTACACCAACGCTCCGACAGTATAGCCAAAATCAAAGGCAATTCGTTCTCCCTTGCCTTCATTGACGGAATCTGCAGTCGCGTAGGTGTAGCGCTTGCGGTACTGCGAGAGTGGGACGTCGGCAAGCTGTGTGGCGAGGGACGGACGCGTATTTGTTTGTACCCGAACCTCCGCAATACGGGCTTGTAATTCACCAAGAGTAGTAGCAGGGGAGATGTCAAGGGACGCCTTCAACGCGGAATAAATGGCGGGGTCAATGGCGTAAAGCCGCACGCCTACTTGAACCCTATACGCTCCTGAGAGACAGGAGGTGAGAGGTCCTTTTATGGTGGAAGCAGGGTTTTTTAAGACGGTAAATTTTAGTTTTTCGCGTACGCGCGGACCAATCGAGTCTGTTCCACTGGTTTCCGCGCGAGCCCATTTGCGGGTGGGCTGGCGACTATTGGTTTCAAAAAGAATGTAATTGCCTACTGAATCGCACACGGCCATTACATTAGATCTTAAAAAAAACTAAAAAGGCGCTAGGCAAGGCGTCAGCGCTCGTAGCTGTGTATAACTGCGTAAAGCTCGGGCATAACGCGCGTTAACTCAGCATCTCGCTCTGCAGCCACCGCCATGAATTGGGCAAATATGGCAGCTTTTCTCTCTTGCGACCATTGCAAATTGGTTGCCCTGTTAGATAATGTGATGGTTTCTTCCAATCGCCACACGAGCTTCTTGTACGGCTCCAGAAGACACTCAAACGCAGGGTGGAATAGACGCATGATGTGGGTTGTAGTATCGCTCGAGATATCGCACTCGGTGATTGCCCCTTTTGCATCAAACTTGACGGCATACACTCCATACGCTTCGACGCGGTCGTCGTCGCTAAGCATGGGTCCGTCGCACCGATACACTTCAAACCCCTTCCCAACGTTTACGGCAACAATCTTGGACGCGAGATTCCAGAAATCAAGGTCGATTTCTTTCGGGGGAAGTGTACAAAGCTCTTTCCGCAGTCGCGAGATTTCAACGGCCGACGTATCGAGTTGGCGCATGTATCGTTCTTGCCACGCGCGAGGTTGCTGAACTTGAAGTCCTGCCTCCGCCGTCCAATGCTGCTCAAATGCAGTCGCCAGATGTTTAAGAAATTGCATTGAATTTGTTTTTTTGGATGGGTTGAAGTTGTATTTTATAACATCCTCGAAGAAAACCAAATAATTCAAATTCCTAGAATTTACTGATTGAAATACCACCTGAGCGAAAAGTACGGGGGCTTGGATCGAATGTCGGACGACTCCAGTTTCGAGACGGACAAGTTCGGCCCTTTGTTGACCAGCCCCAAAATGTCCCCTGGGTTCAGCGCGCTCTCAAAATACCGCAAGTCAGAAAGGTATCCGTTGAACCCGCCGTTCATGGTAGTAAATATGTCCCCGTTATTCTGCAAGGGCACGCTTTGAAGCACTTTGCGCTGCGAGAGCGTTCCGTTGACGTAGACGTCGAGGTTCACTCCTTTGACGCGAATGAGGATGTGCAGCCATTTGTTGAGCGGGACACCTTTCACAACGACGGTTTCCTCTATGGCACCAAACGTGTTCATTAGCACGTGAAGGTCGTTGACGCCTGGCGCAATGTAAAGGCCAGGTGAATTGTTCGGCGAGCTCATGCCTGGCTCGGACTGGGTGCTGTTGCTGTTGTTGCCCTTGCTGAAAATGTGCTGGAAGCGAGGACTGCCGACGTTCAGGTTGGAGATGTTGATCCAGACCGACCAGGAAAATTCAATGCCGTCGGCCTGATTCTGCGAACGCGAAATGTACACGCCCCCCGTGACGGCAGGATCCGAGGGAATCATTTTTTGATTGTTGGCATTGATCATCCCCTTGATCAAGTACGGGTTGGACGGCTGCAAAAAAAACGCCAGTACGCGCGTGCCCACGGACAAAAGCAGCGTAAATACAATAACGGCCAAGATGACAAACACGGTGCGGCCAAATACGGATTTGCTTTTTAAGGACGACGATAGGGAGGACGATGCTTGGTTAAAGCCAGGCACTTTTCCAAGCAGCCCAGTGAGACCATTTTTTGCACGGGCGAACATCGCGGCCATATATCATTCTAGAGATATTTTAGATGGTGATGGACGCTTTGGTGTCGTTGCCTTTTAAGAAGCTCAGTTGAATCTTGTACTGGTTGAAGAAGCTGGTCAGTAAATTACCGCCTGGCCCTTGTTTGTAGACGTTCCACGCTTGCTGCGGGTTCACGGCCGACCCCCAGTACTTGAAGCGGGCGGTAAACCCTGAAAATCCGCCGTTGGGTGTCAAGTTCACCTCGGTCGTTTCACTCACAGCGGACGGTGGCGATGTTAGCACGCACGTTTTTGCCAGTTTCCCGTTGATGTAGGTGTCCAGAGACTTGTCGTTGAGCGTGACAATGACGTTGGTCCATTTTTGCAGCGGAATGTTCGGGACGACGCAGGAAGCGGTGGTTCCGTCGGTGAGCGCGATGGAGGTTGTCAGGTTGTTGTCCACCGAGCCTAGAACTACCACGGGGTTGGCGCCGCGATTAAAAACGGGTTTGGGCGATCCGCCGTACGCGTAGCTCCAGTTTTCAATGTAAATCCAAATGCTGTACCCGTAGTTTAAGGCCGTGGCGTCGCCAATCGACTTTGCAGGGATCACTGTAGGAACGGTGGCTGCTGCATAGGTGCTAAGCGTCGTGGTCCCTGAAAACAGGAGGGACAGTACATAAACCAGAATGAGGAAAGCCACAATGGCGACAATCATCCAGACAACTTTCATATATGTTTGAATAGAAAGAAATTTTTACACGTTAGACTCTATGTCGTTTAAGCAAATCTCCGCCCGCTCACATATACAGGGTGGCATTGAAAGTCCCAATTTAACGGGAATGATTTTGATGGCGCAAAATTTATTGGGAGGGTCCTTTGGGTCGAGTGGACCGACAGGGGCGACGGGCGTTACAGGAGGGACGGGCCCTACGGGTACCATGACGGGCCCTACAGGCCCGACGGGGTCCACGGGACCGTCGGGCGTTACGGGGCCCACAGGGTGCACAGGCCCTCTAGGTCCAATCGGAGAAAGCGGCATCTCGGGAGGACGCCGACTCTATTTCGATGCAGCGGACCCCAAATTAACCACTACTCCGCGATTTCTGGAGCAAGAGACGTCAACGACCGCGCGCACCTTTGCCATCACGGTAGGGACCATTCCAGGCAGCGTTGTCAAAACGCCTGCAGGCATTTGGAGTGTTTACCTGTACCTTTCGGGACCATCCCAAATTTATCAGCTGTCCTTAAAACTCGGAAGCAACGCGCCCATCCTCTCGTCCAGTGTATTTGTGGAGCGGCTCACGCTCTACAAATTTAATTTTGGGGTGGAGGATACTCCATTGAAGGAGGAAGACGAAATCCAGGTGATACTGCCCCCTGACCTCACGCTGTTCTCGAATACAGCAGAGCAGTTCTCGTACATTGTGAGTACGTTGTCTGTCCTTGGCTTTACGGGGCCAAGCGGACCCACGGGTCGCCGCGGACCCATCGGATTTACAGGCACGCAAGGCGCCGCAGGTGTTTCGGGCGGGCTGCGCTTGTACTTGGATTACGTGAGTGACGGCGGTCCTCTGTTGCCCACGGCGACCGAGGTAGATGGCAATGGCGGGATCATAACCCGCGTTGCGCAACCTCCGTGGCCTCTCGGGCAGGGATACTTGGGCGTTGGCCGAAAATCAACCGTTACGGTGAATCGGTTGCCGAACGAGACGGCAGGGGAAACCATGGGCATGCTGTCGCAAACGTTCAGCGATCTCGTGGCAATAGGGGAAGTGGTAGTATCCAACGCATTCAATTCCCTGTACTCGACCGAATTCGAAGAATTTTCACTGGCGCAATTTGCCATTCCGTTGTCGCGGATTCCTGAAAACACGGGCGGCATACCGAGTGGTGTCTGGGAAATGGTTATTTACGCGTGCTATAACTCGTCCCCCGAATTCAATCTTGTCAACACGGTCAATTTGCGGTTTCGAGCCGCGCTCTACAATTCAGCTACGCCCAACGTAGATATGAAGTTGATTGGGCAGTCCGCTCCTTTGGTGCCAATCACTGGATTTGAGCCGTCGGAAATGTTTCTTTCCATGGCAGTCGAAAAAACTCCGCTTCAGGGGTACGACACGCTCCTCCTTTTGTTGACAGGCGAATCCACCAATAACCAGGAAAACGGTATCAACTTATATTTTCAGTCCTTGAATACGCTGTCGCGCGTAACTACGTCGCTTGCGCAATTTGTCGCGACGGGACCTACGGGAGTGACGGGAGCCCAGGGACCCAAGGGCGACGTGGGGTTGACAGGGCCTACTGGCGACACGGGAGCCACGGGGATGACGGGCGCTTCAGGGTGTACGGGGCCGCAAGGGCCGATAGGACTGAACGGTGTATCCAGTGGGCTGAGATTGTACTTGAATACCAGTCTGCAATACAGAAACAAATATGGGTCCGTGGACGCCTACGCAGGAATCGATCCCATGACGCTCGGCGAGATGGGTGCGTTAAATTTGAATAATGGATTCGCGGCCAACACGAGTGCTTTTCGATTAGACGCCATTACACTTGAGCCTCAAGTGGTATACGTTGAATCGTTCAACGAGTCCCCCGAGATTCTCCCATCGGGTACGACAAGTCACTTGATTGGGTATTTTGCCATTCCTATCAGCGCGCTTCCTCCGCCGCAACAACGGCTGCCTTACGGAAACTTTCAACTTAACTTGTACATAAAAAATACCCGCGTCGATTCTAGAATCAACTACAACGTCCTTTTACGTCGAAAAACAGCGTTGAATGGAAGCCTCTTCCAGAACATTTCGGCGGGCTCGGAAAATAGTACGGGTTCAGATATACTTCTCATCAAAAGCGCCTCCGACGTCTCGCAGGTCTACAACATTGACATGTTTGTGAACACCAGTTATGATCTGGCTCTATACGACGCAATGTATTTGCTCGTCACTACGTATACAAGCTTGGTTCGAATCACCTACGAAGGCAACAACATTTACTCTTCTATCAGGACAACGCTGTCAAATCCTGGATTTACAGGCCCGACGGGGTGCACAGGATCGACGGGCCCCACGGGTAGTACGGGATGCACGGGATCCACGGGTCCCCTGGGTACGGGCCCCACGGGGTCAACAGGCGCTACAGGTCCGACAGGCAGTACAGGGGATACGGGCTGCACTGGCCCCACGGGGTCAACGGGCGCTACGGGCCCGACAGGCAGTACAGGTGCGACAGGATGGACAGGCCCCACGGGATCAACGGGCGCTACGGGCCCGACAGGCAGTACAGGGGCGACAGGATGTACAGGCTCCATAGGACCACGGGGGTATCAAGGCATAGCGGGCGTATCTGGAGGACTGGTGGTATATTTAAACAGCAGTGTCCCTAGCGCGTCGATAGCTCCGATGAGAGGGACTTTAACTGCCATTTTAGACCTAACGCCTGGAAATGTGTCGCCGCCAATCAATGTGAATCCCGCAGTCAACACGGCGAGCAATCTCGCAGTCTTCCCGTTCCCAACAACACCTACCTTTTACGAGATTTCACCTGGAGGTGTGCAATTGTTTGCCATTCGAGTATACGATTTACCCAATTTTGGAATGAATTCCACCATGCCCGTAGGATTTTGGGAGATGAATCTTTATTCAAGAACTAACGTGGAAACCTTGGCACTACAGTTTTCTGTTTTTATGCACAAGGTCTCGCCATTTGGACTAGAATTGCCGTATCAAGACCCTATTTCTTACTCATTTGTCGGATCGTCGATTCCGTTGTTTCTTACGCCATCAAGTATCATTACGTACGACACTCTTCGTGGGTTCATACCTCAGTCGTATTCCTTAAGAAATTACAACTACATTTACATTGCCATTACGGCAAGCGGTACGGGGTCAGCCACCTTGTATTTTGAGTCGGAAGTGACGTACTCCCACGTTAAAACAACGCTCGAGCAACTTGGCGCAACGGGTCCTACGGGTATAACAGGGCCCATAGGCTTAACAGGGCCGCTGGGACAAACGGGGCCCATTGGAACGGGACCAACGGGATCTACTGGTTCTACGGGCCCTAGCGGGGCGACAGGGCCCAGCGGTCCTACGGGCCCATCAGGAGATACTGGTCATACAGGCCCCAGTGGTGTGTCGGGGCCCAGCGGTCCTACAGGCCCCAGCGGAGCTACGGGGTATACTGGACCGACAGGACTTGAAGGCCCCATGGGTCAAGCAGGAGTGTCGGGAGGATTAATTTTATACTTGACGCTATCCGAGCAAAGTGCGTTTTTTACAGCTGCGACCAATTTGACGGAAGCCTCAAATTTTCCCGACTCCTTACTTACGACCAACACGTCCATTAACGCCAGCATTTTACGGTTGCCGTCCACCTTTGCAAGTAATTATGTAGGGTCGGGAAATACCTTTCATGCAATGTCGGCGACGCCAACCGCGGTCCGAGTTGCTGAATATGTGAGTTTAAATGTCGGCGTAACGGGATTGTGCGTTGCCACCTTTTCCGTTCCTGTAACCGAATTACCGAATTTTGTCGACGTGATTCCGTTTGGA
>Ga0114959_10001241_pt1 | contig 22736 bp, 18 predicted proteins | sample C_130625_EF_Meta_FD_87317 | JGI IMG/M metagenome (GOLD analysis project Ga0114959, IMG submission 87317) | Freshwater microbial communities from Lake Croche, Canada to study carbon cycling - C_130625_EF_MetaG | ecosystem: Environmental > Aquatic > Freshwater > Lake | place: Lake Croche, Canada... | reverse complement strand
TCGGTCGAAGGGAAGCGGTGTCCTTCATAATATGGGGGTGATCAACGCTCATGTCAATCCTCATCGCATTCCGTTGGCCGAGGCCGACCCGGTAATTGCGGAACTCCTAATTCGGGAAGAGGAACGACAAGAACACAATCTGGAGCTGATTGCCAGCGAGAATATCGCCAGCACCGCCGTCCGGGAAGCGATGGCGAGCGTTTTGACCGACAAGTACGCGGAAGGGTATCCCGGAGCGCGATATTACGGAGGTTGCGAGGTCGTCGACGAGGTTGAGAACCTCGCCCGCGATCGCGTGAAAGAGCTGTTTGGGGCTGAGTACGCCAATGTCCAGCCTCACAGCGGATCACAAGCCAACACGGCCGTTTATTTCACCTTTATCAAGCCGGGAGACTCGGTAATGGGGATGGACCTCTCGCACGGCGGTCACCTCACCCACGGATCAGCGGTCAATTTCAGCGGTCAGCTGTATCACTTCTCGGCCTACGGCATTGACACCGATACCGGTTTCATCGACTACGACAAGGTGGCGGATCAGGTGGCTCAGGTTAAGCCAAAGATGCTGACGGTGGGAGCCAGTGCCTACTCTCGCGCGATCGATTACGCGAAGTTTCGGGAGATTGCCGACTCGGTGGGAGCTTTTCTGTTTGCGGACATCGCCCATCCGGCCGGATTGATCGCGAAAGGCAACTTGCCTTCGCCAATTCCCTATGCCCACGTGGTGACTTCTACGACCCATAAGACGCTGCGGGGTCCGCGGGGCGGCATTATCCTGATGGGTAAGGACTTCGAGAATCCGTTCGGGCAGAAGGCGGCAAAATCAGGGCGAACGCTCATGATGAGCGAATTGCTGGATCGGATGGTGATTCCGGGCGTTCAGGGCGGCGCGCTGATGCACGTGGTGGCGGCGAAGGCGATTGGCTTCCGAGAAAACCTACAACCGGAGTTCGGCGAGTACACAACCCAGGTGATTCGAAACGCCCGGGCTTTGGCGGGAGCCTTAATGAATCGCGGCTACCACATATTAAGCGGCGGTACGGACAACCATTTGATGCTGATTGATTTGCGGAATAAAGATATTTCTGGCAAATTGGCGCAGACCGCCCTGGATGCCGCGAACATTACGTGCAACAAGAACTCGGTGCCAAACGACGATAAATCGCCGCTGGTCACTTCCGGCATTCGGCTTGGTACCCCGGCGTTAACGACACGGGGAATGCGCGAAGCAGAAATGGAAGAAGTGGCCGGATTGATCGATCGCGTGGTGATGGCGGCAACCGACGAAGCGAATTTGGAACGGGTGCGGCAGGATGTGGTGGCGTTAACCGCGCGGTTTCCGATCCATGGGTGAGATTTCGTGGGTATTTTTGGGCAAAAAGGGCTAAAACCCGGTAACGAAGCGGTGGCGCAGTCGTCTGCAACTTTAGTCGTGGTTGAGGGAACAACGTTGGATTACAGTGCTGCGGGGAGGGTTAGCCTATCGCACGCAAGCGATCAGGTTTTGGTGATCCGGGCTCGAGAAGGAGACTACGACGCGTTCGAAGAACTTTTTAGCCGCTACCGATTACTGGTCTACCGATTTGCCTACCAAATGACCTCGCGCCGAGATGATGCGGAGGATATGGTTCAGGAAGCGTTTGTACGGGCGTACCAGAATCTGCACCGGTACCGCGATGAAGCCAAATTTACCACTTGGCTTTTGCGAATCGTCTCAAATCTTTGCACCGACCAGGCGCGAATGAGCACGCGGCGAACGAACTTGGAACAGCAAGAAGCGGCGGGGGCGCTGGACTGGATGACACTGGGAAGCCCCGATGATCCGGTTAATAACTTAGAAAGCGATCGCCGCAAGGTCATGCTCCGGAAGGCTCTGCTTGCCCTTCCGGTTCACCACCGAACGATGATTGTATTGCGAGATTTGGAGGAAAAGGATTATCCGGAGATTGCCGGCATTTTGAACTGCACGGTTGGGGGCGCAAAGCTGAGGGTATTGCGCGCTCGTCGGGCACTGAGGGATCGTTTGGTCCCACTACTAACGGAGGAACCAGTATGAACAAGAAACGTGAAGCCCTCATTTTAGAGTCTGTTTTTGAACAAACGGAGGCACCTGTCGGTTTGTCGCCGATGGAAGAGACGCGACGGCGCGAGTACGAGCAAATCCGCCTTCAGCTACAGTCGCTAAAGGAGGTTCCGACCGATCAGATGAGTAAAGATCGGTTGCGCGATGCAATTTTGAACCGGGGGCTCGGCGATCGAAAACCAAACCCTTGGCGAGCCCGATTGGCTTACCTCGCGGCTCCGGCGGCTTCTTTCGCATTCGCATTCGTGGCGATTTTGGCGGTGCGGGCAAATAGTCACTCCGGTGAGCCTAGAATCGTGGTGGATAACACAACCGTCACTCCGATGGCACGGATTCAAATGCCGGTCAGTACGGCCCCGACTCCGGTTGAATCTGCTTCGATGACCCAGAATTCTCAGGCTACAAACGTGGCATCAGAGTCATCCGCACGGTTGGTGCGTCGCTTAGCATCGAGGCGAGGCGAAGGAAATCGTCAAGTTCGGAAAAATGAAGATCTGGGGATGCCGGAGAATACACAACTGGTTTCTATGACCACGGCGAGCGGCGCGGACAACGTACCGCCTCCGTCGGAGGAGAAATTGATTCCCGTGACTTTGGGAACCAGTGGAGAAACTTCAAATGGCCCCATCGTGATCATGCAGCCCGCAGAATCCGCCGATCAGCCGGGGAATGCAACTGAGGTTTCATCGGGAGCTCACACTCTTGTTGGCGGTTAGTTTCGGTTGGTTGCTGGCCGTACAAGCTACGGTTAAAGCCGCCATCCTTTCCAAGGACACGGCTCCGGTGGCAATATCCGTGTTTGCCGATGGGCGACCGTTGGGTCGGGTTTATCGGTTGGACGATGACGGGTACTTCATCGGACCCCGAATCGTCGGGGCACCGAAAAAGATCTTGACCGGGGACCAAAAATTCGAGTTCCGGTTTGTTTCGCAAGATGGCCTTTCGGGCCTTTCTCTGTTGCGAGCGCTGAACCCAAGCGAACTTCCCGGCGGTAGTTTGGAACTTCCCAGCGATCGGGCCGACGGGATGGTTCTGCGGGGTTTTTCGGTAAGCGGTGATCTCACCCGACCAGTGGTGGCCGAAGTGACCGGACGAATGCGTGCCGGTGTACTAGACGGGTTGAACCGGTTGGTTCCGATCAACGAAATTCGGTACGAGCAGGTAGCCAACCCGACGACTATTCTATTTTTCAAAGACAGTGAGTTGCACGGCGGTCTGGTCTCGGTGCTGACGCAGACCATTAGTTCTCAAAATAACGCCGTCGCGGCGGATGCCCTACAAAGTTCACCGGCTAACTCGCTTGGCTTCACTAACCAACAGTTTCAAAACTATGGCCCAGCGGGCTTGACCGTTGGATATCTCCTCGGCCCGGACATTATGAGGCGAGTGATTGAGGGATTTCGAAGTCCGGCGCGGAAGGTGATTTATCCTTTCTTCGGGGTTGTCTGTAGAAATGCAATCTCAGGCGGGGCTGAAATCGTCGAGGTGACCCCAAACTCTCCGGCAAACCTGAGTGGTCTGCGGGAAGGGGACGTATTGGTAAAGGTCGGCCGGTACGCGATAAAGAACCAGTTCGATTTTTCGGCCGTGGTTTGGAAGTTTCGGCCCGGCGAAAAGGTGGCGGTGGGTTACCAACGTCAGTCGGTTCGCCACAGCGGCAACGTCGTGCTGAGCGGAATCTCTTATTAGTCGGTATTCTTTGTGCCGGCGAGGGCGTAGTGTTCCAGCTTCCAGCGGGCAGAGCGAACGCCGTTGTATTCGTTGATTTCGGCGCGGTACGCAACGTCCAAAAGCGTTCCGGGGGGCAATGCCGCGAGCTCTTCTCCGGCGGACCACGTGACGCCTTCCTGAACGCCTCCGTCTATGCCGCGGAAAGTCAATTTGGCCTGGTACGGCTTAGTGAATGGCTTTACTTCGGCGAGTCGGACGTTTCGGGTGACGAACGTCGGCTCCAGATTAGCCGAACCAAACGGCTCCATCTGCGCCAACGCATCTAGACTTCGAAGCGTCACATCGCCGAAGTCTAGTTCGGCGTCAATTCGTACCACGGGTACGAAGTCGGCCGCCGACAGGTGCGCGGCGGCGTAGGCATCAAGCTCTCGGTGGATCGCTTCCACGTCTTCGAGGTTGAACGAGCAGCCGGCGGCTGCCGAGTGCCCACCACCGTTCATAAGATGCGGTAGGGCACGGATCGCATCGGCCACGTTGAGCCCCGGGATGGAGCGGGCGGAGGCTTTGCCGTGACCCTGTTCGTCGATGGTGCCAACGAAGCTGGGACGGTGAAATCGATCAACGAGCTTGCCGGCGACGATGCCCACGATTCCGGTGTGCCAGGAGGGATCGACAATGAAGATGACGTTACGTTCGTGTTGCCCTTCATCCACCACGCGCTGCAGGGCAGAGGCGGTCATACGCTCTTGTTCTTCCCGGCGCTTCAGATTGAGTTCGTCGGTTTGACGAGCCAGTTTCACGGCCTCCTGCTCGTTGGTGGTGATCAGAAGACGGAACGCGATGTCGGCGTCGGCGATGCGTCCCACTGCGTTGAGTCGAGGGCCGATTTGGAAACTGATCTTGCCTGCCTTCAGAGGCTCGGAGTCGCGGATCCCAGCGACACGCATGAGCGATTGCAGTCCTTTCTTACGACTAACCGACAAGAACTCGAGGCCAAATTTTGCGATCAGTCGATTTTCGTCGAGCAACGGCATGACGTCTGCGATCGTCCCCAGCACCGCGAGGTCCAGATATCGCCGGTAGTATTCATCCACTTTTAGGCGGAGTTCGTTGCACAGCCCTTCGCAGAGTTTGAAGGCGACGCCGGCACCACTGAGTCCATCGAAGGGGTAGATGCTGTCTCGCCGATGCGGGTTCACAACCGCGACTGCGTTGGGCAACACGGGGCCGACTTCATGGTGATCGGTAATGACCACCCGAAGCCCTAAGGAGTTGGCATGCTCGACTTCCTCGATGGCGCCAATTCCGCAGTCGCAGGTGAGCATTAGCTTCGCGCCGAGGGCATGGGCTTCGTTTACGGCACTGAGATTGAGGCCGTAGCCATCGTTCATTCGGTGCGGTATCTGAGTGTGAACGCGGCAACCAATGGCGGTGAGGAAACGGTGAAGAATGGCGGAGCTGCTCACTCCGTCGACGTCGTAGTCGCCGTGAATGTAGATCAGCTCGTTCTGGTCGCGGGCTTGAAGAATAGCGGCAACGGCGGGAACGTAGTCGGGCAAAAGCTCCGGCGAGTGGAAGTCGTCAAAACTAGGATTCAGAAACTTGTAGGCGGTTTCGGGAGTATCGAAACCACGTTGGACCAAAACCCGGGCGACAATTTTGGGAATGCCCAGCTCGTTCATGAGCAAGGCTTCAGTCTCGAGGTTGGGAACGCTGACCATCCAGCGTGCCGCCCGAGAAATTGGCGGGACGTAGGGAATGGTTGCCATCGGAATAGAGAAGACGGTTGGGAGACACCGATTGATGTCTCCCAACGGGGAGAATGGTTAGAGTTTCTCGACCTGATTGAAGTCGAGTTCTACCGGGGTGTCGCGACCGAAAATGTTGATGAGAACCTTGAGCTTTTCGCGGTCGGCGTTGACTTCTTCGATCTTACCGGTGAAGTCGCTGAAGGGGCCTTCGACAACCCGAATGGCGTCAGACTTGTTCCAGTTGACCTTCGGCACCTCTTTGCTGGCGGCGAGATTCGTCTGAATTCGCCGGACTTCGTACTCCTCAAGCGGGACGGGTTTGTTGCCGCTCTGGACGAAACCGGTGACTCCATTCGTAGCCTTGATGAGCTTGTAAGCCTCATCGCTCAGCAACATCTGGACCAAGATGTAGCCAGGGAAGACCTTTTTGTCCATCTCGTACCGTTTGCCGTTTCGAGTGGTCATTTCTCGCTCGGTCGGAATCAAGATGTCATAGATATCCAGGCCCCACAGTCCCTCTTGGTTCGCCCGGCGCGTAAGCATGTCGCGAACTTTGCCTTCGTGGCCAGAAATGGTGTGGACCGCGTACCAGGCTTTCGGCATTTTCTAGTGGGCTCCCTTCGTCAGCATGTCGATGATCAGGCCAAAGGCCCAACCCAACAATGACAGAATGGCGACGCACATCAAACACACGGTTAACACCACGCCGGTAAGCCGGTTGGTCTCTGGCCGCGTGGGCCAGTTCACCTTTTTTAATTCGCGTTGGACTTCATTGAAAAATCCCCGTACGCCGCGTTGTGAACGCGGCAACGGCACGGACCCGCCTTTTGCGGGTTCTTTTCCTCCGGGGGCAGTGGATACTTTAGCCATGGACGATCAATCCTTGTCGGTTACGGCAAGGGACCATTCATGATACCCGCCTCCGACCGTGGGGCCGGTAAGTCTTTGGTACCCCGTCGGAAAAAGGCCCTTTCCATCACTTAATTGTTTAACTTATGATACACTCTCTCGGGTAGGTGTCACCGAAGATATCTCCGGGCGTTTCCAACGTGGGGAACGCACCTTACGAATCAATCAATCCAAGCGATGTTGGCTGCGGGTCCATTATCTGAGTTAGAACACCTTATTCTCGCCCTTTTGGGAGAGGGGAAGAGTAACGGCTACGCCATCCGGAAGGCAATGAACCGGTTAAAAGGCGGTCGCTGGAGCGCCGACAGTGGCAGTGTCTACCGAATTCTTCGGCGTCTCGAGGCGTACGGGTTGTTGGAAGAGATGGGAAGAAACGGGGCCCAGAATCGAGAACGCACTGAATATCGGTTAACGCCCGCCGGGGAGCAGGAGCTGGATCACTGGATAACGGAGATCCCGGACGAGATGGATATGGGCTACATGAACGATAGCGTTCGGACCCGCGCCTACTTTCTCACCCGGATGGAGCCCGCCGAACGATTGCGACTGGTCAAGCGGTGGCTGTCGGAAAGTAAAGCCTACGCCATTCAGCTAGAGATTGAACTGGCCGCCACGGCCTTTAATGAACCGATGCGCGATGCCGCTTACCGCAACTTGCACTTTCATGCCCTCGCCCGGGTGGAGTGGCTGAAGTATCTGCTGGCTACGCTTCGCCAACCGTCGCCAGAATTGGGTCAACCATCCTCCGAACCAGAGCCGGCTCCGACGGATGAGTTGGTGTCCCCCGCGGGTACTGCGGGGGATTAGTAGGGCTTACCGGTCGAGTGGCTAAAGGCTGATCTCGAGGATTTTCAGCTTTTTAACGCCATCTGGCGCACTGAAAGCAATCAGATCGTTCACTTGCGCACCGAAGATTGCGGTTCCCATCGGAGACTCGTTGCTGAGCAGATCTCGGGCCGGGTCCGCTTCGATGCTGGAGACCAGCTGAACGGTGAATTCGTCATCCCACTGAATATCCAGCAGGCGAACTCGCGAGCCAAAGCCCACGTGGTCGGTAGGAATGTGGGCTTCTTCGAGCACCTGCGCACCGCCAAAAAGAGCCTTGAGCTCAGCGATGCGGCTTTCAATCATGGCCTGTTCGAATTTCACTTCGTCCAGCTCATGATTGTCTTCGCTGAATTCGCCGTGCTGCTGAGATTCACGAATGCGATCGGCGATTTCGGGTCGCTTAATCGTCGTGAGGTCTTCCAGCTCCTTTTGCAAGCGACTGTAGCCATCGGCGGTCAGAAGCACGCCTTGGGTTGTTTCGGTATGAATTTCGGGATCAGTCATAAATCTTGCCCTCCGCCGGGTAACTGGTTACTGCGTATTGACGGTAAGCCGCCAATTATATCGGACGTTACCGGCCTTATACGTATGAAATGCCCATACGGTTTGGTGTATTTTAAGAAACATCGGCTCTTTGCTCGGCGGGAAGCTGGCTTTGTCCGTTATCATGAGAGCGCATGGCGAACGTAGTCCGCTCTTTCTGGTCGAAAATTGGGTGGGTTGCCCAGCTGGTTTTCGTCTGCATCGTGACATTGCCGAGTCTTGGACGGGCGCAGTCATCATCCTCGGCGAATCTCTTCCAAACGGTGCGGCCCGAGGTGTTCGTGGTGGTCCGAAAGCACGCGACCGGCGCGGACTTAGTTGAGATCACCATGGTTGACCCGGCATATCCCTCCACGATTCTCCGCGAGCGGGTGAATCGTCTAGGTGAGTATTTGGGCTCTCCGGTACGAGGCGTTTTTGTCACGGATCCCAAACTGCCCGGGTACGCCGGGTCTACCAAGGCCACGTTTGGGGTCGATGGGATTATTCAGAACGGAAAGTTTCGGCTCACGCCCATTGCGCGCGCTTTTGCGGGAATCGAGAAGCCCAATGAGATCTGGGGCATTTCGGTTGTCTTCGAGAAGCAGAAACCTACAGCCGACACCGTAAAGGAGTATCGATCCGGGGCGGTGGAAGTTCAAGCAGATTCGCAACCGGGAAGCATCGGCATTGAATATCGAATCGCGCTAAAAGACCAGAACCCAGAGCGGATCGAAATCCCAGATTCTGCTCTCGCGGTGGCGAAGGGGCCGAACCAAATCGTTCCTCCGGGCGGTCCTGATACTGCCACTTACGTGTTGATTGGTCTCGCCGCAGTTGCGGTAGGGGCGTTGGTATACTCGCTCACGCTCCGGGGTCCTCGTCGACGCTGACGTAATCCTGAATAACACTTTTTTCGGCGCTAAAAATTATGTTCACGCTCGATAACATTACGATGCTCCAGCTCATTGATATGGGCATTGATAAGGACGCTTCCGACGTCATGCTCAAGGTTGGCGCTAAGCCAATGATGAAGCGATACAACGAAGTTACCGCTCTTGACGACGAACTACCGGTGTTGACGCAAGAGAGTATTCGCCGTCTGCTGTGTCAGATCATGAACGAGAAGCAGATGAAGGTCTTCGAGGACAAAATGGACCAGGACGTCGGATTTACGCTGGAAGGCAAGTGCCGCGTACGTTGCAACGTTTACATGCAGCGAGGCACTTACGCCAGCGTTATGCGTATCGTGCCGCTAAAGATCAAGACCCTCCAGGAGCTGGGACTTCCAGAAGTTCTCGAATCGCTAACAGATCACAAGACGGGATTGATCCTGGTTACCGGCCCCACGGGGTCGGGCAAGACCACGACCCTCGGGGCATTGATTGACATTATCAATCAGAAGCGCCCGTGCCACATCGTGACGGTCGAGGACCCGCTAGAGGTTATCCACTCCGATAAGAAGGCCTACGTTTCTCAGCGAGAAGTCCACCTGGACACCGAAGACTTCCAACCCGCCCTGCGTGCCGTACTCCGAGAAGCTCCGGACGTGATTCTGATCGGTGAAATGCGTGACGTTGCGACCATGGGTGTTGCGCTTCAGGCCGGTGAAACGGGCCACTTAGTTTTCTCCACGGTTCACACGGCGTCGGCATACGAAACGATGGACCGCGTTATCAACATGTTCCCGCCGCACGAGAAAGACCATATGTGCCAGCGCATGGCCAACTCGCTGCGGGCGATCGTCGCGCAAAAGCTAGTGGCTCGAGCGGATGGAAAAGGCCGGGTTGCGGCGCTGGAAATCCTCATCTGTACGCCGACCGTTAGTAAGGCCATTGAGGACGGCGCGTTTAGTGATCTTTACCACCACATGAACGAAGGCACCTTCTGGGGCATGCAGACGATGAACCAGTCGCTGTTGCGGTACGTGAAAGCGGGCTTGATCACCGAGCAAGCGGCCATGCAGAATGCCGGCGTTGCTTCGGAGTTGAAGCAGATGCTGAGACGATAACGAATTTAGGATTTCGTGACTGGATTGGAACTAGGACGGGGTTGTCTCGGTCCTAATCGCTTAGCTGAGGCACGGCGTCTAAGTGAGGTAACACCGTTATCATCACCAAGGGCAAAGGTCGCAGCGGAACATTTGATCACGTATGGATGAACTCCAGAATCTGCTGAACTTAATGGTTCAGAAGGACGCAAGCGACCTGCACCTAAAAGCCGGTCAGCCTCCCGTGCTACGCATTCGGGGGGACCTGGTGCGTTTTCCCGAGCTGCGTTTGCGAGAAGCCGATCACAATCGCCTACTGTTTTCCATCCTGAACGACGAGCGTCAGGAGCGACTGCGGGACTTTAAGGAGGTTGACCTTAGCTACAACGTGCCGGGATTGGCGCGATTTCGCGTGAATATGTTTTGGCAACGGCAACACGTCGGAGCCGTTTTCCGCATTATTCCCCACCGAATCCGCAGCATCGACGATCTTCACCTTCCAGAAATCTGTAAGAAAATAGCACTGATGCCGCGTGGCCTCATTTTGGTAACGGGACCAACCGGTAGCGGCAAGAGCACATCTTTGGCGGCGATGATCGATCACATTAACACCAATTCACGGGCGCACGTGATGACGGTCGAAGATCCGATCGAATACGTCCACCGAGACAAGCTTTCGATCATCAATCAGCGTGAGCTTTCAACCGATACCCACAGTTTTTCGGGAGCTTTGAAGCATGTGATGCGCCAAAATCCTGACGTCATTTTGGTGGGAGAAATGCGCGATCTGGAGACGATCCAGCTGGCCATTACCGCGGCCGAAACGGGGCACTTGGTAATGTCCACCTTACACACGGTGGACGCCGCCCAGACGATTGACCGCGTGGTCGACGTGTTTCCCCCGGAACAGCAGCCGCAGATTCGTACGCAGTTGTCGGTTACTCTGCAGGCCGTTATTTCGCAGACGTTGTTACCCCAGAAGGATGGTAATGGCCGGGTGGCGGCGTTTGAAGTGATGACGGCGACACCCGCGATTCGCACGCTGATTCGCGATGGCAAGACCCACCAGCTATATCTCGATATTCAGACAGGTGGGGCTTTGGGAATGCAGACTCTGGACGGTAGCTTGCTTAAGTTACTGCGGGAAGGCAAAGTCGACTACGAGCACGCCCTCGCCAAGGCGTCAAATATTTCGGACTTCGCTCGGCGCGCGACTAATCTTGGAATCGCCGAGCCTACGGCAGCGGCGGTGGTGGGTTAGCCATGCAGCCAATTTCCAAGTATCTACGGGAGTGCGTTGAGCGGGGCGGGTCGGACGTTCACTTTAAGACCGACACCGGCCGGATTTACGTCCGAATTAATGGCGACCTGCAAGAAATGCAGGCGGAACAGTACACCAACGACGAATTTACTCACGAGCTGAATACATTGCTGAACACGCAGCAGCAGTCTCGATTTGAGAACGACCTGGAACTCGACTTCGCGATTGAGGTGGAGGGTCTGAGTCGTTTCCGAGGGAATGCATATCAGCAACGCGGGCACACGCAAGCCGCATTTCGGGTGATTCCGTACGACATCTTGACGATGGAAGACCTGCAACTTCCAGCGGCTTGTTATGACTTCGTGTCGTGTCCCCGGGGTTTGGTTCTGGTATCCTGTCCGGCCTGTTCCGGCAAATCTACGTCGCTGGCGGCAATGCTCAGCAAGATCAATGCGACGCAGCCCGTTCACATCATGACGGTGGAAGATCCGGTGGAATTTGTCCACGACGACAAAATGGCGCTGATCAATCAGCGAGAGTTGGACGTGGACACATTGAGTTTTGCGAACGCGCTCAAGTACGTTCTGCGACAGGATCCAGATGTGATTTTGGTCGGTGAAATGCGAGATCTGGAGACCATCCACCTCGCTATCACCGCGGCGGAAACCGGGCACCTGGTTTTTGGCACTTTGCACACCGTCGACGCCGTTCAGACCGTTGACCGAATTGTCGACGTGTTCCCGATGCACCAGCAACAGCAGATCCGTATGCAGCTTTCGGTGAACCTGGTTGGGGTCGTGAGTCAAACTCTCGTCAAGCGGAAAGATGGTCGCGGTCGGGTAGCCGCCCACGAGGTTTTGGTGGCCACCGGAGCGGTTCGAAATCTGATTCGGGAGAACAAGAGTTACCAGATTAACAGCTTGATCCAGACCGGTTCGCGTCAGAAGATGATCACGCTCGACCTGTCGTTGGTTCGGCTTGTTCAGCGCGGTTTGGTGACCGCGGAAGATGCGCGGTCGCGGGCAAAGGATCCGGGAGAATTTGATCGACTCCTCAACGCGGATGAAGCGGGAGCACCTACGTTGCCCAGCCGACCAACGGTGACTTCTAACGGACCGGGAGTGGCACCAAGCGGTGGCCCATCCCAACCAGGGACAGCGCCGGCTGGCAGCGTTCCGCCAGTAGTTGCGGCGCCGAGTTCCACGCCGGGCGGGGTTCGTGGCCAGCCGAATCGACCGCAATTCAAACGCGACTGAGTCGGGGAGGGGTTTGCCTCTGCTGTCGTCCGGTCAGTTTCAAAGTGCCCGCATAGTGTAAAACGTTTCCCTGGATGCGACTGATCCGTTCATTTTTCCTCGTTTCTTCCTTGCTCGCCTCGGCTTCGCCGGCTCTCGCCGACGATTGGGGACCGCTTCTGGAGCGTTTGGTACCGCGAGCGATCGGCCCCGTAACCATGGGTGGTCGGATCGCCGACCTGGCGGTTTACGACAAGGAGCCAAGAATTTTTTACGTGGCCAGCGCAAGCGGCGGTTTGTTCCGTTCTGATAACGCGGGGCTCTCGTTAAAGCCTGTCTTTGAACGCGAGAACACCATCTCCTTGGGCGCCGTCGCGATCAATCCTAACGATCCCAATGACGTTTGGGTGGGCACGGGCGAAGCGTCTTCCCGAAACTCGGTCGCGTGGGGAGACGGCGTGTACCACAGTAAGGACGGCGGAAAAACTTGGGCCAATGTCGGACTTGCCCAAACCCAACAGATCAGCAAAATATCGGTCGATCCAAAAAATCCAGCCATTGTCTTGGTCGGTGCCGCGGGGCGACTTTGGGGGACGAATCCCGAACGAGGCGTGTACCGAACGGAGGACGGAGGGAAGAGTTGGGTTCAGACGCTCAAGGTAGACGCCGATACCGGTTGTATCGACTTGGTTCGGAATCCTAAAAATCCGAATGAACTGATGGCGGCGATGTGGGAACGGCGGCGAAAGGCTTACGATTTCACCAGCGGCGGTCCGGGATCTGGTCTCTTCAAATCCACCGACGGCGGTAAGTCTTGGCGAAAGATTGTTCGCGGTTTGCCCTATTCCAATTTGGGACGGATCGGTCTGAGCTATTTCTATCAGGACCCTAAGGTTCTCGTCGCGACGGTGGAATACAAGCCAGACCCCAAACTGGAACCAAAGCGACCATCAGATAACGGAGTAGTGAAAAACAATGGCGGAGGCACGTTCATCAGTAAAGATGGAGGTGACTCGTGGAAGATGGTGAACGTGCTCAACCCGCGCCCGTTTTACTTCTCGCTGCCGCGGATTGACCCGAACGACGCGAACCGGATCTATGTGCCGGGCGCGAGTTTGAACCTTTCCACGGACGGCGGCAAAACGTTCACGGAACTAAATACAAATATTCACCCCGATTTCCACGCCTTCTGGATCAATCCGGCGGATAGCAACCATATCTACATTGGCTGCGACGGTGGAATGTTCGAGAGTCGTGACAAGGGCGCTAGTTGGCGTCACCTGAACGGGATGGCGATTGGTCAGTTCTACGCTGTGGCGGTAGATATGCGCCGTCCGTACTGGATTTACGGTGGTCTTCAGGATAACCAGTGCTGGGGCACGCCAACACAGTCGTCACAAGGAGAATTGCAATTCTGGAATGCGACGAGCCTGGGAGGCGGAGATGGTTTCTACTGCGCCGCCGACCCCAACGACTGGAAGACGGTTTACTCCGAATCTCAAGGCGGCGCAATGTCGCGGGTGGATTTGGTCACCGGACAGGGACGAGGCATTCGACCGCGCGGCGCTCCGGGCGAGAAGCTCCGGTTTAACTGGAGCACGCCGTTCTTCTTGAGTCCGCACAACTCCACGACCTTGTACGTGGGCGGCAACAAAGTATTCAAATCGGTCAATCGGGGCGACAGCTTCGTGACGATTTCGCCAGATCTGACGACGAACGATCCATCCAAGCTGCGACCGGGCGTGAATTCCGTTACGCCCGAGAATACAGGAGCGGAGCAGCACTGCACCATCATCACGATGAGTGAATCGCCCCGAAAGCCGGGCTTGCTATGGGTGGGCACCGACGATGGGCAGGTGCAGGTTACGAAGGACGACGGGAAGAGCTGGACCAATGTGACGGCAAATATTCCCGGCTTGCCGGCGAATACTTGGTGCAGTCGCGTCATCGCCTCCAAGTATGAGGACGGTCGGGCTTACGCTACATTTGACGGTCACCGGTCCGATGACTTCAATTCCTATTTGTACGTCACCGAGGATTACGGCCAGACGTGGAAATCGCTGTCCGGCGGACTGCCGGTGGGAGACTGCCTTTACGTGGTACGGGAAGGCGAAAAGAACCCGGACTTGTTGTACTTGGGTTCCGAGTTGTCGCTTCGCGTTTCCCTCGACCGAGGGGCCTCGTGGACTCGATACCGCTCCAATGGCTGGCCGACCGTCGCGGTGCATGATCTGCTCGTACACCCGAAGGAGCTGGATTTGGTTATTGGTACCCACGGAAAGTCGCTTTACACGATTGATGTGAGCGGCTTGGAACAAGCGACCACGGCGGCGCGAGGGGAGGACGTGTCCCTCTTCCGGCCGCAAGACGTGTTGATGTTGGGTCGAGTGGTGGGAGGCAGTTGGGATGGGGATGGTGGATTTTCCACCCCGAACTCGCAACCCGGCACCCGCATCCAGTTCTGGCTGAAGCAACCCGCAAAAGAAACTCCGAAAATCGTGATTTCCGACCCGAGCGGCAAGAGCAGTTCGAACGTGCTCGGGGTGACGAATTTTGCGGGCTTGAATGTGGTGACATGGAATGGAAGGGTAGAAGGCGGGCTACGCGCCGGCGACTACCGCATTACGCTGACGGTGGACGGAAAGGACTACATCCAATCGGTCCACGTCGAGCCAGCGTATTTGGTGAAAGATTGATCTTAGCGGGTCGGTCTAAGGGTGGAAGATAGATGTCCACTTTTTTCGCCGATCAACTGGAAAGTTTGGGTTTGCCTAATAGCGAACCCATCCTTGCCCGATTTGCATCGTTTCAGTCTCAGCTGTATGCAGCAAATGAGAGCCGCAACCTCACCCGGGTGCCGCCCGAAGACTGTGAGGTGCGCCATTTTCTGGACTCGCTCATTTTTCACGACCTCATCCCGTTCGGGGCGGAAGTGTTGGATGTGGGAACCGGGCCAGGTTTTCCCGCGTGGCCGCTCGCGGCCGGTCGTGATGACCTCAAAATCACGGCGATCGATAGTAACGGCAAAATGCTGGGCTTTCTTGCGACGCAGCCCCTCCCGAATCTGATTGTAAAGCAGATTCGAGCCGAGGAATGGCCCGCCCGAGAGGAGTTCGATTTTGTGACCGGTCGAGCCGTGGCGCCGCTCTCCATTCAACTGGAAGTTTCGGCGCCGCTGGTAAAAGTAGGCGGGTTGCTCGTACCGATGCGTTCTTCGCAGGAATCAGAAGATTTTGCCTCCGAAGAGTTTCGGACGTTGGGGATCAAGCTTCGCGAGGTGGTGGAGCGACCGCTTCCCGGCACCGATATTGTTCGCTTTTTTCCGGTCTACGAAAAGACCAAAGCCACTCCGACGAAGTATCCCCGGCGATGGGGCGATATCAAGAAGAAGCCCCTCTAGAGCTTTCCAAAGAGCTTAAGCCAGCGGCGCTCCAGGCTACGTTGCCAGCGATGCCATTGCGGCATGTAGCCAAATTTGTGGCGCTTCTCGTACCGTTCTAGTTGCTCCAACCATTTCAGTTGGCGCCAGTAGATCCGGAAGTTGATGTAACGCGACGCGTGAAAAATGAAAGGTTCCACGAACTTGACTTCGAAGGTTCGCGACAGAAATCGGCACTCGTTTTTTCGAACATCCATCCGTAATCGACCGATGAGGCCGGTGGCTGAGCTCTGGTAGTTCGATTCGTCGGGGAAAACCTGCCCCTTCCCGGTTTGGGCAATGGCAAGGGCGATGCAGGGTTCATCTGGCACGAGCACGTCATCACGCGAGAAGCCAAGCTCTTGGCACCGCCGACCGTAGTCCCAAATAGTTTCGATGAACTCGGCGCATTCGGGGGTGCGTTCGTAGTAGATCATGCCGCCGTTGAATTGGGGCAGAGCATCGACTCGGTGGCGGGCGCAGTGTTGGGCAATGTCACCGTACCAATCACCGGAATTTACCCATCGCCCCTGTACACCCAATCCCTTGCCAGCCGCGGTCTCAAAGATGGGATCGAGTCTCTTGAAGACCAGCATATCGGCATCAAGAAACAGAATCTGTTGGGCATCGGTAAGCCGAAGCCCGCTGAGTTTTTCGAAGAAGACCCACTTTATCTCGCCATCTCACGGAATAACGACATCAAAAGCGGGGCTCCAGTCCAGCTCGGGATGGTCGGTGATCACGGCGCGCGGTGTCGTGTCACCGATCAATCGAAGGGAGCGGCCCAAACTGAGGGCCGCTTGACGATGCTTTTCCTTTCCTACCGCGATGGTAAGGACAAGTCGGTTTTCTTTATTGGGAATTGACAAGTCCGCGTGCCGCTTCGACTACGGCTTCAACCGTGATTCCCAGTTCCTTCATGACGGTGTCACCCGGGGCGGAAAGACCGAATCGATCGATGCCGATGCAAACATCCGCGTATCGTGGCCAGGCGAGCGTGGATCCCGCTTCGATGGAAACGGTCGGAACTTCTCCAAGCACCGAATCTTGATAATCCTCGTGCTGCTGATCGAACAGGTACCAACTCGGCAAACTGACGACGCGGGCGTGAATGCCTTCTTGGGCGAGCGTCTCGCGGGCGGCAACGCAGTGTTGTACTTCGCTTCCGGTTCCGATGAGGGTCACAACGGCGGCTTCGTCTTCTATCAGCACGTATCCGCCCCGTTCGGCTGGGTGGTTACCGACCGTGGTGGGGGAGAGTGGCGGAAGCGCCTGGCGGCTGAGGGCCAGTAAGGTAGGCGTCTCGGTCGCGGTCAAGGCAACTTTCCAGCCGGCGGCCGTTTCGTTTCCGTCGCACGGGCGGAACAGGTTAAAGTTCGGGATCGCACGAAGGGAAGTGAGGTGTTCGACCGGCTCGTGGGTGGGCCCGTCCTCGCCGACACCGACGCTATCGTGGGTGAACACGAAAATCGAAGGGCAGTGCATCAGGGCACTGAGACGGAGAGCCGGGCGAGCGTAGTCGCTGAAAATGAGGAACGAAGCCCCGTATCCACGAGTGCCACCGTGAAGCGTAATACCGTTTACGGCGGCGGCCATGGCGTGCTCGCGGACGCCAAAGTTGATGTTTTTTCCACCCGGTTCGGTAGCCGAAAAATCGGGGTACGCCTTTTGGTGGGTGAGGTTGCTTTCCGTGAGGTCAGCCGATCCGCCGATAAGTCCGGGAAATGCTCCGGCAACGGCCTGGATAACGGTTTCGGAGGCTTTACGAGTGGCGACTTTATCACTGATCACCGGAAGCAGGGTTTCCCAATTCGGGGCTTCTGCGTTCAAAAGGCTGTCTAACGGGGTTCCGGCAACTCCAAGCTTCCAGTTGGCATGATTCGCTTTGCCGCGCGCGACGGCCTCGGCAAATGCTTCGTAGGCAGCCGCGGGAGCATAAAACGGCTCGTTGGGAAGTCCGAGGGCCGCTTTGGTGGCCGCCAATTCTTCGGCTCCGAACGGATTACTGTGGGCCTTGTTGGTGCCCGCTAGCTTCGGTGAACCAAACCCGATGACGGTCTTGGCACAGATCAGGGAAGGACGCGGATCTTCCTTAGCGGCAACGATGGCGGCGTCAACCGCATCTAGATCCATGCCGTCGATTGTCTGCACGTGCCAGCCAAAAGCGGTGAAACGATCGGAAACGCTTTCGGTAAAGGAGATGGCGGTGCTTCCATCAATCGTGATTCCGTTGTCGTCGTACAGCCAAATGAGCTTGCCGAGCTGAAGGTGACCCGCCAGCGAGCCTGCCTCCGACGCAATGCCCTCCATGAGGTCGCCGTCGCTGCAGAGCGCGTAGGTGTAGTGATCAACCTGACCCGGGTGCTGCGCGGCTAGGTACTTCTCCGCGATGGCAAACCCGACGGAATGGGCGACGCCCTGTCCCAGCGGGCCAGTCGCCATTTCGACTCCCGGCGTGTAAACATTTTCGGGGTGGCCAGGGGTGGCGCTATGGAGCTGCCGGAACTGCTTCAGCTGATCCATGGGCAGGTCGTAGCCCGCCAGGTGCAGAAGCGAGTAGAGGAGCATCGATCCGTGACCCGCGCTCAAAATGAATCGGTCGCGATCGAACCACTTGGGATCGGTCGGGTCAAATTTGAGGTGACGAGACCACAAAACGTACGCCATCGGAGCGGCCCCCAAGGGAAGTCCGGCGTGGCCACTTTTGGCCTTTTCCACGGCGTCCAACGACAAGCCGCGAATAACGTTAATAGCGAGAAAATCCTTATCGGAGAACACCGAACTCACAGGGAGATGCTACCCGTCGAACGTGTTAGGGGAAAAGGTGGCAACGGGGGATGGTAGATTCTTCATTGTGCCGCAACCGATACTGATGGGCCTTCGCACTTTACTTTTCACCGGCCTGGCATTGCAGCTTGCCACGACCGGGGCGGCGCAAACAACATCACGGTTCGCGAGTGTTTCGAGCCGCGTACCGTGGTCGGTTGATGCCGCTGGAGTTTTCCGGTGGGGGCAGGAGGTTTACCATCCTATCGGCGCGACAATTGGTGCGAGCCCAGCCGAGGTGGCGGCGGCGATTACGGGGGGAATGCGGGACGTAGTTCTGAACTTGCCGCTGGATTCCTCCGATTGGAATATCCCGATCGCAGAGTTAGAAAAGGCTAAGGTTCGCTACATGATCCGTCTGGAAGGAGGATCCCCACCAACCCGAGGCATATTGGTGGATCCGGCGGGATATCGCGTTTCGGGAGTCACCGATTCCCAGAAATTTGTATTTCCTCTCGCTGATGCGGACTCGGCCGTTGTACTCGCGGCGGATAAAGTGGACGGAACCGTGACGCAATGGGATCGCGTTCTGCCAAAGGATGGAGTCGTCGCGGTCGATATCAAGTCGGCAACCGCTTCGGCCGAGAGGGTGGTCTTAGTGTTCCCCGAGGGGGATAGTTACGCCCAGTTGGATGCGTGGGAGAATTTTGATCGGTACCGTGATCGGCTCCTGAGAAAACTGAAAGCGACGAAGTTTGGGGAAGGATTTCGAGGTTTGATCAACCCCGTGGGAGGCACCACGCAATTACCGAAGGATGAGCCTTCGGTCGTGCCGAGTTCGGATTTCTACCGAATCGAAATGGCGCGGTTCCTCGACCATAAATACCGTTCGCTAGATACGGCGCTGCGGGCGTGGGGAATCCCGGCGAGCTTCAACATTTCGGCTCCCGATGCTTCGGCCGCGGGTCAATTTAAGTCGCTTTTGACGTTCGCCGACGTAGCAAGATTGGTTCCCCTATGGCGGGGACAGCGTGGAGTCAGCCGCTTTTACGATCCTGTCTCCAACCGAATGATTGAGGCAAACAATCGTCAGAGCGCGGCTTGGGCCGACATTGCCGAGGTGATTCGTCGCGCCAGCATTACCCGGTTCACTCGCCTGTCTCAGTCAATTCGGACTGCGGTCGACGTGCCGGTTCTGCAAGAGTGGAGCGGATGGTCTCCGGTCACCGAGTCGCCCGATATTCATCTCACCGGAATGGCGGTGACCGCCGAGGGCGCGGGCTTCTCAGACTTGGTGGAGCGCGGGGCACGGGCCGCGAGTACGGCTTTACGCTGGGAACAGCCGGGTTTGCTGGTGGCTTCGGACATTCGACTGAAGGGAGACCAGTGGAGCCAAGCGGGAGCGGTTGCCGACGATTTGGAATCGATGGGGATGCGCGGCGTTTTCTTCCAGGCCGATTCTCCAGCGGCATTCGCGGCCATTAAGGCGCAACAAGAGCGACTGTCTGCCGCCGGACCGAATTTGGAATTGCCGCGAGCATTGTTCTTTCCCGAAAATGCCAGTGAGCCAGCGCAGGCCCAGCGTTTACCCGGTGGCTTTTGGTGGCTGCCTAGTCCGGCGCAAGGCAATCGCATCGACATTGGTTCGCACTTCTTTGCCTACCGAACACAAACCAAAGGTCGAAATCAGCTGTTCATGTGGACGGATGTGCCCGGGCGCGTAAAGCTGTTTGTCACCAAGCCAGACTTGATCACGATCCGCAATATCGATGGATCGGACCCGGCTCCTAAGAAGGTGAAGGGCGGATTGGAGATGACGATGGGGCAATTGCCGAGTGTCTTTGAAAGCATCGATGAGCTGCCCATTCCAGAGCCAGCGCTGCAGGAGACCATGGGCCTGTTCAAGGCGCTAAATGACCGAAACAAGACCTTGAAGCGGGATATTACGGAAGAACTGCTGGCGTTTCAGACGGCCTCGCAGGGAATGGATCGCAATCCGAGCGGAAGTTATGTTCTTTTGCGACAGGTGCTTCGGAATGCCAGTCTGAAAATTGGAGATACGTCATGGATCGAGGCCGAATCTTCAAAGAATAATTCTTTCAGCGAGTACGCCAACCTGGGCGGCTGCAGCGGAGGCGCCGCACTCACTCTATCACCTCGACTGGCGAATGCGACCGGGTTCTTCGCGGAATATTCTGTCTCCGTGCGGTATTACGGTATCCAGAATGTCTGGATTGCGGCGCGAATTCCGGCCAACAAGCGCGGGCTGGTGACACTGACGGTGGGTGGCCAAACGTTGACGCTTCCCGAGCAACCGACGGCATTCTATGGGCAGGGATTTGCCTGGTACAAACTGGGCACGACTCGCCTTTCCGGCAATCTCGCCACGGCGCGAATCGATGTCACTAACGCGTTGTTCGCCGATATGGCGTTTGACGCGATCGTATTTACCCCCGAAAACTTCTCGCCCCGGGGATTGACTCTCCCGCCGGTTTCGCCGCTGGTGGTTGCGGCTCCCGAAAAGAACCCGACCCTACCGGGCGTCGGCAAGATTCCTCCGCAGTGAGACGGTGGAATGAAACGGTGCACTGAAAGGTCTAGGACGTCGGAGTGACGTCCAGAAAAGGGTTGGGGCGGTCCACAAACGCCTTCACGTTTTTGAGCTCCAACTCTGCGTATAGCTCGAACGGCAGGTGAGCCACTCCGTACTGGCACGTGGGGTGATTGGTCCTCACGGCCCAACCGGCGTCGCCGAAGCTGTAATGCCACCATTCGTCGCGGCAATTGCTAAAGCCGACGGACAGCATCGTCTCGGCAAGTAGCATGCGATTGGCGTGAGCGGTCTCCGAAAGTCCGTAAACGTACGTGGGAGCGGCCTGAAAACGGCTGTAGGGAGAGGTGACGTCGATCTGGTCTCCGTTCTCATCGACCAGCCAAACGTCTACGGCGGCGCCCGTGCAGTGTCCGGGAGGAGCCTTCTGGTCGGTCGGAGCTACCCATCGGCATACTGTGCGTCGCAGGGCGGCGTGATCACGGTCGGGGAATGCCTCTTTGGCGCACTTCCACATGAAGTCGTAAATTCTTTGCTGTCGCTGCAGCGGGCGCCACCCTTCAACGAGGCCAAGATAGTAACCGTCGGGGAGCTTAGCTGCGGCGGCTTCGCACATCTCGGCGACGGTCTTGCGCACGTAGGGAATGACGCTGTCGCGAATAGGGCGAACGTTGGGACAGTATTCCGCCATGTTGACGAGTGGCTCGCCGTTTTCAATTTCGCGGATTAAGTTGAGTGCCCGAATGGGTTCTGGTCGCCCCTTGGTTCGGTCAAACTTCATCATTGCGGGGCTGTTTCGAGGGGGTTGGTCTCAAAAGGGGTGGTGCCTCCAACCGGACTTGAACCGGTGACCCTAGCATTTTCAGTGCTATGCTCTACCGACTGAGCTACAGAGGCACATGGCGCGGAAGACGGGACTTGAACCCGCGGCCTCCGCCGTGACAGGGCGGCGCTCTAACCACTGAGCTACTCCCGCGCGCCGATTAAAGTATGACAACCTCTTTAACCGGATTGCAAGACCCCGCCGGGTTGGTCGATTATTTCCTTTCCGGACGCGCCGGGGCTAGACGAGCGAGGCGAGCAGTTCGGCGGTCTCCGCGATGGATTCTTCTACGGCACGGATCACCGCCTCCACCTGCTCGGCGGTGATGACGAGGGGCGGCTCGAAGCGGAGGACGCGGGGATTATTGAGCGCGTAGGCAACGCAAACGCCGCGCTTGAGCAACTGGGCCACGACGAGCTCGCCGACTTCGTCCATCGCGAATTCCAAGCCGATCATCAGGCCGCGCCCACGAACTTCGGAAATTATCTCGGGATACCGCGACTGGATGCTTTGGAAGCCAGTCAGCATTTGGTCGCCACGGGTTCGCGATTTTTCGGATAGGTCGTCCCGCACTAAAATCTCAAGGGCTTTAATCGCCGCCGCGCACGCAAGGGGATTGCCGCCGAAGGTGGAAGTGTGAGCTAGCGGATTTTCGCGGTAGAGGGATTCGAAAACGGCAGGAGTGCCGAGGGTGGCGCCAATGGGCATGATTCCGCCGCCGAGCGCTTTAGCGAGCGTCATGATGTCGGGGGCGATGCCTTCTCGATCGCACGCGAAGAGTGTCCCCGCCCGTCCGAGGCCGCTTTGAACCTCATCGAAGATGAGCAGCGCACCATGGCGGTCGCAACTTTCACGGAGGCTGGCGAGGTAACCATCCGGCGGGAGAATGATGCCGCCTTCGCCCTGGATCGGCTCGACAATCATGGCCGCG
>Ga0114959_10001238_pt1 | contig 22746 bp, 15 predicted proteins | sample C_130625_EF_Meta_FD_87317 | JGI IMG/M metagenome (GOLD analysis project Ga0114959, IMG submission 87317) | Freshwater microbial communities from Lake Croche, Canada to study carbon cycling - C_130625_EF_MetaG | ecosystem: Environmental > Aquatic > Freshwater > Lake | place: Lake Croche, Canada... | reverse complement strand
TGGAGCATATTGGCGTGCTGTTCAGCCGCCAAAGCCTGGACGAGGCGACGTCGTGGCTGTGCGAAACCTTTAGCCTTCCGGATAACGGGTTTCGCGACGACCGCGCAACCTGGCTCGGCGTGCTGTATCTGGGGCTGATCTCCGGCTTCTGGCCATTGTCACGCCTGCTGAAGCCCGGCGTGGCAGAGGCGGGTGCCGGTCTGTGCGGCTGGCGCTTCTGGCTCGCTTCGGTGCTTCCGGCAATCGCGACGCCGCTGATCCTGTGGAAACTACCGAGCGGCTTCCTGCCGATCCTGCTGGGCGATTACCTCACGCTGCATTTCGCGGTGTATGGCGCACTGACATTGGGTCTGCTTGCCTGGTTCGGGCGGGGCCTGCGCGTGACATCCCGCGGCCTTGGCGCGGCACTGGCTTTGGCTGCCTATTGCATCCTGGTGATCGGTCTGCCGCTGGACCGCTATGTGGACAGTTTCACCCCCATCCTGAGCCAGCTTTGGCTGATGCCTGCGGTTCTGGTCGGAACGCTCCTGTATTTCACCGCCGAATCCTGGCTGACCTCCGGTGCGGGGCGCATGCCATACGGCGCGCTGATCGCCACGTTTTGCCTGGTGCTGTCGCTGGCAATCGCGGTGTCGCTGAACCTGCGGCGGCTCTTCTTCCTGATCATCATCATCCCGGTGATCGTGATCTTTCTGGCGGTGTTCCGCAGTTTCGCCGCGAGCGTGGTACGACGGACCGGTGCGCCGCTGGCGGGTGGGCTGGCGTTGGCGCTGGCGTTTGCCTGGGCGATCGCGATCACGTTTCCGCGCGTCGGGTGATCAGACGCTCGCGGCGCTCACCATTTCATGATCGCGCAGCGTGCCGCGCCGGCAACTCGGGCTTGAGCTGGCCCACATATTCGCAAGGCAATCGCGACACCAAGACCGACGAGATCACTCGCGCCAAACCCGCCGCAAATCCGCCAGATGCAACACCAGCGCCGCCAACATCCAAACCGCCACCACCCCAAACCACGCCCCGGTCAGCGCCGCCCGCACCGCCACCATCAAACACAACCCAGAGGCGAGATTCAGCCCAACCACCGAAACCCGAGGCCCACGCCCGGTCACACGCCGAAACACAAACAGCCCCACCGCCTCCAACAGGGTGAGCCCCACCACCAGGTCAATCACCCGTCCGCTGGCAAACCCAGCCGCCAAGACCTCCATCACGCCACCGCCTCACGGATCAGCCCCACCACCAACCCCGGCCGCTCCTCATGTGCCAGATGACCCAGCCCCGGCAGCAGCACCACCCTGGCCCCCGACACCAGCCGCTTCACCCGATGCGCCTCGCCGGGCGGCACCGTCCGATCCCCGGCGCCAGCGATCAACGTCAACGGCACCGCCAGACGCGGCAAATCCGCCGCCAGCTCCCGCAGCCCCCAATGCGCCATCATCGACAAGGCGCCCGCCACATGGCCCGGACTGCGCACCAGCCGCGCATAGAGCGCCTGCCCCCGCGCATCCAGCACCGAACCCGTGCTCCCCAACAGCCGCGCCATCGCCGCATCCGACCCCGCCTGCCACGCAAACACCCGCGGCACCAACGGCAACGACACCAGCGCCCGCGCCATCGGCCCGAACACGTCCTCCGGCAACATCGGCAATGGCAGCAACGCTCCGTTCAAACTCACCAGCGCGCGCGGCGAAATCAGCCTGTCCAGCACCATCCGCACCGCGATGGCAGCCCCCGCCGAATGCCCCACCACGCCCACGACGGCCACCCCCAACACCCTCAGCAGCGCCGCCACCGCGGCGGCCATCCCTGGCAACGACATCCCCTCCCCCGCCGGCAGCGAGCTGAACCCGTGCCCCGGCAGATCCGGCGCCACCAAGGTGAAATCCGCCGCCAATGCCGGCAGCACATCGCGCCAGGAATGCGTCGCCGCCCCCGTGCCATGTAGCAGCAGCAGCACCGGTCCCTCGCCCATCATCTGCACATGAAACGTCACACCGCCGGCCGTCACGAAGCGGCTGGCCGCACGGTTCGGCCAGTCCGCGCCATCCCGTTTCCAGTCGAGCCGTTCGCTCATGCCCTCCTGAAGCCCCCGCTCATGCCCCGGTCACCACCCGCACCGCCTGTGACAACACAGCCGCGTCCGCATATGGCAGCGCCACGTAGCGCGCGCCCATCGCCGCCGCCAGCTCCTGCCCCTGCGGCGCCGGGCGCGGCGAGATATCGACCAGCAGGGCGGAGATCCCCGCCAGACGCAAAGCCTGGCCAGACGCCACTGCCTCGCTCTGCGCCCGCGCCCGCCCGCCGCTGCCATCGCGCGCCACATTGGCGCGGCCATCAGTAAGCAATACGACCGTCGGCGTCTGACCCCGCCGGCGCATCTGATCAGCCAGCGCCGCAGCGGCATCCAGCCCCGCGGCCAACGGTGTGCCACCGCCGCCCGGCAACCCCGCCAGCGCCCGCTTCGCCCGCACCAACGAGCGCGTCGGCGGCAGCAGCAGTTCGGCTGAGACACCGCGAAACCCGATCACCGCAACCTGATCGCGCCGCACATAGCAATCCGCCAGCAGCAGCTCGACGGCCCCTTTGGCTTCGGCGAGCCTCGTGGCGGCGGCCGAGCCGGAGGCATCGACGGCGAAAATCGTCGTCGTCTCGGTGCGTGGGCGGAACCGGGTGATGTGGAAATCCTCAGCGCGCACCAGCACGCGAGACGCAGCGTCCGGCCGCTCCGCCCGGCGCAGACGCTGCCAGGGGGCGGCCGCGCGCAAGGTCTCCACGAGATTGAGCCGCGCGCCGGGCTCGGGGGCTGCCTTGCGGATGCCGGCGGGACGGCCGCGCAGACCCTTCTTCTGCAACACGCCCGACTTGCCGCCTCGCGACCCGCGCGGTGCCTGGCCCGCCAGCAGCAGCTCCAGCAGCCCGGCCGGAATTGCGGCCTTGGCGGCGTCAAGCACCACATCGTCCAGTTTCTGCGGCTCGCTTTGCTGGTCCGAATTCTCTGGCGTATCGGTCGGCGGCTCCTCCTCGGGCGGCGCCTCGTCCGGGGGCGGCTCGGACGGATCAGGCGGCGGCAGCCGTGTGGCGCGGGGCCCCAGCACCAACCGGGCGGCGAACGTGGCATCGTCTGCCGATACGATATCCCGCCCGTGCAAGGCCGCCGCCGCGCGGGCGACCCGCAGCGCCAAAATGCCGGCGCGCGGCGAATCCACCCCCAGCACCAGCGCCGTGCCGACCAAAGCCGACAGCACCTCATCTGACACGACCACCTGCCTCAGCATCGCGCGCGCCCGACGCACATCGTCCAGATCGAACGCCGGGTCTTCGCCCACCCGCGCCAGCAGGCTGAAATCAAACCGGAAGGCCAAACGATCAAGCAAGGCGGCCGGCGGCCGCTCATCCTCGGCGATGCCCTCATCCAGCGCCACGACGCCGAATCGCGCCACATGCCGCGCGAGAATCCCATCCCGCGCCGTCAGCGTCTCACCGACATCCAGCGCCGCGGCCAGATGCGCCGTATTCGCCCCGGACAGACGCTCGGCCATGGCCGCGACGATCACCCCGCCATCCGCCTCGGCCAGCAGCCCGCGCTCGCCCAAAGGCCGGCCGGCGCGCAAGGTCGCCGCCAGATCGAGCCCGCCCAGCAGCCGCCCTTCGCTGATCGACAGCGGCATGCGCCGCACCGGCGCGCTCTCCGGCAGACATGCCCGCAGCAGGCCAAGCCAGGCCTCCCGCACCGGACCATGCGGCGCGCGCAGGCTGGCCCCGCCCAGCCCATGCGGATCAATCGCCAGCAACAGCGCCGCGAGCGAGGCGTCAGCCCAAGGATCGGGCCGAGGATCAGCCGCCCCGCTCAGCCGAACTGCTCCGCCATGGCGCGCTCCACCCGCGTGGTCGAGCCGGCATCGTCCAGCACGTTGCGGCGCAGACGATGTCGCAGCACCGCCGTTGCCACCGCCTTGAGATGCACCTCCGTGACCGCCTCCGCGCCCTCGAACGCAGCCCAGGCGCGCGACGCCCGCATCAGCGCCAGCTCGGCGCGCACCCCATCCGTTCCCAAGGCCAGGCACAACCGCGCGGCCTGCTCCAGCAGCGCATCCCCCACCTCCAGCCCGCGCAGCCGCCCACGCGCCGCCAGGATCGACTCCCGCAATGCCGAGTCCGCCTCCGCCCAGCCAGCGCAAAACCCCTCCGGATCGCGCTCATAGGCATCACGCCGGCGCACCACCTCAATGCGCGCGGCAAGCTCTGTCGCGGTGCGAACCTCGACGCAGAGCCCGAACCGATCCAGCAATTGCGGTCGCAGTTCGCCCTCCTCCGGGTTGCCGCTGCCGACCAGCACGAAACGCGCCGGGTGCCGCACCGAAAGCCCGTCGCGCTCCACCACGTTCTCGCCCGACGCCGCGACATCGATCAGCAGATCAACCAGATGATCCTCGAGCAGGTTCACCTCATCGACGTAGAGAAACCCGCGATTGGCCCGCGCCAGCAGCCCCGGCTCGAACGCCTTTTCGCCATGCGACAGCGCCCGCTCCAGATCGAGCGCACCCACCACCCGGTCCTCGCTCGCCCCCAGCGGCAGATCGACCACCGGCACCGGTGCCGCGCGCACCGGCAGCGCGCCCTGCGCCTGACGCCCCCGGCAATCCGCACAGAGTCGCGGCTGGTCCGCAGGGTCGCAGCCATAGCGACACCCCTCCACCACCGCCATGCGCGGCAGCAGGGCGGCCAGCGCGCGCACTGCGGTCGATTTGCCGGTGCCGCGATCGCCAAACACCAGCACACCGCCGATCTGCGGATCGACGGCGGCGATCAGGATCGCCCGGCGCATCTCGTCCTGACCGACCAGGGCGGAAAACGGGAAAGGTTGCGCCATCACTCTGGTTCCGTTCGATTGCGGCATGGACTATTCCAACGGCCAGACTTACAGGCAGGGTCAAATCCCTGCAAATCGGTGCCATGACAACGCAACCCGGCCTGCTCGACCCCGCGCTTCTCACCGACCCGGAGCTGGTGCGGGCCGACATCGTGATCATCGGGGCCGGGGCCTGCGGTCTTGTGGCCGCACTGGCCGCGCGTGACGCCGGCGCCTCGGTGATCGTGCTGGAACGTGACGCCACACCGAGCGGCTCCACCGCGTTGTCCTCCGGCTTCATCCCCGCCGCCGGCACCAGCTTCCAGCGCGCGGCCGGTATTCTGGACGACCGCGCGGCACTCGCCGCCGCCGACATCATGACCAAGGCGCATCACCTGGTGGAGCCGGCGATGGTCGGCCATCTCACCCATGAGATCGGCCCGGCACTGGAATGGTTGCATCAGAGCCACGGCGTGGAATTCGAAGTGCTCACGGGCTTCCGCTATCCCGGCCATTCCAGGCTGCGCATGCACGCCGTGCCGGAGCATACCGGGGCGGGGCTGATGGCAAGGCTGCTGGCGGCGGCCGAGGCGGCGGGCGTGCTGATCCTCACCAACGCCCGCGCCACCGCGCTGTTCGCCGATGTGCAAGGCCGCATCCATGGCGTGCGCTTCGAGCGGCCGGACGGCGCATCCGAGGATGTGGGCTGTGGCGCGCTGGTGCTGGCCTGCAACGGCTATGGCGCGGCGCCCGATCTGGTGGCGCAGCATATCCCCTCCCTCGCCGGAGCGCTCTATTTCGGCCATCCCGGGAATGATGGCAGCGCCCTGCACTGGGGCGCCGCGCTGGGGGCCGAGGCGCGCGACCTCGGTGCCTGCCAGGGCCATGGCTCGGTCGCCCATCCGCATGGCGTGCTGATCACCTGGGCGTTGATGATGGAAGGCGGCGTGCAGCTCAACAGCCGCGGCGAACGCTTCTGGAACGAACATGAGGGCTATTCGGAGGCCGCCGCCGCCGTGCTGTCCCAGCCGGACGGCATCGCCTGGTGCGTGTACGATGCAAGGCTGCACGAACTTGGCCTGACATTCGAGGATTACCGTCAGGCGCAGCAGATGGGCGCGATCCGGGTGGCTGAGGACGTGGGGGCACTCGCCGCGCTGATCGGCGCACCCGAAACAGCGGTGGCCGGGACAATGGGCGAGGTGATCCGCCTGGCCAGTCAGGGCGGCACGGACCGCTTCGGCCGTGCCTTCACCGCGGCCCGGCTCGCAGCGCCGTTCTACGCCGTGCGGGTGACGGGCGCGCTGTTCCACACCCAAGGCGGCCTGTTCGTCGAGGGCGATGCGCGGGTTGTGCGGAGCGACGGCACCCGCCTGCCCAACCTCTTCGCTGGCGGCGGTGCGGCGCGCGGCATCTCCGGCCCTGAGATTTCGGGCTATCTCTCCGGCAACGGCCTGCTGACCGCCGTGGCGCTCGGCCGCCTCGCCGGGCAGCACGCCGCCATCCTCACCCGCGCGCCGACGCCAGACCCGGTGGCCGAACCGCTGGACGGCTATCTCGACTCGGCTGACTGGCGGACGATCAGCGGCTGGGCCTGCAACCCAGACGATCCGGACCGCGCGATCTGGCTGGAATGCGTCATGGATGACGCAGCGCCGATCCCCTTCCTCGCCAACCTGCTGCGGCCGGACCTGCAACGCGCCGGGCATGGCAGCGGGCGCAACGGCTTCCAACTCGGCCTGCCCGGCCCGCTTGATCCGACCATCACGCACAGCATCGGCGTGCGCCGCGCCAGCGACGGGCGGCATCTCATGGGGTCCCCCCGCCTGCTGCCGCGCGCATCGCTCTCCAGCCCCCACGCCCGCGCCTGGTTTGAAGGCGTGATCGACGCCGAGATCGAGGCCGCCACCGCCGCCGAGGATGTGATGCCGACGGTTGATCTGCTGGTTGGTCAGGTTGATCGGCTGCTGCAAACACGGTCTGACATCGTCAGTCTCTCCCGCCTGCGCGAGCGGTTCCGCAAACGCTGGCAGGACCGGCTGGGCAACGAGCCGCCCCCCGTGGTGGAGACTCCTGACCTGCGGCCCGCCGTGCTGGTGATCGAAAGCGAGTTGCCGGCCACCGGGGAAGGTCGAGCGCTGATCGCCATGTTGCTGGGGCTCGGCCACCGCGTTGCGATCATCGGCGCCGGCTTTCTGGAGACCAGCGGCCCCGCCGCCGAGGCGCTGGCCGCCATGGGCGTGACCCTGCATGGCAGACCGCATGTGTTCTCGGTGGAGGACCTGCTGCTGCGCGAGGCCGGGCTGTATCGCTGTGTTGTGCTGCGCGGCCTCGTCGCGGTCTCGGCTTACGGCCTCGTCGTCCGCCGCCATCAGCCCAGAGCACGGCTGCTTGCCTGCCTGCCGGACGTGACGCCGGGCGGGCAGGAGGAGCTGCTGGCGCTGATCGGCGGATTGTCGGCGGACCATATCGTGACACCCTCGGCCGACACCGCCCAATTGCTCGGCCAGCGCCTGCCGGGGCGCGCAATACAGGTGGTGGGGCTGGCGCGTGACAGCGAGCCCACGCGTTTGGCCATGGCTGCCTTGCTCGGAGTGCAGCTTCCGAGCGTTTGAATCCGGAAACGGTGCGACTTGGGTTCATCTCACGTTAAGGCAAATCAAGGAGAAGCTGACGTCAACAGGGCGTTTTGCCACTGCGCACATGCTTGGCCGCTGCGTCCATCCATGTTCGGCCACCCCAGGAGCCTCCAGCATGCATTTCCTGACCATGCAGAACCGTCGCATCGTGTTCAAACTGCTGGCGATCGTGTGCTTGCTCACCGCGTTCGGCATCGGTGGCATCGGGCTGAGCCTCAACCGCATGTCCGAGGCGGATAACGCCTACTCGGAGCTGATCAGGAATGACAGTAAGGCGGCGCTTTTGTCCACTCGGGCCAATCGCCAGCTCGCCACCTATGAGGGGACGATCTATAAATTATTATTAGTAGAGACAGCAGAGGAGACTGCTGCTCGGATAAAAACATTGCGAAACAGCAAATCTAGCTACTCCACATATACAGTTGAGGCCAACAAACTCGCTGCAAAATCACTTGTTTCACACAATAAAGCTGGTGAGGCCGCTCAACTCGCCTTCACAACCTGCGATTCATTGGCTGATCTTGCTGCTTCTATGCAGATGGGATCGGCCCGTGTCATGTTCAGTTCTCGGCTCAACGCGGAATGTGCGCCGTTGATCGAAAAGGCCATGACCCTACAGACATCAGTCACCAACGAAATGTTGGCCCGCGTTGATGCGATTTCCAACGACCTAACACTGGAGATGAGCCGCACGGTCCGGCTCGTCATCGGCCTCTCGCTTGCGGGCCTAATGGCCACGTTGGTGGTCACCTTCGTCATCGGGGTCACCGGGCTCGTGCGGCCTCTAAGCCGTTTGAATACGATTATGATACGCCTTTCGCAGGGCGATCTGGCGGCGGAGGTTCCCGGCACTGAGCGCGGGGACGAGGTCGGGTCGATGGCGCGCACTGTGGAGGTGTTCAAGTCGAACGCCATTGAGGTTGAACGTTTGCGAGTTTCCAACGAAGCGGCGAAGCTCGCTGTTGAGCAGGCACAGCGCGAGACCATGCGCCGCACGGCCGACCAGTTCGAGATGAGCGTCGGTGGGCTGGTCACCACTCTGGGCAGTGCGGCCGAACAATTGCGCAACACCGCGCAAGGCATGTCCGCCACCGCCAGCATCACCAACCAGCAGGCGAGCGTTGTGGCGGCAGCCGCCGAGCAGGCTGGCGCCGGCGCCAACACCGTGGCTGCGGCCGCTGAGGAGCTGAGCGCCTCCATCAATGAGATCAACCGCCAGGTCAGCCAGTCTGTGCGCATCACCGAACAGGCGGTCGGTGATGCCCGCCGCACCGACGGCATCGTGCAGAACCTCGCTGCCAGCGCCCAGCGCATCGGCGAGGTGGTGGCGCTGATCAACAACATCGCCAGCCAGACCAATCTTCTGGCGCTCAACGCCACCATCGAGGCGGCCCGCGCCGGAGACGCCGGCAAGGGCTTCGCCGTCGTCGCCTCCGAGGTCAAAAGCCTCGCCGCCCAGACCACCAAGGCCACCGAGAATATCCGCGCACAGATCGGCACCATCCAGGAAGCCACCGAAGAGGCGGTCAATGCCATCCGCACCATCACCACCACGATCGAGGAGGTGAGCATGATCAGCACGACCATCGCCGCCGCCGTGGAGCAACAGGGCGCCGCCACCGCCGAGATCTCGCGCAACGTGCAGCAGACCGCCGTCAGCACCCAGGAGGTGGGCAGCACCATCACCAATGTCAGCACCGGCGCGACCGCCACGGGCGATGCCGCCAACGAGGTGTTGCAGGCGGCTGAAACCCTGGCAGACCGCACCAGAGAGCTGTCGTCCGAGGTGGCAACCTTCCTCAGCGGGGTGCGGACGGCGGCTTAAAGCGGGGGGAGGCCGGGATGACGTCCGTCTGGATGTGAACCCTGCCTTCCTTGACCCCGTCCCCGCTGCGCGCCTATCTGGCGCAAACGGAAGCCCCCCATGTCCCTCTCCGCCACGCTCGCTGCGCTTGTGGGGCTCGCCACACGGCGGGCCTGGCTCTCAGTCCTGCTGGGGCTGATCATCACCGGCCTCGCGCTGACCGCGACGATCACCCGGCTGGGCGTGACCACCGACACCGATCTGTTGTTCGCCGAGACCCTGCCCTGGCGCCAGCGCGACATGGCGTTCAACAAGGCGTTTCCGCAGTTCCAGGACCTGCTGGTCGCGGTGGTGGACGGCGCCTCGCCCGAGATCACCGAGCAGACGGCGATCGATCTGGCCCGCAACCTGTCGGGCGATCCCAGATTTCAGGACGTCCGCCGGCCTGACGCCTCGCCCTATCTGGAAGCGAACGGGCTGATGTTCCTTGACGCGAAGGAACTCACCCCGCTGCTCGACGGCACGATCGACGCGCAGCCCTTCCTCGGCCAGCTCGCCGCCGACCCCTCGGCACGCGGATTGTTCGCCGCATTGGCCCTGGTGGGCATCGGCGTGGAGCGCGGGCAGGCCGATCTCACAGCCTTCGGCAAGCCGTTGCAGGCCTTCCATCAGGCGCTGGCCTCGGCGCTCTCAGGCCGCGCGGCCCCCTTGTCCTGGCAGAGCCTGCTGGCAGGATCGCTGTCCGAGCAGGCCGGGCCGTATCGCTTCGTGCTGGCGCGGCCGAAGCTTGACTACACATCGCTGGAGCCGGGCGGCGATGCGTCAGACGCGTTGCGCAAGGCGGTGTCTGGCCTGGAATTCGTGCGCTCGGGGTCGGCGCATGTCCGCATCACCGGCGCGGTGGCGCTGGCCGATGAGGAATTCGCAACCGTGGCGCAGGGGGCGGCGCTGGGTACCGTGTTCAGCGCGGCGCTGGTGCTGCTGTGGCTGGTGCTGGCGGTGCGGAGCTGGCGACTGATCGTGCCAATCTTCGCGACGTTGGTTGTGGGGCTGATCACCACCACCGGCTTTGCGGCGCTGGCGGTTGGACGGCTCAATCTGGTGTCCGTCGCGTTTGCCATCCTGTTCGTCGGCATCGCGGTGGATTTCGCCATCCAGTTCAGCGTGCGCGCCCGTGAGACGATCGGTCAGACACACGATCTGCGCGCCGCACTGGATGCCTGCGCGCGCATCGCCGGGCCGCAGATCATGGTGGCGGCGCTGGCGACGGCTGCGGGGTTCCTGGCCTTCGTGCCGACCGATTTCAGCGGCGTCGCCGAGCTGGGGCTGATCGCCGGCAGCGGCATGGTCATCGCCTTCCTCGCCACGATGCTGTTCCTGCCGGCGATGATCCTGCTATGCCATCCCCGTGCAGCGCAGGCCGAGACCGGGCTCGCCTGGGGACGCCCGATCGAAGCCGGGCTCATCAGAGCCACGCCTTTGGTGCTCGGACTGTTCGCGATCATGGGCGCGACCGGCCTCGTCCTGCTGCCACGGGTGACGTTTGACAGCGACCCGCTGCACACCAAGGACGCCTCGACCGAGGCGATGCGCACCTTGTCCGACCTGATGGCCAACCCGCTCACCAACCCGTATTCGGTGGACATCCTGACACCCAACCGCGACGCCGCCAACGCGCTCGCGACCCGGCTGCGCGGGCTGTCGCTGGTGTCAGACGTCATCACCCTCTCAAGCTTCGTGCCCGAGGAGCAGAAGGCCAAGCTCGCCCTGTTGGAAGACGCGTCCCAGGTGCTCGGCCCCACTTTGGCGCCGCACGGGCCGGCCGCGACGGTGATTGCGGCCGATATCCGCCTTGCTGCCCGATCGGCTCTCGCGCATCTCGAGCCCGCCTCCCGCAAGCCAGCCGGCGAGGCGCTGCGGCCGATCGTCACCGATCTCGCAGCATTGCTGGCCGCACCGGACACGACGTTGCTCGAGGCCAACCAGGCGCTCACCCGCTTCCTGCCGCTCCAACTCTCGCGCCTGCGCGTGGCGCTCGCCGCGCATGCGGTGACGGAGGCCGATATCCCCGCCGAGCTGGCGCGTGACTGGCGCCTGCCGGATGGGCGGGTGCGGGTACAGGCGCTCAGCACGCCGGCGGCGCGGGACAGCGTCGGGCTGCACGCCTTCGTCGCCCAGGTGCGCAGCGTGGCGCCGGACGCCGCGGGCTCGGCGGTCACCATCGTTGAGACCTCCGCCACCATCACCCACGCCTTCGCCTCCGCCGCGATCGGCGCTCTGGCTGCGATCGCGCTGCTGCTGCTGGCGGTGCTGCGGCGCTGGCGCGATGCGGCGCTGGTGCTGGCGCCGCTGCTGCTCTCGGCGCTGATGACGGTGGTGATCGCCGTCGCCCTGCCCTTGCCGCTGAACTTCGCCAACATCATCGCCCTGCCGCTGCTGTTGGGCGTGGGGGTGAGCTTCAACATCTATTTCGTGATGAACTGGCGCGCCGGCGCGACGAGCTATCTCGGCACCGCCACTGCCCGCGCCGTGCTGTTCTCCGCACTGACCACCGCCACCGCGTTCAGCTCGCTGGCGCTCAGCTTCCATCCCGGCACCGGCAGCATGGGCAAGCTGCTGCTGATCAGCCTTGGCGCGACGCTCGCCGTCACCCTGGTGTTCATGCCACCGTTGCTGCGCCGGCTGCGGCCGCGATGAGCTTTGATCCCCAGGTTCGGCCAGATACCACCATCCGGCTCAAGGACTGGCCGACGCGCATCCCGCCATCCTATCACACCAAGGAACAGGCCGACGCCCAGCTTCAGGCGCAGGTGGCGCGGCTGAGCGCTGCGCAGAACCGGCTCTATGCCAGTAACTCCTGCGCCGTGCTGCTCATCTTCCAGGCGATGGACGCGGCCGGCAAGGACGGCGCGATCGCCCATGTCATGTCCGGCGTCAATCCCCAGGGCTGCCAGGTGACCAGCTTCAAGCACCCCAGCGCCACCGAGCTGCAGCACGACTTCCTCTGGCGCGCCACGCGCTGCCTGCCCGAGCGCGGCCAGATCGGCATCTTCAACCGCTCCTATTATGAGGAGGTGCTGATCGCGCGGGTACATCCTGAGATTCTCAAAGCCGAAGGCCTGCCGGAGCTTGCGCATCGCTGGCGGCACCGCTTCCGCTCGATCAACGATCTTGAGGCCCATCTGCACCGCAACGCCACGCATATCCTGAAGTTCTTCCTGCATCTCTCCCCCGAGGAGCAACGCCTGCGCTTCATCGACAGGATCGACGATCCATCGAAGAACTGGAAGTTCAGCCAGGCCGACATCGCCGAGCGCGCCTATTGGGACGATTATCAGGCTGCCTACGAGGCCTGCCTCTCCCACACCAGCACCAAACACGCGCCCTGGTTCATCGTGCCCGCCGATGACAAGCGCACCACGCGACTGATGGTGGCGGAAATCGTGGTGAATCACCTCGAAGCACTGAAACTCGACTGGCCGCAGCCAGATGACGCGCACCGCGCCGAACTCGCCGCCATTCGGTCAAGGTTGGTGGGGGAGGGAAAGGAAGCGCTGGGCTCCGCCCAGACCCGCCAAGGGTAGAACCCTTGGAACCCATTCTTTGAGGGGTTATCACCCTTGAGGGAGGGGGGCGTAACCGACGGGTCGATCGATCCGTCGGGTATGCCCCCCTCCCTCAAGGGTGATCGCCTAAAAGTTTGAGGTCCAGGGGCTCGGCCCCTGGCGGGTCTGGGCGGAGCCCAGCGCTTCCTTCCCCCGTCTTGCGCGATCCCCCGCAGGCGCGTTACCTGCGCCTCTTGGAGTTGAGGCAGGGAACCCGAAGATGCGCGTGAAGGATGTCAAGAAGGTCGTGCTGGCCTATTCCGGGGGGCTCGACACGAGCGTCATCCTCAAATGGCTACAGACCACCTATGGCTGCGAGGTGGTGACCTTCACCGCCGATCTCGGCCAGGGCGAGGAGCTGGAGCCGGCCCGTCGCAAGGCGGAGATGTTTGGCGTGAAACAGATCTTCATCGACGATCTGCGCGAGACCTTCGTGCGCGATTTCTGCTTCCCGATGTTCCGCGCCAACGCGCTCTACGAGGGCCAGTATCTGCTCGGCACCTCCATCGCCCGCCCGCTGATCGCCCAGCGCCAGATCGAGATCGCCGAAATGGTGGGCGCGGATGCCGTCGCCCACGGCGCCACCGGCAAGGGCAACGACCAGGTGCGCTTCGAGCTCGCCTATTACGCGCTGAAGCCGGATGTGAAGGTGATCGCCCCCTGGCGCGAATGGGACCTCACCAGCCGCACCCGCCTGCTGGAATTCGCCGAGACCAACCAGATCCCCATCACCAAGGACAAGCGCGGCGAGGCGCCGTTCTCGGTGGACGCCAACCTGCTGCACTCCTCCAGCGAGGGCAAGGTGGTGGAGGACCCCGGCATCGAGGCCGATGAGATGGTCTATCAGCGCACCATCCGCCCGGAGGATGCGCCCGATGTCGCGACCTACATCACCATCGATTTCGAGCGTGGCGATCCGGTGGCCATCGACGGCGTGGCGCTGTCGCCGGCGCAGTTCCTGACGAAGCTCAACGATCTTGGCAAGGCGAACGGTATCGGCCGGCTTGACCTCGTCGAGAACCGCTTCGTCGGCATGAAGTCCCGCGGCATCTATGAGACGCCGGGCGGCACCATCTGGCTGGCGGCGCATCGCGGCATTGAGAGCATCACGCTGGACCGCGAGGCCGGCCATCTCAAGGACAGCCTGATGCCGAAATACGCCGAGCTGATCTATAATGGTTTCTGGTTCAGCCCCGAGCGCCGCATGTTGCAGGCGGCCATCGACGCAAGCCAGCAATCCGTCACGGGACGCGTGCGGGTAAAGCTGTATAAGGGCAATGTCGCCATCGTCGGACGTGAGAGCCCCAACACGCTGCACTCCATGAAGGTCGTGACATTCGAGGACGACCAGGGCGCCTATGACCAGTTCGACGCCCAGGGATTCATCAAGCTGAACGCGCTGCGCCTGCGCCTCGGCGCCATGGCCGGCCGCAAAGGAGGAAGCCTGTAATGAGCCTTTCCATGTATGATGCTTCCGTGCCTGTGCTGAAGCAGATGCTCGGCGCCACGTCCGACATTCTCGGCAAGGCCGCCGCGTTTGCCGCAGCCAAGAAGATCGACGAGAGCGTGCTGCTCGGCGCGCGCCTGGCGCCGGACATGTTCGCCCTCACCCGCCAGGTGCAGATCGCCACCGATCAGAGCAAAGGCGGCATCGCCCGCCTGGCCGGCGTCGAGATCCCGAAATACGAGGACAGCGAGGCCACGATCGCTGCCCTCCAGGAGCGCCTCGCCAAGACGATCGCCTTCATGGAAAGCGCCCCGGTCGACGCCATCAACGCCTCGGCCAGCAACGAGATCGTTCTGAAGATCCGCGACAACGAGCTGCGCTTCACCGGCAGCCGCTATCTGCTGGGCTGGGTGATCCCCAACGTGATGTTCCACGTGACGACCACCTACAACATCCTGCGCCATAACGGTGTTGAGATCGGCAAGCGGGACTTCCTCGGCGCGTTCTGAGGGGGGGGGAAGTAAGGAAGCGCTGGGCTCTGCCCAGACCCGCCAGGGGCCGAGCCCCTGGCGGGTTTGGGCAGAGCCCAGCGCTTCCTTACTTCGCCATCAGATCATTGATGCTCATATCCGCCCGCCGCCACCACGGCGTACCAGCCATCTCCGGCAACATCGCCAGCGGATCACCATCAAAGGTGACGGTGTTGGTCGGCGTCTCCTCGACCCGAATCTCCGCACAGCGCAGCCGCCCGCCATCCGCCGCCAGGAACTGATTGAGCTTGGCCATCATGCAGCAGGCCAGCATCTCTGTGGTGGGATCGCCCTGCGTCACCAGAAGACGCGACAGCCGCTCCGGCTCGCGCTCCATGAACCAGTCGATCAACGGATCGCTGTCGGAGAGATGCAGGGTGTGATCGACATGATCGTCGATCCAGCGATGCCAGGTGGCCTTGGCCTGCTCAAACGGCAGCACCATGTTCCCGTCCCCATCCAAAGGCTCCGGCCGGGCTGCAACCAGCCTGACCGTGACGATCTCGTTATGGCCATGGGGCATGGCGCATTTTGGTGACAGGCCGGAGAGCAGCCGATGCGCCATGGCGAAGCGCCGGGAGAAGACCAGGCTGAACAAGGGCGCGCTCCCATTGGTTTCGTGATCGACAGATTAACCGATCATGACCCTTGCACCAACCAGCGCACATCCATTGTCGGGCCGCCTCGCTAAACCGTGATACGAATGTTGCCGAACCCGTCCAGCACAGCCTGCGCGCCGGGCGGGATGAGGCAGGTTGCGTCATATTCCTGCACAATCAACGGTCCCTGGCGCGGCGTCTCGGTGAGCGCGGCGCGGTCGATCACCTCGGTGGCCACCCACCCGGTGCCCTCGAACCAGGCCGGCCGCAGCGTGGAGATGCCAAGGCTGGCCGGCGGAATTCGGCCGGGCAGACGTGGCGTCTCCGAGCGGCCGCGCGCCAGCAGCTGCAGCCCCATCAGCTCGACCTTCTCATCCTCCGGCCCGCGAAATCCGTAACTGCGGGCGTGCTCGACACCGAACGCCTCGGGCAGGCCCGCCAAAATCTCCGCCGCCGTACCCGGCACCAGTGGCACGGCGATCTCGCTCGATTGTCCGACATAGCGCGCCATCACCGACAGGAATGCTTCACGCCGCTCGGCAGGGAAACCATCCGCCTCCAGCAGCGCCTCGCCACGATCCAGCAGCGCCTCCAACTCGGTATGGAACGCATCAGCCGAAATCTCGCCCACCTGCGCGCGCAATGTGCGGGTCAGGTGATGCTCGGTATCGGCCAGCAGCAGGCCGAAAGCGCTGAACAGGCCAGGCATCGGCGGGACGATCACCCTCGTGATACCCAACTCGCGGGCGATGGCGGCGGCAAACAGCGGGCCATTGCCGCCAAACGCCATCAGCGCGCAGGACCGCACGTCCCGCCCGCGCTCGACGCTCACCGCACGGATCGCCCGCATCATCGTGGCTGCGGCAATCCGCAGCATACCCTGCGCCGCCTGCTCCAGAGAGAGACCCAACGGCTCGGCAAGCTTTGACTGCACCGCCCGTCGCGCCAGCTCCAGATCCAGCCGCAACGAGCCGCCGGCCAGTCCCGCCGGGTCGAGATGGCCCAGCACCAAGGCGCAATCAGTGATGGTGGGTTCTGTACCGCCTTTGCCATACGCCACCGGTCCCGGCACCGCGCCGGCCGATTGCGGCCCGACCTTGGGCGCGCCCGCCGCATCGATCCGGCAGATCGAGCCACCACCCGCACCAACCTCTGCCAGATCGATCGACGGCAATTTCAGCATATAGCCGCCGCCGACCAACAGCCGCGCACCGGCCATCACCCCGGCGCCGACCTCCATCGCCTCGCTGCGCGCCACCTGGCCATCCTCAACCAGACCGGCCTTGGCCGTGGTGCCGCCCATGTCAAACGTCACCACGCTGGCCTCGCCGAGCCGGGCGGCGAGCACAGCGGCGCCCACCACGCCAGCGGCGGGCCCGGACTCCACAAGGCGCGCCGGCATGTCACTCGCCATCTGCGCCGCCACCAGCCCGCCATTGGACTGCATCATGCGCAACGGCGCCGCCACGCCGATCGACTGCAACCGCGCCTGCAAGGTGGTGAGATAGGCGCGCATCACCGGCTGGATGGCGGCGTTGATCACCGTGGTGCTGGTGCGCGGGTATTCCTTGATCTCGGGCAGAATCTCGTGGCTGACGCTGACGGCGATCTGCGGCAAGGCGGCACGGATCGCTTCGGCCACCACCTTCTCATGCGCCGGATTGGCATAGCTGTGCAGCAGGCAGATGGCGACGGACTGCACCTCCTGCTCACGCAGCGTCTTGATCACGGCCGCAACCGAACTGGCCTCCAGCTCCAGGCCGATGCTGCCATCCGGCCGGGTCTTCTCGTCCACCTCCAGCCGCAGATGGCGCGGCACCAGCGGCACCGGCTTGGTCCAGCCGATATCGTAGAGTCGCGGCATGCGCAGATCGCGGATTTCCAGCACATCGCGAAAGCCGCGCGTGGTGACCAGCGCGGTGCGGGCGATCTGGCCTTGCAGGATGGCGTTGGAGCCGATGGTGGTGGCGTGCAGCACCTCGGCCAGGCTCGCCCCTGCGCCCCCTGCGTTCAGCAGGGCGGCGATGCCGTCGATGATGGCGATTGACGGATCAGCCGGCGTCGATGGCGTCTTGAAGGTGCGCACCGAGCCATCGGCACCAAACGCCACGAAATCGGTGAAGGTGCCGCCGATATCGACGCCGACGCGCATGGTCATGCCACCGGCCCCCCGGCGACGGTCGTTGAACTCAGAGGATACCAAGCCGGGCTCGAGGTCGTCGCGCGGCGGGCGCGCAACGCCTCACGCAGCAGCGCGGTGGACTGGGTGTCCACCGATCCATCAGCCGTGATCACCACGCCATAATCGCGCAACGCATGCTCGGCGGTGATCTTGCCCTCACGCAGATCGGCCGTGACGGCGGCGACCTCGCGGGTCAGCGGATCGCCCCAGCCGCCGGCACCGGGCAGTTCGTGACGGAACACCTGCCCGCGTTTCAACGTCATGGTCAGCTTCGCGGCCAGCGCCTGCTCGTCCGGCTGGCCGGGATTGAGGATGTTGCGGCTGGGCGTGCCGGGCCCGCCGCCCTGCAAGCCGTAAGGCCGATGGGTGGCGCGGTCGGCGCGCACCTGCAAAATCCCCTCATCGGCCAGCATACGCCAGGTGCGCCGCAGCGACAGCCCGCCGCGATACCGGCCAGGACCGCCCGTGTCGGGCAGCATCTCGTAATCGAGCACCTCCAGCGGGTTTTCCGCCTCGATCACCTCGATGGAGAAGCTCGCCATGTTGGCGAACATGTTGGTGTTGCCATCAAGCCCATCGGCGAACGGTCGCCCACCCCAGGCGCCGGAGAGGAAATCGACATAGATGAACGGCCGACGCTCCTTATCCGTCCCACCAATGGTGATGCCGGTGTTGCCGCCATCGGATGCCGCGAACACACGGTCCGGATACAGTGCCGCCAGCGCCCCGAACGCGCAGTCCGCCGCGCGAAACCCGGTCAGCCCGCGGGCAGCGCAGGCGGCGGGCGGCAGCGCGTTGGTGATGGTGCCGGGCGGCGCGATCACCTCAATGGCGCGGAACACCCCGTCATTGTTGGGCATGTTGATCGACAGCACGCATTTTGCCGCGCAATAGCTGGCACCGGCGGTGTAGCTCCAGGTGTTGTTGATGGCACCGCGCACCTGCGGGCTCGACCCGGTCCAGTCAAACACCATGCGCTCGCCGGTCTTGCGCACCGTACACATCAATTTGATCGGGACACCCGCGTCAATCTGGTCGTCATCGATCCAATCGACAAAACTCGCCTCGCCATCGGCCAGTTCGGCGAGGCAATGGCGGGTGAGACGCTCGGAATGATCCATCGTCTCATCGAGCAGGTTTTGCAGCAAAGCGGCACCGTGGCGGCTCATCAGATCGGCAAGCCCGCGTGCGGCGATCTCGCAGGCGGCGAGCTGGGCGCGCAGATCGCCCATCACCCGCCCCGGCAGCCGCACATTGCGTTCCAGAATCCGGATCAGCGTGGCATCGGTCTTGCCAGCAGCCATGAGCTTCAGCGGCGGAATCCGCAGCCCCTCGGCGAAAATCTCGGTGCTGTCCGATGCATTGGACCCCGGCACCCGACCGCCGACATCGGTATGGTGACACACGGTGGTGGCCCAGGCGAGTGGCCTGCCCTCGTGCATGTAAGGCCGAAAGATAAAGATATCAGGTAGATGCATGCCGCCCTCATAAGGGTCGTTCATGATCAGCACGTCACCCTCGGCGATATCGTCACCGAAATGGCGCAGGCAGGCCTGCAATGCGGAGGGAATGGAGGCCAGATGCCCCGGCAGTGACAGCCCCTGCGCCACCAGGCGGCCGCGCGAGTCACAGATCGCGGTGCTGTAATCCATGATGTTCTTCAGCACGCCGGAATAGGCGGCCCGGTAGATCGTCAACGCCATCTCATCGGCCAATGAGACAATGGCGTTGCGGAAAAGCTCGGCGGTGATCGGGTCAGGGCGCGAATCCATGACCGGAGGCTAGCTGACCCTTATGGTGTTTGCCATCGCGAGATGAAGGAGGGCCAGGGGCAGTGTCCCTGGCCTTCCTTCATCTCGCGATGGCAAACGCCACGAGAGCGAGATAATCTCATCCACGAACGCATCCCCCTCCAAGGACCATCCACGATGGAAGCCACCCGAGCTCACAGGATCGCTGTCATCGGCAACTCCAATTCCGTGGCCCAGCAATCCTATGTCCGGCATCTTCGGAGCTTTGAGACCTTTGAGGTGTTCAATTTCAGCATCGGCAGCACGCCCAGCATCCTGTTGCTCAACACGCTGATCCGACAGGCGGAGTGGGATTTCGACACGGTCATTGTCGAGACCTGCGTCATCGATCTCATTCAGCGCTTCACCGTCGGCTATTCGCCGGCGTATTCCGCTCAGGTGCTCGATCTGTTCGCCGCTGAGTTGCGGGCGCGCAGCGAGACGGAGATCATCGTGCTGATCCTCCCGACGATGCTCGGGCTGCTCGAGCCGCATCGCCACCCCACCGAGATGGTCTACATCGAGTTCGCCGCCCGTCATGGGCTGAAGCTGCTGAATGTCTACCAGTTGCTGCGCGACATTCTTGGCGCCGGGGCGGTGCGGGAGGCTGCAAGCCTCGCGGCGCCTTATGAGGAATTGGCGCGTCTCCTCGGCGTGGCACCGGGGGTCGGCCTGAATCTGGCCTGGCGCCGCATGCACCGGCCGGGCCTGCGCCTGTCAGCCTTAGGGTATTATGCCTTTGTTGACAGCGCGCATATCTCTGCCCCGATCCATGCGCTGATCGGCGATCTGATCCACGCCCATATCCTGGAGCGGGGCCCAAACCGCCCGAAGATCGCCACACGCGCGGCCCCCGAGCCAGCCCGGCTCGCCTCGATCGACGCCGACACGGCACCGCGGCGGATCGAGCGGCGCAGCTCACTGCTGGCACGCAGCTTCGTGGCGCTCTCGCCTGGCGAGGAGGCCATCTACACGCTGCCGCCAGGCCATCGCGTGGCCGGCCTGATGCTCAACGAGCGCCAGACCTATGGGTTCCTGCTGCTGCGCGCCGGTGACACCGCTCTGTGCATCGATGCCCGTCTCGCCGCCGCGCCACCGGATTTCATCAGCATCATTGTGCCCGTGATGGAACAATTGCGCGGTCCGACGCTGCGTCTCTCGGTTCTGGCCGAGGCACCGGACGGCGTGACGCTGCAACTTGCCTCCAACATCAGGGCGCGCGACGCTCAGCCCGCCGCAGAGATCGCCGAGGTGCTGACCGTGGCGGAGGCAGCATTGGCCGCCCCCGGCAGCACGATCCAGCCGCCGGCCGTGGATGTCGTGCCGCAGGCCCGACTGCGACCAGAGCAGCCGATCCATCGTCAGCCCCATGCCAAACCGATCATCGCCGCAGCACAGGCGCTCATGGCGCGCGAGATGGACGGTGTCGATTTCGGCGGAGTCTGGACGGAACGGACTTTGATGGCCGCCCTGCGCCATCAGGTTGCGACCACAGACCTCGCCGAGCCCCGCAACGCGGCGAGCCTGTTGCTGCTGCTCGGGCAGGAGCGGGAGCTCATGCAGGTGATCGACCGGCAACTGGCAGCGATGGCCGATGATCCTCTCTGGACCGCCGCCCGCACGCATCTGGCGGTGCTGCTGCGCGAGGACAGCGACGATCCGGAGGCAACCCTCGCCCAGGCACGCGCAGCCAAGGCGGCGGGGCGGATGGCTGACTGCGCGCAGATTCTGCTGGAAGGGGAGGCCCGATACCCGTCAGAAATCGCCTTCCCCATCGAGCTGGCCTGGCATTATCTGCACACGGGCGCCCCGGAGCGCTCCGCCTTCCGCTGGGAGCAGGTGAGCGACCTGCTGCCGGACAACCCGATCGGCTTCATCGGTGCCGCGATCGCCCATCTCCAGGCCGGTCACCGCAGCGATGCCGCCGATGCGATCAAACGGGGCCTCGTGGTGTTGCCGGGCAACGGGACGCTTTTGGCCTTTCTCACAGAAAACCAACTCGATCCGGGGGAGACAAACTGATGATCACCATCTACGGCATGGCGGTGTCGGGCAATTGCTGGAAAGCGTCCCAAATTCTTCGTCTCACCGGACATGACTTCACCTGGGTGGAGACAGACCCCAATCACGGCGACACGCGCAGCCCGGCCTTTCTGGCGATGAACCCGCAAGGCGAGGTGCCGGTTGTGGTGCTGGGCGACGGCACGGTGCTCACTCAGAGCAACGCCATCCTGGCGCATTTCGCCGAGGGCACCGCGTGGCTGCCGGCGCCGGGTCTGGCGCGCACCAGGGTGATGCAGTGGCTGTTCTGGGAGCAATACAGCCACGAGCCCTATATCGCCGTTGCCCGCAACCTCATCACCTATCGCGGCCGCCCGGCCGATCAGGCGGCGCGCCTGCTGCAATGCGCCGAACGCGGCGCCAAGGCCCTCGGCGTGATGGAGCAACGCCTCCAGGCCCATGACTGGCTGACCGACGCCGGCCCCACGATCGCCGATCTCGCGCTGTTCGCCTACACGCATGTGGCCGATGAAGGCGAGTTCGACCTCAAGCTCTTCCCCGGCGTCGCGGCCTGGGTGTCACGGGTGACCGCCCTGCCGGGGATGGTGACGTTGCTTCACCCCCCACGCAATCAGCATTGACCATCTCGCCTTGCGGTGATGCAGTCATGCCGACGTCTTGCGAAATGGGGAGCGGCATGAAGCGGCGCGATATTCTGATGGCGGCAGGGGCTGTGGGCGCTGGCATGGTGGTGCCGGATGCCTGGGCGTTTGAGCGGGTGGGCGACCGGCGCATGCTGGTGTTCTCCGGCGGCCAGCCGGTGCCGGTGCTTGATCCGCATGTGCGCTATGACTGGTCCACGCGCATGATGCAGCAGAGCGTTTATGATGCGCTGGCGAAATATGTCGGCAATCCCGCCAAGGTCATCCCCTGGCTCGCCGAACGCTGGGAGACCAGCGCCGACGGCCTGGTCTGGACCTTCCATCTGGTCGGCAACGCGAAGTTCCACAACGGCGATCCGGTCGATGCCGAGGCGGTGCGCTTCTCCTATGAGCGGGCGATCAAGCTCAACAAGGGCGTGGCCTGGATGCTGAAGGCCTATCTCGATCCGGCCAATATCGTGGCGGTGGATGCGCGCACGGTTCGCATCACGCTGTCCCAGCCTTATGGCGCGTTCCTGTCCTTCATTCCGCTCTGGTACATCGTCAACCCCAAGCAGGTCACGGCCAATGCGGTGGGCGACGATTACGGCCAGAAATTCCTCACCGATGGCGATGCCGGCTCAGGCCCGTTCCGTATC
>Ga0114959_10001237_pt1 | contig 22750 bp, 29 predicted proteins | sample C_130625_EF_Meta_FD_87317 | JGI IMG/M metagenome (GOLD analysis project Ga0114959, IMG submission 87317) | Freshwater microbial communities from Lake Croche, Canada to study carbon cycling - C_130625_EF_MetaG | ecosystem: Environmental > Aquatic > Freshwater > Lake | place: Lake Croche, Canada... | reverse complement strand
TTCAATTTCACTTTCCAGATGACCCAAGAGTAAAAAATATCAATAAAAAGACAAAGGAGATAAAAGTAAGAATTTTTTTAGAAGAAGAATATAAAGATATGTTTATTCATGATAAGCCTTTATGGACTGGAAATTGTGATTGTTCTCATAGAAGAAGAGTTGATTTTAGAGTTTTAATAAATGAGACCATATTAGCGATAGAAGTTGATGAAAATATGCATAGAGATTATGACGAAGATGATGAGAACATACGTTATAATGATTTGTATATGATTCATTCAGGTAAGTGGATATTTATTCGTTTCAACCCTGACAAGTATAAAAATGAAAAAGGAGAAACTAAAGACCCAAGACTAAACACAAGATTGAAAAGATTAAAAGAAGAAATTGATAACCAAATTGAAAGAATTGAACAAGGTAAGAACGATGAACCTTTAGAAATTATAAAATTATTTTACGTATAAATATTTACTCAAATTTTTATAATTATTATTATAAAAATTTAGGATTTATAAAAATAAAACTTATACCATTTTATTCAATAAATAATCACATCTCTTTTTCATAGTCATATCATTAAACTTACTACTCTCCTTCTCTGTAAATCGTATAATTTCTTTCTTTCTTTCTTTATTAACACCATCAAAGTAATAGACTGTATAATTTTCTTCACTATTTACTAACAAGTTTGAAGGCATAATTTTATACAAGAATCTTATCAAATCATTTACATCAACTAAACCAAAACCATCTTTCATTACTTCATATGCTCCATCAACTACTTTCATATTCTTTTTCAAGTATATATTGTAATATGCGCCCAAATAATCTGACAATTCGGCTAATATTCCAATCATTTCTTTGAATTGTATTTCTCTCATATCAGAAGGGTCTAATATCATTGCCAGTTTATTCTTTGCTTGCTCTATACATTTATTGAGAGGCTTTCCTTCTTTCATTGATACGTAAATTCCTATAATCTCTTTCAAAACATAAACACATTCTGTATCATTTGTCACGGATTCAAATTTTATTAACTTTTCCAAATGTTTCCAAAATTCTTGCCACAACTTTGGTAATTTAGCATCAACTTCTTCCATAGATAATTCCTTAAAAGGTAAATCAACAATTCCATTTATAATTTCAATCATATCTCTAAAGTAATCATAAAACGTATCTGCGCTTTTAGAATGTTCATATATTTTTTCCATCAAATAATCTTCAAGTTCATGCACAAGACTGTAATCTAATATTTTCCAGCCTTTGTTTCTATATAGAGGTATTGGTGAGAACATACACAACACATTATAATATATATTATTATAATATTCTGTATTCGTTTCCTCAATTAAGCAAGATAATGAAGATAATAAAAAGTGGTGTAAATCATTCATTTTATCAAATATTGATGGTTGTAATCCGTGATGATAATGTTCTATACTTGTAAGAAGTTTCTTGGAACTTTTAGAATATGATGACCCCATATCTATAATAACTGGGACATTGCCGTGGGTAGGTAATAATAAAGTTGTGTTATCATCTGTTTTATATATGTGTAAAGTATTTTTATCACATTGTCTTACTAGTACGTTATCAAGATGTAAATCGTAATGTGTTAGATTACAGTGTTTCTGAGCGAAAGAGATACCGCATAATATTTGTAAAATTAAACTATTTATTACATTTTTATTTTCAGTTTTTAAAAAATGGTAAAAACTATAACGAGAGACATATTCTGTAAATAATACCTGCGTTATAAAGTAATCGTTTGAGTCTTCCATAAATCCTTGTTCCTCGCAAGGTTCAGTAAAGAATAGGGCTGATATTGGTAGTTCAATGTTTTGTATTTTGCTCATAAAATGAGGACAGAATTCTTCAATTTCTTCCAAGTCTTGAAGGACGGATGTTTCGTGTTCTATTGCATAATCTACACCATTGGATACTTTAAAGACTATATTATTTTCTGGTAAATTTTTGAGTTGAACGATACCAGCAGTTCCTTGAACTGTATCTGAGTTAAATATTCTACAAAATTTGAGGTGTGTTCTTAATGATTTGAGTTTGTCTCTTGTTTTTTTGATGTCTGCTGTTGTTTTAATTTTGTCGAATATTTCTCTTGTAGTTTTTCGAAGTTCTAAGAGTTTCTCATAGTCTATTTCTTTATATTCGTATTCCATTTTTGTATTTATTTTTCTTGTTATTCATTTAAATTATCATTTCATTTTTAGTAAATAATAAAAATGAAATATTTATACATAATTTGAAATAATTGTTGATAGATTTTTAAAGCAAGATGTTGATGAAATTTGTTTTAGTTCAATTTTTTTAATGTGGCTATGACATTCTTGGCAGTAGTTTTCATTATTGATTACAGATGTTGCGAATCTATCATCCTCGTGATTGAGATAGTTTTCGCATAATGTTACAGAACCATTGTCAATGCAGTCAGAGCAAACTACTGTAGAGTGTGTTGATAAGTGAATAGTAATGCAGTAATTAGGACGTTTGTTGCACCAAAAACACTTCATTTTTTTAATAAGGGATATTAAACAAATAAATAAAAAATTAAAATATCATTTTTTTTTCTTTTCCTAATTCTAAAATGTCTTCTACTAATACTACTACCGATACTTCTAAAAAGATGGATGCTAACTCTGTTATTATTGCTCTTGCCCTTGCTCTTGTTATTATTGGAGCATTGAACTGGGGAACTACATCATATGGTTATAATTTGGTTGATATGGTTGCTGGAAAGGATACAATGTTCTCTAAGGCAGTTTATATGCTTGTTGCATTGGCTGGTGTTGTTTTGTTGATTCAACTCGTTATGAAGAAGTTGAAGTTGAAATGCTAATTTAAATTTTAAATTTATTTTATATAAATAAAATAGTTTATATAAAAAATGACTACTATTAATTTTCCAATTTTTGACCAGTTATTGACTATGTCTAATACATATGATAAAAAGTTATATACAAATAAGTTGTTGTGTAAAAAGATAAATGAGTTGGAACATAATCATAAGGAGACAATATATTTGATTGTTAAGTTATATATGATGAAGTTGGAAAAGAGTTCTCCTTTAAGTTTGCCTTATGAAGGAAAGATAGTTAGTTTAAGTGGCAATGAGTCATCTATTGAGTTTAATTTGACAAAATTTCCAGATGGTCTTGTTAAGGTTTTAAATATATTTTTAAAAGAAATAATTAAAAAAAAATAATTTTTTTCTTTTTGTATATATAAAATATAAAAAAATGTTTGATATGCTTTCTATCGTTGTGCTTGTTGGTGCTATCGCATTGCTTATAATGAGTGCAGTTATCTTGGGTTCTTCTAATAAGCTTGCTAAGAAAGATGCTCTTAAGAGTGATTCTGATGTTAAGAATGTTAAGAATACATCAACTATCTTGTTGATTATTTCTATTGTTGTTGTTTTGGTTTATGGTGTTGATATGTATCTTCAATACAGCAAAGGTCACGGTATTAGTGGATTGATGGGTTCTTCCAAGTCTTCTGTTAGCTATTATTTCTAAATTAATTCTTATATTATTATTGATTATAATAATATAAACTATTACGCTTGAGTATATAAATGAGCAATTTTAGTAATCTTTTGAAACCATTGCCATATCATTTCTTTTTGATGTTTATTAGATTGGTTCCATAAATTTTTGAAATGAAATACTTTACTTTGATTCTTTATTCCTGAAAATAATGTATCATTATCTATAAAAAAGTTGTCGTTTTTTGTGTCAATCATGCTTTTTACATCTGGTCTAAGTAAATGCTCGCAAAAATACAAAATGATATCTTCAACTGTACATACCTCCATAAAAAATATCTTTATAATTTGCAAGTCAGGTTCTTGAGGAAACTGTTGTATTAGTTCGCACATGAACTCGAGAAGGTTATCCTTAAAAACCTTCATCAATAAAATCTTAGTATTGGACATGCTCATAATATAATAATAAATTAAAATTATTATTATACAAACTAATTATTTAAAATAAATTTAACTTCTCCACTTCTTACCACACTCATAACATTGAAGAAAAACAGTCATTCCTTCATCAGCAGACCTTGTCTGTAACTCATAAGAATATACCTTATCACAACCACACTTACATTTATGTATTCCAGCCATTGGTTCTAATCTACAAGTAATATTTTTCAAATTTTTCTGGTCTTGGTCTTTACACTTATTAAAAATTCCACATTCAAAATATGATGTGATTGAGTTTTTTAACTGAATATAACTTAAATTATTACAATTATTTATAACTCGTCTTAATAAATCATTATAATTATTCTTTTCTTTACTCTTGGAATAAATTAATGCCTCCATCTCTTTTATCTTTACATCTCTATTCTTACTTGCAATATTATACTTTTCAAACATCTTATGTATAAGATGTTTAGCATTTTCTCTTTGTTCACTTAGATTTTTATTTACTTTTTTATTTTTTTTAGTCTCTTTCTCTTCGTTTTCTTCTTTATTTTCTTCTTCCGTTTCATAATCGCTTTCTGATTCTTCAACATAGCCATCTTCGTCAAAGTCTGACTCGTTGAATTCAGATTCATCTTCGCTTTCAGAGTTTTCAAAGATTTTAGAGATATGAGAACTCATTTCACCGAAATAAATTATATAAGTTTTTATATAATTTATTTTAATAAATCAATTTATTTTTCAGCATTATATTCATACTTATCAATCATTTGTTTTGACACTCTAAAATCAATAAGCTTTCCTAAATGCTTGTCATACTTACGATACAATTGAAATATAGCAGCCTCTTTAGCCTTTGCTTCTATCTCTATATCAACACCAACAGAGTATATTTCTGGTATTGTCATTAAATATTTTGGTATCCTCTTTACATAATCGTGATGTGCTCCTAATTTTGCATCTTCTTTCTGGTCACTTATATGCGCGAGCATACGCCTTTCGCACCAACTGTCTATAATATATGGTATATAATCCTTTCCTTCCCACTCTAACTCATTCTTCAAATTATAACAATTAAAATGATGAACATCAAAAATAACTGGTATCCTACACTGTTCAGCAATATACAAACAATCTTCCACATTATAATTAAACTCACAATTCTCTATAGCTAATCTCTTCTTAACATTTGTCGGTAATTCTGAAAACTGTTCTATCCATCTTCTTATCGTGTTCTCTTTGTCATTATAAGTTCCTCCTCCGTGAATACATATTATAGAATTATCATCCATATCCATATAATCCAGAATATTAGCGTGATGAACTAAATCCTCAATCGTAGATTCAAACACTGTTCTTGATTTCGCACCAACTTGATTGTATTGTCCTGGATGCATTGTAATTCTCTGGTCACTATACCTTGCATATTTTCCTAATTCTGAAAGTTTAACTTTGAAATCATCCAAAGTATAATTCTCAGTTTCCTTATCATTAATATGAGGAAACATATCAGAACTTAATCTATAATGATGAATTCCATATTCTGTATTCCATTTCAAAATCGTCATCAAGTCATTTAAATTTTTATTAGCAAGTTCTTTCGCGCGTGGAACAGTGAATGTCTTTCTAATTGTGCTACGAGAACAGAAAATATCTTGTTGTCTCAAATGGTTATTGATACAACAAAGACCGAAACGGATATTAGGAACATTTTCTTGACTTTGAACTATAAAGAGTCGCTTTCGTGGAAATGTTCGTGATTGAAAAGGTTTCATTTCCATTTTTAATAATGAGTAGATGACTTTGTAATAAAAAATTATTATATAAAATCATTTTATATTTGTATAAAAATAAAATGTTAAATTACATATTATTATTTATTATTATTGTTCTATTATTTTTATTAATCAAATCAAGATGCCATAGCGAAGAGCCAATGGTTCATTTTCCTTTTCGTGCTATTTGGAGAGAGATGCCAAGAGAAGAACCATTCAATATGAGTAGTAAAGATTGTATTCCACCTCCTTATCCTAAGACACAACAAATTTACGAACCATCTCCTCCTACTCAACTTCAACAACAACTTCAACAAATGAAACAAGTTCATGAAATATATCCTATCTCATACTCACAAGGAGAAACATATGACAGAATGTATAATGTTCGCCCTTCAATGTACGGGGCACTTACTCTTAGAGATACAGAGAGACCTTATCAAGATATAAACACAGAATTTCAAAGAGTTGGTAATGTATTTTCTGTTGATACAAAAGATGACACAGTAATGACTTTATACCGACGCGATATCGCTCCAGAAAGAGATTTATATGAGTATAAAATAGTTGACAAGTCAAATGGAAATAATGTTGAAATATTCTTATCAACAAATACGACACTTTTACATAATAAAGATAAGATTATGATACCAGGATATGAAAATAAAGGATTATTTGAAGTTAATTTAGATTCAAGATATAGATATTCAAGATTAAACCCAATAATATAATTTAATAATATCTTTGTATAAATAAAAAGATGTCTTATGAAAAAGTGATTTATTTTGATATTATTTCTGGTGATAGAATAATATCACTATGTGATTTTATAATTATTACAAATGATATCCTAACGTTTCATAAAAACTTGGAACATTTTACAGATATCAGAAATAACTTGATACACATAGATAATATAAATATTTCTGAAATAAATCTCAAAATTTCTCAATCAAATGAAAAAACAATTAGATTATTTATATACACTCATATACTCGACATTTTTATTAACTATATACTTTTAGGTTTGGATCGTAATAAAAAATATATTCTGTATCTTCATAACTCTGATGATTGTTTAACAGAAGAAAAATATAATAAATTAAGCAATGTGGAATATATTGATAAAATATATTCACATAATGTTAGCTTATATGAACCTAAAAAACTAAGGTTATTGCCAATAGGTATTGCCAACTGCATGTATATACACGGAAATATTTACGAATTATTTCAAGTTATGAAAGAAAACAATGAAAAGAGTAGAAATATGTATGTAAATATAAATACATCTACTTATCCTTATCGTAAAGTAGTTTTAGAAAGTATCAAAAATAATAATAATTTTATCATTTCATCAAATAAACCTTATAAAGAATATTTACAAGAGTTGTCTAAGCACAGATTTTGTCTATGTGTAAGAGGTAATGGTATATCTTGTCATAGAGATTGGGAATGCTTTTATTTAGGAGTTATACCAGTATTTATAAATAATGATAGAACAAAGATAGATGGATATATAAAATATTTACAAGAATATAATCTTCCAATATGTGTTATAGACAACTTGGAAAAGTATAATGATGATTTTTTCAATGAAGAACTTTACAAAAGTATAGTATCATCTTCTAAAAATTATGCAAAAACATTAAAGTTAGAACATTACTATTGATTTATTTTTTAACCATCAAAAATACTAAAAGGATTATCACAATAATACCAATACCTTTCAAAAGTTGTTCTAAAAGTTGTAGTTTAATACTCATTGCTTTTTCCTTCTCTGAAAAGTAGTTTGTTGTTTCTCTCATATATAAGCCTACTCGTCGTAAATAGTCCATTACTGCTTCATTTGTAGATGGTGCTGGCGAAGGTGTTGGATTATTATCATTTACATTTGTATTCACAACATCTTTTATAGGAGTTCTCTCTTGTTTAGGAGGTTCTTTGTAGAATTGTGTATCGTCAATTTGAGGAGGATATTGAGGTCTTCCATTTAAACTTTGTCTCCAAGCTGTAGTATCGCTCGACATTTTGGGATATTTAGCTTGGTTATCATTATGTTCTACTAAATCTTCAATTAGTGTATAAGACATTTATAATGATGTAAAAGATTTTATATAAAAAATATGTTTTTTATATAAAAATTATATATATAAAAGTCTTTCTTCATCATCTGGACATTCGTATATATTACATTGCTTCCACTCTTTCCATTCAGGTTGTTTGATATAAAAACCAAGTTTGTAGTATATATTATTAGGAGGTCTTTTTTCAGTCATATCATCAGTTAGTATATATTTATATTTTAAATTTTTTCCAAAGTCTATTAGATAATATACCAGTTGTGTAGCATATCCTTTATTTCTATATCTCTCATTTGTGTATATAGATGTTATAAGTAATCCATCTTCTTCGTGTATATCATCTCTTTTACATACCTTGAATTCTAAACTCGCAACTTCTTCGTCATTTTCTGTAATATAAAAGCAAATTTTATCACCGGCTATTTTAACGTTCATGACAAAGATATAATTTATATTACTTACAATATTTGATGAAATCATTTTTTAAAACTTTTGACAAATTTATTTTAGAAAAGAGAGATAAACTGATTTTTTATAATATCTTTTATGATTATTTCACCGTCTATATACAAAAATGAATATTGATTTAACCGCTTTATTCAGAAACTTGCTTTCTCGATCTGATATCCCTTCTGACTTATTGGAGATATTTTTTCAAATTGAAAGTATCAAATTTTCAGGTAGAAAATACACCGCCGTATATATGAACAAACATGATGATATTAAGGAGATTGGCAGAAAGCATTTCTTAATAATGAATTTGTTTAATAGACAAGATGTTTCTAATGATGTTAAGGACTTATTTAATAATGTTTTTATTATTAAGTTTTTAGATAAATCATATATAGAATGGTCGGGTTCTTTTTATAATTTTCATAATACTAATTTGAATTTTGTAAAAGGACACGAATTATATCCATTATTCGATAAAGATATGGATAATTCTTGTAATTATAAATTTTCTTCGTATGATTACGATTTCGATTGGTTATATGAATGTAAGAAGAATTTTTTTAATTTCAAGACGGATGAGATTTATAAAAAGAGTTTGGAATGTCTTAAGAATAATCATTCAAATAGAGAGAGTAGTGAGAGTAAAACATTTCACGCCAACGAATTAATGGAAGAAATATTCAAGTATTATATAAAAGGAGGAGACAGATATTATAAAAAAAATTATATCATTATTCCACTCGAATTATGTGAAAGGTTGTTTAAAGTAAGTATGAAAGATAATAGAGAGTATTATTCTGAGTTTGGAATCAAAATTTGTTTTTCACAAGAATACATTTCTGCAATTATTGATGGTTATGATTATGAGATTGAGTTAGATTTTCCTATAGACTTTGATGATATTGAAGAGCAAACTAAAGATATTGCTTTATATTTTATCGAAAAAAAAACTTATAAAGACATATCTGATTGTATTGCTCCTTTTTTATAAAGATATTTAGAGTTATTATTGTTGATAAGAAGTAGGTATAGATATATAATATTATATTATATATCTATGAAGATTTTTTAAAACTTTTGACAAATTTGCTCCAAACTTTGTTAGCCTTTTTTATTTCAGGTGTTTTAGAAGCGTGAAACCTGGATCTTTGTTCCATAGCTAATCCAGCTTGTTTAGCGTGAGCAAAAGATATTTTACCTTGTTTATACAGTGACTTTATAGTATTCACACTCTGTACCGCTTCTTGCTTTGAACGAAATCTCAATCCTTTTATAGTTCCTTTTCTATTCTCATCAGTAAATAGGTCGCTGTGATGACTAGGACTTTCATATTTACGAAGTTTAGGAATACGAGGACTTTTAGATTTTGAAGTCTTACGATATGAACCTAATCTTTTATTTTTTAAAAGTTTCTTTCTTCTATTATAAAAAAGTTTAGAATTTGGCATTTTTTTATTTATATTATAAAAATATTTTATAATATAAAAATGTATTCTACAAAAACAGAAAATAATAAACAAAATGCCTTTGAAAAATACTGGTATATCTTTATAATAATATTATTGTTAATTATAGCAATTATATTCTTTATATTTTGTAAGTATTTAGCAAGTAAAAGTAGATATTAGTTTAGATATATCTTTATTAAAACCAATAACATATAGGCTAATTTCTTTCTTTGCTCTAATTTTATTTCTAATATTATTGATAAATGTTTTAACTATTCTGATTCTTTTATAAAAAATATATTTATCATATTCTTCACCATTTATCCAATACTCTTTAATTGGTTTTCTTGAAACAATATGTTGCTCTATATATGCAGGTCCTACAAGTCTATGAAAATATCCGTCTAACATCCATCTCTGCTCTATTATTTTATCATTCTCTATTAAAATATAAGCGGGTTCATTTTCTCTATGTAAGCTCATATCGTAGTTGTACCATTTTTCCTCATGCACTTTTAATTTATTGTTGTATTCTATTTGTTTTAATAATCTATTGTTTTTATATATTTTTTCTGTTCTCCATCCTACTAAGTTAGCATAGTCTGTTGAATAATTATATTTATAAATTTCATTATTTATAAGCCATTGTTTTGTTCTGTCTGGAGTCACTGATATTATTTCCACAAAAGGTTCCTTTATTTCGAATGTGTTTATTGTTGAACTCATTTGGAAATAAATGATTTTTAATTGTTTGTAATCTACGACAAATTTTTATAATATCTATTTGTTGCATTTAAATAATATATGATATAATGATATAATTATATTTTATAAAATCAGTTTAAATACCCCAATCGGGGGTGGTTAAACTATAATAATATATAAATAAAATGAAATACTTACTTAGTTGTTATCCTCCCAGAGTTCAATAGTTCTCTTTTCAATACTTGTAAAAGCAACCACTTTTCCATCCTTAAATCTACCTTCAGCTTTACGAGTATCTTTGTTCCAAACTATACCATAAGTATCAACAATGATACCGTTCTTCATATAGTTCTTTTTCAATTCAGCAAATGATAATCTTTTTTCCAAGTGAGAATAAAATTCATCATCAATACCTTCGTCTTCGTCATCATTTTCTTTTACATCTTCTTCAATATCACTTTCAATCTCTTTTTCGATAACTTTCTTAACTTCTTTTACATCTACTTTCTTAACAACAGGTTTCTTAGTTTTTTTCTCAACTGGTTTCTTAACCTCCTCTTCTTCATCATCATCAATATCACTTTCAATCTCTTTCTCAATAACTTTCTTAACATCTACTTTCTTAACAACAGGTTTCTTTTCAATTTTCTCTACAGGTTTCTTTACTTCTTCTTCTTCATCTTCAATATCACTTTCAATCTCTTTCTTAGATTTTTTCTCTTCCTTTTTCTTAGATGCCTTCTTTTCAGATTTTTTCTCTTCCTTTGACTTTGCTGCTTTTAAGTGTTTAGAACAGTAGTATTCATTTCCAAAGTTTGGTTCATCTGATTTGACTCCAGTTCCACACTCTTCTCCTTTTCTTGCCAATACATAAGAGCATTTATGTTTGGGTTCTTTTTTGGAAGATGATGATTTTTTAGAAGATGTTTTTTTAGAAGATTTCTTTGAAGGATTCTTTTCTCTTTCTTCATTTTCTTTATCAGCCAATACTTTATATTGTTCTTTATCCTTTTCAGAAATTTCTTTCCACATCTTGCCAAGAACTCCGCTAATTTCTGTGATTTTCATTTCAGGATATTGTGCTCTAACTTCGGCACGTTTAGCATTACAAAACATCAAATAAGAACTAATTTTTCCTTTACCCTTGCCATCGTTTAACTTCTTCTTTGAATCAACTAACAAGTTGTTGTCTTTGCACTTTTCAACAATTTGATTCATCTTTGTTTTATCACTGACTCCTAAATGCCCCATAGTGAGTTTAATTGTATTAATAACTATATTGTTTAAGGCTTTTAATACGAAAGTTTGTTTCATAGAACTGTTCATAACAGCGCATAATGGAGATTTTTCAAACAAGTCCATAATTTCAGCAATGGCTTCTTCTCTGGTATCAACATTAACATCATTTTCAACCTTTTCTTCGCAAACCTTTTCTGGTTCTGAAGAGATAATTTTTTTGATAGCAGACATTTCTACACAAGAGTTCTTTTCAGAAGTGAATAAGCCAGCAGATTTAACTTTTGTAAAGTTGTTGTATAATATCTTTGACCATTCTTGGTAATCATAAGAAATCAATTTTTTTTCTTCATTGTCTTCTTGGCCAAATGTCAATATCAATTTCTTATCTTTCTTTGAGAGAGATACTTTTACTTTGGACTTGTCTAAATCGTCATCTAATTCAAATTCATCCAACTTGGTCTTTTTTACGCAAGTTTCTTTGATAAATAAACCAATCATTATGTTATCATCTTCTCTGAATAACATAAAGTTGTCACATAAGTGTTCGAAAGTTGAATATATTTCTTTCAAAACTTGTAATTCAGAGGTGGAAAAGGACATCTTGGATTGAACGGTGATTTGAGACATTTTGAATCAAATTTATCTTATTAGATAATAATACTTTACTCATCAAATAATAATATTAAAAATCAATTTTATTCAGTTTAAATACCCCACAACCGGGGTGGTTAAACTATGTATATATAGAAATAATTATATTCAAATTACATATTTACTTACCAGGAAAGCAATGTCTTGTATAAAGCCAGAATGAACTAAAGTCTTTTGTTTCTTTGCTCTGAGTTTATCTTTAATTTTATCAATAAATCTCTTTACAAGTCTTATTCTCTTTTTAAAAATTTCCTCAGAAATTCTATATCCGTTTATCCCATATTCTCTCAGTATTTCAATCCCTTGAGGACAATATCTAATATTTGCCGGACCATATAAACAATGATAATCTCCATGATCACTATACCTTATATTACAACCAATAACATCTTCAAGTCTATAAGCATAATCAAATGGATTATGAAGAACACCGTTTTCATCATAGTATCTTATGAGGATACCGGGATAACCTAAATAATTTGTCGATATTATAGGGATAAATTTGTTCCATATCAAGAGGGTCAAATATGGGTCAAATGGAGAGGTATGAGACAGTAAATGGGTATTAAAATGACTTTTAAACTAAATAAAAAGGATAGTATTACGGTTAAAGGTAATAGGTAATTAAGGTAAGATGTTTAAAATCATTGATGCTCGTAATGCTTTATATACAGCAGGTATTTCTTTGTTATTGTTATTAATTCATTATATATCTGTAAAATTATATAGCATATACTGTATCCCAAATACATTATTGGATTGGGTATTATATCCATACACTGTAACTACACCATTTTGTCGTGTTCTTTCATATACACAGGGTTACTCTTATGACTTTTATGTGTCTATATTATTTAGCAAGATAACAATTATACAAGGATTTATGTTGTTAATGAAACAGAGATATGTCGGTAATGACAATAAAGTTGAAACCAAATAAAATATAAAACCAAATAAAATATAAAACCAAATAAAAACTAAATAAATATAAAACCAAAATAAAAGAATATTAAAAGATATTCTTTTATTGAAATCCCATTATATTAATTTACCCACATAAATTGATTTTATACTTTTTATATAATAAAAGTATCATCTATTAAAATTGAATTTCAAGATATGTATTTGAATAAGACCACTAAAACTTATAACAAAGATATTGATGTAGACTTTGCATCAACTCCAACAAGTTGTGTAAAAATATCATATAAAAAAAATGGCCAACTACATAGAGATGAAGATAAACCAGCAGTAATTTCAAGATATTTTTTAGATACTGATAAAAAAAAATGGTCTTACTATTGGTATAAGAATGGTTCGTTACATAGAGATGATGATAATCCTGCTGTCATTGTTTATAACGGAATAAAAACAAATATAGAAGGATTAATAATGGATGATTATTTATCTGTATGGTATAAGAATGGTGTTAAGCATAGAGATAATGGTAAACCTGCTTATGTTGAGAAGTTTGGTTCTCAAGAGTGGTGGGTTAATGGTAAATTACATCGAGAGAATGGACCTGCACAAATATTTAAATATTCTATGGAAGATATATCTGAAGAAGATGTGAATGATATAGATGAAGATGATTTACACGTTGAAATATATTCTCAAAAAGGTGTAATGCATAATTTGAATGGTCCGGCATATGTTTCAAAGTTTGAAAAAAGTTATTATATAAATGGAGTAGAATATACAAAAGAAGAGTATAATAAACAAATAAATGTTTTGAAAGTATTCTTGAATAGACTTAAGCAGAAGGTGGCTCAAAAGTTCTTGTATAATGATATGAAGGTTTGTAAAGAGATGTCAGAATATATTAGTTTATATGTATAATTTTTTTTTATATAATGATTTTTTATAACCTTATATTTATAAAAAATCAAGAGTTGAAAGGAGATAATATTATTGTATATATAAAACTGATTTTTATGAGTATAGTTTTTATAAAAATCATCTGATTATAAAGATGTTTCCTGAAATTACAAGAGTTGAATCTTTCAAGAATGGCAACAAAGAGCACTACAATAATAACAATGAATTAGTTTATGAGATTATATTTACTTGTCCTGGCGTATATGAGTGGGTGTTTTATAAAGATGGTAAGTATCACTCTTATGGTAATTATCCAGCAAGAATTGTATATAATAAAAATAGAAAGACAGAGTATTATTATAAAGATGGATTAAAACATCGTGAAGAAGGACCAGCGATAATTGAATATATTGATTGTGTAAAACGTAAAGAACATTATTATGTAGATAATAAATTACATAGAAAAGACGGTCCTGCTTATATTATTTATAACTTAGATGGTAAAGATATACAATATGAGCAGTGGTATAGATATGGAAAAATACATTGTGAATATGGCCCTTCAACAACTGCTATGTATGATAAAGATAAAGTTGTATATTATTTTTTGAATGATAAGAATTATACAAAGGAGGAGTATCAGACTATTATGCATGATAAATTTTCCAAGATTATATATAGTTCAACTTCATTTTGTAAGGATTTGTGTAATGAGATATCTACTTTCGTAGTTTAAATTGATTTTTATTTATTTATTTTTCATTTTATATCATATAATATATAAAATGAATTCTTACGAAGTTGCTTCAAAGTATTTTATGGTTCCTAAACCTGAGCGAAAACAACTTCTAAATAATATTTTGAATAATATTTATCAAGATACTGAAAAGTTTGATTTTCATATACAGGCTACATTGATTGATACATTAATGTTTTATGAGTTTGTGACAGGTGAAGAGATAAACAGAACTTATGATGAGACAAAAGAGTATTTTTGTCTTGTTGATTTGCTTGATACTGATTTTTCAGATGTTGGCATATATGTAGATGAAACACATATAAATAATTTTTTAAAGATATTTGTAAAGGAAAACAAAGATAGAACAGAGATGTTAAAACAAGAATTGTCAAGATGGTATGTATAAATTGATTTTTATTATTTATTTTTATCATATATATAATTATATGATAAAATGAGTTTAATACAGTGTAAAGGTATTACACTTAAGAAAGAACAATGTAAGAAAAAGATGAAGAATAGAGAGTATTGTGTTCTTCATGATAACACAGTTATTGTATGTGATGATAGATTTAAGGAAGATTATTGTCCTGTATGTTATGAAGATTTTGAGAAGAGTTTTAAGCCATTGAAGCCATGCGGTCATTATGTTCATTTAGATTGTGTAAAGAAGACTAAAAAGTTAGAGTGTCCTATATGTAGAAAGGAAGTGAAAGATACTGATGATGATATGGAAGATAGTATTTTATTTATGTTAATGGAAGATTTACTAAGATTAAAAGAGTTGAAATTAAAATATAAAAAAACATATACAGGAAAAAGAAAAGAATTAATAAAGGTAGAATACAATGAACTTAGAAAAAAAATTAGAGAAGATTTGAAAAAAATATAAGTAAAAAGACATCATAATTTTATAATATATTATATTATAAAATTAAAAACTATAACATTATTTGTTAAGATGAGTGATTATAAAGACGGTTTAGTTGTAATAAATGACATTCATTATTACTACAAGAATAACAAAAAACATAATGACGATGGACCTGCTGTAATATATAGAGATGGGTCGGTTGAGTATTGGGTAAATGGAAACCTACATTCAGAAGATCGCCCTGCCGTTTTAAATTCAAATGGAACAGAAGAATGGTGGTATAATGGAAGAAAACATAGAGCGGACGGTCCTGCTGTAATAAAGCATTATAATAATACGTGGATAGAAGAGTGGTGGTATAATGGAAACCTACACCGAGAAGATGGTCCTGCTATAAAAACATTTGACTATAAAGAATGGTTTTGTCATGGGTTAAGACATAGAGAAGACGGTCCTGCTGATATATCAATTACTGGATCTTACTATAATATAGAACAAGAAGAAGATGTAATAATTATAAGATATTGTTGGTGGAATAAAGGAGTTAGACATAGAGATAACGGTCCAGTTATTATATCAAAAGAATATATAACTAATAAATATCGTTATACTAGTATTGATGAGATTGATATTGAAGAAGGAAAAATTGTTGAAGAAGTATGGATTCAAGATAAAGTATTACATCGTATATGTGGTCCAAGTATAAATTATAATGGTGATAAAAGTTGGTATTTATATGGTATTAGTATGTCAGAGAGCAAATACAATAGGATAATGAATTATATGATATTATTTATATCAAAAATGAGACGAAAAAAATGTTTGCCTATATTGAATAATTTTATTATCAGTAAAAAAATTTTAGAATTTATATAATATTTTAAAAATATTATATTTATGAAGAGGATAATCAATAATTTGATAAATATACATTATTTCATTTGTCATAAATTTTTTAAAAAAAAATTGAAAAGGAGAGATAGTACAGGAACTATATATTATTATAATAATGCTAAACAGATACATCGCGAAGATGGACCCGCGGTTAAAAATAAAGTTATTGAAGAGTGGTGGATAAATGACAAGAGACATAGAGAAAATGATGAACCGGCAGTTTTACAATATACGATATATAGAAAAAATAAGGCTAAGAAACTTTTAAAAATATTTGTTTGTCATATTGAGATGAATAAGGTTGGAGTTTATGAGCAAGAATGGTGGTATAATGGAAAACTCCATCGTATAGGAGGGCCTGCGATTATTCGTTATAATGAGATAACAGATACTTTTAAAAAGGAGTATTATATAAATGGACAAAGATATGATACAACCGAATATTTTATCAAGTTGCAAGAATTATATTAATTTATAAATTAATATAATATTTTTTTATACTTCAGATACAAAGTTATTTACATTCACAATTTTTGTCCTACACAGAGGGCATGATTCTTTGAAACTTGAACTTTTTTTTATACATTCCTTGTGAAAATAATGCTTACAAGTTGTTATGACTGATTTTTTATTAGATAGAGGTTCTAAGCATATCGCGCAGTCATCTTGAGGAGGATTACTCACATTTATTATAGTAAGACCTATCTCAAATATTTTATTTATTGTATCTTTGTAAAATCTATTGAATATCATACAATAACATAGCGATACTGGCGACACTAATCCAAATATAAATAAGAATAGTATATAGCTTGAAATATCTATATCATTAACTATTTCAATATTATAAGATGCAGTTAAAGTTGATATTAACATTGTTGCGATCGACAGAAAATACCATGCACATAAATTATTTTTAAAAAATATAATGGAAAAAAATATGAGAACTATGATAGGAATATTTGCATAATTAACATTTGTTTCATTTTTATATAATGATAAGATTACAGTGATTGATATATATGATATATAGTATAGACCAATTAAAATATAGTTTAATGTGGTAAGAGTTTTGGCTAATAGTTTTTGATCTCGTTCAAAGTTATATTTTGCGAGTATTATGAGGTTAAATGAAAATATGATTTGAAGTATCATATAAATAAAGAAGTTTCCTATTATATAAACGATGTCCATTTTATAAAGCGCGATATTTCACTTTATAAATAAGTATTTATAAAGTCAATTTATATTAAAAATAAAGTAAAATGATTTTATAAATATTTTTTATAATATTTATAAAATGAGTTCTAAGCAATTGGGTCAGTATTTTACTACTAATGAGAGTCTTAAGGAGAAAGTTTATGAGTTTATAAAGAATGATAGTTCTGAAATATTAGAACCAAGTTGTGGAAGAGGAGATTTAGTAGAGTATATAAAAGTTCGTAAGAACGTTAGTTTTGATTTATACGAGATAGACGAGGATATTGATTTTATAATAAATGAGAAGGATATACATATAATGGATTTTTTAAAAGTTAAGAGTAATAAAAAATATTGGACTATAGTGGGCAACCCTCCTTATGTTAAGACTAAAAAAGGTAATTTGTATATAGATTTTATTACAAAGTGTTTTAGTATGCTTGAAGATAATGGAGGAGAACTCATCTTTATTGTTCCTTCTGATTTCTTCAAATTGACAAATTCTAAAGATATATTAAAAAAAATGATGCAGGAAGGTAATTTTACAGATATATATAAACCTAATAAGGAAAATTTATTCAAAGGCGCGAGTATTGATGTGATGATATTTAGATATGAAAAAAATAATTTTTCTGATAGAGTGACTATGTATAATGATGTAAGGAAGAACATATACTGCGAAGATGGTATTATTTCTTTTGGAGATGATGAGGAAAAAAATATGGTTAAAGTAAGTGAGTTATTTGATGTATATGTAGGCATAGTTTCAGGTAAAGATGAAGTTTATAAAAATGAAGAATTTGGAAATATAGATGTGTTAAATGGAGAAGATAAAGTCGATAAATATATTTTTGTAGAAAATTATCCTACAGGTGATACCAAACTTGATAAATATTTATTAGAAAATAAAGATAATCTAATAAATAGAAGAATCAAAAAGTTTAATGATAATAATTGGTATGAATGGGGCGCTCCAAGAAATATTAAAATTATAAGAAAAAATAAAGGTAAAAAATGTTTATTTATAAAATGTTTATCAAGACAAGATAAGATTTGTTTCAAAGATAATGTTCAATATTTTGGTGGGTCTTTATTGATGATGATACCTAAGAAAGAAAATATAGATTTGGATTATATAGAAACATATATAAATAGTAAAGAATTTAAGGATAATTTTATGTATTCAGGACGATTTAAGATAGGACATAGATGTTTATCCAATAGTTTTATAAACTTCTCATATTAGAAATAAACTCTTCTCTCCAAGAATAACAATTTTTCTTAAATAATTTTTTAAACATCTCGACCTTTTCGTATATTGTATATATTAAATATTTTTTATTATTATTCCATTTTACTTGAAATGGAATATTATTTATATTAAATGTTATATTGTTCAATCCTAAAATAGAGTTTATGATAATATCACTTGTATTACATTTATTTATTACAAGAAAGTAATAGTCTTTATTAATATCTTTATTAATATTGTCGCTTTTTAAACATTCAAATAAAACTCTACTCATCTCACCATTAGAATAACACTTATCTAAATCTAAAACAACATTAGTATATGCCTGAACACAAACTGCAAAATTACCAATATTATCTGCAGTTGTCATTGTAGTAGATTTTATATTAACTGGTATCCACTCGTCTCTATCTTCATTATAAACTTTTATATCATACCACCATCTTATAGGCATCCTTTTAATCTTGCTATTAAAAGGAGACTCCTCGAGTATTTTTATAATATAATCTTCATCCAGCATACTATTTGTTCGTCCATCATCTTGATTTGAAATAATATCTAAATTGCATTTAATTAAATAGTCGCGTATCTCAATCAAAATACGAGGAAGTTTATTATTCAAATTATTCAACATAAATAACAGACCAAATAAAGTTTTTATTTTATCTGACATATATTTTTTACCAATATTCTTATCATTTATATAGCAACGTCTATCTTTCACGCTAAAAATAATATCCTTATCTTCTGATAATATTTCCTTACTATCTTTCTGTTCAATGTAAAGACACAATTCATTATATTCTATCTCAATACAACTATCCTCATACTCACACAAATCAAAACTAACACCATATTCTAAAAGAGTTTTTTCTATTTTAAAAGGCATTTCCAATATTTTCACTTTATAAATAAGTATTTATAAAGTCAATTTATCTAAATATTATACTATTATATAAACAAATGTCATTATACTTTTGTATAAAAGAATATATCATCTTACTTATCAATCAATGCCGGTCAATAAAAAATAATTACCACCATAAACAGTACATACCTAATGATAATGACTACGAAATGATAATAATGATAAACAATGTTACGGATTATTATTATGATTAAATTATCTATAAATATGCTGCGATAGCATATTCAGATAATCCGCACATATTTTTATTTCTAACAATTCTCATATAACCTTTTTCGCCCCACGTTTCACCCCAAGAATTTCTCAAAATCCAATAATCTTTATCATCTGTTCCATATCCGACAAGAACTACTGCGTGATCTAAATTAGTTCCACAACTATCATCGTCAAATACACCGGAAGAATAAAATTGAAACACTTGAGTATCTGCTTCAATAGCAATGCTAATAACCGTTCTTTTCAATGTTTCAAACATACTCTTTTCGTCAGGAACATTAACAAATCCACTAACTTTAGCAACAGGATTACATTTTTTACAATTTCCTTTTATAGATTTATAAGGATAATCTTTTTCGGAACACAATTTATTATCAATAATATATTGAAATGTAGAGTTAGGATTTCCTCCTCCACATCCTGCATTATCATAAGGGTCGATATCAGAACAATCTACTATTTGCTGTGGAGAAAGTATTGGTAGTTTATTACCTTTAATAGCCCAAACAGTTTCAGTAGTTTCTGCAGCAGCGAAAGCATAACAACTTCCACAACTTGCTTGATTCTTTACAGGAGTAACTACACCTTTATTAACCGGATTATTAGTTGTTCTCCAATCGAGACTACCATTCCAATCATCCAAATTAATATCTTTATGAGTTGAGATTTGATTAGTAAATAATAGTTTTTTAATAGGGCTATGCTGAGCTTTAAATTCTTGACTTGTAAAGTCTGCAAACTTATTTACAGCAAGAGTATAAGAATGGTTTTTAAAATTGTGTCTTTTAATAAATTCGTTATTTTCAGCAAATACTTTCATACGATACAAATATTCCTTTTCATCATTATAATACTTTTGATGAGTATCTATAAAATTCTTAAATTGAGGTTCATAAGACATAAAACATTCTGAAGAAACCAAATTGTCAATAGCAAATGTAGGACTAAACAAACTAAGAACACTTAACAACAAAAACTTAATCATATTTTATAATATATTATATTATAAAATATATTTAATTTATTATATTATAAAATTTATTTATTTAAAAATTTATCAAAGAAATCCTCTTAAAAATTTCAATTGTTTTACCTTTGCTGTATAATAATTTATATCATCTTTATTATCTATCTCAATAGAATAAGAAATTCTTGCTCTTAACTCATTGCATAATTCTGTTCTGGCTTCTTTATCTTTTAAAATTAAAAATATCAAATTGTTTCCCATAAAATCTCCAGAATATTTATAACCAAGTTTATTTATTATTAACATAGGAATATATTCAAAATTTATCTTTACATCGACTCTACATACAGGACATATTTGTTTTCGGCTTTTTGCTATACATTCGTGATGAACCCAATGACCACATTCAGCTAATGGTTCAAAATTAAAACTAAAATCTTCCATACAAACAGGACAAGATTCTTCTGTATATCTCTCATCTTTTTCATACTGTCTATAATGATAATTACAATAATTATTCAATGTCTTCTTACAACATCTTTCTCCATTCTTTTTAATTCCTTTGCATTGAGAAGCATCTTTTTGTTGAAACATAGAAGACATTTTTATTTTCAAGATGATATAATATTATATTATAATTATGAAAATCAGTTTAAATACCTCTATCCCAGAGGTGGTTAAACTATAATATATAATATTTATTACATAATAATATATTTTAAAATACAAATCCAGCAATTTTAAGCATATTCTGAGTGGTATCAAGTTGAGTTGAATCAAACACTAATCTAATCTCTGACATATTACTTTTAAAAACATTCTGTAAATTAATAGCACGAAACTCTTCTCCAAACTTTTCCACAAATATTGGGTTATGAATACTTCCTCTATACATCGTTCTTTCAATTGAGTTTATCACACTCTTATCAAATGTAAATCCAATTTCTGAAATAAATGTCTTTACCGTATCTAACAAGTCCTTATCAAATAGTAATTTAATTTCAACCATTGAGTTTTTTTCATGTCTGTAATAAGAATATCCAGTCAATACCTCACCATCCTCGTCAAAGTTAATGTAAGGATGTTCTATGGTTCCTTCAATATTATTTGAATACCACTCCGTATAACTTATAAAGTTTTCTTCTTCCAACTTCTTATACATGTAATCCTGAGCCTTTAAAATTTCATAGTCTATTGTGTCATATGTTCTTTCAATGACAGTAGGCTCAAAGACATCATCAGAGAAATCAATAATTAATGTATCGCACATTTTTAATTAATTAGATAATACATTGATATATTTATAATTATAAAAGTCAGTTTAAATGCCCTATCCAGGGCGGTTAAACTATAATATTACACAATACTTACCATTATACAATATACTTAATACATTGTTCTAACTAATTCTTCTACTAACGTGTGTATAAACCATTGTGGTATCCATTGGTCCTTCATCTTTGGGGGTATTATTGGGTTCGTGGTATTTGCAGTATTCCTTTGAATTGAGCATCATTTCACAGCGCTTTCCATTCTTTTTGATTCCCTTGCATTGGTGCTT
>Ga0114959_10001236_pt1 | contig 22751 bp, 21 predicted proteins | sample C_130625_EF_Meta_FD_87317 | JGI IMG/M metagenome (GOLD analysis project Ga0114959, IMG submission 87317) | Freshwater microbial communities from Lake Croche, Canada to study carbon cycling - C_130625_EF_MetaG | ecosystem: Environmental > Aquatic > Freshwater > Lake | place: Lake Croche, Canada... | reverse complement strand
TTGTGGTTGATATTGTACCATTTTCACTCTTTTCGTGCGTTTTTGTGAGGGTGTGCGTCTCTTGGTACGACGCAGTCTGCGGTTAACACGCTTTTTTTTCGAGGTTCCTCTTCTTATTGGCATATTATATATATTCAATATATAATTTGCAGAATCTATTTTACATAACAAGGTATTTTATCAATATTCATACAATCATCAGACACCGATTTTACTTCAAATTGACTAAAAATACGGTATTTCAACTGTTCTTGAGGGGTATGTGCGTGACAAGTACGCGCAATCATTTTATACAGTTTGAAATTTGGATAGCGTTCTTCCCCATTGGATTTGTATAATAGGTTCTTGGAATTATCATCCATACACCAACGATGTATGGTTTTCTGAAACTCGTCCATTTCTCTTTCTGGCATCCCTTTATCAATAATAAAATCGTGTATGGCACATGCTAAACGACACAGATCAAATGCATAATTCGGTTCTAATCTCGGTTTCTTTTTATTAAAAAACGGCTCGAAATTATACTGTGTAGCGGCATCACCGCCCGTTGCAAAACTGTCACTACAAAACTGTTTACCCATGTATTTATATATGCCCCTGCCAAAATCGATGATTTTGAATATTCGTCCATAGGTTGGAACACGATAATATTTATTATTATAGCAATATTCCAAGAATTCTTGATCGGTTTTAATATACATGATATTATTGGCATGGAGATCATTGTGAGTAAAATGAAATGCCTTTTGATATAATAATAGAATCATGATAATTTGGAACAGTGCACACGTACCCACCCTTTCACTTATTGCATTTCGTATAAAGAGTTCATCTAGTGTACCTTGGCATTTTTCCATAAAAATCATTTGTATTGGGAAATCGCGTATGTAGGCAATGACATGTTCATCTGATTCATAGCAGTCTGAATCAACGTCGGATAATTCTTCATCAGATACGCTTTCCCAAGAACCGTCTGATAATGCATCAATATCATCAATATCTTCATGTTTCGTATGAACATCATCGACCTCATCTTCGCTGCTATAATTCATCTTACTATCATTGGATGCCGTCGATAAAATCGAAATACGAGATCCATTTCCATCCATGATTTTTTTGTTTTTTTCGTACACCATTTCCAAATCTAATGATACTACGTCACTCAATGCGACCTCATCCAATTCTTTTTTCACTAATACATTGTCGATATCGTCCAAGACAAGATCAACAACATCATTGTCATTGTCCAATAGAGTAATTTTATTTTTATTGCCCCTTGATCCATAATTGGCGAACCGCGTTCTTGGTTCATATCCTTCTATTGTAACAAGATCGCCTAGATGTTCCAGAAAGAATTCGGAATTGTTCAAATATTCGATTTCATCTATGACATTTATTTTGAATCGCGACTGAATACCTAGCATCGAACCATAATAATCAATTCCGTGTTTGAAATTGTGGTGATTTAACATTTTACTTGTTAAAAACGTGAAAAAGGAATCGACATAGGAGGCATTATTTGTTTGAAGAATCTTAGGAATAACGATGCGATTACTATTTTCGTATGTAGGTAGTGTACGAATGTGTTCCGATTCCTCCTTATATTTTCCAATCATATAACGTATTGGGTCCAATAAGGGCGAATATTTGATATGAACCGGACGTTTTAATATTTCGCGCGTTTCTAAATTCATGACTTCGTCTAAACCTTTTGCCATGAATGTGTGATTTAGACAAATATGATTATAATTCGATTCAGACAATTCGAAAAAAATGTTATAAATTGGATTGTATTGTTGAACGGAATCGATTTGTTCTAAAAGGTGGTGATCTAGTTCTAAATCCTTGGTTTTAGTATACTTTAGTGTAAATTTTTCCATATTTGCCATATTATTAGACTTATAATTACTTGAAATAAAAATATTTACGAAAGGCAACGAGAAACGTTTATGTAGAACCAATATAAATATTGCTATAATCTATTATAGTAATATGACTCTGGAATTGAAAAAATTCGATATGCGACAAATCACCTTTAAACCCGATGAGAATAAGGGACCTGTTATTGTAATGATTGGTCGTCGCGATACCGGCAAATCGTATTTGGTAAGAGATTTATTATTTTATCACCAAGATATTCCGATAGGAACCGTTATTTCAGGAACAGAGGCGGGAAACGGTTTTTATGCGAACCATGTACCTAAACTTTTTATTCATGAAGAATATAATACGGTTCTTATTGAAAATATATTGAGACGACAAAAGGCGGTATTAAAACAAGTCGCCAGTGAAATGCAAAATAATCGCCGTACTACAATCGATCCACGCGCCTTTGTTATACTGGATGATTGTCTATATGATCAATCGTGGACGCGAGACAAAATGATGCGGATGTTATTTATGAACGGTAGGCATTGGAAAGTCATGTTAATTATTACCATGCAATATCCATTGGGTATACCGCCCAATTTACGAACCAATATTGATTATGTATTTATATTGCGCGAACCCTATATGACGAATCGCAAACGTATTTGGGAAAATTATGCGTCCATGTTTCCTACATTGGAATCTTTCAATTCGGTTATGGATCAGACGACGGAAAATTACGAATGTTTAGTCATAAATAATAATTCGAAATCGAACAAACTGAATGACCAAATTTTTTGGTACAAGGCAGAAGGACATCCCGATTTCAAACTGGGATCAAAAGAATTTTGGGAAATATCGAAAAATATGGGGTCTGACGACGAAGATGAGGCATATGATCCCAGTAAGTCGAAAAAACGAAGTGGCCCGACAATAAACGTGAAAAAAACAAAGTGGTAATTAAGTATTAGATGTATTAGTATTTTCTTTAGTATTTTTTTATAACCTTTTTATGTGTATCTTGTAGAAATCATACATTTTTATTAAGATAATCGGATATTGCACCGGAGATCATTTTGTATCTATCTTGATTTTCCATATCACCTGGAATATGCTTCATCGAGATGGGTATAAGTAAATCATATAAATAATCATACAGGGTAGCATTCAATGTAAAATCGGCCAATGAAATATCTTTGCGATTTTTCAATAGCATATCTATAATTTCCGCCTCGAAAAGGGGTGTCGTTTCAACCAATGCCACCTCTGTAGAATACATCATGGTATCGGCAAATATACGGATATAATGTTCCATCCACTTTAGGAAATAGTGGGGTGTCGCCGTCTCGTAAAAGGAGGTGACCATATATTGCCATGCATCCTCAAAATCGCCCAGTCCAATGAATTTAGCGCGACTAATTAGTTGATTAGACGGTATATCGGGCATATAGTTTTGTACATAGACATCATGCACGAATCGTATTGCAGATTTGGCTATTGCATGAACGGGTTTATCCATTTCCTTCGAAACATATAGGATCGATTCGCGATTATCCCATAAATAATCCATTATTTCGTCAAACATATATCGCGTCGATGCATATCGGTTACTTGCTCTTACGACAACGGGTGTTTTATCAAAGGTCTCCACGTCGCCAAATACGGCAGTATAATATTCGTCACACCATTTTCCAGTGGCGGGTTCGTCTAAATAGTCGACCTCCATTAAGGAATTGATATAGGCACATTCTCCTGGCCCCAGGTGGTCCAAATCATCACGATTGTTTTCAATAAACCATTGCAACATATCGACCATAGCCAGGTATTGGAATTCTTGTCTTGGTAATAATGAATAGATACTCATTATTGATGGGTTGTAATAAAATGTTTATATAAAATGTATATCAATTTTATGCAAAATATAATGTATTTGCAAAAAAACATTATATACAATAATAGGGATTTATTCTATTTATAGTGATCTAACCATATTTGGTTTGTTATATGATATCTCTAATGTCTATGATATCCTGGTTTATTATATCGGCAAAGAGAGAATAAACCGTCTTGTCATCGAAAATATGTTGGTCAAGTGGCGGTTTAATACCCATGATCATATTCAAACGATATAGGGCCGTATCCAACGCACTAATGAGCGAGGCGCGCGTTTCCGCAAAACTGGTCGGGACATGGGTTTGTCTAAACGTATATAGTGCCAGATTAATATCTTCTTCGATTGTGAATTCGTCGTCGGTACAGAGTAAGATCGACAATTTGTGTTCCGACGAAATATCCGGCAAATCCTCCACATAATCGCGGATCATAGAAACTACCCATTTGCGATATTCAAATGTTCTCGACATCTTAATGAAATTAGCACAAATGAATCGCCATGCCTCATCGAAGTCACCTATACCCATATATCGGGCGCGTGTGATTAAATCCTCGGGTTTGTCCTTTTTGTTTGGGGAATATCCCAATATATATTTGCCGTGGATAAATTTGATGGCCATAATGGCAATATTATATGGATTCGGAATGACGTCGACGTCGGGATCACTATAGTGGTACCGGGCCCATAAATATTCTACAATATTATGTGCAGAATATCTAGTTGGATCACATGATCTTGGACATATAGGCGCCTCAGAAACCGCAATCGGCAATAAATCTTCCGGTTTAGACGGAAAGAAGGTCATCATATACACTTCACACCATTCACCGTCAGCCTGACCCTCCAGAAATGTCTTCGACGCATGACTCGCGTGTATGAATGGTTCTTTTGCTAAATTATCGATATTGCCGCCTTCTCCTGCGTTTTTTCGATACCATGATTGCATATTTTCCATAATAACGAGATCGTATTCTTCCACTGTATAAGTAGGTTTTCGGTTAGACCGGATAAGACTCATGATGTTTCGGGGTATGTGTGTTGTGTATATCTAACCATTTCTAAAAAAGTCGTTCAATTTTATGACCTATGCATCCTTTTCCTTGTTTCGAACACTTTCCACAAACATTTCATTGCGCATATCAGTCGCCTCGACCGCCTCGCGACTATCAAAATCGATCGTCTCCTTGACGCCTATTAAATTTCCCTCGGCATCGATCGTCTGGGTCAACTTGTTTCCACTCTTTTCCGCCATTTTGATATTCTCCTCAATGGCCTTGCGTTTAGTATCTTTCACGCGATTCTCAAACTCTTGTTTAGCCAATGCCTCATTCTTTATCTTCTCTGCGTGCAATTGGTTCAATTCTTCTTCCATGAACTCGACGCGTCCCGTCTTATAGGCGTCCGGATCCCATGGTATCCATATACCGACTGGACCAACGTAAATATCGTGATTTGGATCTGATTCGCGGATTTTTTTACATCTCATTTCTGCTTCATCCTGGGTTGGAAATACACCTCGAATTTTCAACCCTCGCGTCGATGTTTGGAATCCATTTTCCCGATTAAATTGAGTATTTAGACGTTCCTCGTTTTTATCCATAAAATTCTTATAATCATCGTCGATAGAAGAAACCGACTTAATTTTAACCTCTTCTTCCGTTATAAAATCATTCAAATCGGCGATTACATTCTCAACCTTTAGATTATATTTATAAGAAACAAAATGCAAAAAATCGAAGAATTTTTCGGTAGATTTAGTCATATCCCATTGCTTGACAAATTGAGCAAAAATATATGTCTCGCGTCTCTTCAATATCTTTTCCGGTGAGACAAAGGATAAACAGGCGAATTTTTGTCCTGCGAGGGGGGCGTCTTCGTCGCACAAATCAATATATTTAGGGTTTTTTTCGCCATTAGGTTTCAACTTTCTTTCGATATTGGACATTATAGATATTTATAGAAAGTATATTTAAGTGTATTTTTATTAAATGTATTTTAGTTTAGCAATTATTTTTTTATGTTTGTGTATTATATAAAAATGTCAGGATTTGATTTCGCCGAATTGATTAAGCGTGCTATAAAATACATCATTGAAGGTATCATGGTGGCTATTGCCGCCTATGCTATCCCAAAGAAGTCTCTTAATGTCGAGGAAGTCGTTATTATTGCACTGACCGCCGCGGCTACGTTTAGCGTTCTTGACGTCTTTGTTCCATCCATGGGACAGAGTGCCCGAGGTGGTGCCGGGTTCGGTATCGGCGCTAATCTTGTCGGGTTTCCGGGTGGACTATAATTAACCGACCGTCTTAATGTTGAATATACAAACGACATCTATTTAAGTACAGTTTAGACATTCGGTTGAACTTTAGGAAAACACTCAGTATATCAGTTCTTAGACATTGACCTCTACGCGATAAACAAAATGGATAATTCATTTTGTTTATATATTCATACGGTGGGAAAAAACTCCCAATCTAGATCATTGCATACCTTTTTCCATATCATATCCTGCTCGAGTTGTTTCTCGCGATCTTTCATCATCGGAATATACGGCAAATACTGTGTCTGATCTAATAGAACACACAATTGATGAAGTGTATATGTATAGTTGAAGAAATTAGTGCGATTTGCGGGACAGTGCACGGCCCATGGTTTTTGTATTTCAATAAATAATACGCACAATGTTTCATGCAGTTCCTCATTCATAATCGGCGGTTTTATCCCGAAAATAGAGTTAATATATTGAATATGTTCGAAATACTTATTATATCCCAATTTACGCAAAATTTCGCGCATTTTATCGTAATTAATTAGTTTCATATCTGTAATGCGTTCTTTAATAATACGTTGACGTATATTTTCAATAACCTCACCCGGTATTCGCGTCGTTTCTTTTGCCTGAAATTGCGATAATATTTCTTTGAAATGATTTAACCGAATATACGCGGTATAGGAAACTTCATTCGGCGGTTCTTTATTGGACGGTTTCGATCCATCTAGAATATATGTAATAAATGTACCGCATTTTGAATTATTGCATATCATGATGCCGTCCTCGTCCTGGTGAATCAATTCGCCGGTCTGACATGTATCGCAAATATTAGATGCAATTACGAAATCTTGTAAATTCACCAATTCTTTATTAACATTTTTCCAATAGTTTTGATATAGATTCTTAGACGCATTAAATTTGTCACTGGAAATAGTTGAATTATCTCCAGTTGTCGTACGTATCTTGAAAAAAGTGTTTAATTTCTTGGTATTTTGCTTACCCCCGCCATTTGAGACGTCCTTTTTATGTTCGAAATAATCAAAAATATAATGCGAATTTTCGGTTAAATATCTTTTTTTTTGTTGTTTGATTTCTTTAATCCGTCCTTTTATGAGTATTATTTTATCGCGAATGTCCATGTATTCTTCTATTTGATTGTCTTTTAGCGTTCTCGCCCGTTGTTTTAAATCTTCTATTTCATTGAGTAAATTGGGTAATACAACCTCTTGATTCTTTTGAAATAAATCGAGTAATTCGCTATGTTTCTCATCAATCGTTATGGGTTTAGAAGGTTGTAATGTCTTGGTCGTATTTTTTTTATATTGATACATTTAATAGTTATTTGACTTGGGTTTTTATATATATTTATGAGACAATATATAAGATCTCATTATACGTTTGAGACTTTAGAGATTAATAAACACATTTGTATATTGATGAACCAGGCGGATATAACCAAACCACAGTTTCAGAAAATGATTTTTTTATTAAATGCATTAGAACATGGATGGACCGTCCGAAAAAAAGGGGATAGTTATGTTTTCACCAAGAAACACGAAAATAGAAAGGAAGTATTGAATGAAAACTATTTAGAACAATTTGTATTAGAAAACATGAATTCTGACAAATTGGGTGTATCTACCGCATGAATGTAGACGCGAATATATAAATCACAAAAATATTATAGAAACTTATCTAAAAAATAGAATATAGAAGAATTTTATATTTGTTTTCGTCGATTATATTTTCTGAAAAGAATTTAGCAATTATTTGAAAATATTTTCTTTTTCTAGTATATAACTAAAATGGGAGGAGCACTAATGCAACTAGTCGCCTACGGCGCTCAAGACGTCTTTCTTACTGGAACCCCCGAGATCACTTTCTGGAAGGTATCTTACCGCCGCCATACCAATTTTGCCATGGAAAGTATTGAGCAGACTTTCTCTGGACAGGCCGATTTTGGTCGTCGTGTTACCTGCACCATCAGTCGTAACGGCGATTTGTGTTACCGGACTTACCTTCAGGTGACCCTTCCTGAGATTGGACAGGGAAGTGCACCATCGCCCGCGAATAACAATGTGTATGCCCGTTGGTTGAGCTATATCGGAGAGCAGCTAATTTCCATGGTGGAGGTTGAAATTGGTGGCCAGCGTATTGATCGCCAATATGGTGACTGGATGCACATCTGGAACCAGGTTACCATCTCTTCCGAACAGAAGCGTGGATACTGGAAGATGATCGGCAACACGACCCAGCTAACCTACATTACGGATCCGGATTTTGCCAACGTGTCCGGCCCTTGTTCCGCCGCCGGCGGACCTAGCCAGGTCTGCGCGCCCAGAAACGCCCTTCCTGAGACGACTCTTTACATCCCTCTTCTTTTCTGGTTTTGCCGCAACCCAGGTCTTGCCCTTCCTCTTATTGCCCTCCAATATCACGAGGTTAAGATTAACCTTGATATTCGCCCTATCGGTGAGTGTCTATGGGCCGTCAACACCCTTAACGGTACCAACAATTCCACTGTCTCGGTCACTAGCGCATACCAGCAATCTTTAGTTGCCGCCTCCCTCTATGTTGACTATGTCTTCTTGGACACGGATGAGCGCAGAAAGATGGCCCAGAATCCTCACGAGTACCTGATTGAGCAACTTCAGTTCACTGGTGATGAGTCGGTCGGTTCGTCCTCCAACAAAATCAAGTTGAATTTCAACCACCCAGTCAAGGAACTCATCTGGGTCGTGCAGCCCGATTCCAACGTCGACTACTGTTCTTCCCTCCAGGGTGGATCTACCCTATACAAGACCCTCGGCGCCCAGCCATTCAACTACACTGATTCCATCGATGCTCTCCCCCCTGCCATCCACGCGTTTGGTGGTCCTGCCGAGACCTCTGGCTCCAATGCCTTTATCGCATCCAATGGCCTCTTCCAACTTCCAGGTGCCGGTGATGTGTTCCCTAGCGCCACCTCAAATTCGTGGGGAGGTGCCGGTGATGCCGCCGTCTTTGGTCCTCAGGGTAATCCTCCTGGTCCGGCTGAAGGATCCTATGTGTCGGATGCCGGAACGTTTGTTCTTGCCGAGACCGCCCTTGACATGCACTGTTGGGGCGAGAACCCAGTCGTTACTGCTAAGTTGCAGTTAAACGGCCAGGATCGTTTCTCTGAGCGTGAAGGTTCATATTTTGACGTTGTCCAGCCTTTCCAGCACCACACCCGCAACCCAGATACGGGTATCAACGTTTACTCATTTGCCCTTCGCCCCGAAGAGCACCAGCCATCTGGATCGTGCAACTTCTCTCGTATTGATAATGCAGTCCTGCAGTTGGTCCTATCTTCACCAACGGTCTCCAATGTCAATACCGCCAAGGTCCGCGTCTATGCCGTTAACTACAATGTGTTAAGAGTCATGAGTGGTATGGCCGGTGTCGCCTACAGTAATTAAATAGTTGATCTGCCGATTTGTCTTATTATACAATCGGAATTTCAAATATTAACTTTTATCATAATACAATGCAATAAATAGGTTGTTATTACAACCCATTTATTTACCATTTAGACACACCCTATTGTCTATTATAATTATTCATCGGATATATGTATATTGTATCTTATAATAAAACATATAAAAACAATCGCAATTTTAGTCTATTGTCTATGTACCATTCATCGCAATTAAATACGCAAAATGACCTTTTAATGAAAAATTTGATGTTGTTTTATAATGATCGCGAGAATCTAAATAAAATGATGCGAATCATCAATGGCGAATCTAAAATTTCGTTACGAATTGTCGATTGGTTTGTCACTAATTTTGCTAAGAAATATTATACGGTATATGAAATCGAAACTGAAACCATGGGTGAAATGCGATTGAAGGTATATAAGGATTATAAATTGAAATTAAAGGCATATTCGAAGAAGAGGTTCGATCCGTTTTGCCGATGGGAACGTATTACAATTCCTTATGATGAGACGAATCATATGGAGACGACGATTGGCCAATTGAATTTTTTCAAATGGGCAATTGATAATCATATTATTCAATATATTGAAGAGCATTACGAAGAAATCGAAGAAGACATGAATACGCGAAATAGTACGTCGAAACGAAGGGTTTCTCTGGATAATGATGTCGGGGAAACCGGTGGTATAGGCGGAAAAACACGAAAAAAGAGAGAAGAATTATCTATCTCGGCATGTAAATGTATTAAGAAAGAAACTGTCCAGGTAGTTGTAAAATTCAACATTTAGGTATAATGAAATACCTCCTATTATAAAGAAAATTTAAGTCATTCGGTAAGTTTTGTCGCTATATTACACATTTTAACCCATTTACTCCCGCAAAGTAATCGTAAATGAGTTAAAATAATTCTTAATTTGCGTATATTAAATGTACAAAGGTATAAAATATCCGTGCATGGATATAATTTAGTTATAATATCTTATATATGATGCCAATATATATAAAGTAGCGATGGATCCAAAAAAAGATACGTCAATAAGAAACTACCCGGCGGATCTTCCACCGGCGGGTCGTCCAGGCCCGGATGATAGACAAATTTTGCGCAATTTGGATAAATCGTCGGCATCGAAACCGGGAAGTACGGCGTCGGCATCGAAAACGGGAAGTGCGGCGTCGGCATCGAACGCAAGAAGTACGGCGTCGGCATCGAACGCAAGAAGTACGGCGTCGGCATCGAACACAAGAAGTACGGCGACGGCATTAGTAGAGTCATTACAGCGTGAAATTTCTTATCGTAAGAGGGAGTTGGATCTAATTGGAATGCAATACAATAGTAAATTGGCCGTATACGCGGAAAATATAGCTGAATGTAATAATGAATTAAAAAGGTTAAAAACTGAATTGGCCAGATTAAACAAACAAAAAGAAGAATTTATAGAAAAAGATGCAAAAATAACCAATTTAACGAAAAAACTAACATTATATGAAAATGCTAGTAAAGAAATGGAACGTTCACATCAAACTATAATAGACGAAAAGGAAAAAAAAATAAGAGATTTAGAGGCCAAATATGATGACATCAATAAAAGAGCTACTGAATTAAAACCAACCATTGTTGGTTTAGAAGAAAAAAAAAAACTTACGGATAATAAAATAATAAAATTAACCGGTGAATTAAAAAAAACAAAAGAAATAATAAAATCAAACGAAAGTATAATAATAAAATTTAAAGAAAACGAACTATTAAAAACCGATGAAATAATAAAATTAAAAGGAAAATTAACAAGTAAAACCGCCGAATTAGAACAAAAAACCGCCGAATTAACAAGTAAAACCGCCGAATTAGAACAAAAAACCGCCGAATTAAAAAGTAAAACCGCCGAATTAGAACAAAAAACCGCCGAATTAGAACAAAAAACCGCCGAATTAGAACAATATAAAACCCAAGAAGGTACCGAAAATTCTGAAGTCTTAGAATTACAAAAAAATACAATTTTAAAAGCCGAAATTGAAAATTTGAGATCAGAAATTAAAAGATTGAATTCAGAAAATGAAATATTGAGAGCCGAAATTGAAAATTTGAGATCCGAAATTGAAAGATTGAAGTCAGAAAATGAAAAATTTAAAAGAGAAAATGAAAAATTTAAAAGAGAAAATGAAATATTGAGAAGAGAAAATATAGATTTGAGAACAAAACATGAAATTTTGATAAAAGAAAATATAGATTTGGGAATAGAAATAAAGCAACAGCAAGAGAAATTAACAGAATTACAAGAAGAAATTGATAATTGTAAAGAGGAAAAGGAAAAGTATAGAATAGAAAATCAAACATTAATTCAAACCAATAAACAAATGAAAAGTAAATTAGAAACATTAACAGAAAGTCTTGAAAAATTTCAAAAAGGACAAGGCGAAGAACTATACACAATTGAAAGTTTGACGGCGGAGATTAGGAAGTTAGAAGAATATAATGAACGCGCAAATCAATATATTACGAAAACAGATGCAGAATTAGAAACACAACGTCAAAAAATGGATGAAACAGAAGTTCAAAACAAGGAATTAAAACAAATGCTATCAGACAATACCCAAGAGATACAAACTTTGCGTCACCAAATAGAACATGTAGAACAAGAAAATGAAATTTTGACCCTTAAATTATTTGAATCAAAGAAAATGGTAAAAGAGAAACAAGATGCAAATCAAGAATTGATTGAGACGTTAGATAATACAAGTAGCGAAGCAAAGGAAGTATTAATTCAAAAAAGAAGTTTTCAAACAAGATTAGATGACTTGCAAAGAAAATACAACAATGATATAAAACAAAATAAGGATATACTAGAATTAAAAACAAAAGAGATAGATGAACTAGTTGAACACCGTAAAGAATTAATAGAAAAAATAAAAATTTGTCGAAAACATATATCAAGTGATAAAATAACAATAAATGAAATGTCTGCAAAAATACGTAGATTAAAACAAAGTATAGAAGATAAAAACAATGAGATTGAAAATATTACAAGTCAATATAAAACATGTATTGAAGACAAGAACAAATTAGATGAAGAAAAGAAAACATTAGAAGATAAGTTAAGAGCATTAAATGAAGAAAAAGATAAATTAACTGTAATAAACATTTCTAATGAAAAAGATACTATGATTGCCCTCCTTGAAACGGATATTAGTATATTAAAAAATAGAATGAGAGAACTAGAAGAAAATAGAGTGAAAGAACTAGAAAAAATTCTTCTAGAAAATAAATCATTAAACGCATTATTTGATGAGTATAATGCAAGATTAATAGGATCTTTTCATTCACAAATTGATGAATTAACCAGCCAAATTGAAATAAAACAACAAGAATTAGATAACTGCAATGAAGAATTGGATAAATGCAATAAAGAATTGAAAAAATGCAATAAAGCAAACCAATTACTACAAAACGAAATAGCCATGTTAAAGCAACGCAAATGTCCACCAACGGATTCTGATGATAAAGACCGTCAAATTAGTCACCTATCTTTAGAAAATGAAAGGTTAAAAACAAAAATAGGTGCATTATCTACTTTTAATACATTAGGATATCCCAATGAATCACAGTTTAAGCATTTTTTAACCGATATGTTGATTCCATTTAACGAATTATTAGTAGTCGTGAGGGTTAAGTCGTCATCTGATGTTCTAGTAGACGATAATACAAATATACCGCAATCTATTATAGACATCATAAACCAAATAACTGGGAATGGTGACAATGTAGGTCGGGATGACGAAGAAGAAACGAGTGATACATCTAAAACTGGGGGACTAGCCCTATTAAAGCGGGCTATACGTCTATTATTTGGTAAAAATAAGAAAAGTCAAAGTAGTGATTCTAATAATCTAGATGAGGATCAACCGGCGATTGATGAAGACGAAACAATCAAAGGTGATGGGTTTACTATTAGAACTGGACATTTTAATGAGATATCGAAAGAAGAAGAAGAAGACACAGATCATGTTTTTATGGAGAACGATAGAGTGAAATCAAAAGTACACCCACGTAGTATGAGTTGATCATTTTTCTCCGTTTGATAAGGTTATATTGATAATTAAATTATATCTATTTAGATATAATTTAATATTAAAGTATTCTTTAGTTCCGAGTTTATATAGCTATAAATATATAGCATAATGCCACCGTTTGATTTAAATAAAGCGAAAAAAACAAAAACGGAGATAACCTTTAATTATTATGAGTTGCCAGTGCGCGATGTTCAAAAGAGCAAAGATTTCGTATCGGCCAACTATGTAGGTATGGTAAATGAACCAAATTTAATTATAACAAAAGGCATCCCTCAAAATTATCAGGCAATGCGTGCCTATATATTTGGAAAATTACATGACATAAAAGGTATTGTTCACGATGGCGAACTGGTAATCGAACATCGATCTCTTACGTCATCGGAGAAGATATTCGTCTGTTTTTTACTAAGAACAAAAAAAACGGCGAACAGCGAAATAGATACATTTTTGTCCAATAGTGATTATGACATAAATATAGAATTAAACATGGATATTGACAAAACGGCTCCGGTTATAATATACAAAAGTGTTTTGCATGATTGCACCGTAGTGATTAACACGGCCGTCATTCAAATAAAAACAGATATATCGGCCTATTCTTTAGATACCGATTTGTTTGATGTAACTGCCGATAAATATAATTTAATCGTCTATGATAATACTTTTGAAGGATTTGTCGCGGGGGGGCAAGAAATTACCAACACTGACATTAACGGCGATTTATTAGAATGTGATATGATAAATGTCGCAACAGATATGGTTGAAACATATAATATTCCAATTAATAGTGAAATACTCGGGGCAAAAGAAACCGCGCAAAATTTAAGTACTGGAATTATTGTTGTATTTTCTATTTTTGCATCTGTCTTTATTTTTTTAATATCCAACCCCATTTATAATTATATTAAAACTATACGTAGTTTAAATAGTTACTTTCTGCCGGTTGATATTAGATATAATTTGCTAAATGGTATCGGTATACAAACCTGGTTTTCAGTCATATTATTCACTATTGGTAGTATTTGTGTGTTTATTATTGCGGTTTCGGGCGCGGCTGTGCCACAACCGGCACTACTCACGGTTGCATTATATTTAGCGATTGTTATTGTTATTCCTATAATATCTGTTAATTTTCACGAAATGCTCGCCCGGGATGGTGGCGAGTAGGTAGGGTGGTAAATTAGATAATATAAATTATATAAATTTCTCTTACCATAATAGGTAAAAGAAATTTTCATTCATATCTAGTAAAACATTTAGTTGAGATTAAAATAGGCAAATTCTATTTCCGAAATATAATTCACAACCGTGTAATACATATCCATAATAGATTCTTGGTATTTTGTGATCAATGCACGATTGGGTTCTAAACGATGCGCATGTGTTTTATAATGATATATATAACTATCAAGAATGAATTCTGGGTTATCATAATATACGTGAATATCACTGGAATAAAAATCGGGTTGAATTTCTTCTCCGGTTTCGCGTATTGTTTTCAAATACAGTTTAGGAATTTCCCTCAAATAAATCAATAGCGTTTTATATTTATCATGATTTCGCGATTTCATTTCCTTTGAAACGCGAATCGAATCTTTTAGTGATAAATCTAATTCCTGAATACCATATTTATTATTGTGTATTACTGTGTCAATATGGTCAAATAGCCAAGACAATTCGTTTCTCAGATATTCGCGATTCATTATATATGTTTTTTCTTTATATTTGAAATACTTAAATTCGATATAATTATCGTATATGGAAGGAGATAATTCATCTATAGATGCATTATTATAGTCATATGTTGCCGTTTTAATTTGACAGTCGATTGATTTCATCAAGAAATCGGGTAATACGTCTTGCCAATAAGTACCTCCACGTACGCACTCTATACCGACATCCAATATTTTCTGCAATACATAACGATCAATTTGGATCGGATCGATGGAAAACCGCACATGTACGACTTCCGCTGGTTGGTGTTTCCTTACGTATTCGTATTTTTGTATGCACGTTTCACAGACATGGTTATGTGTGACATCATCCTTTTCGGATACGGCATATATGAAAAAACAGCCATCTGATAATCTCAAAGTATAGAGATTTGTATTACTCATTTGCAATAATTTGGTTACTTGAATTCCATTTATTAGGTTTTGTATTATATAATATATATATATTATAATCATGAACCAAGAAACATCGCCAAAGGCGGTAAGTGTTAACAAATCTTCCGCATCTAAAATGTCGAGTGTTGTTCCATCGACCCCTTCGGCACCATATTCGCCTTCTCTATATAATCCATTTAGTTTACAAAATATTATTCTTTTATTATTATTTGTCTTGGTTATATTGTCTATTTTAGGCATAAATCTATTCAATATATTTGGCGGTGCATTGGAAAATATACGATGGTTAGTTGGACCTTATATTTCGCAATTATTCGGGGACGTAGGATATGTCGCGGGAAGCACAATTAATGCATCTGCCGATATTGTTTCAGGCGTTGCCAAGACAGGAGTTAATTTGGCCGATGGCGCAGTTCATTCAGTCGGCAATCTATTGAAAGATCGGACTAATCCGGGTATCGTTGGTCCCGCCGAGATTGACATAAGAATAAACGATAATCGCATTCCGAATCATCTGCGATTACCAGAAGAGGATCGCGATGACAATCCTATACAAAATCCGATCACATCGAACAAGGCGGGTTGGTGTTTAGTCGGCGAGTATCAATCGCGACGCGGATGTATTGAGGTGGGAGAAGCCGACCGATGTATGTCTGGACAAGTATTTCCAACTCAAAAAATGTGTTTAAATCCAACTATGCCTGGTGGGTGGTAAATGATTTTATTAGTACTATACGTATGTTTCCTGTCTCGTTAGTTTTAACATATATATATATATTTATATTTTATAACAATGGGCGTTTTTAATTTTATCGAGACATTTTTTTTTATTAGTTTAGGAATAACCTTGGTGTTAATCTTACTCTTAGTATATCACTTTAAACAAAGATTGACAACATTAGAACAACAGGGGGATACTATGTTCGAAATAGTAAATTCGCTGGCCAAGGAAATGACCCAATTAAAAGAGATCACCGTATTGAGACACATACATTCTCCACCATTTGGTGCAAATATTCCTTCCTTTTCCGGAGCACCCGTCGGAATAATGCACAATTTATCCGATGGATTGCATAATAGTAATACGGTTTATCGCGAATTTAATACCGTTCAGGAGGACGACGACGATGATGATGAAGATGAGGATGACGATGACGATGAGGATGAGGATGACGATGATGACGAAGAAACAGTGGATGAGGATGAAGAATCGATAGAATCTGTCAATTTAGACGTAATTGAAAACGAGAAAACGAATAAGATAATTGTATCAGACGACGAGGGAGAATCCGAACCATTGGATGTCAATGGCAATATCGATATTGTTCACATTGAGATAACGCAAGAAGAAGATATCGCTATAGAAACCGTAGATATTATGGCAGTCACCCGCGAAAATATCAATTCGGAAGAAACGACGAACCCCATTGAACCGTCAGAAAATACAAAGAATGTGGCCGCGGACACCTACAATAAAATGACTACATCGGAACTCAAGGCATTGGTCACACAAAAGGGTCTTTCAACGGAACCCACTAAATTAAAACGCGCAAAGTTATTGAATCTATTAGAGGCATCTTTAGAATAAATCTCTATAGAAAAATATATAGATGTTTTCATTTGGAGACAATGCCGAACGTATAGATTGCGCATATCCAATTATTAAAGAAACCATTGGATCTTCTGAATTAGGATATGGTACGAACAATGCATATCCTAAGTTTCCACCACTGATGGCAGATGGTCGCGCCGTAATTTCGTCGTGGCAACCGGAATCTGTCGTCAATGACAAATTAATCAAATCGAATGATATAAAAACCAATTGGGAATATAGGAAGTACTTGGCACAACATTCTACCCAAGTCATTGAATACAATTTCCGAGAGACATGTAATGATACGGGTTATTTTATTCCGCCATTATCGGTCGGATCGACGGCGGCCTCATTTAATAACACGCCCTATGCCTATAAAACGTATAATGAAACGTCGAAACCCAATGGATATGAAGATTCCGATTTGAAACAATTATATTTGTCCAGGGAACAATTAAACGCAAAACGGGTTGCACCGCAAATAAACCAATAGAAATATGCAAATAAATAGAGATAATATGTCGAATAAAATAACAGTATTTTGTATTGTAGAAAACCAATATAAATATAATTTGATTATATTTATAGCATAAATGCGACTCATCAGTTTTGATATTGGTATAAAAAACATGGCATATTGTATTATCGAATTAAACCAAGAAAATGCGACATTTGCAATACGCGATTGGGGTATTCTCAATTTAATGGATATAGTCGAAACGGATATGTCATGCACCTGCAATAAGACCACATCCAAAAAAAAACCCAATATTATCGGCTCTATTTGCGCCAAAAAGGCGAAATATCAAAAGGGGGGGATTTGTTATTGCGAAAAACACGCCAAAGAGTCGGGATATATTCTACCCCTTGCTAAATTTTCACCGACATCATTGAATAAGATGAAAGTCGCGGATTTGATCAAGACATGTAATACCTATTCTATCATAAAATTTGACCAAGATTCGCGACCACCCGTAAAACGAATAATGGTGGAAAAAATGACCAATTACTTTAGCGAAAAATGCCTTGAGCCGATTATTGCAAAAACTGCGAAAACGGCAGACCATACCGATTTGATTACTCTTGGTCGAAATATGAAAATCCGTCTGGATAATGTATTACAAAACGGGATTCTTGGCAATTTGACACATGTGATTATGGAAAATCAAATTTCACCTATTGCTACCCGCATGAAAACAATACAGGGAATGCTAGCGCAATATTTTATTCAGGCGGAATTGCCAGATAAGACATATACTATTGAATTTATTTCATCTTCGAATAAATTGAAATTCTTAGAAAAGGGTAGTCATCTATATTCACCCGTATTAGAAAACGTGGTTGTCGAACCCGCGACAAACGATGCATCTGTCACGCAAAAGAGTACTTACCAACTTAATAAAAAATCGGGTATTTATTATACACGACTCATTTTAGACAAAAATCAAGAGATAAAATCTCTATGGGAAACGACACTTTCATCGTGCAAGAAAAAAGACGATTTAGCAGATTGTTTTCTACAGGGGTTATGGTATATGAAACGCACCGGATGTATTGATTTCGACAATGAATATAAAATAACGATTATATAATTTATATGCGGAGAACTTAAAAATAAATAGTGTGTATTTAAGATAAATAAGGATGGAAACGATTGATATTGGATTTTCCGAATTAGAACCCATTTCTCTAAATATAGATGATTCTAGACCAACCGTCAATTTTGGCGCAGGTATTGAATTATTAATGAACGATAAGAAGAAATCGAGTTCGACTATGAATATCGATTTAGGCGAATTGGACAAATTAGAAGATGAACTGAATGAACTGTCTGGTTCTGTATCTTCCTCATCAAATTATGACACTGGTGTCTCGGGTGGGAGCACTAGTAAAGGTGAAACGAAAACATTATCCGGGTTTGCATCGAATTTGTTTGGATTTGGTAACAAGTCGGCGACGCCGACCTCTAAGGTTGAAAATGATTCGAAATTGGGATCGGCAACTGCAGATGGAATTGGATCCGCTAAAACGTGGGATGGGTATAGTAAGTTGAATGAAGTGCCATTGCCGAGTTCGTCCGTTAAAATGACGGAACGCGAAAAACGCAGAAAAATGCGGGCGATGATTAAAAAGTTGGATGAGTGGTATGAAAAAGGGTTAATTAAGAACACGTCTCGATTTAACATGGATTCATCTTATGAGGAGGTCGAAGATGAATACGAGACTGCCTTGGAAGATAAACGCAAAAAGGACAGTGTGAAGTTGCAGGGGTGGTGGTTTATGACGTTTATCAATTCACTTGAATATGCGAATACTGTATTTAATCCGTTTGATCTGAACTTAGACGGATGGGGTGAGCAAGTGAGCGAAGATATTGACAGCTACGAAGAGATATTTTCCGAATTGCATGAAAAATACAAGGGTGGTAAATTGTCGCCGGAAATATCACTTTTATTACGCCTTGGTTTTTCTGCGGCAGTAGTCAATATTACCAATAAGGCATTATCAACGGCAACCCCGGGTTTTAATGATGTTATTCGCCAGAGTCCGGAACTTATGAAGATGTTTACGAATGCCACTGTACAGTCAATGAGTCAACAGAGTCCTGGGTTTTCAATGGCGAGTAATATTGTAAACAATGGAGGTCAAGGACAGAATTCAATGTTTGGTCCTCCGCCTGCGCCCATTGAAACAAAAAATCAACCACCGCCACAGAGACCCACCATGCAATTTACCCAAGCACAATCAAACCGCCCCGATATTTCGGTGGGGAGAGGTGCCATGTTTCGCGAATCGGGTGTCGAATTGAATCAGGGCCAAGAACGTTTTTCGAACCAAGAACGGTCTAGACCACAGACGCCGGCACCTGGCCCCCCTCCACAAGAACGTAGTTCCGCATCAGCACGCCCTGAAATGCGCGGGCCTCAAAACTCCGAAATTAACAATATTTTGATGGGTTTAAAGACCCGTGAAGTAAATACGGCCAATGTACCGTCGAATGATATGGTGGGTGGGGATGATGATAATAATGATTCCATGATTAGTATTTCGTCTTTAAAGGACCTGCAAAACACAAATATGCCTAAACGCGCAGGTAATAAGCGCAAACAAAAATCGGATCGCAACATAGTATCGTTGGACATCTAAATCGTTCTATAATATTTATGATAATAGTATAAACATATTATCATATATTACGTCATATCATAATGACTACGTTATTGGATGAATTTAATCGATTACATGCAGAAATTACGGATTATGGTGAAAAATGCATAGTTGAATTCAATGTGTGGGTAATACCATATGTTCAAGTAAAGGCATTGGCCATTTTTATCTGGATAATGCAAGTGTTTAGTATATTAAAACGAGAGTCATATCACTATTATCGACGAACACCGGTTCTAAAACAATCGGTTAAACAGGCAGTCGTCCTATATAATGGATTAAAAAGGCGATTTGTGAATTATAAAATCGAACCAGTCGAATCGCATTGGGTAAACGTATCCGGATTATCAAATATCGATGGGTGCGAATTTTTATATAGAGAAAACTATGATTTTCTGGATAATGACGAATGTGAATTTTACGATAGCGATTCTGTGTTAAAGTTATATTATATATATAATACGGATGAAACGGCGTCGAATAATTTATTCACCCTTAAATTAGATGATATATATGTGTATCGCGTGATACCAAATAAAGAAAAAATAGACAATATGGTTTACAATGTGAAATCGCAATGTCGTTTCTTGACAATCGATTATCGTCATCCTAGAATGCAAAATGTCATTCATCTCAACATTCCCGAAGGTGCCTATTATGTCGACAATGAACTCTTTTCATCCGCATTTATATTGAGATGTCTATCACATCAACCATTGCCATACGTGTTTGGACCAGATTACAAATTGACGATTATTGATACGGACGTCAATATTGTCGATTTTAAATGGACAGATTATTGTGTTATGACGGAAAGAGGATATAAAATGGTCAAAGTATAAACACATATGTCTATATCATATAATCCATTGGGTCGAATTAATACAAATATAGAGACCTTTATTATCATGAAGAAAACACAGTGCGTCCGACAAATAAGTGATACCGTGTTTATGCCTTTTCAAATAGAAGAAACGCGTAAGGGCGATTTTGACTATGTAAAAGAATTCGAAATATACGAGGGCGAACTAGTATGTAAAAGGAATAATCAATATTATATATCGTTGGGTTATGACTCTTTCTTGGAAAACGACGTTTATATTCCAGTCATTTTTCGCAATGACGAACTAAATATCGCGAGATTATCAATGAAAAATAAATAGTTACTCCGGTAACATAAAATTGAAATACTTTTATCGTTATTGTTGATCTATAACAACAATCATGATCGGATATATTAAATTGGCGAGTATTGTGGGCAATTTGGCCTATATATTGAGCGAATATACATTATTTAGTCGGGCAAATCATGCCGTATTACATGATCTGCAACATGGTAAAATCGGTCAAGTATACGGCCAAGTTTACGGCAATGCGACAGAATTTTTGGCGGGACTCGCGTCGAGTCGGGACTGTTATGCGGGATCGGCCAATAGAACACGATCCAATACGATTCAATTCTTAGAATTGGGTTTAGAAAAGGAGGCGATTGAGACATTTCGAAATATAGAAAATGTATATGAATGTCTTCAAAACCCCTATTCTATATTGGCCATGACGGAGAGGATGGCATGGGGTAATCTGAATATGAGAACTTCGACAGATGAAGAAAATATGGATGTCGATTTGCCAAATAGTGACGAAATGGTAATACTCGGCGAGTCATTTAGCGATTTGACACCCTATGTAGTCGACCGCGCGACCTTCTATGGAGGTCTAACTCATATACAGAATCGGTTCGTGGCTAAAGTCCACGGCGAATCGTCGGGACGAATTCACTATAAAAAAGGCATTCAATATTTGGAACAATTGGTCGATATTGAAAACGACGAATTGGCGAGAGAATTGCTAAACCCCAGCGATTTTAAGAAATACAAGGAAGAGACATCGCGTCTAAAAAAAGACGCAACTGCGGCTAATCGAGTGGCGACTGCACAAGACCAAGATCATGGATCGAGTTATTATGCGAAAGGGAAGATTTTATTGGGGGCAATGTACGAATTATTTTATGTAAATGCGAGCCATACCCCATTCTTGGACATAATCAATCAGGTTCGGGTAAAAATATTGGAATATGTGAGACAATTAAGGGATAATTATAATTATTATAATGATATGATCCATGATACTGGAAACGAAATGACCGCAATTGCCAAGAAAACGGCAGTCGCATGGGATAGGGCAAAATGGCTAGTCGTCAATGGCGGGGTATTGGTTGTTCAAGCCGGCGAATTATTGGTAGACGACGTAGCACCCATCGCCATTGAATATATCAAATATATCATATAAATCATAATTA
>Ga0114959_10001235_pt1 | contig 22753 bp, 19 predicted proteins | sample C_130625_EF_Meta_FD_87317 | JGI IMG/M metagenome (GOLD analysis project Ga0114959, IMG submission 87317) | Freshwater microbial communities from Lake Croche, Canada to study carbon cycling - C_130625_EF_MetaG | ecosystem: Environmental > Aquatic > Freshwater > Lake | place: Lake Croche, Canada... | reverse complement strand
TCTATACTTATTTTTAAGGAAGCTCGGAGAGCTTCCTTAAAAATAAGGTATGACGGGTTATTAGTCGTTTGACATTTAATTTAACGAAGCTAAAGCTTCGTTAAATTAAAGTCACGACGTTACTGTTTTCAAAAAACCATTATTTTTTCTAATAGATATTTCCATTGCCCGTATAAGGGTAATTTCCATACGTAATCTTTCCACTGAATATGAACATATTACCCATGAAGATAGTGGGCTGGATGTTGTTGTGCGGCTGATCTTCGCCTTCAGTGGGGATTGCGTGATTGTGGGTGGGATCAGTAATAGCGTGGCTGTGACTGCCTGCACTCGCTATCATATTATTCCATGTCCTTGTACTAGAATCAGCTTGAGCAAAACTGCCTTGCTGAGGGTTTGAGGCGTATGTGCTGCCATTATTAAAATCGTCGTTTTGACTTACAACGTTGTGAGTGTGAGCACCATTAGAATTAATCGTGATACCCGTCCCAGACAAATCTGTTCTACCACTGTGCTCGTGCGAGGGCATCTCGGGGACCGTCAGTGTGTGCGTCTCCTCGCCGCTCAGATCGCCGAGGTGTCTGGGTGTGAGGCTTGTGAGCCCGTTAGGACCCACGCCAATCGCGCCAGGAACGCGCCCCGCCGGATTCGGGAGATTAAACGTAGTGCCCTCGCCGCCGAAGCTAGTGCCAATCACGCGGTAAAGAAAATAGAAGTCCTTCACATTGAGAGCGCGACCATCACACTTGAGCCAGCCCAAGTGGTCCTGGTTCAGTGCGGAAAACTTCGTGTCTCCAACCGTGGCCTTCTGGCTTGCGCTAGGGGAGAAATAGCCACGAACAAGAGAAGTCATTTACTATCTGTAAGATTTAAAAAAAACAGAGAATAGGATGCCTTCAGCAACACTCTCTTTATCAAATGTAACTCAGATGTTATCTGTTCTAGATTTAGCGCCGCCGACGACAAAAGTGAGCAAAATCAACTCTACGACGATGAATATCCTGGCGCCAGATTCAGAAACCCTTATGCAGTTCTTAGATGAGTTTTCCAAGCTTGAAGAAGTCTCCTATACAATTGACCAGCCCTTTGCAAGCCTTGGGAGAAGACATATGGGACATGCGGATTTGCTAGCGCCGAACGCGGGACGATCCTGGTTCAAACCTACCGAACTCGCCACAATCTACAACTTTCCAACACCTGATCTGACAAAGTCAGTCGTAGTGGGTGTAGTTTCATTCGGCGGCGGCCTCTATGGGTCAGTGTCTGCTTCCGGTGTTGTGACGGGAGGTGACGTGCAGGCGTATTGGTCTTATCTGGGTATTTCACCCTCAAATATGCCCAGAGTTATTATTAAATTAATTGATGGCGCCACAAACAATCCTTCAGACTCTGCAACTGCGGAAAATACGCTCGATGTGGAAACAATTGGCGCCGTATTTCCCAGTTCCACTCTAACAATTATCTTGTATATCGCCCCCAACTCACTCGCCGCGTTTACGAGCCTCTTTACACAGATGTTAACAGTGCCAGTGGTTGTAAATGGGCAAAATCTTCTCCCCAACTATATTTCCGTGTCGTGGGGTGCTCCTGAGATCTATTTTGGTAATACCCTGCTGAATTCAATCAATACTGTTTTAGGGAGTGCGGTGTCATCTGGAATTAATGTATCTGTCGCTAGCGGTGACAACGGATCCTCGGATGGCGTTGGATCTAGCACGAGTAAATACTGCGATTTCCCCTCTTCATCACCCAATGTAATCGCATGTGGAGGCACAAACCTGATCTCTCCTAACTATGTATATGACGGATCTACAGTGGAGACGGCGTGGTCGTCAGGAGGGGGAGCGGTTAGTGCCACCTTTTCAAAGCCGACGTATCAGAATGCGCTTGTAGCTGGAACGCGCCGCTCCACACCCGATATTGCCATGGCTGCTGATCCTGCCACAGGCATCATTTATATAGTAAATGGGCAGTCGGTTGTCTACGGTGGAACAAGTGTTGTGGCACCTCTTTTTACAGGATTCTTGGTGTGTGCAGGCGCGAATACGTTTGCAAATCCTGCCCTCTATGCGGCAGCCAGCTCCTGTTTTCACGATGTAACGTCTGGAAACAACGGTGGATATACTACAGGAGCAGGATACGACAATTGCACAGGGCGTGGCTCAATCAATGGGGTGAATCTGGCAAATGCGATTGTAACTCCTGTTTCGGTGACGTCTGTGTCTCTGAATGTGAGCACATTTTCATTAACGACAGGCAATACGCGCCAACTTGTTGCCACTGTTCTTCCGTCAGGTGCAGCGAATAAGGCTGTCTCCTGGTCCTCTTCAAATGGATCTGTTGCCACTGTGAATTCAAGTGGACTTGTAACAGGTGTTGCGACTGGAACTGTGACTATTACTGTCACAACGGTAGATGGCAACTATACTGCAACAGCCACTGCCACCGTGACGGTTGGCGTTACAAGCGTATCACTTAATATAGGAACTGCCACTCTTTCTATTGCACAGACGGTTCAACTTGTAGCCACAGTTCTTCCAGGAAATGCATCCAATAAATCGGTCACTTGGTCTACCAGTAATTCTGTTGTAGCCACTGTGAACTCGAGTGGTCTCGTGACGGCCATTGCAGGTGGAGTCGCGGTCATCACGGTGAGAACAACTGATGGATCTTATACGGCGACTACAACTGTAACGGTATCTGGCGCTACAGCTATCATCGTAAGAAGTATTACACTCAATAAAGTCATTATTAATATTCCGAGAAATGCAACGTTTCAGCTTGTTCCTACAATTCTACCGGCAAATGCAACAAATAAGGCGGTTACCTATATATCGAGTCTTCCGTCAATTGCCACTGTTTCGCCCACCGGCCTTATACGGGGAGTTAAGAGAGGAACTTCCATCATTACAGTAACAACAGTTGATCAATTGCGGACAGTAACTGCCAGAGTAAATGTAATCTGAGTTCAGTGATGATTTTGATGCTCTCAGCTCATCCAGATGATGAGACCCTTTTTGGGTTCCATGATCTGTATAAAAAAGATACAGTTGTGATCTGCTTTTCAAGCGGAGGCACCCCAAGGGAAAAGGAATTTGCCGCATGTATGAATTTTTTGAACCTTCGACACCATATTCTTCCTCTCCAAGATTCCTGGGAAGATATCTGGAAAATTACCAATTTAGGCATCTATGATAAACATATCAAAAGGATTCTTCAAGGTTATGAAAAGCCTGGTCTCATTGTATCTCATGACGCGAAAGGTGAATATGGACATCCGCAACATAGAAGAGTGCATGCCTTTGCAAAATGGCTCTCAGGTCTTTTGATTATTCCTCGCACCACCTTTTTGGAGAGGCACCAACCCTTTTCTTCAGCCGCTGCAGAAAAAAGAAAAGATGCTCTACTTTTTTATGAAAGCCAGGCCCATTCTGTAAATAAATTTAGAAGATGGAATGATGAAATTAAATTTTCTCTATCCGATACACAACCCTCTTCTTCCACGAACGACCTGTAACCCCAGGAAAGAAACCGACCCATACCCTCTCTCCTTCCGTTAAGCCGTGTTCTGTCTTAATCATATGCTTCCAAGGAAGAATATAAATGCGCTTGCTATCTACAATGATACCTTCAATGGGCTGCGGTTGGGAACCAAGAATACATTCAATGAAATTCCGATCACGCTCATACGCCTTTGCCTTCTTATCCAGAACATTCAAGGCAATAGCATACTTCTTATAGTTGCTCTGTAGAACGCCCTTCAGAACCTCCTGATTCAGAATGTCTGCATAGCGGCGAATAGGAGAGGATGCGTGGCAGTAGCATGACTTTTGCATGCCTTGCATTCTCGGGCCTGAGGTGGCAAGGCCCCAATGCCCTGTATCTTCCTGAGTAGTCGCATAGATGGCAGCAGGATAGGCTAGTTGCTTCGCAGGGAGGCCCAAACATTCCATCTTAATAAGCTGCTCCTTCTCAGGTGCTCCGTGGGTTCGGAGTAGACCAGCCCCCTTTTCTTTGAGAACGGCCGCAGCCTGGCAATTATAGAGAACCATGAGAGACTCAATCCATTTGTGAGAGTCCTGCGAATTCTCGCCAACACAAGAACAGATATCCTTCAGAACACCCATATTCAGTTCAGTGCATGAATAGCAATTCTCATACGTGTAGGAGGCCCAGTTTGTCACAAGACACTCCTTGAACTGAAACTCAAATAGCACGCAGTCCACAGGATCCCACTTTGCAAAGAGGGTCAAGGTGAATCGCTCTTCACCTGGAAGAAGAGAGAAGAGGTTTTCTGAGAACTTGTAAGGAAAGAGGGGGCGAATCGCATATCCCTCGCTATAGAGTGTCTGGCCAATCTTCTCTGCGAAACGGAGTTCAGGGTTGAGGGCAACAAAGGCGGCCACATCTGCGATTGAAATGGCGAGATTCCAGACTCCATCCTCTTCCCAGAGAGAGATCAGATCATCAATATCCCTACATCCCTGGGGATCAATATTGATTGTGGGCTTGTTAAGCACGAAGCGCCCTTGCCGTTCAGGCATAATAAGCTGCTTTGGAAGCCTCGCATTGGTCCATGACCATGGAGAGGCCTGGTATGCAATGGCTGACAACTCGGCCTCCTTATCTCCACAGGATCCCATATACTTGACTAGCCCACCGCGAGGAAAGGTGGAGTCAGCGGGCCAGGACTCGAACGCTGCGATCCAGATCTGATTTTCCCTGTTCGTATCCGTTGACCCAACAAGCATAGGAGGATAACTCTCATCATAAGGCTTGAAGAGGTAGAGGGGATGGCCGCGGGCAGTGAATCCATAGCGCACCTTTGAGTTCAGTTCAAGAACACCAACTAGAGGAGGATGCTCAGCTCGCTCTAGTAGTTTGCCATTCTCCATCTTGTCTCCAGGGAGTGCCCTATCCGCCAGTTCAGCGCCCTCAAACTCACTGAGAACCAGACCCTCTTCATTTACAATGGAGAAGGTCTGATAGTTCTTTGTCTTGAGATACGCCATTGAAAAAGGCGGCAGGCGGCGCAAATTTCAAATTTTACTTACCGTCGTGACTTTATTTTAACGAAGCTAAAGCTTCGTTAAAATAAATGTCCAACGACGTTACTGTTTACTATTCGAAATACGAGTATCCTGGATTCAAGGAGATATGATGTGTCTTGATTAGATAGTGCTTTCTGCAGAGGGCCTCATATTTATCATCTGATCCAACACTTATAGTATCCTCTTCACTTGTAATTCTGTGTGTAAAGAGGGCAGCAGTTCCATCTCCACAACTCTTACAGAGGGCTGTGAGCTTCGTAATCTTGTCGCAATACGGAATGAGTTCAAGAATGTGGCCGAATGGGTTTCGTGCAGCGTCTCCGTCGAGGCCAATAACAAGCAGGTCCTTTCTATTCTTTTCAACGGCATCAAGCACAAATGGAACAAGATCCTCAAAGAACTGGGCCTCTTCAATCACAATGAGTTTTGCATCTACATACTGACTATCGAGCTTAGCGCCTCGTAGAAATCTAGTTGAAAAGGCTGTGTGCCTCTCATGATTGTGACTATGAATAGCACCTTCTTCATAGCGAGTGTCAATTTCGGAGGTAATTGACATGACGGGCCAGCCAATGGCCTCGTATTTTCTTAGAACCGAAAGAAGATACGAGGACTTTCCTGCGAACATGGGACCGAGAAGAATTTCAAGCGACATTTTGAAGGGGATACTAAAAAACGTGGTATCAAATTTATGCTCGGCGCTTACGACGCGTTCCACCTTTTTTTGGTGTTGTTACACTATTAATTCGTTCGAACAATATTTTTTCTAAGTCAACTAGGTTTCTCTTTTTCTGATTTAATTCTTTTTCTATACGCTCCTTGGTATACGAACTATCTATATTAATTGATTGAATAATTTTATCTACATATATATTACCAATTGAAGTTAGAGCCATTATATTCATACCCATACAAATTTTTGGTCCAGCTTTTATTTCTAAACCAGGGTAATTAGTTTCTAACCATTTGGCAGTTGAAGTATCAAATTTGTTCTTAAAATTTTTTAATACTCTAATTAATCGTTCACTTTTTTGTAAGTTTTCTAGTTCTTTAATCTTTTCTTGAATATCTTGTAATTCTTTATCTGTTGGTAAACCATTTATATTATTAAGACTAACTATATCATTACTATTATTATTTTCATTAGTATGCATTGAATATCTTACTACATAGTGCCCCTTAGTTAGTGTTTGTCCCAGTCTCTCAGCAAACAAACCTTGAATAATACGCTGTTTTTCTAGAGGTAATTTATCAAAATGAAATGACCCATCCTCTGCTGTAGAATTAGAAGTAAATATATCCATAATTAATTTATTATCTTCTTCTGATAATTTACCTTCTTCTGATAATTTGTTAAAATCTTGTATTACTTTTATTTGCTCTTCATCGGTCATTTTGGGCTGAATAGGGATAAGAAAAACCTCTTTTCCGTTTAAAAAAAGGTCAGGATCTCCCTCTCCACTTATGTAGGCTTGAATACCTCCTTTCAATTCTTTTCCATTTCTACCTGTAAATCTTGGATCTTTTATCTCTATATATTTATCATTTTTCATGTGTTTATTTTTATAAAACTTAGATATATCTTCCATCTACTTATTGATATTATTTTTATTTGGACTCGTAGGCGGGTCTACTGCCCAGTAGACCCGAACTCGCTGGGACTCGTAGGCGGGTCTACTGCCCAGTAGACCCGAACTCGCTGGGACTCGTAGGCGGGTCTACTGCCCAGTAGACCCGAACCCGCCCGCCCCTCGCACCGTCGTGGGCAGCGAGTCAACAATCCGCACCTCGCTAATCCAGCCCATGTCGGGAGCCACAATCTGGAAATGACGCTCGCCCTTGAGAACCTGCTCAAAGAGAGGATACTTATTCACAAACTGCCCAGGCTTCACAACATAGACGGGGGCCATCAGAGTGCCGCGATAGGTCCGATCAATCACGCCCTGTGAATTTGCCATCATCATCCCCGTCTTCATGATAGAGGAGCGAGGACAGAGCCAGTAGTGAACCTCCTCTTCCGTGTCGGTGCGAACAAGGCGCGCACGAACACCGAGGTCCAGAAGCGTGGAACCATCCGTCGTCGCCAAGCCCTGTGCCAGATACTCCCTTACCACGAAGAGATCAACACCCGCATTGTCGTTACTCCGCGGACCCGCCAGTGCATTCGTGTAGAACTCGGAACCCTCGGCAGTCGGCCAAAGCTCGAGGCGGTATACCATACGAATACTTAGGCTTCGCCTTTCATCAATTTTGCGAAACGGGCACGTGAGTCTTCCGTATCGGGATCTACAAGAGTTATAGTGGATTTTACGTGCTCTTGCAAAACAGGAATCATATGAAACGAAGAAAGCTTACCGCCTGCAAGGTTTACACGAACGATACCGCTGAGGGCGCGCGGATTTCCCTTAGAAACAGGCCGTTTTGAGCGAACAAGAGTATCACCCAGCGAATACACGCATGGACGACCATCAATGCTTGCTATTTTCTGTAAAAGGTGCGGCCCGTGTCCAATTATTCCAATTACAGAGGAATTGGGATAACATGCAGTTGACATCCATTTCTTGGAAAGGGCAACTGTATCTGAATCCGGCTCTTCATAATACTCCCAGCCCCAGTGAACATAGGGGATCGTTGGTGTTGAATCAGAAAAAAGCGGATCGTCAGGTTGAACAAGGCCTGCCGCGTGAGGCATTGCAAGAGGGTTAAGTTTTGTCGTGCAACCGAGAATACGAACACCACCCACTTTATAATATGGATCTGCCTGAGTTCCTATCACGCGACAACCGAGAGATTTGAGTAAGCGCGTTGTTGTCTTAACAGAATCTGGACCCTTATCGTATGAATGATTATTTGCAATGTTTACAATCAGTCTGTTAAAGGGTATATTGAAAGGGCGAATTGTTTCCTTGAATTCGTCCAGTGTTATAGCAAATCGCGGCAAAATACTAAAATCTGCGCGACAAGGTTCTGTTTCGCAGAGAGTGCTTTCCAGATTTAGAATATAGAACTCTGCACCACCTATCTCTTTCAGAATAGAATCTGCAACCTTTACAACCATCTTTCCAATTGGCTGAAATTCTCCAAGAAATACACAATTTCCTCTTATCGATGGAGGGGAAGGAGTATAAGGTATAGCATCGCGTCGGAGAATAGGGGGGGACATTTTCTTCATTCTGGCAAAACGTAAATTGTTTTTGATATATGTGGGGAGAAACGAGGCAGGATAGATTGCCCCTTTTTGATTATAGGATTTACACTTATTTCTGTTGCGCCTTGTTTGGCCCATTTATTGAAGGGCTAGGTAATAAAATGAACCCTCTAGTTCTTTCCACTCTTCCTCATTATCTCGCCATTCTTCCGGTTCGTAAAAATATCGCATACAGCTCTGTTATCTTCACATCAGCCACCCTTTCAGTTCTCTGGCATATGAATCATGAAAAGAGGGATGCCCTCTTTTATCTGGATCACGTGGCCGCGCTCGTCTGGTTTTTCTACGATATCAAACTTTCTTATGACACTCCCTATTTTCTAAGAATTCTTCTTTTGAACGCCGCCATTTTCTCTACAAACCAACTAATCTCCCCAGAACAGTATGTGCTTCAACACAGTGCCTGGCATCTTCTCTCTTCATTGAAGGCGTTCTATGTCTCTATTTTACAGGTTTAAACATTAAAGACAAAATCCTCTCAGTATGGACATAGTAACTCTTCCCGTGTCCATCGGCGAGGCGTTAGATAAGTTGACAATCTTAGATATCAAGTGCGAAAAGATCCAGGATGGGAGAAAAGCAGATTGTCTGAATGAATTTACTGTGCTTAGTAGCGCCCTCCAGGCCCAAGTAAGCAAATTCGCCTACTATTACAAACTTCTCAGAGAAATTAATCTGGAAATCTGGGATCTCCAAGACAAATTCCACGGAAAGGATCTACCTGACGCAGAGGCGGCGGCCCTCTGCAAGAAAATTCTAGAAGAGAATGATCGCCGATTTCGCGTGAAGGCCAAGCTCAACCACGCCGCCGCCTCCACGCTCAAAGAGCAGAAGGGCTATCCAAAAAGTAAAGTCTTTCTCTATTCTCATCTCGGTCTTGGAGATATGTTCTGGATGAATGGGGCTGTAAGATATCTGGCTACCGCGTATGATGATGTAATCATTGTAGTGAAGGAGCAGAATAAGGAAAATGTGCGACAAATGTATCTAGACGATCCCTCCATCAGTTTCTTTGTGATCCCTGACGATGGTGCCCTCTATCCTTTTTGGGAAAAGAAGAAACAACTCGAGGCGGCAGGTATGACCGCGCTCGCATGTGGCTACCATATTCCTGGACCCGTGTATGAATTTCCTCACAGTTTCTATGATGATTTGAAGATGCCGCGTGAGATTCGAACTCGCTATTTCCATGTGCCTATGTTTCCTGAAGCAGAAGCGCTTTACAATGTCTACACAGGCCACCCTTATATTCTTGTTCATCAGCAGTCTTCAATTAAGTCTATACCTATCTGGGATCATGTAAATAGCCTCAATGCCACAACTCTGATTCTTGATATCAATAATAATCATTATCCCGAGGGTCACCCCTATTTTGCTCTAGCTGCCCAGGCAGTCGGCAAGCCTCTTCTCCAGTATACAAAACTCTTAGAAAATGCCACTGAGATTCATCTTTTGGAGAGTAGCCTCTATTGCCTCGCCCACCATCTGGATCTTTCAAGAGTAACAAAAAAGGTATGTTACAGCGCCCATGAAAATTCAAATGAACGTCTTGGTATTTTTAGTTCGGCGAAACTAGCTTAATCATTAATGTATTCCACTCATAGATATCAAATGCCCTATACTGCTCAATAAGATTCCAGGCCATTCCCTTCTTTCGCGAAGATAGCATTCCTAGCATATCAAAGATTTCTATTAGAGGTCGGATCTGACTCTGAAGATACATCATGATTTCATCAGGTGTAGAACTATCATTATAGGCTCTGCAGGGAAAGAAGACTGTGTCACCCTTGAGCCTGCGGCGATAATCCACCTGCTTATTTATAACTTCAAGATACTTCTTAATAAAGTGGGCCTTGATAAGTTCATTAAGTCTCTCATTTAACCCGATCAGTTTAATATTTTCCTCTTCGCTATAAAGAAGAAAGTTAATAAAGTCCCCTTTACTATCGTATAATGGCTTATACTTTACCATATCTGTCATACAATGACATGCACTTCCATACGTAATATCAAATAATACATTACGTTTGAAAGTATCGGGTGATGAAGACTTTGCGTAGATAGCCTTGAATGTGTTAGTCAACTCTCCACCTGTAAACTCTTGAACAACGAGTTTTGTGTTATTGCGAATTGCATCCTCTGCCAACTCCTCTAGAATGTGATCATCATCTGGATGATCAAATCGCTTTGGGAAAAGGGTGATCTCTACAGATTGAGGGCTGAGGATGCAAGTCCACTGAAACTCATCCACCTTTGTGAATCTCTTCTTTTCAAAATATTCATTCAGAAAGTTCTTGCGCTCCCCAAATTGGGGATCGTAGTGAATAATCTTTGCGGCCTGTCCTCGGATGAAGACAGGAATGAGCTGATCCCATTCATCTGTAAGCTCCTCCAGGGTTTCGTGATGCGGACAACTTCCAATACCCACGTAAAGCATGATACGCTACGATGCGCCTCCCTATTTTTCAATTTTTACCGATATGCGGTAACTTTTCTAGTGCATTTATGAGTAATCAATGAATATTTGGGAGTAAATCCCATTTTTTTTAATTTAGCCATAAGAGCCTTTTTCTCACTGAGCCCCTTTATCTTCATAGGATTAAATCTGCTACCGTATACAACATAACAACGATCATTAATATTTTCTAAATTACGATTGCGGTGTGTTTTTGGCATATATCACTCTACCGTAGAAACTTAAAATTAATGAAGCTCTTTGAGCTTCATTAATTTTAAGTTATGACGGGTTATTAGTCGTTAAATTAAAGTCACGACGTTACTCTAAGATCGTGACTTTATTTTAATGACGGCTTAAAATGCCCGCCATTCTTAAATGAGATGAACATAGCCTTCATAACAGGGATAACCGGTCAGGACGGATCCTATCTTGCCGAATTTCTCTTAGAAAAGAACTACCAGGTGCACGGACTCGCGCGCCGTTCCTCCAATCACCAGAATCTCACGCGGATTCACGGTGTTCTAAAACATCCTTTTCTTAAGCTCCATATTGGAGATATTACAGATACAAGCGGACTCAATAGTATCTTAACTCAAATCTGGACTGAGCGAAAGCCGTATGCCCAGATATTTGAGATCTACAATCTGGCGGCACAGAGCCATGTTCATCAATCCTTTTCAATGCCCGAATATACTGCAAAGGCCGATGCACTTGCACCTTTAGCAATCCTCGATTGGATTCGCATGCAGTCCGATCGAGAGCGCATCCGCTTTTATCAGGCGAGCACCAGTGAACTCTTTGGAAAGACAACTGTGTCTCCACAGACAGAACTCACCCCTTTTTATCCGCGGAGTCCGTATGGAGTTGCTAAGCTCTACGCTTTTTGGATTGTGAAGAACTACAGAGAAAGTTATGGACTCTTTGCAACAAATGGACTCCTCTTCAATCACGAGTCGCCTAGAAGGGGAGAAGACTTTGTCACTCGCAAGATCACAATGGGCCTCGCAGCAGTTCTAAGTGGTAAACAGCCCCTTTTGGAGATTGGCAATCTTGGAGCGAAGAGAGATTGGGGACATGCGCGAGACTATATTGAGGGTATGTGGCTCATGCTTCAGCAGGAGAAGCCAGATGATTTTATTTTGGCCACAGGCATTCAACACACTGTTCGCGAATTCATTGAGGAGGCGTATAAGGTTGCAACAGGCGGAAGATTAGAATGGAGAGGAGATGGTGTTAATGAAACAGGTCATGATCTTCTTACGGGCAATACAGTTGTAAAGGTAGATCCTAAGTTTTTTCGACCCGCGGAAGTGGACACCCTTGTTGGAGATGCAAGTAAGGCGGCGACGATGCTTGGATGGACACCAAAGATAAGCTTTCCGGAACTTGTGGCTGAAATGATGCGCAGCGATGCCAGTTAAAATTGAGTAACTCCTCCACAGATGGGCACTTAGAAAAACAGAACTAATAGAGAGGAGGAATGCCATCAGGTTTAGTTAGACCGAGCTCCGACATTGAGCCAATCGTCGGAATTCAGTTTGGAATCTTCAGTCCTGATGAGATTGAACGACGTTCCGTAGTTGAAATTACAAATGCAGGAACCTATGATGGTAATGAGCCCCGTATTGGTGGTCTCTTTGATCCGCGCATGGGTGTTCTGGACAATGGCAAGACCTGCCGCAGCTGTGCTCAGACAAATCATCAGTGTCCCGGTCATTTCGGCCATTTTCGCCTTGCACGCCCTGTCTATTATATTCAGTTCTTCCCGCTTGTTCTGAATGTTCTGAGTTGTGTATGCATTCGTTGCAGCAAGCTTCTCATTGATACGGAACTTCATGGAAATTTCCTGAAACGGCGTGGCGAGGCTCGTTGGCGCCAGATGCTCAATGCGTGTAGCAATATTGGTCGCTGTGGCCAGGAGACGGAGGATGGTTGCGGCGCGAGGCAGCCTGATCGCTACGTGCGCGACGGCATCGCCCGCATCGTGGCCGAGTGGGACAGTATTGAGGGGCCTGGACAGGATGTGGCTGGCGCGAATCGCAAGGAGCGCCAGGTCCTAGAAGTTGAGTATGTTCTCCGTCTCTTCCGTCGTATTACTGACGAGGACGTGGACTTCATGGGTCTCAACCGCTTCTGGTGCCGCCCTGATTGGATGATCTGCACGGTCATGGCCGTTCCGCCTCCGCAGGTTCGCCCGTCCGTCATTCAGGACAACAATCAGCGCTCAGAGGATGACCTGACGCACAAACTGTTCGATATCATCAACACGAACAATACGCTTCAGGACAAAATCAATAATAATGCTGCTAAGAACATCGTAGATGAATATACCAACGTTCTGCAGTATCATATTGCCACTCTAGTGGATAATCAGATTCCTGGTGTGGCACCTTCTGCGCAGCGCTCGGGCCGTCCTCTGAAGTCAATCCAGCAGCGTCTCGGTTCTAAGGAGGGTCGTATCCGCTACAACATTCAGGGAAAGCGTGTGGAGTTCTCTGCACGTTCTGTCATTACGCCTGATCCCAATATTTCCGTGGGTGAGATTGGCGTTCCGATCAAGATCGCGATGAACCTGACGATGCCTGAGCGTGTTACCACTTACAACAGGGAGAAGATGTATAAGCTTATCCAAAATGGCGCGGACAAGTATCCTGGTGCGAAGACTCTTGTTCGCCAGGATGGTCGCATGATCAGTCTCAAGCACGTGAACAGCAAGGAGATTGTTCTTCACTATGGAGATATTGTGAATAGGCATCTTGCAGATGGTGACACGATTCTCTTCAACCGTCAGCCGACGCTTCACCGCATGTCGATGATGGGTCACAGGGTCAAGGTGCTCCCCTACAATACGTTCCGTCTGAATGTATCTGTTACGAGCCCTTACAACGCCGACTTTGACGGCGATGAGATGAATGCTCACATCCCGCAGAGTCTGGAGGCCTCAACGGAGCTCTCTGAGATTGCGGCGGTTCCTCACCAGATTGTGGCCCCGCGCCACGCGAAGCCGGTTATTGGCGTGGTGCAGGATTCTCTCGTGGGTTCCTGGCGTATGACGCGGCCCAGAGTGGATTTTAGCAGGCGCGAGTTCATGAATATGCAGATGTGGAACAAGCGGTTCGAGGGTGTTCTACCTCCTGCGGAAAGAGGTAAGCGTTTCACGGGTCAGCAGATCCTGAGCCAGCTTCTTCCTCCCATCAATGTCGAAATGGGCAACGGCTTCTACAAGGACGCGAAGACGGCCGATGAGAAGAAGGATAACTATGTTACGATCAAGGAGGGTGTAATCCAGAATGGTATTATGGACAAGGATATCTTCAGCAAGCCGTCCAAGGGCATTGTGCATACCATCTTCAAGGATTATGGCGAGACGGCCACTGTGAACTTTATCGACGCAATGCAGAACACCGTTGAGCAGTTCCTCGTCTACAATGGCTTCTCGGTGGGTATTAGCGACTTGGTGGCAGATGAGAATACGCGCAAGGAGATGGATAAGGTGATCAAGGCGCGAAAGGCGGAGATTGAGAATATCCTTCTTCAGCTCCACCTCGATCTCTTCGATAACAACACGGGAAAGACGAACCAGCAGGAGTTCGAGGACAAGGTTTACACGGAGCTTAACAAGGCGACGGAGCTTTCAGGAAAGATTGGCCTCTCGTCCCTGGCGGATGAGAATCGCCTGATTGCCATGGTTCGCGCGGGTTCCAAGGGCTCAACGATCAACATTGCCCAGATGATGGCGTGTGTGGGGCAGCAGGCGCCTGAGGGACGGCGTATTCCTTATGGTTTTAGCGATCGCACTCTTCCTCACTACAAGAAGTATGACGATGGCGCGGAGGCGCGCGGCTTCGTCGAGTCGTCTTTTATTCAGGGTCTGACGCCGCAGGAGTTCTTCTTCCACGCCATGTCAGGTCGTGAGGGTCTGATTGATACAGCTGTTAAGTCGGTTACAGGTGATACAAAGATTGTGATCGTGGAGAATGGACTCACAAAGTGTGTCGCAATCGGTGATTGGATTGATGCGCATCTTTCTGCTAGACCGACAGAGGTTGAGCACTTTACTGAGCGCAACATGGAGCTTCTTCAGCTTCAGACTCCTGCTTCTATTCCCACAATGGATGCAGATGGTAATGTGGCCTGGTCTCCTCTTGTAGCCGTTACCCGCCACGATCCTGGTGATCGTCTCTACCGTATTGAGACTCTTGCTGGAAAGTCGGTCATTGTGACGGAGGCCCAGTCGCTTCTTGTTTGGAATGGAAATCAGTTTGAGAAGAAGTCACTGCCTGATGTAAAGCTGGGCGACTTTGTGCCCGTTACTGCAAAGTTGGCGGCGCCTCCGACCCTAACAAAGGACGTCCCTCTAAGCAACTATCTTCCTAAGGATGAATTCTTGTATGGAACTGACTTTGTGCATGCAACCTCTGCAATGAACAAGGCAATGGAGGGGCGCAGCCAAATCCCTCGCGGTTGGTGGGAGGAGAATAATGGAAAGGCATTTACTCTTCCTTATGATAGCAAGGCGCGTCTGCAGCGCTGCCTAGTTCGCTCGAATGTTGATAACATTACGCATGGATATGTTTACCCTTTCACAACGAACAGAGAGCACAGCTATATTCCTGAGCTGTTTGAACTAAACAAGAGCAATGGTATCTTCCTAGGCCTCTTCTTAGCTGAGGGTAATGTGGATATTAAGAGTGGATATGTGCAGATTACAAATAACAATGAGAAGATTCGTGAGTTTGTAGTGGAATGGTTTGATGATCGCGGTATTTCCTCTCATGAGGATGTGAAGCTCAACCATGTTGGCGGGGTTTCCTCTTCAGTGCGCGGCTTCTCAACTGTGCTTGCAAATTTCCTCACACGATTCGTGGGACATGGTGCCAGCTCAAAGCGTGTTCCTGCCGAGGCCTTTACTGCTTCTGAGGAATTTGTAGTTGGCCTACTCAATGGCTATTTCTCTGGAGATGGCTCAGTCAGCGATAGGAGTATTGATGCGACCTCCGCATCTGAAGACCTAATTGATGGAATCAGTATGCTCTGCACTCGCCTCGGAATCTTTGGCAAGGTCTCTCATACGCAGTGTAACTCAAACAATCTGGGCACGGAGGATATCAAGCCTACGCACCGCTTGGCAATCCGCGCCCAGTGGGCTGCTCGATTCGTTGAGAAGGTTGATCTGATTGATGAGTCAAAGGCTGAGAAGCTTCGTATTCTCTTGGCTTCAACAGCGCATCGTAACTTCGCCTCGCAAAATGACGTGGTGCTCGATGAGATTACACAGATTGAGGTTCTAGATGGTGCTCACTATCCCCATGTGTATGATCTCACGGTTCCTAGCACATTTAATTTCGGCCTTGCAAATGGCCTCCATGTCCGCGACACAGCTGATACGGGCTACATCCAGCGGCAGCTTGTAAAGGCGATGGAGGATCTTGTGATCCAGTTCGATGGAACGGTGCGCGATGCGCGGAATAACATTCTGCAGTTCCACTATGGCGAGGATGGTGTAAATTCCACCAAGATTGAGACGCAGGGCCTCGGTCTTTCCAAGCTGACGGACCAGGACATCATGACCCAGTATTCCATGGGTGGCCTGGATGTAACGGGCGTCTTCCAGGAGGGGATTCTGGTCACTCCTGAGGAGACTGCGGCTCTAGAGGAGTTCTCCAGAACGGTTCTCACGGATCGCAAGATGCTCGTGGAGGATGTCTACCGAAACAAGGAGGATGGATCCACATTTGCGAGCGTGAACCTGGATCGCCTGATCCTAAATATGTCGGTGAAGTTCCAGCTCTCAAATACCCAGCCCACGGATCTGAAGGTCGGCTATGTTCTTGAGGGCATACAGAAGGTTATCCAGAAGACGCAGCCGTTCAATAAGCTGTGGTGCGCAATGCTCCGCTTCTACTTGGCCCCCCATAAGATGATCTTCAAGCAGCGCTTTACACAGGTTGCGTTTGACACGTTACTGGAGCTCATTGTTCTACGGAACTGGCAGGCATGGGCGCAGCCTGGTGAGCAGGTGGGCATCATTGCCGCGCAGAGCATTGGTGAGCCTTCTACGCAGATGACTCTGAACACGTTCCACTTGGCAGGTGTAGCTGCAAAGAGCAATGTGACGCGAGGTGTTCCGCGTCTGAAGGAGCTTCTCAAGGTGACAAAGTCACCCAAGGCGATTTCACTGACAGTCTATCTGAAGCCCGAGTTCCGCGGTGATAAGGAGAAGGCGCGCGAGGTTGCACAGGATCTGGAGCTCACTCTGCTCCGCGACGTGACAACGCGCGCTGCTATCTACTTCGATCCGAAGGACGAAGAGACGGTTGTTGACGAGGGTGATCGCGATCTGATCGCCTTCTACAAGGAGTTTGAGTCGACGGAGACCCCCGCTACTGCAGAGGGTGAGGAAATCTGGAGCCGCTGGATGTTGCGCCTAGAGGTGGACAGGGAGCGGCTCTTTGGAAAGAACATCTCGATGGAGGACATTGCGTTTGTTCTGAGACAGCGGTTTGGCGATGAGATCAAGCTGATCTACAGTGATTTCAACAGCCCGCGCCTCATTATGCGCATCAGGTTGCCGGCAATTGCAAAGTCGGGCCTGGATGATCTGGCGAATCTGAAGAAGTTCGTGAATCGCGTTCTCAATGGTATTGTGATCCGCGGTGTGCCTGGCATCAAGTCTGTGAGTTTCCGTGAGGACAAGGATCAGATTGAGTATGGCCAGGGTAAGTATGAGAAGGTGACTCAGTATGTTCTGGACACGGATGGTAGCAACTACCAGGCGGTGATGTCGCACCCGATGGTGGATGGGCGCCGCCTCGTCTCCTCGCACGTGCATGATATCTTTGAGAACCTGGGCATTGAGGCGACGCGCGCCGTCTTGCTCACGGAGATTATCAATCTGTTCGATGCGGCAGGTGCGGACGTGAACTTCAGGCACCCTGGTCTTCTGTGCGACGTCATGACGCGCGCTGGCAAGCTAATGTCGGCCGATCGCTATGGCATTAACAAGAATGACATTGGCCCTCTGGCCAAGGCGAGCTTTGAGGAGACGGAGAAGATTCTGCTGCGTGCGGCCGTCTTTGGAGAGGTGGATCCTATTACGGGTGTATCGGCAAACATCATGACGGGTCAGGTGATCCGCGGTGGCACGGCATTCAGCCAGATCCTGTTGGATGAGACGGCTCTGATGCGCCTTCAGGAGAATCTGCCAGCGGTTGCTGACTATGACGAAGAGGAGGAGGGGCCGACGGATGAGCAGGTGGAGGAGGAGCTCTTTGAGGATGCGAATGACATCTGCTCAAAGACGAGATTGCGTATGAACATCACCATGCCGACGGAGGCTGTTCTGGTGGATGAGGAAGATGTGGAGATGGTTGTTTTGGAGCAATAAGGGCTAAACAAAATACACCTTCATTAAGTATGGAAAACGATGAGCAAAAACCCCCATGGAAATCTGTGGATTTTTGCCCAGGTATAGGTCTACAAAATAGAACCCTTACTCCCTACCAATTTGAGACATGGCCCAACACAGAACTTGATCCTGATTTACATACTTATAAAACAAAGATTGCCCTCTATGAAAAGTATCATGTCTGGGAACTTGCCAAGAAGATGGCAAATCCGTATGAATGTATCTATACACAGGATGAGACCCATTTTCACCCCTCACTCTGCCTTTTTCGTCCCCTGTCTCGCAGTTTCTACAAGATGATTGAAATTCTCTCGGTTCTCCAGTTTTTTGAGCGTCTTTCAAAGACAACAAATAAAATCCGCAGTGCACATGTGGCCGAGGGACCAGGTGGATTTATTGAGGCTCTCTTAGAGCGCGCCGATAAACTTAAAAAGACAGTGTCTCATGTGACAGCGATGACTCTGAAGCCGACGGATTCGCACACACCAGGATGGCGCCGTGCCTCTGGTTTTCTCCAGAAACACAAGGAGATTATTCTTCATTATGGAATTGATGGAACAGGAGATATGTATCAGAAGGGGAATCAGGAGTCCTTTATCGAGGCGGCAAAGCCAGGCGTTCACCTCTTTACTGCGGATGGAGGATTCGACTTTTCTCTCGATTATTTTCTTCAGGAAAAGCGTGTATTTCATCTTCTTATCTGTTCCGTCCTGATCGGCCTTCAGGTTCTTGCTCAAGATGGGTCATTTATTCTTAAGTTTTTTGATATTTCTGCAAAGCCCACACAGATCCTCATTGCGCACATTACCTCCTGTTTTAAAGAGTGGACTGTTTACAAACCGGTTACAAGCCGACCCTGTAATTCAGAGCGGTATCTTCTTTGCAGAGGATACAGAGGGGTCAAAAAGGAAGTGATTGAGATTCTCACGGAAATGGAGACGCAGAGTTTACGAGATCTGTATCCAGTGAACATTGAGGTCTTGACTGAGGGAGAGACAGCATTTTTTAAGAAGAATATCGAAGATACTGTTGTTCTGCAAAAAAATGCACTCTGTCTTGCTGAGAGTTTTATTAATGATCCGTCTCTATGGAAAGAAATATTTCAGTCCCATTTTCAACGGAGTATTCAGTGGTGTTCTACATTTCAGATGCCGTTTCTACAGAAGAAGCCTCTTGTGCTGACTGTTGAAGCTGTGGTTTCACAAATGTCTCTACGAGCCGCTGTCCTACGATCACGGAAGCCTGATGCTGAGTTAGAGACCCCTCTCCCATCCGATCCAGCATCGTCATCATTGTCTGAAGGCTGTTCTTGTGATACGGCTCATCACTCAGAACTGCCTCCAGCAGATTCGGATAATCGCGAGCAAACTCAGGTAGACGTTCCTTGATTTGCTGAACTGTTAGCTTTTCCTCCTTATAGGCCTCGGCCCTCTTTACCATTGCGCGCACATACGTAGCCCTCTCCTTCGCAGGGATTGTTGAGTCCATCTTTACAGTATGCGTATTCTTTGTTTAGATACCGTCGTGACTTTAAATTAAAATGTCCTACCCTAAGGGTCGGCCTTGGCCGGCACTTACTACGTTTATGGTGGCAGGCCTTAAAATTAAAGAAGCTCTTTGAGCTTCTTTAATTTTAAGCGCCACCGGTAGAAAAACCCGCGCTGAGTCAGAATGGAAGAGGAATTTACCCCGCAAGAACAAGAGCAATTGGCCAAGTTTCGCGAACATTTGAAAGAGGTGAAGGAGATGAACAGAGAAATTCTGTTTGAATCGCAAGATAACAGTCTTTTAAAAGAGTATCAAGGAAAGCTTATACAGTATAATAGTATGATACTTTCTGCTTTAAAGGGGCTTACTGAAGTTGCTAGTCCGCTAAAAGAAATCCTTACCCCTCCACTCGATGAGAACTTGAAGAGGCGAATGATCTTCTTTTCGAATCGTGACTTGATCACGTATCCATTTACGCCTGATCCTGTAAGGATAAATGAGCAGGCTGAAGCAAAAAATAGAACATAAGAACAGGATGGAGCACGATTTTGAAAGATCAATGGTGTATACCAGTAAAAGAGGGTGCCCGAGAGGATTTCATAAGCGTTCTGAATATACAACTGCAAAGGGAACGTATGTGCCTGCTAGATGCGTTCGGTCGACCAGTCCGTATGAGCATGGTGCATATAATGCTACTCGTAAAATGAAGGCGCGGCTTGAGCATGTTCCTACAAACAAAAAGAGAACTGTCAAGTGCCCGAAGGGCTATATTGCTCGTTCTCCCTATATGCGCCGCTATTCAACCAGTGTTCGGCAGAAGGGATATACAGTCAAAAGGGCGTCCGGCACTGTCTATAAGGTATATCCCAAGAATACTGATCTATATGTGCCCCCTACCTGTATAAAGGACAAAGGTCTTCCTGGTAAACAAAAGGAGATCGGCCCTCTGCGGAAGGGAGAGATGACTCGGTTTGGGTATGCTTCTAAGGATTCAGTGGAAAAGCGGCGGCTGGCTCTGAAGAAGGCGGTGACTGAGCTGGGCGCCCTGTCTGTTTTCAGAAAGCTGGATGCAGTTGCCAAACTTTCGCTCCGCGTTGCCCCGGATTCGTCTCGTATTTTTGCGGGAGATAGAGACTGGGTTCAGAAGACTTTTGGCCCCCTCCGTGCTTTTTAAATTTAACTCTCACTGGTAATAAGAAATGCGCACAACTGTCCTCATAACTGGCCTATTACTCCTGTTAGCGGCGAATCTCCTTATGATGTATGTGAGCCCGTTCGGCCTCATGCGTGAGGGTTTTGATGCCAGTGGAAATCCCCTGGCAAGTATATATTCAATTGATTCCAGTGGGAATAAGATGAAGGCCATGACAATGAATGGCTTCAAGAACCAGGTTGAGGGCTTCTCCACCTATTCGCTCGCGAGTGGCGGTGGCGCGAAGGATGCATATGTGCCGATGGGTAGCTTCGACAATGTTCGTCTGTCCACGGGCAACTCGTCTGCATGGCGTTACACGGCGCCGAATGAGCCGCTCAAGGGCCCGGCGTTTAAGGTTGACTCGGATAACCTCTTCATGTTCAAGAACAATCAGTGCAAGCCCGAGTGCTGCGGTGCATCATTCAGCTGCGACGGTGGCTGTGTGTGCACGACACCTGACCAGCGTGATCTGATCAACCAGCGTGGCGGAAACCGCACGCAGCCTGACGACGGCTTCTGAGCCTAACCTTCGGAACCTTCGGAACCTTCGTGATAACCTTCGTGATAGCTTATATTATAAGTTAAGGCAGCTCAAAGAGCTTCCTTAATTTCTAGTCTCACCGATAGAAGAGATGAGTAATCTTAATGCCAGAGGTTTCTCAACCCCAAAGACAAATACGGGTCCCATGAATAGCAGTCTATTTCGCATGGCCAATGATGCTGTATCTGGGTTAAATTCACAAGTGCAACAGGGTTTTGATGGAATGCGCGACGCTGCCACTTCTGCAGTGACACCTCTAAATGCTGCTTTACCGAAGAATATGGGTCTCCCTCCTGCTGCAACAAATGCATTAACCAGTTTTAATACACAGGTTCAGCAAGGATTTAATGGAGTGCGCGACACTGTTACAAATGCGGCGGCAGCGGTGGCGGCCCCTCTGAATTCTTTACCGAAGAATCTGGGACTTCCCCCTCTTCCGAAGAATCTGGGACTTCCCCCTCTTCCGAAGAATATGGGTATGCCCTCTCTCCCAAAGAATATGGATATGCCCTCTCCTCCTAAAAACACCATACCTGCTAAAAATTCGGGTATGTCCTTGAATATGTCAAGTGTCACGTGGGCTATGCCCCTTGGCATTTTCATAACTCTCTTTATTCTCTTTGTTGTTCTATTCTCAACCTTTACGAATGAGATTAAGACTGGATACGAGAATCTTGCGAATGCGATCCGCTCGGCGTTTGGTTCTGCGACAGCCCCTCCTCCCATTACGGTAACAATGACACCTACGACGGGAGGGCATATGCCTGAACAGGAAATGCCGATGACAACGCAGAATATGGTGGAGAAGCTTCTACCGATTCGCAGTTCGCCTGAGGTTTTCAATGTTAGTAAGAACGATTTTAACTACTACGACGCCGAGCCTCTCTGCAAGGCACTTGGTGCTGAGCTCGCCACGTATGACCAGGTGAAGGAGGCCTACGGAAAGGGTGCTGACTGGTGTAATTACGGCTGGGTCAAGGGCCAGGTCGCTATCTACCCTACACAGAAGGCCACCTATGATGACCTGCAGAAGGGCGATGAGGATGAGCGGAATGCGTGTGGAAAGCCTGGTGTGAATGGCGGCTACTTTGACAATCCTGACATGAAGTTTGGTGTAAACTGCTACGGCCCGAAGCCTAGTCAGTCTGGTCACGATGAGGCTGAGCTCATGAAGCAGGGTCGCATCCCTACAACCACGGCGTCCCTAAAGACTGAGCAGAAGATGCGGCAATTCCAGAAACAGGCGGATCAGTTTGGTATCCTTCCGTTCAATGAAGGTAAATGGCAAAGCTCTTAGAGCGACCAAAGCTCTTAGAGCGACCAAAGCTCTTAGAGCGACCAAAGCTCTTAGAGCGACCAAAGCTCTTAGAGCGACCAAAGCTCTTAGAGCGACCAAAGCTCTTA
>Ga0114959_10001230_pt1 | contig 22793 bp, 14 predicted proteins | sample C_130625_EF_Meta_FD_87317 | JGI IMG/M metagenome (GOLD analysis project Ga0114959, IMG submission 87317) | Freshwater microbial communities from Lake Croche, Canada to study carbon cycling - C_130625_EF_MetaG | ecosystem: Environmental > Aquatic > Freshwater > Lake | place: Lake Croche, Canada... | reverse complement strand
GGAAAAGACATTGCGATGCAAATCACCGCAATGAAGCCTGTGGCTTTGGACAAAGGTGATGTTGATTCTGCCACGATTGAGCGTGAAATTGAAATTGGTCGTGACCAAGCTCGTCAAGAAGGAAAACCAGAGGCCATGTTGGATAAAATTGCAGCGGGTAGATTAGAGAAATTCTATAAAGAATCTACTTTGTTGAATCAACAATTTGTGAAAGACGGTTCCATTAATATCAAACAATTATTAGAGCAAACGCAGAAAGGATTGACTATTAGTTCTTTCAAAAGAATTGCTTTGGTTTAATTTAATTATTGTAAAATATTAGAAGCGGTTTGTGAATCTTTGATTTGCAGACCGCTTTTTGTTTATGGTATACTCATCAATAACCCACAATATTTCAGTAATTTGCACCCTTGAATTATTCCACAAAACCATGAAAATCCTACATACTGCCGACTGGCATTTGGGTAAACGTCTTCATAAACAAGACCTCATCGAAGAACATCAACTCTTCTTTGAATGGCTCATTAAAACGATAAAAGAACGTAAAATTGATGTTTTATTGATTTCTGGGGACGTATTTGACCTTTCTAATCCACCCACCGAAGCAAGAACTTTATATTATTGGTTCTTGCGTCAGATGATTGAACAAAAATGCAAAATTATCATTACGGGTGGGAACCATGATTCGGCTTCTATGTTAAATGCGCCTAAAGATATTTTATCATTGTTGGACGTGGTCGTGGTTGGAGGTGCTACTGTTAATATTGAAAATGAGATTTTTGATTTAGGAGAGCTAATAATTTGTGCCGTGCCTTACTTGAGAGACATGGATATTAGGCAAGCTGTGGAAAAAGAGGGTGTTAATGGACGTGTGGAGGCAGTAAGAATTGGCATCAAAAATCATTATGATATGTTGGCAGCTTATTGTCGTGAAAATCATGCGACAACGCCTGTGATTGCTATGGGACATTTATACGCACAAGGTTCAATTACTTCCGAGTCTGAAAGGGAAATTCAGATCGGAAATTTAGCGGCTTTTGGAGAATCTGATTTTTCAGAAACATTTGATTACGTGGCACTGGGGCATATTCATCGTCCGCAACGAGTGGGCGGCAAGGAACATATTCGTTATTCAGGTTCACCGATTGCGCTGAGTTTTAGTGAGAAAAATGATCTGAAAATAGTGATTGAATTGGAAATTGCTTCGGGAAAAATTGATAGAATTGAAGAAATTTCAGTACCAAAATTTAGAGTTCTTAAAAAAATATCGGGTGATTTCACTAAGGTAAAAAGCCAGCTGACTGATTTTTTGCATGAATCATCTTTAAGAGCTTTCTTGGAAGTAGAAGTTGTCGAAGAATCATATAATCCTTTGTTAATCAGAGAATTAAATGAAATTATTTTAATATTTGATGATGAACGTGCTTGCATTTTGAAGCACAGAATACGATTTATTAATGAAGTAAATAGCACCGATGAATTGTTTCACGAAGGGCAAAATATTGATGATATTACTGAAACAGAAATTTTGTTAAAGCGATTGGAAAAAGAGAATGGCTTATCGGAAGAACATCGAATTTTATTGATGGAAGCTTTCACTGAATTATTACAATTGGTCAAAGAAGAAAACTAAAATAGCACTTATCGCCCAGAGAGCAAATGAAAATTAATAAAATATACCTTAAAAATATTAACTCTTTTAAAGGAGAACATACGATTGATTTTACGCTAAGTCCATTATTGGGGGCAGGCCTTTTTGCTATCGTTGGACCAACGGGTGCAGGAAAATCTACACTTCTGGATGCTATCACCTTAGCATTGTATAATCGTGTGCCAAGATTCGACAAAAAAATCTCCAAAGACCTTATCGGAGCGGGCGGCTCTATATTAACACGGGGTGAAAAAGAATGTTGCGTGGAAGTTGAATATATCTCAAAATCAGCTACTTACATTTCAAAATGGTGGATAAATGTCAATAGAAATAATAATCTAAATGACTATGGAATGGAGATTATTGAAAAAAATTCAGGGGCAATTATTACTGATAAAAAGACCGAAGTACCTGAACGAAATCAACGATTTATTGGGTTAAGCTACGACCAATTTATAAAGTCAATTCTGCTTTCACAGGGAGAATTTTCCAAGTTTTTGAAGTCGGGGAAAGATGAACGAGGAAAGTTATTAGAAGATATTACTGGTATGCAAATTTATCGGCAATTAGGGCAAAAAGCCTATCAAATTTTCAAAGAAAAAGGAGGCGTGTTAAGTGAAAAAAGATTACAAAAAAATCGGATTACTGATAAATTAGTAAATGATGAAATGGAGGAAAAATGGATTCATGAAATCACGCAAAAAAGTAAAGAAATCAAAAAAAATGAGGAGAGATTAGAATTATACAAGCATAAAATTACGTTAAAAAATGATTTAAAAATTCTTCGTGAAATTATTACTCAAAAAGAATTAGAAAAAATAAATGCCCAAGCAGAATGGCAACAATTTGAACTTGAAAAAGCGCCATTATTGGCGAATCATGAAGCGGCGGAGCCTTTTAAAGAACGAATCTTAAATCTTGAAAATGAGAAAAAAATTCAAACAAATTTAAAAATTCGTCTAGAAAATGAACATAAAGTTCTAAATGAAAATGAGAATAAATTAATAGAAATTATCCATTCAATTAAAACCTTAACAAAAACCGAAATTACTTTTGAAAACGCTATTCAACACATTCAACAGTTCAGAGATGAAGTTAATGAATTATGCAATCAGCAACGAAATCAAGAAAGTATTCTTACCCAACAACAAACGCAAATTCAAGAAATTATTGCTTCATTGAAAAATATTGATTTGTCGGCCATCAAATTGAATGCTATTTCCGAAACCTCATTACTTTCAATTACGGAAATAGCCGAAGATCGCAAAAAAAAGCAAATGGATTGGTTGAAATTTATTGAAATCGAGGATGTCGAATTACTGAATTTTCAAAAAAATAAATTTGAAACGCATAGAAAACATTTCATTGAGTTGAGTGGTAGAATTAAGGATTTCACCGAAGCACAGAAAGGACTTAATGAATCAGAAAATGAGGAAAAAATACAAACTAAATTTATTGAAGACAATATTCCAATTCTTGGAAAATTGCAAGAAGCCCTACATAAAATTGAGTTAGAAATTGAAAAATTTGAACTTGAAAAAGACAATCTAAGTAAGGCTTTTAATTTTGACAAAGAGCGAAACAATCTTCTAAAAAAAGATGAACCATGTCCGCTTTGTGGTTCAATTGAACATCCTTTTTTAAGTCATTATGCCAATAATTATGTAGAAATTGATCAGCAAATAATCGCTCAAAAAACACTACAAAAAGAACAAAACAAGCAAATAAATACGCTAAGTTCAAAGATTGAAACGGCTCGTCAAATTGCCAAAAAAGAACAAGCAAGAAAGGTAATTTTTAATGAAAAACGTCAGCAAAATCTGGATGAAATCAATAAAATAAAACAGTTTTTATTACTTGAAAAAGTAGGAAATTTAGCTTGGGTAGAAGAACAAATTGTCTTGAAAGATTCACAAATTACGACCATTGGATTCTTAGAAAAATCAATGGGAGAAAGAGAATATTTGAGAAGTTTATATAAAAAAATAAAAGAAACTATTGATGTTCAAAGCAAAAATAATGACCTAAAAATAAAGATAAATACCTTATATTCAGGAGCTAATATCAATTTAGACTGTGATACACATCAAAGTAATTTATCAGCTTTAAGCACAAGAATTACATCGGGCCAAGTGTCGATTAAAGTTTTGGGAAAGGAAGTTAAAGAAAAAAATGAATTTATTTTATCCATAGAAAATGAATTAATGGGTCAGATACAATCGGGTGGATTTGAAGATTTTAAAGATTTAAAATCTTTTTTACTTACCTCTGAAGAAGCAAAAGAAATCAGGGCTAATCAAGAGCGAATCAGGACGCAAATTAATACCTTAATCAAAATAGTTGACGACCGTAGAAACGATTTAAGTTTAAAAGAGCAATATGATAATAATACTATCACGTTGGAGGAACTCAACATTGGCATTACAGAGCTTCAATTTAATAAAGAAAATATTGCCAAAGAATTAGATGAAACGAAGCTATTATTAAGAATTCAGACAGAAAATAAAAATGAAGTTGCTAAGATTAGTAAAGAATTAGAAATCTTAGAAAAGTCTAATTTAAAATGGGAACTTTTAGACCGTTATATTGGCGATTCGGAAGGGAAAAAATTTAGCACTTTCGCTCAAGGATTAACCCTTTCAAGGCTTATAGCCTTATCAAATAAACGTTTATCTGAACTCTCTGATCGTTATTTGCTGGATAAACCCATGGAAAAGGAAGATGATGAATTGATGATTCTCGACCAATACATGGGTAATGAACGGAGGTCAGTTAAAACACTTTCTGGCGGAGAAACTTTTATGATTAGTTTGTCGCTGGCACTGGCTTTATCAGATTTAGCTTCTCGAAATGTGAAATTAGAAAGCCTTTTTATTGATGAAGGTTTTGGAACACTTGACCCTGAAACGCTTGAAACGGCACTTTGTACCTTAGAAAAATTACAACAGGAAGGTCAGAAAAATATTGGAATTATTTCACACGTAGAATCAATAAAAGAAAGAATTTCAACCCAAATTAGATTACAGAAAGACAGTCGAGGATTTAGTAAGATTGAGATATTTTAATGAGTTAAAAGTTAAAAAGGAGTTTATTTTCAGAACATCAAGTTCCAAAATCAACTCCTTTTTTGTGTTTATTGACCGATAACAAATAGGCAGTAACTAATCCTACTTCACTTCAAAAACTCCCTCTCCTATCCGATAGCCCTCTGCGTACAATTCAATGATATGCTTTCCTTCTTTGTACGAAGTACCACGGCTATATACAAACTCGACTGACTGATGAGAATTGTCAAACAATATTTTTTGTCGAGCAGTATAAGTAGTTTCTTTGCCTTTGTATAAAAATATACCCGAACCCGTTGCCATGTCTGCAACAGTCGTTCCCGATGGGTCGAGAATTCTTAAATAAATTATTTTAGCTTCACGAGTTGTGATTTGATTTTCTTGCAGATAGAAGGTTATCCGTACTTTATCAACTCGTTTCGAGCGATAAATACCTCCGTCGCTTTCTTTCCCTTTCGTCGAAATGGCGTAAATATTAATGCTTTCGGCACGCAAGGAGGCTGCCTGCGAAACTTTTTCATTCAATTCTCGGTTGCGGGCTTCCACTTCTTTGGCACGGTCGGAGAGTTCTTTTTGTTTAATCGAATAATTTGTGGCTGAATCACTCAAAGCTTTTTGGGCGAAAGAAATGCCTTCTAAAAGATTTTTTGTTTCTTTACTTAAGGAATCATTTTTAGCAGATAAAATCCCATTTTCTCGGCGTAATGTAACTAATTGTAAATCTTTTTGCCCTAATAGCGCCAAATAATCTTTGATTTTTGTCTGGTATTTTTTTACAGAAAAACCCTCCATTTTCTGCAAAGCCAGTTTATCGGATTGCAGCGTCATTTTAGCAAGAACTAATTCATCAACATTTCCTCCTAATTTCTTAATCTCAACAATTTTACTATTTAGTTGGTTTTCAATGGAGTCTAATTTAGTATTTGCTGCTAATAATTCCTTAGCTTGAGCGCTTGATATTTCTTCAACTTTACGATTATTCTGACGTTCACGAAAGTATAGAAAGCCCAAAGCAATGGTTAAAAGTCCAAGGACTGCCACCGCAATTTTGAGTTTATTTTCGCTCTGCCTGTTGGGATTATACTCCATTTTAGGTTGTGATAATTTGTGGGTCGTGTTAATTACTAAACGATTATACTTGGGTATTATTTATAAAATTTATTCAATAACTATGTTTAATTTTACAAATCTAAGTTATTGAGATTGATAACGCAAACATTAATAGTATTCAGCACTCGCTTGCTGATTGGTTATTAATGCTTGCTTGTTAAACTTTCAACAAATCAGGTTTCAAAAACCGCTTATTCTATTACCTAGTCACAAATAACGGGTAACTAAATTATGAATATTTCACAAAATATAGTAAAAATTAACGAAGCTTTGGCAGGCACTACTGCACGTTTAATTGCGGTGACTAAAACTAAACCTTTAGCCGATTTACGAGCCGCTTACGATGGAAATTGTAAAATTTTCGGGGAAAATAAAGTCCAAGAAATGGTAGAAAAGTGGGAGGTTTTACCGAAAGATATTGAATGGCATTTAATTGGACATTTACAATCTAACAAGGTCAAATATATGGCTGCGTTTGTTGCCATGATTCATTCGGTCGATTCTTTGAAATTGTTGCAAGAAATTGACAAACAAGCGCTAAAAAACAATCGGGTAATTGATTGTTTACTGCAAATATACATTGCCAAAGAAGAAACTAAATTTGGATTATCCGAAGATGAAGCTCATGAAATTCTAAATTCTGAGGAGTTCAAAGCGATGAAAAACGTAAAGATTTCGGGTGTCATGGGTATGGCTACTTTCACGGATAATCAAGAACAAATTCGCTTGGAATTTAGAGGATTAAAAGCCTTTTTTGAAACGTTGAAAAGCCAATATCCAACCACAGAAAACCTAAAACTAAGTGAGATTTCGATGGGAATGTCGGGTGATTATTCGATTGCGGCTGAAGAAGGCTCTACGCTTGTACGGGTTGGTTCGGCCATTTTTGGGAGTCGCTAATTCAAAACCATTTTTGGGAAACGATACATCTGAGAATCATAAACCATTAATTGATCGATTTCTAATTCAAAATATTTGTATAGAGGTGAACGTTCAAGTTGCATACGAATATCAGCTTTATCTTTACCGTTCATTGTAATCCACCCCCTACCCACCTCCGCAGAGATGGCATAAGAATCAATTATTCCTTTAAGAATCAAATCATTAATCACCGTTCTGTGTTGGGGGACAAGACTCATAAAATCTTCATCTACACTAAAAAATACAATTACTTGATATTTATACATTTTCCAATTTCTTTTCAATGGTAAATATACCAACAAATGTTTAGGTTTCTGCAAAAAATAACCTCTACTATTCGCATAGTTGAGGTTATTTTAAAGGTTGACTAAAAACGTGTTTCCGATTAAAATTTAACAGAATGATATGATCATTAATGCAAGTAAATTTTAGAGGGTTTTTATGAATTTAATTATTTGATTTTTAGCTCCTTATCCATAGCGAGGGATTTAAATCCCTCGCTATGGATAATGAGCTAAAAAATTGCGTTAATGGGTAGCTAGTTCCGAAATTTAATAAACTTCAAAAATTGGATTAATTCTTTGGTTTTATTGACTAAGTCCTCTAGTTGAGCTTACTTCTTTGAGTTTTTGCTACCAGCTAAACTATTTAAACTAATCATTGGATGATATACCCGTTTTTTGACGTAAAATCAATTGTAGCGTATCCTTTAAATTTAGGCATGCAAACCGAGGATTGTTTAAAGTTGCTACTTTTATTTTCAACAATTTTAGGGATGAACAATGACTATATTGGAAACATCGCCTAAAATAGGGGTAGAAACGATCAATAATTGAGAGATTGGAGTTTGAGCGCTAAGCGTTCCCTTGATTAGTTGATTCCTTGGTTAAATCAATGAGTACACTATCGTTAAAAATGTATTAATCAATATGTTACCAAAATAAATCATTTCAAAGACCGAATCCACTCTCGCACCAACGCTACACCTTCTTTATGGGTAGTTTTCCTCCCCACTTCGGGCATCATGATTCCTGGGTCGGTGGATTCCATTCTGTAAATGAGGATTGATTTATCGGGGTTTCCTCTGACAATATCGTAATCACGATTGCCAGAGCCACGCCCCGCCGCCACAGGCGTTTTGTCGAACCCTAAAGCTGTGAGGCTGTTTTCGTGAATACTCAAATTCAGGCCGGAAGTCATGGCGGGTCCTTTTGGATTATGACAATGGGCGCAATTAATATCTAACCAAGCTCTGGAGCGTTCCTCTAAAGTTCCCGTTTCAGGTTTATTCCATACTGCTAATTTTGGACAGTCCTTCAAAGCTGGCATATCTTTGAGCAAACCCGCTTTTTGCAAATGAATTAGTTGATTTTCAGTACCACTTTCGTACGTAAAATCTCCATTCAACTGTCTTATGGAAGGGCCAATCGGAGTCATTACTTCCGAACGATTGTGACATCCTTTGCACTGGTTCAAATTTGGTATTGAGTATTGTTGTGTCCGTTTTTTGCCATCTAAATACACATAATTAATTGCTTTTGTGTCACCCGCTACCTCCAAAACGGCCTCCGTTTGTTCATCATTCCAAACGTATTCTAAGGCTTTCCAACCACTTTCTTCGTGAATCAACAAACGAGTTTCCATCAATCGTCTGCCTTTGGAAACGTCTCTAAAATCGTTGGGATAATAAAACGTTTTGATAATGGTTGTGCCTATCGGAAAATCTAAGACTTGCGTTGAATTATACGCCACTGTTTTTCCTGCTGGAATTTTTACAAATCTCAATTTTTCGGCGTAATCAGAAAATAACGGGGTATTTAATGAATAAGGATAAACGCCTTGCACAGGTTTCTGTGCTGCTATATCTCCCTCGAAAAAACCATATTCCGAGAGGTTCATTTTGTAGCCCCCCGCTCCCTGAAGGGGGAGTAGACACCCTAACCTTAATCCCCAAAAGGAAAATAAAAGTAAAAAACACTTTTTAAACATATTTTTCTAATCATTAAATGTCCAATTTTTGTTCCTCCTCGGGGCTTAGGGAGCTTTCTCATTTCTAACCAATTGAATCGGTTCAAGCGTACAATCATGCGTTGAAGCATCCGATGAAATATTCTTAAAATCGTGTTCAGCATCAAGATTTGCAAAACTTTGATTTTTATTATTTTTGAGGCAAATTTTCATGTTCGGTAACGTATTTCCTTGCGAATCAAGCGTTTTTGGGTCAATAATTCCGTCATAAATGATATGTGGTACCTTTTTGCCGAACTTCAATTTAAGTCTAAACATCAAACCCATTCTTCCCTTACTGGTCGGACGAGTTGGCTCACGCTGATACTCATTATCAAAAATACTAATGGCGCTCGGAAAAGGATAATATTCTTTATCTTTGTTGGGTTTTTCAGTCATAAAATAACTAATAATTCCAGTGCCAATACTTTTGTTATTGATAATTTTATTCTGGTAAATTTCAACATTGTTGGCTGCGAGTAAAAGAATCCCGGTTCCGTCAGGCACACTCGCTACGATATTTCCTTTGGGTGCAAAATTTAGGAAATTATTATCGTGGATATAGTTGTTGAATACCTTACAAAACCCGCCTTTTTTCTGGACTAAGTCGGGTAAATCAAAAACCAAAACCCCGCCCGTATTTTCGTAAGCCTCGCTATCATGCACGCTCGCATACAAAGAATTCTCAATTTCAATACCCGCAACATTATGATAAGCTTTTGAGTTTTTTACTTCAATATTTTTCGATTGTCCTACGTAAATTCCAGCATCGGAAGCGCCAATGGCAATACAATGATCAATCATAACTTCTTGACATTGAACTGGATATAATCCGTAACCTCCATTTTTCGCAGAAGGCGTGCCGGTCCATTCAACTTTTACGTTTCTGAAAGTAATGCCTTTCACATTCATGGTTTTTATTAAATCTCCTTTTGAATCTTGAAGTGTCATATTTTCAATCGTGATGTTCTCCCCATTTGAAATTCTTAGTCCTTCTGCCCCTTCAGTTTGTCCTTTGAAACTGAAAATTGTCTTATCTATTCCTTTTCCACGAATGACGATATTTTTCTTATCTTCCATCGAAAGGCTACTTGAAAAAGAAAAAGTTCCTGCATCCAACTCAACGACTGAACCATTTTCAGCCATGATTAATTGAGTTTGAATTTTCTTTTGAATATTCTGTTGCGAAAAGGCTGAAATACCTAAGAAGCAACACCCTATAAGGAGATATGTTTTCATGATTCTGTTATGATCGTTTATGAATACAAATATACCTTTTTAGAAGAATAATTTATTAAGTTATCCTTAAATATTGAAGTTGGAACACGGTGAAACTACTGCTCATTTATAATAAAGCTGGAATCTTTTCACTGATCAGGGTTAACGATCAACCCCCCCCTCTAAATTTATAAGTATCCGCAACCTTTTGTATTGCCACCATGTAAGCCGCAATTCTCAAATGGATTTTCCTTGTCCTTAATCGGAGCAGGTTCTATGTATGTCATTTTTGTAGTATAAAAAATAAAAAAGTTAAGTCTAGGTAATTATCATTAAACGCTCTTTTTTAGTTCTCCTTCCCATTTGGCAACGACAACCGTAGCAACAGTATTTCCCACAACGGAAGTTGCCGAACGTCCCATATCCAACAGCCAATCAACGGCAAAAAGTAAAATTAAACCTTCAGCAGGTAAATTAAACATCGACATTGTTCCTGCAATAACCACTAAAGATGCACGTGGCACACCCGCAATACCTTTACTCGTAATCAAGAGTGTGAACATCATAGTTACTTGTTGGCCGATACTCAAATCAATACCATAAGCCTGTGCAATAAAACCTACGGCGAAGGTCATGTACATCATCGAGCCGTCTAAATTGAAAGAATATCCCAAGGGCAAAACAAAACTTACGATTCTTTCTGAAACGCCAAATTTCTTTAATTGTTCGATTTGTAAGGGCATTGAAGCCTCCGAACTGGCAGTACTAAACGATAGAAATATGGCATCTTTTACGTGGTATAGTAATTTCCAAAATGGAATTTTTACGAGAAAACATATTGTGGGTAAAACTGCTAGAATAAAGAAGGCTAAGGTTGCAAAAAAACAAATAATCAGGTATAAATAGCCGTTCAAAATACCCAAACCTTTTTGAGCAATCACAGCAGCAACTGCCCCAAAAACACCGTAGGGAGCAAATCCCATCACGTAACTAACAATTTTGAACATAATTTCAGAAATTGCATCAAGGGCTTTGATGATAATTTTTCCGTGATCGCCAATGGCGGCGGTAGCAATCCCAAAAAAGATTGAGAAAACGACAATTTGCAAAATTTCATTGGTGGCCAAGGCTTCAAAAAAACTCTGAGGAAAAAGGTGCGTAACGAAGTTTTCTAGGGTCATTTTCTTTACTTCGATGCCTGTATCAAGTCCCGCTCTGGGGAGGTCAATTTGCATCATTTTTCCGGGGCGAAGCAGATTAACTGCCACGAGTCCCGTAAGAAGTGATAAAATTGTAGCGAAATAAAAATAACCGAGTGTTTTTGCTCCAATTCTTCCAACCAATTTAAAGTCTCCCAGTTTGGCAATTCCCACGGTTAAAATGGAAAAAATCAGAGGCCCGATAATCATTTTAATCATGCTAAGGAAAATCTTGCTCAGAAGGTTAAGGTAAGTATTCGCTGAATCGAGCGCTTCTTGATTTCCTTCATACGTTTTATTAAGGATATAGCCGAAGGAAATTCCAAGTGCCATACCTAGAAAAATCTTCCAAGTAATATTTAGTTTCATGCCGTTTTTAATGGATTTATGCTTAAAATCAGGATTAAATCCATTTTTATTCAATTTTAGATTAAAAAAATGGTACATTTTTGTGAAATGTACCATCGTTAATATACTAGTTGTACTTAGTTTTATTACTTAAAAATTAGCGCTCACCTTGGCAAAAGCAAAGCGACCGTTGTAGCCACCCTGATTTGGCTGAAATAACAAACGGCCACGATTTGAAGCATCCCTACCCGATGAATAATCCAAAGACCCGTAGGCGTTGCGGGGGTCAATATAAATTTGCTGCGGGTAAACATCAAAGATATTGTTTGCCCCTATTGATAGCTGAATTCCCTTTGAAAGGGTATATCCAAGCACTAAATCCGTAATTAAAACTGAGCTAAACGTTTGGTCAATATAGGCTTGTCCATTTGCGTCACGATTAAATTGGGTATTCCAGTAGGTACCGTCTGCTTTTTTTGCTTCAGTATCTAGGTTATGGATGTACTGTACTTCCCCAAAACGAACAACTCTTGCAGAAAAGCTAAATTTATTAATATTGTAAGTCGCACTCAAATTTATTTTATTTTTAGGTTGCCAAACTTCAATACGGGAACGCTGTTGGCGGTCAAAAAGTAAATTTTTAAACTGAGTATCGGGCGACTTCGTTGGGTCATTTTTTTCTGGGCTATCAATCAAGGCGGTGCTGTTAATGGCAGTTACTTCGTTTTTATTAAAATTGATTGCCGCATTTAATAACAAGTTTCCTTTACCAACTTTTTGCTTAAAATTTGCGACAATATCCACCCCTTGTGTACGAGTGTTGGCAGCATTAGCAAAGAAATTGACATTATTTACACCGACATAATCCGTGGTAGCGAAGCCTAATAAAGCTCGAGAAAATGCTCCAGAATAAACGATACGGTCTTGGATTTCAATTTGGTACGCATCAATTGTCAAAGATAAATGTCCAATTTTACCAGTCAAACCCAGGGTGTAACTCATCGAAGTTTCGGGACGAAGAGCATCAACACCAATGGTTTTTCGGGCAATTGGGTCATCATTATTTACCGTCAAGGTATTGGAAGGCAGACCGCTCACAAATTGCGTTGAGGTATTATTGAAGTAACGCTGATGCAATGATGGAGCCCTAAATCCTGTACTGGCAGAACCTCTTAAAGCAAAATCTTCAGTTAATTTTAAGCGTGTTGAGATTTTATTGCTAAAATTTGAGCCAAAATCGCTATAATTTTCATAACGGGTGGCAACGCCAACTAATAGTCGATTGGCAATTTCTCCTTCAACATCAGCATAAATCCCTAAGTTGGTACGTGATTTATCCACCTCGTTAGAGGGCTGATAACCTGGGAATACTTGGGCTCCTGGACCTGCTACGGTTGTTCCGTTGTTATAGGGTAGTCCACCAGCCACGATGGGTGCGACGGGTACATTTTTCACTTCACCGGAATAAGAAGTTTTTTCTCCCGCCATAATTTGGTAGTGGTCTCGACGGAATTCTGCCCCAAATGCAAGGTTCAAACCGCTAATACTTCCCACCTTTTCGTATAATCTTGAAAAGTCAAAGTTGGTGGTATTTTGGTCAAATTTCAATTTTCCTGCATCGAATTCGGTTTGCTGATTATTGGCATTGGGTAAGGTTGAATTTCCCGAATTGAAGACCGAGAATCCGAATGAGTTCGCCCCAAACGTATTACTTAAATCCAGATTCCATTTTCCGAGCTTAGTTTTATAACCCAATATAATGGACTGATCCTGTACTTCTGAACCAATGCCCGGCAAAAAACCATCACGATAATACAATGAGCCGTCTGTGCTTAGAGGTTGCTGATTTCTTGCCACTGGAATACGATAATTACCAAAGCCTTTTCCAGTTCTGTAGGTAATACCACCGGAGAAATAAAATGTTGATTTTTCCCCCGTTGGCAATTCGCCATTAAAAAATAAACCATAATTTTTTGAAGATGAATTACCAAAAACCATGTTGTGGCGGTCGTAGCCATTGGCCGTTTCAATGGCTTTGTCGGCTACTAGTAAATTTTTCCGAAAATCATTTTGAACTTGCCCCGTCGGAGTTGTTGGAAAACCGCCGTTGACACCCAAATAGGTTGTAGGAACGTTATCTTCGCCACTCCGATTGGTTTTTCCATGTTCGTTGTATTGAGCTGAAATGGTTAGGCTACCTTCTTTTCCCAAACGAAAACCTTTTGAAAAGTCAAACTGAATTACTTGCCCATCATTAATATTTTGGCTTTTAGCATCAAGCCCTCCCGTAATATTTGGAGCGGTATAGTTCATTGTAGTCATGTTCTGACCAATCGTTACGGAAGAAGAGAAACCTTCCATGTTTTTCTTCAAAACTACGTTAATTACACCTGCAATCGCATCAGAGCCATATTGTGCGGCTGCCCCATCACGCAAAACTTCAATTCGTTCAATAGCGGCCACGGGAATGACGTTCATATCAGTACCCACTGAACCACGCCCAACCGTACCATTAATATTTAACAAAGCAGAACTATGGCGTCGTTTTCCATTTACTAAAACCAAAACTTGGTCTGGGCCCAAACCTCTTAAAGAAGCGGGATCAACGTGGTCAGAACCATCAGCGACCGTTTGACGGTTGGAATTAAAAGAAGGAGCCACGTAATTTAGGATCTGTCCTAAATCAACCTGCGAAAAATTCTTTAATTCTTTGGTTGTAATCACATCCACTGGGACGGCCGAGTTGATATTTGTTCGAGCCTGTGATGAGCGAGAACCCACCACCACCACTTCCCCAATCGTAGATAAACTTTCTGAAAGCGACACATTGAGCACCAATTGATTTGCACTCACTGTGAATTCTTGCGATTTAAAACCTATGAAACTAAAAACCAGAACATCACCAAGATTTGCATCAATTTTATACGATCCGTCATTCCCCGAGATAGTACCTTTTTGAGTACCTTTAATTTTAATATTCACCCCGGGAAGAAAACCACCTTTGTCATCGCTCACTTTCCCTTTTACCGCTTCATTCGCAATTATACTTTTCTGAATATTTTTAATTGATGATTCCCCTGATAGTTCGGAACTATTCGTATCTTGAAGCCGAGCATCTAATTCAACCAATCTCTTGAGTTTTTTATCTTCCAAAATCAGGTAAGAATCTGGCTTTATCTTTTTGAATTTTAAGCCGTTGGTTTTTAAAATCTTATCAAGATTATACTCTAAAGTTTGCGTATAATCCAAAACATCTGTTTGAATAATAACTCCTTCCAGCAAACGCCCATCCAACAAAATGTCAACTCGGTAATAACGCTTAAGGTCATTCAAAACTGTTCTAAGCTTTTGTGTAGCGATTGAAGAACTCATTTCTGTTTTTGGGAATTTGTTTTGGACCTTGGCGAATATTTGTGACCAGCCAATTTGACCAGAGCACAATAAAACTGTTAAGATCATACACAACCAGTATGATTTTGGTAAAATTAATTTTTTCATAAATGTTTGTTAATTAAGAAATGGAATTTTTAGAAAAGGTTTTTTGTAATGGGTACTTTTTGATATATTTAAATGAGATTCTAACCATTAATTATCCGTCATTACCACCGTATTGCCGGTTCTATTAATATTAACGTTAAAAACCTCGGAAACAGTTTGTAATAATTCGTCCGCACTATCGGCACGAAAAGAGCCTATGAGTGTCCGTTTTGCCAAGGTTGAATCTTTGAAAACTATCCTAATCCCGTAATTTTCTTGCATAATTGTCGCAAATTCTTCCAAAGTCGTATCCTCGAAAATGAATCGGTGGTCTTTCCAGGCAGCATACTTTTCGGGTTGAGTGCTTATTTCCTTTTTAAGATGATTTATTTTATCAAACGTTATTAAATCACCAGGCTTCATGGTTAATTGTTTTTGAATCCTACCTTCTTGATAGCGTAACACTACTTTTCCTTTATTCAAAATAACTTTTGATTCTTTTTCACGGGCATAAACAATGAATTCTGTTCCGAAGACAATCACCTCTAATCCTTGATTTGTTCGTACCACAAACTTTTGATTATCGGGCTTATGGGTTACTAAAAAGTTTGCTTCTCCTTTCAACAATACCCTGCGAGTTTTAAAACCAAAACCAAAACGAGGCACGCTTAAAACAGAATTTGAATTGAGTGTAACGTTTGTATGATCGCTTAGGGTGATTGATTTTGTCTCGCCAAAACCAGTAGTGTATGTTTGATATGTGATAAAATCTTTAAGAAGCCAGCTCATGATTATTAAGCCCAACATGACACTTGCTGCAAGCATCCATCTTTTTTTAAAATAGTGAATTGAATGTACTTCTTGCTCTGGATGTTTTGAATGATTGAAGCCAGCGTTTGCCTCAAATTTATTGACATAATGATGGAAAAGTTCTATCCCCTTCGATACATCGGTCTGGTATTGAGGTTTCTGTTTTTCGTATTCTACCAACCATTTATAAAATAACTCTTCATTAGTGGTTTCTTTTACCCACTCATTGACCATTTGTTTTTGTAAAGCTGATGTATCTCCTGATAAATAGCTAAATATGAATGCTTTATTTATGTTTGAGTTCATGGGTATTCTAATTGATTACAGGGGTTAAAACCTCCCTTGCTAATGAGCTGTATTGGCGGATATAGTTTATAAAATCAAAGACATTATGATCAATGAAATTGTCCATTTCTTCTTTAATAGGTCACGAATAAATTTGTTGGCTCTCGTAAGTTGAACATCTACTGTTTTGACGGATAAATTAAGTTCATTGGCAATCTCTTGATATTTTTTTCCTTCAAATTTTTGCAACAAATAAATCTTTCGTCTTTCTATGGGCAATTTACTTATGGCATCTTCCACATCTTGGTATAATTCCTCGAAATGACTAATTCGGTCTGGATGATGGCATTCAGGTATTGATTTTTGTGATGCTTCATTCAAATCAGCCTTTCTGCTCAGATCCCACCTTAAATAATTGTAGGCTCTATTCCTGACTGTTTTTAATAAATATAAGCGATAAGAGGTTTTAATTTCGAGAAATGTTTTACGGGAATATAATTGAAAAAAAACATCAGATACAATATCCTCTGCAACCTCCTTTGAACCCACAAATTTAATAACGTGTGAACACATGGACTGATAATATCTTTTATATAGTAATTCAAATCCAAGCAAAGCATTGTTTTCTAATGCCAGATGAATATATAATTCATCATCCAACTCAAAGGTTTTTGTTGACTCTTGACTCACTTTATTAAGCAGAATTGGTGAGTTATCAAGTAGTTTTCTAATATCATTTGTGATATTTTTCTTTTTTTGTTGTTCCATAGTTTTGACATATTGTATCAATCATCATCTCTCATAAAAGAAAGACAGGTTGGGAGCAAAAATTCCTTACAGTGATTCCATAAATTATGAAGAAGCGCTTAAACATGTGAAGAAAATTTTATCAGAATACACACAAAACAAAAATTCTCACAAGCGTAAGGTACACTTGTGAGAATCGTTAAATATTGATAAGCAATATTTTTTAACTTACTTACTTGATTTTTTTCTTGTAGTTGCTTTGACCGGTACCGCTGGTGAAGAAGCGGCTGCTGCTGGCGTTGGTGCTGGTTCAGCAGCTTTTTCAGCCCCTTTTTGATTCACTTCACCCTTGATAGATAATACAATTTGTGGCGTTTCTGAATTACTGATAACCGTGACAGTTTTAGAAAAATTTCCCGGACGTCCTTGTGAGTTGAATGAGGCCGTTACTTTGCCCATTTTACCTGGCATGACTGGCTCTTTTGTCCAGTCTGGCGTAGTACAACCACATGATGCTTGTGCATTAGAGATTACCACAGGGGCTGTACCTGTATTGGTAAACTCGAAAGTATAAGTTGCTTGGACACCCTCTTCTATTTTACCGAAATCATGAGATTCAGTTTTGAATTTGATAACTCCTTGTGCGTTTGCGAAAGTTGCTACAAACAAGAATGCGAATACGAAAAATAATTTTTTCATGACTAATGCTGATTTGTTGTTTATGATTTTGATAATTTTCTAATATATTGGAGCTCAATATACGATGTTAATTTGAAAATAGTTAGAACTGGTTTATTCATTAGATATTTAATGGCTGAAATTTCAATTATATTTTCTTGGAAAATATTCGAAAAATTCATCGGCCAACGGACATATCTAACAAACTATTCTCAATTTAACGTTGCAAATGTATTTGCCACGGAAAGTTTTGCAAAATTTTTGCCAATCTTTAACAAATCATTAACAATGTCAGTAAACCTCCAGTTCGATTTGAATAGTTTGTTGCACTAAGTATTTTTTTGTATTTTTGAGAGGAATTTTAGTAACTAGTGATCGGTTAATTTTATTAGTCCGTCCTTGAATACAATTGGTAAATATAGTTTTGACCTGATAACTAATAACCAATTATTAATATCCTATAGAACAACACACTCCGTTATAACCCATTAAACCCATCCCCTGCCTTGGAAAAAGAATTACTATTAGAAAAGATTACCTTTACCAAAGAATCTGTCTTGGTTGATTATCAACTTGCTCGAATGAGTAGGGAATGTAGTTTGTTGGTCAGGAAAGAGGTTTTTGCGGGAAGAGCCAAGTTTGGAATTTATGGAGATGGGAAAGAACTATGCCAAATTGCGCTCGCTCGTGCCATGCAAGTGGGTGATTTTATTTCTGGATATTACCGAGACCAAACTATCGTAGCGGCCGTTGGCGATATGACTTGGACTCAATATTTCTCCCAATTATACGGACATCCAGATATCGAATTTGACCCACACACCGGTGGAAGAACCATGAATAATCACCATGCTACGAGGTGGTTGGATGCAGAAGGAAAATGGCTAGATCAAACAAAATTATACAACTCTATCGGAGGGGTTTCTTCAACAGCAGGGCAAATGCCCCGGGCAATTGGGGTGGCTTATGCTTCAAAATTATACAGACAACTTACTGATTTACAAGAAATTTCAAACAATTTTACCCGTGGTGGTAATGAAGTTTGTTTCTCAACCATTGGCGATGCCTCCACGTCGGAAGGCATGTTTTTGGAAAGTATCAACGCCGCAGGAGTTTTGCAAATTCCACTGGTCATGTCGGTTTGGGATGATGGCTACGGAATTTCTGTTCCTTCCAAATTTCAGACTACAAAATCTTCGATCTCAAAAGCTTTGGCAGGATTTCAACGCAATGAGGATGGCGAAGGACTTGAAATTTTTACGGTTAAAGCATGGGATTATGTAGAATTGATAGAAAAATACCGGAAAGCAGCCATGTTAGCCCGTGATTTTCATATACCATCGTTGGTTCACGTCGAAGAAGTAACCCAACAACAAGGTCACTCTGCATCAGGATCGCACGAACGTTATAAGTCTGGCGAAAGACTACAATTCGAACTCGACTTTGACTGTAATGCAAAATTCCGAGCGTGGATTCTAGCCGAAGGATTTGCCCTTGAATCGGAATTGCAGGAGATTGACGATATGGCCGTTAAAGAAGCCCGAATTTGTCAGAAAAAAGCTTGGAACGCCTACATGGATTCAGTAAAACCTGAGCGTGAAGAGGCGCTTTCGTTGATGTTTCTTGCGGCTTCAGGAAGTAAAAATAGTTTAGAAATTAAAGCGATTGCCGAAGGTTTACAAAAAGCAGTCAATCCGATTCACCACGAAAATGTAATTGCAGTCCGAAAGGTTTTAAGAGCATTGCGGTTTGAGGAATCATCCACAAAACAAGGCTTGAATGTTTGGCTAGCAAAAACTGCAGAAAAGAATTTTGAGCGTTTTGATTCTCATCAGTTCAGCAAATCGGAAGAATCTGCGATGAAAATGAAAGCCGTGGCTCCTCAGTACGATGGAACTTCGCCGAGCGTGGACGGACGGGAAATTTTGAATAAAAACTTCGACTATTTATTTTCAACCGACCCAAGAATTTTTATTTTGGGAGAAGATGTTGGAAAAATTGGCGATGTTAATCAAACCCTCGCAGGACTTCAAGAAAAACACGGAGATTTACGAATTACCGATACGGGTATTCGTGAAATTACTATCGTGGGTCAAGGGATTGGAGCAGCCATGCGTGGCCTTCGTCCCATCATCGAAATCCAATATTTAGACTATATTCTTTACCCATTTGCAACGCTTTCCGACGATTTGGCTTGTTTACAATATCGAACCGTTGGCGGACAAAAAGCCCCTTTAATTATTCGTACTCGTGGGCATCGTTTGGAAGGAATATGGCATTCAGGATCTCCAATGTCCGTTTTATTAGGCGGTTTGAGAGGTATACACCTTTGCGTACCTCGCAATATGACCCAAGCAGCGGGAATGTATAACACCCTTCTGAACTCGGACGACCCAGCCATTGTGGTGGAATGTTTGAACGGCTATCGTTTGAAAGAAAAATTGCCGAATAACCTCCACGAAATGCGTGTACCTTTGGGCATTCCAGAGGTGATTCGTGATGGCCGTGATATTACGATTGTAACGTATGGCTCAATGTGTAGAATCGTAATGGAAGCCGCTCGTCAATTAGAAGAAATTGATATTTCGGTGGAAGTGATTGACGTACAAACACTTTTGCCTTTTGATGTTACGCACCGCATCATAGAATCTATCAAAAAGACCAATCGGGTGATTTTTGCCGATGAAGATATGCCAGGCGGAGGTTCGGCGTATATGATGCAACACGTGTTGGACGAGCAAAACGCCTACCGTTATTTAGACTCAAAACCTGTTTGTTTGGCGGCAGTTCCGCACCGTCCAGCGTATAGTTCAGATGGTGATTATTTCTCAAAACCCAACGCCGAGAACGTTTTTGATGCCGTTTATGCCGTGATGGGGGAATTTAATCCTGTGGCTTTTCCGAAGATTTATTAGGGGGTGTTCAATTTTACGGAAGATTTTACGGAAGTCGTCCTTTTGAAGGACGACTTCCATATTGGTACAACGAAAATAGGCTAATTTTTGAAATAAATTGAGTTTTTTATTTCTATTGACGATAAATTTACGGAAGTCGTCCTTCAAAAGGATGACTTCCGTTTTTACCACAAAATTTCTCCCCTCCCCTTTGTAACGACCCAATAATTTCCTTTCTTTGTAATTCAATCATAAATCCACAAAAATGAAATTAATCTACGCAATTATTGCCTGCTGTTTAATTATTATCCACTCACCATTTTCGCAGACCATTTCTTCGAACGCCCCTTTGTGTGGCAATGCTAATTTGACTTTGGAACTCACCGCAACGGGCGGCACTACCTACGCATGGAAAGGACCAAACAGCTTTACTTCCACCCAACAAAAACCCAACATCAAAAACGTAAATTGGAAAAACCGAGGGGTTTATACCGTTATTGTTGATAATAAAACTATGTAAATATTATTGATTTACATAGTTTCAGAAAAAACGATTAACTTAGCCAATAAACAAAACACCAGAAAATTAATGGAAAATAAATACGTCAATTTCATTTCAGACAAACATTTACTTCAATGCGTTGGTAATCTTCATAAAGCCTATTTGAAAGCAAAGAATAATGTGAGTAAAAAGTCATTTTACAGCAATAAAGTCGATACAATTAAACTCACATTCGACTCAAAGTTTAATGACATTGACGAAGAAAGTCTTATTCAATCCGAAATCTTACGTCAAATTGATAAATCTATCAACAATTCAATTGGTACTTTTCATGAACAAATATTAGGAGGAATTGAAGGATATGAAGTGGGCTTTTTGAGTGGATATGATGTAAAAGCTACTGATGATAGCTTGTTTGCGGATATTAAAAATAAGCACAATACGATGAACAGTAGTTCAGCAGAAAGCCTTTTTCAGAAACTTGCCAATTATGCTGATAGAAATAAGAAAGCTAAATGTTATTGGGTTCAGATTTTAGCAAAAAATAGTTTTAATGAGTTGTGGGGAGGAGAAATTAATGGTAAAGAATATAGTCATAGCCGTGTTTATAAAATCTCAGGCGACCAATTTTATTCTTTAATTTCTGGACAAGAAGATGCTCTGCTACAATTATATACAGCATTACCAATTGCTATAAAAGATTATCTTGATTCAATTGAGAAAAATAAAGATGTCATTGAAAATTCAGCAATAGATGAAATTAAGGCTGAAACAATGACATCTGAAAGAGGTATTTTAGACCAAATTACTTTTGAAAATTATCCGTATTATTTAGGATTCAAAAATCTGTAATATTGATTTAGGAATTTTACGATTGAATATCCTACTTCTCTACCCAAATTGACAGGTACTGCATTTCCGATTTGTTTATATTGTTGAGAAGCTGAACCTTCAAATTGCCAATCGTCAGGAAAAGTTTGAATACGTGCATATTCACGAACGGTAAAAGGTCTTGTCTCATCAGGGTGACACCTTTCTGTTTGTTTTTGTGCAGGGCTACACGTAAGCGTCAAACAAGGTTCGTCCCAACCAATTCTACGAGCCATGCCTGTTTTACCTCCGCCTAAATAAAAACTTCCTCCCATAAATTCTTTTTGAATATCCAGAGGTAAATCACGCCAATATCCTTTTGGAGGTACTAAATCTAATACATCAATCTTACTTTTTGGATATTTTGCTCCTACTGATTCGGGTACATCACAATCAAATAAATCACCTTTTTTCAAGGCATCACTCAAATTATAAATTTTTTTGTACGGTTTAGGATATTCATAATCAATATAAATGTCCTTTCTAATTCCAACTAAAATCAAGCGTTCTCTTTTCTGCGGTACTTTATAATTGATAGCCTTCAAAACTTGAAATGGAACAACATTATAGCCAATTTCATCTAAAATAGAAATCATGCCCTCTAATGTTTTTCCGTTTTCATGGCTTAAAAGTCCACGGACATTTTCACCGATACAAATAGGTGGATTTACTTCATTAACAACTCTAGCAAATTCATAAAACAGTGTTCCTCTCGCATCCGCTAAACCCAATTTTTTGCCTGCATAACTGAATGCCTGACATGGAAATCCGCCTGTTACAACATCAATTTTATTATGATATTCAGAAAAATCAAATTCTCTTATATCCCCCTCTAATACTTTCCAATTCGGTCGATTTTTGCGTAAAGTTTCACAAGCCCATTTGTCAATTTCGTTTAAAGCAGCACACTTCAGCCCTGCTTGTTCCATACCAACAGCCAAACCTCCTGCACCTGCAAATAACTCTAAAACAGAGTACTCATTTTGAGGTTCAACAAAGTTTTTAGTTTTG
>Ga0114959_10001229_pt1 | contig 22804 bp, 23 predicted proteins | sample C_130625_EF_Meta_FD_87317 | JGI IMG/M metagenome (GOLD analysis project Ga0114959, IMG submission 87317) | Freshwater microbial communities from Lake Croche, Canada to study carbon cycling - C_130625_EF_MetaG | ecosystem: Environmental > Aquatic > Freshwater > Lake | place: Lake Croche, Canada... | reverse complement strand
GTTCATCGTTTCGACCCCGCGACCCAACAACGCCTCGTCTGACCCAAGGGAGCCCCACCATGCTGATCCCCCGCCGCACGCTGCTTGCCGCCACCGGTGCCGCCATCGCCCCCTTGGCGCTGCCCGCCATCGCCCGCGCCGAGGCCACCACCATCGAGTTCTACTTCCCCGTCGCCGTCGGCGGGCCGATCACCAAGATCGTGGATGATCTCGCCACCGATTTCATGAAGGTCCATCCCGAGATCGCGCTGAAGCCGGTCTATGCCGGCAGCTATGTCGACACGCTGACCAAGGCCGTCACCGCCACCAAATCGGGCCAGGGGCCCCAGCTCGCGGTGCTGCTGTCCACCGACGCCTATTCGCTGATCGATGACGAGCTGGTGGTGCCGTTTGACGAGACCGAGGACGACCGCGCCTGGCTCGGCGGCTTCTATCGGGCCTTTCTGCGCAACGGCGACATCAACGGCCGGACCTGGGGCGTGCCGTTCCAGCGCTCCACCATTGTGATGTATTACAACAAGGACGCTTTCGCCGAGGTTGGCCTCAATCCCGAGCACGCGCCCGCCACCTGGGCGGAGAACACCGAATACGCCGTGAAGCTCACAAAGCGCGAAGGCGAGCGCACCACGCGCTGGGGCATCCAGATCCCCGCCACTGGCTTCACCTATTGGCTCCTCCAGGCACTGGTGGCCGAAGCCGGTGCCGAGCTGTCGTTGGACAACGGCACCAAGGTGGCGTTGAATGCACCGGCGGTGAACAAGGCCCTGCAATACTGGATCGACCTCAACACGGTGCATCACGCCCATCCGCCCGGCATCGTCGAGTGGGGCACCACGCCGCGCGACTTCCTCGAAGGCAAGGCGGCGATGATCTGGCACACCACCGGCAACCTCACCAATATCCGCGCCAACGCCAAATTCCCCTTCGGCGTGGCCATGCTGCCGGCAGATGTGCGGCGCGGCAGCCCGACCGGGGGCGGCAATTTCTACATGTTCAAGAACACCAGCCCGGCGCAGCGCGCTGCCGCCAAGCTGTTCCTCAAATGGGTGACCTCACCCGAGCGCGCCGCCGCCTGGGGGATCGCCACCGGCTATGTCGCCACCCGCCCCGATGCCTGGGAGACGCCGGCGATGAAGGCCTATGTGGCCGATTTCCCCGCCGCCGCCGTGGCGCGCGACCAGCTTGCGTTCGCCGTGCCGGAATTCTCCACCCATGACAATCAGCGCGTGACCCAGGCCTTCGACAATGAGACCCAGGCCGCCATGCTCGGCCGCAAGACCGTGGCCGCAGCGCTTGACGATGCGCAGACCAATGCCTCACGCATCCTGCGTCCCTTCGCACGCTAGAGCGTGTCCGCCGATGACACACGCGGCGGCCAAGCTCGAGCTCTTTGTTTTGTCGCGTGATTCACGCCTCCGGTTGCTTCATCCGGCTGCGCTCACGCTCTAAGAAAGGTGCCCAACCATGCTGAACCGCCGCACCCTGCTGGCCGCCACCGCGGCCAGCCTCGCCGCCCCCGCCGTGCTGCGAGCGCAGACGGGCAAGCATATCACCTTCTTCTATCCGATCGCCGTCGGCGGGCCGCTCGCCGCCATCATCGACGAGTATTGCCAGGATTTCGGCAAGGAAACCGGCATCGTCGTCAGTCCCGTCTATGCCGGCAATTACACCGAGACCACCACCAAGGTCGTCAGCGCCATCAAGGACGGGCATGGCCCGGCGCTGGCCATTCTGTTGGCCGCCGAGGTGCACACGCTGGTCGATCTGGACATCCTGATGCCGTTGAACGACCTCAAGGTCGATAGCGCCTGGGTCGGCGGATTTTACGATGCGTTCCTTGCCAACAGCCGCAAGGACGGCAAGCTGTGGTCCGTGCCGTTCCAGCGCTCCACGGCGGTGGATTACTACAACAAGGCGGCCTTTGCCGAGGCCGGACTCAACCCGGAGGCGTTCCCCACCACCTGGGACGGGCTCGCCAACGCGGCTGAGAAACTGACGCGCCGCGATGCCTCCGGTCGGGTGACCCGCTGGGGCTTCAAGCTCGCCTCTGACGCCGGCAACGCGCTATGGAGCTTCGGCGCGCTGGCCAACCAAGCCGGGCATGTGCTGATGAACCAAGCCGGCACCGAGGTGTATTTCAACGATCCCAAGGCGATCGAGGCGTTGGCGTTCTGGCGCAGCCTGGCATTCGACCGCAAGGTGATGCCGGAGGGGGTGACCGCCTGGGACTTGCTTGCAACGGATTTCACCGAGGGCAATGCCGCGATCATCCAGAGCACCACCGGCAATTTGACCAATCTGCGGACCAACGCGCCGTTCGCCTTCGGTGTTGGTGGCCTGCCCGGCAAGATCGGGGTGCGCACCGTGGTGGGCGGCGGCAACCTCTATTTCATGAAGCACGCCGATCAGGGACAGCGCGAGGCGGCGCTGGCCTTCGCCCGCTACCTGACCGCGCCGCATCAGGCGGCTGACTGGTGCATCCGCACCGGCTATATCGCCACCCGCCCCGAGGCCTGGGAGACACCGGAACTGCAAGCCTATGTGCGGAAGGTGCCGGCGGCGAACGTGGCACGCTCCTACCTGCCGGTGGCCACCGGTGAACTCTCCACCTTCGAAAATCAGCGGGTGCAGACGGTCCTGACCAACCAGATTCAGGCCTGCCTGTCAGGCACCAAAACGCCCGCCCAGGCGATGGCCGACGCGCAGGCCGAGGCAGACCTGATCCTGAAGCCGTTCCGGAGGGGCTAGGGTGGGGTGCTGAAGGGCACGGCACGCTCCCCCTCTGGTGCGAGGCCAAAGGATGAGCTCCAGCGGCTCAGCCCCTGGCGGGATAGAGGGGCAGCGCCCCTGGCCTCTCTTTATCACAGACGACGGGACCCCCTTCAGGCATGGCTCCTCGTCCTGCCTGCGTTGGTTCTGCTGATCGGCTTCACCCACTGGCCGGCTGTTGCGACGCTGCTGGATTCGCTGTTCACCACGCCGCGTGGGGCGCGTCCGGCGCGGTTCGTGGGCCTCGCGAACTACGCCGATCTGGTGGACGATCCGGTGTTCTGGAAGGCGCTGGCCAACAATGCCTGGTATGCGGCGGTCACCATCCCGGTCTCGGTGGCACTCGCTTTGCTGATGGCCTTGGCGGTGAACGCCAAGCTACCGGGGCGGGCGTTGCTGCGCATGGCGTATTTCACGCCGACGATGTTGCCAATGATTGCGGTGGCCAATATCTGGCTGTTCTTCTTCACACCGGATTACGGGCTGCTCGATCAAATACTGGGCGTCTTTGGCGGTGGCCGCCACACCTGGCTGGGCGATGCCACGACAGCGCTGCCGGCCATGATGGCGGTGGCGGTGTGGAAGGAGGCCGGGTTCTTCATGATCTTTTACCTCGCCGCCTTGCAGTCCATGCCGCCTGACCTTGCCGAGGCGGCGGGGCTGGAAGGCGCGTCGCGGCTTTATGTGTTCCGCCGGGTCACCTGGCCGCTGCTGATGCCGACCACTCTGTTCATCGTGGTGAACGCGGTGATCAACGCCTTCCGTCTGGTGGATCATGTGGTGGTGATGACGCGCGGCGGGCCGGACAACGCGACCAATCTGTTGCTGTATCACATCTATGAAACCGGCTTCCGCTTCTGGGACACGGCGGCGGCCGCGACGTTGACCATGGTGTTGCTCGGCATTCTGGCGGCGCTGGCCGGGGTGCAGTTCCTGCTGCTGGGGCGCAGGGCGCATTACCGATGAGCACGCGCCGGGTGGAGATGATCGGCGCCTGGATGCTGGGCCTGCTCTGGGTGTTGCCGTTGCTGTATGCGGTGTGGACGGCGTTTCATCCGGCGGCCTACGCCACGCATTTCAACCTTGCGGCGCCGCTGACCCTGGAGAATGTGCGCAAGGCCTGGGACGCGGCGCCGTTTGCCCGGTATTTTCTCAACACCACGATTCTGGTGACCCTGGTGCTCGCCGCCCAGTTCCTGGTGTGCACGCCGGCGGCCTTTGCCTTCGCAAGGCTCCGATTTCCGGGGCGAGACGTGGCCTTCGCGCTCATCCTCATCCAGCTGATGGTGGCGCCGGAGGTGTTGATGGTCGCCAATTACCGGAGCATGGCGCAGCTCGGTCTGGTGGACAGCATTCTCGCCATGGCCCTGCCCTATCTCGGCTCGGCCTTTGGCATCTTCCTGTTGCGTCAGACCTTCCGTCAGGTGCCCCAAGAGCTGGACGACGCGGCGCGGCTGGAGGGCAGCACGCTGCTGGGCCGGCTGTGGCGGGTCTATGTGCCGTTGGCGCGGCCGACCTATATCGCGTACGGCCTCGTCTCGGTCAGCTATCACTGGAACAACTTCCTTTGGCCGCTGGTCGTGACCAACTCGGTCTCGGTGCGGCCCTTGACGGTGGGGCTGGCGGTATTCGCCTCCACCGATCAGGGCATTGACTGGTCAATCATCACGGCGGCGACGATCATGACCTCGGCACCGCTGCTGCTGGCCTTCCTGTTGTTTCAGCGCCAATTCGTGGCAAGCTTCATGCGCGCCGGAATTCGCTGAAGGACAAGACCCATGGCCGCCTATCTCATCGCCAGCATCACCGTGACCGACCCCGCTCTGTATGAAACCTATCGCGCCCAGGTGCCGCCGGTCATCGCCAGGCTTGGCGGGCGCTATGTCGTCCGCGGCGGTGCGGTGTCCAAGGTTGAGGGCGATCTGAACCTGGACCGCGTGGTGGTCCTGGAATTCGACACGCGCGAAGCGGCGCAGGCGTTCTGCGACAGCCCGGACTACGCGCCGCTCGCCGCGATCCGCCAGGCCGCGACGCGCACGCATTCGGTGATCGTGGACGGCTATACGCCGTGAGCCTGCCGCACGGCCCGCTCCTGACGGTAGCGGGGCTGTGGTTTCTGGCGGTGGCGACACCAGGGCCGAATTTCCTGATGGCCACGCGCCTCGCCGTGGCGGAATCACGCGTGGCCGGCAGTTTTGCCGTGCTCGGCATCGGGCTCGGAACGACGTGCTTCGCACTGGCCGGGTTCTTCGGGCTGCATGCGCTGTTCGGCGCGGTGCCATGGGCGTTTCTGGTGATGAAGCTGTTGGGCGGCGCCTATCTGGTGGTGCTCGGGGTGCGGTTGTGGCGCGGCAACGGCGTGGCGGAGGGCGTGGGGCAGCCAACGCCACGCAGCCGCGCTTCGGCGTTCCGGCTCGGGCTTGCCACCAATCTGTCCAACCCGAAATCCGCGCTGCTGGTCGCTTCGGTATTCGCCGCCGCCCTGCCGGAACATCCGCCGCTCGGGCTGGCGCCGTTGATCGTGGCGGAGATGGCAAGCATCTCGATGCTGTGGTACGCGGCTCTGGTGTGGCTCGTGACCACAAGGCCGGTGCGTCTGGCCTTCGGGCGCGGGCGTGTGTTTATCGATCGGCTGGCGGGCAGCATCTTCGTGCTGTTCGGCGCCAGGCTGATCCTGTCTCGCTGATGGAATCCCGATGATCGATCTCGCCGCGCGTCTTGACGCCGCCCTTCGTCTCGCCACCGAGGCGGGTCAGCTCGCCTTGCGTATGCGCCCTGCCCCGGGGGCGGCGCAGGCCAAGCTCAAGGGCGCGCAGGACTGGCTGACCGAGGCCGATGGCGCCGTGGAGGCCTATCTCGCCCAGGCGCTGGCCGCTTTGTTTCCCGAGGACGGGTTTCAGGGCGAGGAAACCGGCAAATCCCGCCCCGGCGCGCGGCGCTGGGTCGTCGATCCGATCGACGGCACCTCCAACTATGCCCGCGGCGGTTCGCGCTGGTGCGTGTCGCTGGGGCTGATCGAGGATCGCACGCCGCTGCTGGGCGTGCTGGTGGCGCCGGCTCTGGGTGAGACCTTCGCAGCCCGCCAGGGACATGGCGCCACGCTGAACGGCGTTGCGATCCACGCCGCCGCCACCGATGACGCCAAGCGCGCCACCATCGAGGTCGGCTGGTCACCGCGCGTGCCGAACATTGTCTTTCAGGACGTGGTGGCGCGCGCGCTCGCGGCGGGCTGCATGGTGCGCTCGGGCGGCTCGGGTGCCATGGGTCTCGCGGATGTCGCGGCCGGGCGGCTGGATGCCTATGTGGAGGCGCATATCAATCTTTGGGACGTGGCGGGCGCCCTGGCGATTCTGGCGGAGGCCGGTGCCGAGGTGTCACCTTTCATGGCCGGACGCGGGCCGGAGCAGGGCGATGCGATCATCGCCACCGCCCCCGGACTCGCCAAAATTACTCTGGAAATCGCATCATTTAACTAATAGGTAACACTCTCCCACTTCGGGTTCATTGCATAAGTCGGGCTCCAAAACAGGAGACACCCGATGTCTGACGCGGCTTTGCCTCACCACGCGCCTGCTTTCAAACGTCCTCATCTCGATACCAAGCCGCAATTGGCTGCCATCGCCGTGTTCGTTGGCCTGCTGGTCGCTGGCCTGGTGGCCACCTTGTATGGCCTGATGACGGACATCAACGAGTCGGGCACCGAGCCGCTCGCCATTGTCGTGTTCCTGATGCTCGGCATCGCGCTGCTGATCGCGCTTGGCTTTGAGTTCGTCAACGGCTTCCACGACACCGCCAACGCGGTGGCCACCGTGATCTACACCCATTCGCTGCCGGCGCAGACCGCCGTCATCTGGTCGGGCTGCTGGAACCTGCTCGGCGTGTTGAGCTCGTCAGGCGCCGTGGCCTTCACCGTGGTGAGCCTGCTGCCTGTTGAACTCATCCTCCAGGTCGGCTCCTCGGCCGGCTTCGCGATGATTTTCGCGCTGTTGATCGCCGCCATCATCTGGAACCTCGGCACCTGGGCGCTGGGCATTCCGGCTTCCTCGTCGCACACACTGGTGGGCTCGATCATCGGCGTGGGCGTTGCTAACCAGTTGATGGACGTCTCGGGCACCGGCGCCTCGGGCGTGGACTGGAACCAGGCCGCAAACGTGTTCCGCACCCTGCTGGTCAGCCCGCTCTTTGGCTTCATGATGGCCGCCATCCTGGTGGTGATCCTCAAGCTCGTCGCCAACGCGGTGATGAAAAAGAACAAACTGTTCGACACGCCGGACGCCAACGCCCCGCCGCCGCTGATGATCCGCGGCCTGCTGGTGCTGACCTGCACCCTGGTGTCGTTCTTCCATGGCTCCAACGATGGTCAAAAAGGCATGGGTCTGATCATGCTGATCCTGATTGGCGCCGTTCCCACCGCCTACGCCCTCAACCGCACCATGGCCGATGACCAGGCACCCGCCTTCATTGCCAAGATGGACGCCGCCCAAGCAGTGTTCCAGACTAGGTCGGCCGGCGCCGTGCTCCCTCCCGCTGCTGCCCGCGAGCGCGTGACCGAGGCGCTGAAGAGCCGCAAGTTTGACAGCCCGTCGTTCTACGCCGGTGTGGCCGGTCTCGCCGCCGATGTGTCGGCGCAGATCAAGACCCATGGCGCCGTGCGCAAGATCCCAGCCGCGGCCGTGCAGAACGTGCGCAACGAAATGTTCCTTGCTGACGAGGCCGTGCGCCTGATGCCCAAGACCGGGTTTGATGCCGGCCAGACCAAGATCCTCACGACGTTCAAGTCCGCTCTGGACGAGGGCACCCGCTTCATTCCGTGGTGGGTGAAGGTCTCCGTCGCCATCGCGCTCGGTATGGGCACCATGGTCGGCTGGAAGCGCATCGTCGTCACCGTCGGCGAGAAGATCGGCAAAACGCATCTGACCTACGGCCAGGGCGCCTCCGCCGAGCTGACCGCCGCCTTCACCATCGCCGCCGCCGACGTCTACGGCCTGCCGGTCAGCACGACGCAGGTGCTGTCCTCGGGCATCGCCGGCACCATGGCCGCCAACGGCTCCGGCCTGCAATGGGCCACCGTGCGCTCCATCGCCATGGCCTGGGTGCTCACCCTCCCGGCCGCAATGATCATCGCGGGCACGCTGTTCTGGGTGTTCCGCAATACGCTTTGAGGTGAAGGAAGGAAGGCCAGGGGCTCTGCCCCTGGACCCCGCCAAGGGGAGACCCCTTGGAACCCTTGAGTTTAAGACGTTCGGTTTAACGAGAGAGGGGCATACACGACGGGTTCAACGACCCGTCATGTATGCCCCTCTCTCGTTCAACCGAAACCCCCTAGACTCTTGGGTCCAGGGGGTCGCCCCCTGGCGGGGTCCAGGGGCAGAGCCCCTGGCCTTCCTTCCTCACTCCTCAGAAAACGGATTTGTGGTCCCCCGGAACTGCAACCGGATCGGCGTTCCCGGGATATGGAAATGTTCGCGCAGGGAATTGGAGAGGTAGCGCTGGTAGTCTTCCGGCGTCTGTTCGGCGCGGGTGCCGAAGACGATGAAGGTGGGCGGGCGGGCCTTGGCCTGGGTCATGTAGCGCAGCTTGAGGCGGCGGCCTTCGACGAGCGGCGCCTGATGGCGTTCGAGCGCGGTTTCGAACCAGCGGTTGAGCTGGCCGGTGGCGATCCGGGTGTTCCAGGCCTCGGCGGCCTGGCGCACAGCCGGCAATAGCCGCTCGGTGCCGAGACCGGTGAGGGCGGAGAGGGTGACGACGGGGATGCCCTTCATCTGCGCGAGCGACGTCTCCAGCCGATCAGACACCGCCTTGCGGGCGGCGTTGCGGTCCGGCACCGCGTCCCATTTGTTCAGCACGATGACGCAGGCGCGGCCCTCACGCTCAACGAGGCGCGCGATCTGGAGGTCCTGGTCGTGCATGCCCTCGACCGCGTCGATGGCCACCACCACGACCTCGGCCATCTTCAACGCCTCGATCGAGGCGGAGACGGACATCTTCTCCAACTCCTGCTCGATGCGCGCCTTGCGCCGCAGCCCGGCGGTGTCGACCACCTCATAGGCGAGTCCGTCGGCATCGAGCAGACGCACGGCGATGCTGTCGCGGGTGAGGCCGGGCTCCGGACCGGTCAGCATGCGGTCCTCCCCGAGCAGGCGGTTGAGCAGGGTGGATTTGCCGGCATTGGGGCGGCCGACGATGGCGATCTTGAGGAGGCGGGTCTCGTCCTCCACCTCCGGCAGCTCGGGCGGCAGCCGCTCGGCGATCTCGCTCATCAGATCGGCCAGCCCGTCGCCATGCTCGGCCGAGACGCCGACCGGCTCGCCGAGACCCAGCGAATAGGCCTCCAACGCGGCGTTGGAACCGGAGCGCCCCTCGGCCTTGTTGACCACAAGCAGGATCGGCGCGCCCTGCCGGCGCAGCCAGTTGGCGAAATGCTCATCGGCCGGGGTGATCCCGGCGCGGGCATCGACCACGAACAGCACCAGATCGGCCATATGCACCGCCGCCTCGGAGGAGGCGCGCATCCGGCCATACAGGCTCTCCGGATCGCTCTCCTCCAGCCCCGCGGTGTCGATCAGCCGCACCCTGCGGCCGCGCAGCAGCGCCTCGCCTTCCTTGCGGTCACGGGTGACGCCGGGCGTGTCGGCAACGATCGCCTGCCGCCGCCCGACCAGCTTGTTGAACAGCGTCGACTTGCCGACATTGGGTCGGCCGGCGATGACAACGGTGGGCAGAGCCCCTGAGATTGTCACCGCAGCGCCAACAGTCGGCCGTCATCGGTGACGATGAACACCGTCAGCAGTGCCACCACCGGCGGCACCGAGACAGGGCCGGACAGCTCCTGCTGGCCAAGGATCTGACCGGTATAGGGGCTGATGGCGAGCGCCTCGGCGGTGCTGGAGGCCACCACCAGGCGATCGGCGGCAAGCGTCGGGCCCATCCAGCGGATCAGGTCGCGCTGCTTCTCGACATTCGCGAATCGCTGCAACTGCGTCACCCAGGCAACCGAGCCATCGAGCCGGTTGACGGCGGCGACCTGCGCGTCGGTGCTGAGCACGAAGATCCACTCGCCGGCCATGCAGGGTGTCTCGGCAGAAGCGATGTCGCGCTCCCAGAGACGGCGGCCCGAACGCAGGTCCAGCGACAGCATCAGCCCTCCCAAACCCAGAGCATAGACGCGACCATCCTGGATCACCGGCATGCCGCGCACAGCGGAGAGATCGGCAATGGCGTTGCGGCCGCGGGCCGAGGCGAGGCTGTCCGTCCAGACCACGGCGCCTGAGGTGGCGCGCAGAGCCACGAGGTCGCCCGAGCCGAAACCGGCGACCACGAGCCCGTCGGCATAGGCGGGGGAGGGCAGGCCGAGCAGCGCGGTCTGCGCCACCCGCGCCTGATGCGTCCAAAGGCGCTTGCCGTCCGAAAGGGACAGCGCGACCAGCTTGTCCCCCAGCAGCGAAATGAAGATGCGGCCATCGGCAATGGTGGGCGCGGCGCGGGCGGCGCTGTCGAGCTTGGTGCGCCACTTGATCACGCCGGTGGCGGGGTCAATCGCCAGTGCGTCGCCACGCCCGGTGGCGGCGATCAACAGTCCCCCCTCGATGCCGAGCCCGCCGCCGACATTGGTGCCATCGTCATCCTCGGCGATCGTGTCGGTCCGCCAGATTTCGCGGCCGGTTGGCACATCGAACGCCGTTACGGTGGCATCGGACGCCATGGTGAACACCACACCGCCCGAGACGACGGGCTGGGCGGTGATCTTGCGGCGATAACCGCCGCCTTTGCCGACCCCAGAGCTCCAGGCCTCCTGCAACGCATCGCGCACCGCAGCGTGGCCCATCTCGTGGCTGGGGCTGCCGCCGGCCTGCAGCCAGGTGTCACGCGGCGTCGGCGGGGGCAGAACGACGCGCTCGTTGCGCGGGTTGTCCAGCACCAGGCCGCGGTTGACGCGGATCACCGGCACGCGGATGCCCGGGACCGGCGGCTTGTCAGCACCCAGCCAGTCGCCGTTGAACAGGGAACAACCGGCCGCGGCGAGCGGCAGCATCAGGGCGGAACGACGGGCGAGGCGGGTCGTCATGGTCGGGGATCCTTTGGTCGCGGTCATGCACCACCTCCCAGGCGTTGCAGCAATCCGTTGGCCCGGCCGCGCAGGCCGTCAGGTGCGGCCGTGTCCGTTGCCAGACGCCGATAGATGTCGAGCGCCGCATTGGTCTGGCCCTGGCGCAGAGCGAGCAGGGCCGAGAGTTCCTCGGCCATCGGGCGCAGCCGGTTGCCTTGTGCCATCAGCGGCGCGAGGCGCAGGGTGAGGTCGCCTGGGGAGGCGGTGTCGATCTGGTGGGTCGCCCATTGCAGGGTGGCGATGTCACGCAGCAGCGGGTCCGCAGCGCTGTCGGCACTGACCTCGTTCCACAGCGCGGCAGCGCCGGGCAGATCGCCGGCATCGGCCTTCACGCCGGCGGCGCGCAGCCGGGCCAGGGTGCGGTATCCGACATCGCCATCCCGGGCGAGGCTTTCCAATTCCGGCAGGGAGGCGGCACGGCTCGGTGCGGGCCCGGCTGCGATGCGCTGGGCGGCGAGGTAGCGCGTTGCCTGCGCCAGGTCGGCCGTGGCCCGACGGCTGGCCCAGATTTCATAGCCACCGGCGGCGATCACCACCAGCACGGCGGCGCCCGCGAGCAATCCGCCGTAGCGCCGCATCATGGCCCGGGCACGATCCGCGCGCAGGTCCTCGGCAACCTCGTCAAAAATATCGGGCACGGCCATCCTTGTGTGTCGCTGGGTGCGTGGGTCGCTGGGTGCGGCGGGCGGGAGGTGAAGGCGGCGGACCATACAGGCCGCAGCGCTGCGGGGCAAACCGGGCGCTCACGATCTCTTCATGTTTCTGGAACAGATTACAGTATGCGTCCGATCCTGCCCTTTTTGAACATCCTGGCATGCAGCCTGTTCCTGTGCGGCTGCAGCACCTGGTCCCTTGAACCGACCGGCGCACTGGTCGCCGCCAGCGTCGCCACAGTCCCGGTGTTCGGCCGCACGCTGCCTGATATGGTGGTGTCCGGCGTCTCCGGCAAGGATTGTTCGGCGGTGCGGCTGGAGCAGGGCCGCAGCTATTGCCGCGAACCCGATCCGCCACCGGGTCCGCAGGTGGTGTGCAGCCGCAGCCTGGGCGTGATGGATTGCTGGAAGAACCCCGAAGCCTTCCCGGTCGCACCACGCGGCGTGGCGGACGCGGCACCGCCGACGCCGGAGCAGGAAGCCTATCGGACCCGGCGTTGGCCGGGGCTATGGTGAGGCCGGGAGGAAGACAGCGCTGGCCTCTACCCGCCGCTTTCGTTCTCCCCCCCGATTTCCCTTGCGGCGCGTGGCCAGAGCAGCGCACGCTCTTCTCCTCAACAACTGAAAGGAGGTGATCCAGTGTCTCATTGTCTCATGGCCGGTTCGACCGGCAAGGCCTGGGTTGCAACCGTTGCGTCGATGGCTGCCGCCTGACGGGTCTGTCGTTCGATACGCCTGACAATGCGGGGGTCCGGCCACCAGGCCGGGCCCCTTCTTGTTTCGGGCCTATGGCTTGGTGTTGCGGCTGAAGGCGGCGAGCGCCAGCAGGCCGAGCAGGGAGACCACGGCGAAGGGGAAGAACAGCATCCGCAGCATGCCGAGCGCCACGAAGCCCGGCCACAGGATCACATGCAGCCAGAACCCCAGGGAGAGCGGCGAGGCGAAGCCGTGATAGATGATCTGATAGGCGAGCCCCATCACCAGCCAATACGGGCCGATGAAGCGGGTCATGCCGGGTCGTATTTCTTGCAGAAATCCTCGGCGGAGAGGGCGCGGAAATCCTTCAGCCCTTCTGCAAGGCGGTGATGCGGCCAGTCCCACCAGGCGATGCGGTCAAGGGCTGAGATGATCTCGGGCGTGAAGCGGTAGCGCAGCACGCGGCCAGGATTGCCGACCACGATGGCGAAGGGCGGCACGTCCTTCGTCACCACCGCCCCGGCGCCGATGGCGCAGCCGGTGCCGAGTTGCACGCCGGGCAGGATGATGGCGCCGTGGCCGATCCAGACATCATTCCCCATCACGCAGCGAAAGCTGCGCCGCCAGTCGAAGAACGCGCCATCATCTGGCCCGAGATCATAGCTGGAGGAGCGATAGGTGAAATGGCTCAACGCCACCCGCTCCAGCGGATGATTGCCGGGATTGATGCGGGTATGGGCAGCGATCGAGCAGAACTTGCCGATGGTTGTGTAGATGATGTCGCTGTCGTTCACGACATAGGAGTAATCGCCAAAGCTGCTCTCCGCGACCTTGGTGCGCGCGCCAACTTCGCAATAGCGCCCGAAGCTGCTGGCACGCACCGAGGCGGTGCGATGGATCGCCGGTTCCTCGCCGAGTTCCTTGTTGGACGCCGGATCATTGGCCATGGCTCACGCCTCCCGATAAATCAGCAGCAAGAAGCCGATGAACACGAAGCACCACGGCCACACCCAGCCTGCCACCCGGCCGGCCCGGCCGTCCAGCCGCAGTTCCAACCAGCGCGACCAGCCGGCGGCGATGCCGGCGAGCGCCAGCGGCGTGTGCGTCAGCTCGATCAGCAGCGCCTCCTTGACATTGGCAATCGCGTGGCTGTGCGTGAGCAGCGCCGCCCCACCAATCGCCGTCAGCAGCGGGAACACCAAAGCGGCGCGGCGGTTCGTCCAGCCACCGGCGCGCACCCGCCATTCAAACACGGCGAACACCACAGTGAGCAGCACGAAGAAGCGATGCTGCAACACCTCGATGTCGCGCAGGCTCTCCAGCAGGCCGATCGTACCCATCGGCCAGACCTCAGGATCTGAGCGCAGGAACAGGAACACCGCGAGCCCCAGAAACGCCAACGGCCAATGCCGCGCCGAGCGCAGCCCGGCCTGGCTTGCCAACGCCAACAGGCCGATCAGCACCACGAAGATGCCGGCCCAGTGATGGTTGTATTCCGACCACGCGATATCCGCCGCATTGCGCGCCGGAAGCTGGCCGGCGCCGGGGATGAAGGCCGGCATCGGGCGGGCCTTGTGCGCCTCGGCCTCGGCATCGAGCTGCGCCTGCAACGCCGGCAAGGCGAGGGCGTCGTGATCGGGGGAGGACAGGCGCGGCCAGACCGGGGTGTTGCGCTCCACCACCTCATGCCAGCTCACGCGGTCAATGGTGAGATCGACCGAGGGCGGCACCGAGGTCAGCGAGGCGGCGGCGAAGAACAGCGCGAAGCCGACGCCGATCTCCACCTCGGCGAAACGCTTCATGCGCGCCACCGGCGCCATCGGGTCGGCCCGCAACCGGGCTGAGACGCGGGCATTGCCAAAGCCCAGCAGCAGCAAGGCAGCGAACATCGCGGCCTTCGCCGCCACCATCACGCCATAGGCGGTGCCGTAGATGGCATCGGGCGCACCGACGTAGAACCAGGTCATGATCGCGGCGGAGACGACGATGCAGCCGACGCCGATCTGCGACATGCGGCCAAAGCGCGTGCCGATCGTCGCCCAGGCCCGGCCATCGTTCACCCGGGCGAGGCACATCACGAAGGCCGGAATGCCGCCGATCCAGATCGCGGCGCCCAACTGGTGGAGGAGAGCGGCCAGCAGCAATATTTTCTGATCGTCCAGTCGCGCGGCGGCATGGGTGGTGAGCGTGGCCGCCACCAATTCCACCGCGCAGGCCGCCAGCAGCAGCGCCCGCGGCGCCCCTGTGCCGCGCCCCCATAATGCAACCGCGATCACCGCGCCGCAGCCGATCTTGACGATGCCGGACAGCGCCGATGTCGCCCCCAGCGCGTCGGCCAGCGAAAGATCAACCGTGCCGACCAGGATCGCCGCCTGCATCGCCACCGTCGCCGCCTCGCAGCCGATCAGCCCGAGTGCGGCCCAGGCGGTGACCCGCGTGGTGTCTTCCATCACGCGCGGCCCGGCGAGGCCGATCTGGCCGGCGAGCGGACCGGCCAGAAAGATCAGAAACAACACCCCACCCACCGCCATCGACTGGCTGACGATGGTGAGCCCGTGGACGATGATGCTGAGATAGCCGAACAGATCGATGAACAGATTCACGGCTCAGTTCCCGGTCACGGTGAACGGCACATCGCCGCGGGTGATATGGCCGTCCACCGCCAGAACCTGCCAGCGCAGCGTATAGTGGCCAGGGCGAAGGGTCAGGCGGGCCATCAGCACATCATCCGTGCCATCCGGCAGGATCGGCAGAACGGTGACGCTCTGATCCTCACCGGTGAGCGTGAGCCGGGAGCGCTTGCGGTCGATGCGGCTGTTGTAGCGAAGGCGCATCTGCACATCCCCCGCCACATTGCCGCCGACCGCCGGGTGGCTCTCCACCAGAATCGCGTGGGCACGGCTCGGAGTGATCTGGAACAGCATCAGGACAAGAATCAGCGCCAGGCGAACGAACATCACAACGTGCCTCCGATCGGCGCTGATCTAGCCGCTGGGGTGGGTGGTGTCCAACCGGGCACCCGGCGCTTGCGTCCGGCACCCGAAGCGGCGACGCTCGTCGCAACAAACCAGGGAGGAAAAATCATGCGTGCTTTCCATTGGCTGCGGGGTCTGGCGATCGCGCTGTGCACCACGGCCATGGCCCAGGCGGCGGATTATCCGCAACCCCGGCATGCCGACTGGGTCGCACCCGAGTTCCGCTTCCATACCGGCGAGACCATGAAGGACGTGCGGCTCCATTACGTCACCGTCGGTGCCCCCACCGGCATTCCTGTGCTGATCCTGCACGGCACCGCCGGGTCAGGCGAAAGCATGCTCACCCCCGCCTTCGCCGGCGAGCTGTTCGGCCCCGGCCAACCGCTGGACGCCAGCAAATACTACATCATCCTCCCCGACGCCCTGGGCGCCGGCCAATCCGCCCGCCCATCTCTGGGGCTCCGCGCAAAATTCCCGCGCTATGATTACACGGACATGGTGGAGGCCCAGCATCGTCTGCTGACCGAAGGCCTCGGTATCTCCCATGTCCGTCTTATCCTGGGCAACTCGATGGGCGGCATGCAGACCTGGCTGTGGGGCGCAAGCCATCCGGGCTTTGCCGACGCGCTGGTGCCGATGGCCTCGCAGCCCACCGAGATGGCCAGCCGCAACTGGATGCTGCGGCGCATGCTGGTGGAGATGATCCGCCAGGACCCGGCCTACAACAATGGCGACTACACCGCCCCGCCGCCCAATCTGCGCCTGGCCAACGCGTTCTTCGGCATCGCCACCTCGGGCGGGACGCTCGCCTATCAGACGATCGCGCCGACCGGTGCGAAGGCGGACACGTTTGTGGATGAGCGGCTGGCCGCACCGATGACGGCGGATGCCAATGATTTCATCTGGCAATGGCAGTCCTCGCGCGGGTTTGACGCCTCGCCGCTGCTGGAGCGGATCACCGTGCCGGTGCTGGCGATCAACTCCGCCGATGACGAGCGCAACCCGCCGGAGACCGGCGTGCTGGTGAATGCCATGAAGCGGGTGGCGAAGGGCGAGATCTATCTCATCCCGGCGAGCGAGAAGACACGCGGCCACGGCACGACCGCCATGGCCGCGTTCTGGAAGGAGCGTTTCGCCAGCTTCTTTGCTGCCGTGCCCTAACCGGCCTGGACGTCGGGTGCGGCGCATGGAACCCTGACACCCAGGAGACATGCCATGAGCCGCCCCCCACCCAGTACCCGGGCCGAGTATCGCTACTTCCAGACCATCACCACGCGCTGGCAGGACAATGACATGTTCGGCCATGTCAACAACGTGGTGTATTATTCCTGGATCGACACGGCGGTGAACAACTTTCTCATCGAAAACGGCATTCTCGAGCTGGGCAGCAGCGAGATCGTCGGTGTCGTGGCCGAAACCAATCTGCGTTACCTGCGCGAGGTCGCCTATCCGGACCCGATCACGGTGGGCGTCCGGGTGGAGAAGCTCGGCACCTCCTCTGTGCGCTACCGGTCGGCGGTGTTTCGTCGTGATGACGAGATCGCCTCGGCGGAAGGGTTTTTCGTCCATGTCTATGTGGCGCGCGCGACGATGACGCCCACGCCCATTCCCGCGGCCCAACGCGCCGCTTTTGAATCGATCATGTGAGGGTTCGACCATGGACACGGGTCTGCGCGGCAAGTCCGCTTTGGTATGTGCGGCGAGCAAGGGGCTGGGCCGGGCCTGCGCCATGGCGCTGGCGATGGAGGGGGTGAATGTCACCATCACCGCCCGCGGTGCTGAGACGCTGGAGGCCACGGCGGCCGAGATCCGCGCGGCGACGGGCGTGACCGTCACCACGGTGGCGGGCGACATCACCACCGAGGCCGGGCGGGCGACGGCTCTGGCCGCGTGCCCCGCGCCGGACATCCTGGTCAACAATGCCGGGGGGCCGCCGCCGGGGGATTTCCGCAACTGGGAGCGTGATGACTGGATTGCGGCGATCGATGCCAACATGCTCACGCCGATCTTTCTGATCCGCGCGGTGGTGGACGGCATGGCGGCGCGCGGCTTTGGCCGCATCGTCAACATCACCTCTGCCTCGGTGAAATCGCCGATCCCAACCTTGGGCATGAGCAACGGCGCGCGGGCCGGACTCACCGGCTTCGTGGCCGGGCTGGCACGGCAGGTGGCGCGGCACAACGTGACCATCAACGGCCTGCTGCCCGGCCCGTTCCTCACCGACCGGCTGCGCAGCAACGCCCGCGCCGCCGCCGCCGAGGCCGGACAGGAGGTGGATGCGCTGCTGGCCGAACGCGCCAAGTCGAGCCCCGCTGGCCGCGTGGGCGATCCGGCCGAGTTCGGTGCCGCCTGCGTGTTCCTGTGCAGCGCGCAGGCCGGGTTCATTGTGGGCCAGAACCTGCTGCTCGATGGCGGTGCGTTCAACGCCACCATGGCATGAGCGTCTGATGCGCGCGCTGCTGCTGGCCCTGCTTCTGGCACTCGCCACCCCGGCTTGCGCCCAGAAATCGGCTGACACGCTGCGCATCACCTGGCGCGAAGCCGTCCCTGACATCGATCCGTATCGCAATTCCACCCGCAATGGCCTGGTGATCGCGCATCAGGCCTGGGATGGGCTGATCATGCGTGACCCGGAGAGTTTCGCGCTGAAGCCACTGCTGGCCCTGTCGTGGAAGTTCAGCAGCGACACCACCATCGATTTCGAGCTGCGCCCCGGCGTCACCTTCCACAACGGCGATCCGCTCACCGCTGATGACGTGGTCTATACCGTGACGCGGGCGATCACCGACCCCGTCGTGGCAGTGCCGTCCAACTACAGTTGGCTCGCCGGCGCCGAGCGGCTCGGCCCGCTCCAGGTTCGGCTGAAGCTGAAGCGGGTGTTCCCAGCGGCGCTGGAATTCATCGCCCTCACCTTGCCGATCCTGCCCCAGGCCTACCGCGAGCGGGTGGGCGCGGAGGGCTATTCGCGCGCGCCGATCGGCGCCGGGCCGTATCGCATCACCGCCGCCGATGCAGATCATATCGAGCTGGAGCGGTTCGACGGCTATTACCCCAGCCCCAAGGGCAGGCCGGCGATCGGTCGGGTGCTGATCCGCCAGGGCGTGGACGGCAAGACCGAGATCGACGATCTGCAATCGGGCCGTGCCGACTGGATCTGGCAATTCCTGCCCGATCGCGCCGACGAAATCGCCGCCAACCCCGCTTTGGTCGAAACCCGGGCGGAGAGCATGCGACTGGGCTATCTCTCCATCGACGCCGCCGGCCGCGCCGGCCCCTCGCCCCTGACGAATTTGAAAATTCGTCAGGCAATCATGGCCGCCATCGATCGCACCACCCTGGCCCGCACCCTGGTGCAGGGCGGCGCGCGCGTGCCCGAGGCGCCCTGTTACCCGAGCCAGGTCGGCTGCGACAGCCAGGCCGCGGCCCCCATCCGTTTTGACCGCGCCCGCGCCCGCGCCTTGCTCGCCGAGGCCGGCTATCCGGACGGGTTCCAGACCGAGCTGGTCTCTTACGTCCTGCCTGAATACACGAAAGCGGTGGCGGCCGATCTGGCAGCAGTCGGCATCCGCGCCGAGATCGTGCAGCTCCCTCTGCCCCAGGCGCTGGTCCGCGCTGCGTCCGGACATGCGCCACTCTATATGGGAAGCTGGGGCAGCTATTCGATCAACGATGTGCAAGCCATCCTGCCGTATTTCTTCACCGGCGGGGACAACGACTACGCCCGCCTGCCAGAGCTGACCGAGCTGATCGAGCAGGCCAGCGGGACAACAACTCCGGACCGACGCAGAGCCATCTACACCCGCGCCATCCGCCTTATCAGCGAGCAGGCACTCTGGCTGCCGCTTCACACCTACGTTACCACCTACGCCATGTCGCGCAGTCTCGCCCTGCGCCCAACGCCAGACGAGCTGCCACGCTTCTATCTGGCAACTTGGCGTTAACCTTGGGCGTTAACCGTGGGCGTTAACCGTGGGGCTGGAGCACGCGACTGCGGCGCCTGAAGCACACGCCGGCCGCCATCATTTGGCCTGTCAGTGTGGTCGGTTTGGTTCCGCAGGATCTTCCTGTCGGCCTGCTTCCTGTCCGAATCCAAGCCCATGACCCAAGGCATTTCCGTTCCTCCGCCGCGTCGCGGTTGAAAATCATTTGGCTGGCCACGCCAGACCGCACGCTTCAAGTGATTCATGGAATGTTAATTATTTCCTGCCACTAAACGACTGGGAAATGTTTCGGTAAGGCCCACGACAGCGCGGGAAACGATGGCTGTTACTTGTCGGCACGGACCCCTTCGTCTGGGGCGCTAGAACCAGATACGCGTTAATTGAATCAACAAGAACGATTTTGTTCAATTTATTGCACCTGCACGGGTTGCTCCTGTAAGATGCCCGTGTTACCGGACGATCATGAGTGCAAAATCACGATTTGTGTCGGCAGCAATAATCTGTGTGTGCCTCGCTGGCACCGCCGCCCATGCACACGATGACGAACCGGATGAATGTTCCGCGATGCTGATGCCGGCGGCGCAGCTCAAGCAGGTCTCGCGCGGCATTTCTCCCGGGCATTCGGGCCTGGATCTTACGGCGCCCTATGGCTCGCCGGTGCGTGCCGCAAGTGCCGGGCGGGTCGTGTTTGCCGGGCGCTACTTCGGCTACGGCAACATGGTCGATTTGCAGCACCCCGGCGGGATCATCACCCGATACGCGCATCTCTCAGCCTTCGGACCTGCCATCCGTCCGGGCCACACAGTTGAGACGGGCGAGGTTCTTGGCCGGATCGGCACCAGCGGGAACGCCCATGGCGCGCATGTGCATTTTGAGGTCCGGATCAATGGTCGTGTTGTCGATCCCAAGCCCTATCTTGGCATCGGCCGATGCGTCCCCCATCCGGAACTGCGAAACGAGATCGCCCATGCCGAGGAGGCAAGGCCGCCGGTCGCTGATGACAACCGCCCTGGGGGATTGCTGGACCCTGCGCTCCGCCTCGAGATCGCCCAGGCGCAGGAGGCCGCTCAACCCGCCGCTGATGTTGGTCGTCCGGGGGGATTGCTGGAACCCGCTCTCCCCCCAGCCCGCCGCATTGAGGTCGCCCAAGCGAGGCAGGTGGTGCCGCTCGTGCCGGATGACGGTCGCTCAGGAGGCGGGCTGGAGTAAGTCTCGCCGCCGCCGTCAGGGCGCCGCGAACCCCGCCAACCTGGCATATCCGCGGACAACCGCCTCCAGTTCGTCGTGGGTCGCGACCCGACCGATCGCGTCGAACCCGCCCGGCGCCCGCTGCGCCACCAGATCGATCACCCGCTCCGGCCCACCCTCGCGATTGGAGCGCACCACGGAAGCCGTGGCCGGCACCCGCTCGGCATCATAATGGGCCAGCGCGTCCGGCACCGTCTGCGTCATGAGCAGATCGGCGAGGCAGCGCGCATCCAGCACCGCCTGGGAGGCGCCGTTGGAGCCCACCGGATACATCGGATGCGCCGCATCGCCCAACAGCGTCACCCGTCCCTGCGTCCACCACGGCAGCGGATCGCGGTCGCACATCGGGTATTCGAAGATCTCGGCAGTGGCACCGATCAGTGCCGCCACATCGATGAACGGCAGATGCAGGCGATCCACCAAAGGGCGGAAATCTGCGAGTTGCCCCCGGCGTGACCAGCTCTCCCGCCCCGGCGGCGGAGCCGCGGCATCGCCCACGCGGGCGTAGATCACCCAGTTGGTCAGCCGCGTGTCCGCCGTCTCGCCCGCGGCGATCGGATAAAGCACCAGCTTGGCCACAGCGTCACCGGCGATCACCATGGCATCGCCGCCATCGAACACCGGCCAGTCAACGGCGCCGCGCCACATCTGAATGCCGTTCCAGCGAATGCCGCCGTCCTCCGGGTGCAGATGGGCACGCAGCCAGGAATGGATACCATCCGCCCCCACAAGCGCCGAGCCCGTCACCGCATGTGTCGCACCAGACTGATCCTGGAATTGCGCCGTCACACGAGCCTCGTCCTGCGTCACGCCCACCAGCCGCATCCCGGGGCGCACCCGCTCAGGCCCCAGCCGCTGCATCGCCGCCGCCCACAGCAGCGCATGCAGCCGGCCGCGATGAATGGAGAATTGCGGCACGTCATGCCCGGCAAAGAGCCCGCGCGGGTCAGACCAGATCGGCTGGCCCAGATGGTTCATATAGGTGAGCAGCCGGGTGCGGATGCCGGTCTCGTCCAGCACACCCAGCAGGCCAAGTCCTTCGAATTCACGGATGGAGTGCGGCAGCGTGTTGATGCCCACGCCCAACGGCCTTACCTCCGCCGCCGCTTCGAACACGCGGCACTCAATGCCGCGCGCCTCCAGCATCAGTGCCAGCGTCAGCCCGCCAACCCCGCCGCCGGCGATCAGAATGGTCATCGCGCTTCGGTCAGGCCGGCGGCGGCAGGAAGTCCACGCCGTGCAGACCGGCCAGACGCACCACCTCGGCCGGGTCGGCCACGTTGTGGATCTGGGTGAACAGCTCGTAGAGCTTCTCGGACGGCGACACCCAGAACAGCGCCCGCACCGGGGCGGAGGAGCGGTTGAAGATGCCATGCGGAATGCCGCGCGGCAGACGGATCAGATCGCCGGCGGTTGCCTTGTCCGTGCCATCGCCCAGCATCAACTCGAAATCGCCTTCCAGCACGCGGATGAACTCATCCTGCGTCGGGTGCACATGCGGCGGCACAAAGGTGCCGGGCGGGAACAGCGTGTCGAACGCGAAGGATGCCTCGCACCACTGCACCGGGCGATAGGTCTGGCCCAGAATGTTCCACACCACGCCGCCCTCGCTCTCGCCATGGCGCATCACGCTGGCTGTCATCATCGGAGGCGTCATGAGGTTCTCCCGTCTAAAGCTGTTGCCCTGCCTTCCCCATGCTGACGGTTTATGGTCGAATTGCGCAAGACGTCGGGAGACAACAAATGTTGAAGCAGGTTCTGGCCGCATGCACCGCCCTCACCCTCATCGCGACCCTGATCGCACCGGGGGCCTCCGCGCAAACGCTCAACATCGCGGTGGTCACCACGCTGACCGGCCCGCAGGCGCCGCTCGGCGAGCAGATCCGAGACGGGTTCCAGCTGGCGCTGGATCAGCATGGCGGCAAGCTCGGCGGCATGACCGTCGATCTCACCATCGTGGATGACGAGCTGAAGCCCGATGTCGCGGTCACCAAAATCCGCGGGCTGATGGAATCCAAGCGTCAGGATTTCGTCATCGGCCCGGTGTTCAGCGTGGTGAAGGCAGCGATCTTCAAGCCCGTCACCGGCGGCGGCGCCTATCTCATCAGCCCCAATGCCGGGCTCTCCACCTTCGCCGGCAAGGCCTGCTCGCCCGACCTCTTCGTCACCAGCTATCAGAACGATCAGCCGCATTCCGTCTCCGGCCAGTTCGCCACCGACAAGGGCTATAAGCGCGCCTTCATCATCGCCCCCAACTACCAGGCGGGCCGCGACGCGCTGAACGGCTTCAAAAGCCGCTTCAAGGGCGAGGTGGTGAACGAGGATTACGTGCCCCTCAACCAGATGGACATGCAGTCCGAAATCGCCAAGATCGCCGACGCCAAGCCAGACGTGGTCTACGTCTTCCTGCCCGGC
>Ga0114959_10001228_pt1 | contig 22804 bp, 27 predicted proteins | sample C_130625_EF_Meta_FD_87317 | JGI IMG/M metagenome (GOLD analysis project Ga0114959, IMG submission 87317) | Freshwater microbial communities from Lake Croche, Canada to study carbon cycling - C_130625_EF_MetaG | ecosystem: Environmental > Aquatic > Freshwater > Lake | place: Lake Croche, Canada... | reverse complement strand
TTGCCATTTGTCTTATCCATATACATTATTCTGCCCTGCACCATAGGCTAGACCGTTCATGTAGGGTTCCTTCTTATTGCGATTGGCAATCCAAAAATATGCGATCACGCCAACCAACGCAACAATCATCATGGCTGCGACCCCCGCGGCGATTCCAAACACCCGATTCTTTTGATCATATGTGATGAATGTCTCTTCTCCCATTTATCTTATGATTTCACAAGAAATGGGTACACGAATGCCGCTACCACCACACCGAGTACCACAATATCGACAGTTCGTACGATTTTTTGGTATTTGACAGGAAGGGCGTCAAACTCTCGTGAATATTCCGCCGGTTTGAAAAACTTGCTGTACCAACCAAGTATCGTTGGTCGTAGATGATCATTACAGTCAAATAGAACATCATACCAAGCCAATAAAATATACGCCGCATTCGCAAGTAAAAACGCTACAACCATTCTGTGCAGGAACGACGAGGGCCGAGGTAACCAATACACTGTGAGGATCATTCCCGAGAACACAATACACTTCCAGTTCAAGGCCAACGGAGTTCCGAATAGACCACCACCCATTATGTGTATCCGGTTATAAGAATACATACACCACCGCACCCACCAGAGCACTGAACACCACCACATCTAGAAATACAATGAATGCACTCACTAGATTTGCAGCAAATCGAAGTCGACCGGCAGACATTTGTTTGTATAATCCACAAGATTGCGACCTTTCGTAACGGTACTCACCAAAATGGATCGGATCGAGTGTTGTCACATAGGGACAGTGTGATTAAACTCGAGGGGAAGCGCACATACCCTCATCCAGCGTAGAAAGCCTTCATACGATACAAGTCTTTCTGAACACACCATGTCCACAGCGATGGAGATTGCTCTCGAGCGAGTCTACGACTGGCGGTTCGGGACACCTCTCGACCTGAGTGAGCTCGGCCTCACAGAGCTCCCGAGTATCCCTGACGGAGTGGAGGAACTGAACGTTTCGTACAATGAACTTCAGTTCTTACCGAACGACCTGCCCGACACCATCCAGGAACTGAACGTCAGTCACAACTGGCTGACCGAGCTTCCCGACCCACTTCCCGGGGATCTCTTCTTTCTGATCGCAGACCACAACCGACTGACTCATCTTCCGGAGTATATGCCCAACAGCATCGCAGTCCTCAACGTCGGGTACAACCAGCTGACGCACCTGCCCGACACGCTCCCGGAAGACCTGGACGCGTTGAACCTACAGTTCAACCAGCTCACGTATCTACCGGATACGCTTCCGGACGGTGTGACGAGTATTATCATGTGCGGGAACCCAATCACCCTCCTTCCGGAGCAGATGCCCTCGGAACTCAGGGAACTCAACATCTACAAGACCAATATCACAACGTTCCCCGCCGCGTTCCCACCTCCCCATATGATGCAGCTCACCGTCGATCCAAGTATCGGGATGTTGGCTCCGACACTTGATTCGATACACTGGTTGGGACGGAGCTTCATTCCAGCAATCAACTTCACTTACGAGGAGATCCCCTCGTTCGTTCAAACGATCAACGAGTTGGCCGAGATCGAGTCTCGGGAGCGCTGCATCCAGCGCTGCAGCCACGTCTGGCAGGAACTGTTAGAGGTCAGCCTCCACCCAGACAGGGTAGGCCCTATGCTAGGAGAGGGCGTCGCGCTCGGCGACATGTAAGTACGTGGAGTAATGTATGTGAGGGATGGACTGTTTTTGCATGTCTAATGTTTGCGTGTTAGTTTGTGAGGGCGACCGTGTTTGATAGTCCAACGAGTTCCGGTCTTCTTCTCCCACTTCTTTAAGAGACCCTTACGCTTGGCGGTCTGGCTCTTCTTGATACTGACGATCCGACCATACTTGTTGTACTTGAGGTGCTTCTTCGTCAAGCCCCCCGGCGTATGGTGCGCGGTGTTGTGCATCACCTCCGCCCGAGATCCAACTGCTCGTACATGCGATCCTCCGGTTGATACGTCTGCCATTTGTTTGTATACACGTTCTACTTTTTTCCGCTACTTGGGGGATATACGCCGATGCACATCGGCGTCCGATATAATTAGCTCGTGAGGAGCTTCCAGATATAATACACTACTGAAGAACGGAGACATGGCATTGTGAGATACGATGTCCCGTATTTTTTCGTTCGCCACCAATGTCTTGAGTAACCTCTGTAAGAGTTTATCCTGATTCAGCGTCGGGCGCACTGTTTTGATTTCGACTCGACATGATGCACCATTCCACGCACACAAATTCCCTTCACAATTGTCTGAACTACACGGGGAACGCATTTTCTTCACAAAGAGCGGTGGATTCGTTGCCTCGGTGAAGGTCAAGGTATCCTCCATCCATCGCTGAAGCAGTGGAGTCACTTCGGCAACCGATGGGGTATACTTTGCGAGGGCATTTCGTAGAGGACGATACTCTTCTCCACGGTGTATGTCGTGTGCCAACTGATACAACAAAAAATCAAAGACCTCCGCCTCGTACGTAATCGATCGAGCTGTCGTGGATAATTGTACATCCGGTGCACCCCAGACGAGAGCATCTTCGCCGTGAGTCTGCACGGTATCGAATACTTCGTCACTATTTCCCGACACGGAATCACTTCGCACCGGGATACGTAATCCCGACGCCGTAATAATCTCGTTGGTGACACCGGCTCGATTCCCTGCATCGTGAGCATACGCATACCCCGCGTGAAGTCGAGATGCGTCCTTCAGATACTCGATCATATCCGAGTGTGTAGGAAACTGATCCGGAGCAATATCGGCATACCCGGATATCCGACCCTCTATAAACGTGGGGATCTGAGAGACCGGCTTGAACGGTAACAAGATCGTCTCGGGCAAAAATACCGCCTGAGCCCGGCCGTACGGATCCATGATCACCTGCATCTCGGGGAAACGATTTCGCAGAGCCGGAATCGTATTTATGAATGCAAATGCCGTATCGATCGTGGGTATATCCGATACACATGCTCGTGCCCGAAGAAACAACAACTTTTTCAGAGTCGACGGTGGAAAAAACTGGGCTCGGTACAAATTTCCATTGAACTGAGGGGTTGTGGAAATACGAGCAACATGCGCAATATACTCGGGCTCATCTTCACCAATCATCACTGCAATCGCTCGATTGGTATTCCGAACCGCACCAATCTGCATAAAACATCCCATATCCACGCGATCCGACGACACGTATAGAACAAACAGCTGACAATCAAGCGAGAGAACTGCATATTCTAGTTCTTCGAGAACACTGAGTGTTTTGTCCTTGTATGCCTTGTCGATGGATGCCACTCGTCCAGCCAACTGTTCGCGATGAGCATACTGAGTGGGTATAATTGCCGGATTCCCCACTTCATCATTCGATTTCCAGGTTCGAAAGAAGGAACATCGCATTGTGACTCCCACATTCTCGATGGGAGGTTTGATCGCGACTGGAAACTGTAACATCTGTGGAAGAGTCTCCGATGGGCGACCAATTCCCACCCGATACATTCCCGACTGACCCGCCTGGAGTCGATTCCCAGCAGCAATATTCTCACCATAATTCGATGGAATGTCGAGAATCTTACTCACTTGTCGTGGAATGTATCCTAGACGTAACGGGCCCAGACGAGTCTTGCTCTCTCCCAGAATATAGTATGCTTCGGATGCTGCCGCTGCTGCCGATTCCCCGCGAGGAGCACTGACTCGAGTTGTTTGCGCCGTCGTAAAACAGCACGGAATCGGTCGATCATTCTTTTTGGATTTATATTTGACAAACCCGGGGAACACAATCGTGGAATCTCGCTGAATCACCGGGAACTCGATGGGATCCTGTGTCTTTTCCACAGCCTTATCCAGGGAGCGTACTTTGCCCTTACAGACGGGGCACTGTTTGTCGTCTCCGATCTGGTCCGCACTCAACGGAATACGGTCAAACGTACACCAGAACTCGGGGCATATCACGTGGCCATCGGGATCTTTCACATCAAGTATCTTGGAGGAATCACCTTTCTGTGGATCATACTCTCCGTCCTTCATGCGTTCAAGATCGGCTGGAGTCAGTATGATCGGTTGCCGAGGCTTATCGCATTTACGGAGGATCTGGGGATCATCAGGATCGTATGTATCGGGATCAAATTCGCGCAGTTGATTCACAAAATAAGATGCCAGAGATGCGGCGGATTTCGTAGAGACTTTTCGAGTCTTTTTGGCCGGGGCTGCCGCTGCCGCCGTGTCTGCCGCCGGTTGTTGTGCGACAATCGCATTGGATTCCGCCACTTCTCCCAATAATTCGTCCAATAAATCAAACTCTCCTTCCCCAGCGTCGGTCGTCGGGGCCAAGACGGGAACACTCTCTGCAGCGGACGCAGGTACAGTTTCCATACGAGACGGACAGACGGCATCCAATGACGTATCGTCTGGATTGGAAAGAATGTCTCGAAGTATGTTCATGTACTGAGTAATTCTCGGGAGATCAATGGCATACGTCACCACCGCCGTGGATGCTGCAAACCGAAAGGTGGGGAGATTTGCATACTGACGATCGAGAAGATCGGGGTTATCGATAAGTTTATCTTTTACGGATGCGAGAAGACCTGTTGCTTCTCCTACGGTAATATCGAGTTCGATCGACACATCGTCGGGAGATACGGCTTCATTGTCCTTGAGTAACTGAACTACACGAAGTTCCGTGGGAGAAAGACCGAGATCAGCCTGATTGGATCGAAGAAACTTAAAGACCAGCTTGTCGTGATCCACAACTTCAAAGATACTGCGAAGACATCCGAATCGACGAAAATCGGCTTGTTTCATCTTGGCAGGGTAGGTGAGCGATGCCGAGGTATCCTGAAGAACCCAACGTGATGTATCGAGATCCCGTTCATCCACAAATGCGGCCAATCCATCGATCGATACGAACCATTCTTTCAAGGTGGTCTGTAGTGATTCGAGACTTTCGGTCGATGTGTCGTCCCGATGACAGCTCATCGTAATTTCGGTGGAATTGATCGTGATCCGATCGTATACGAACCGTCCTGTACCACGAAACAATAAAAGAGCTGGTTTGTTTTTGGAAGGTTTCGTGGCAGTCCACCAGTATTGCCACATGCGCAAGTCGAGAGACGGTGTTTTAAGTTTCGGATTGGTCACAAAAAACTTGTGTCGAGACTGTTCTTGACGACCACCAAAGAATGTGATTACCGGAGTGGATGCATCTACGGTGGTTCCGTAAAAAATCTGTTCCATACGATTTCGAATTGCGAGGCCGAGATCGGTATCGACCAGGGGGATCTTCCAACGCGCTCGTAGAACGGTCTGGCGCTCCGGTTTTGGAGGGGACCGATCGAGAATCGCAACCAACAGATCATCTTCACGTCGAAGAGCTCGAATCATGTCGTCAGGAACCACGGCGGGGGATGTCGGTCTCAACAGTGGAAAATATAGGCTCTCATACACGTTGGGTGTGTACGGAATCACTCGGAATCCTCCGATAGGATACGGATGAACACTGGAAAAAATAGACTGAAGATCGATAGAGACCTGAGCAGCGGGTGGACTGTAGGGTGGTTCTACAGTATTATCTAAGGGTAGAATCCAAGACCGTTCTTCGGATGCTCCGAGAATTCTCAATTCGGTGAATGCATCTTTGGATGCGTCGAGGCTCATCCAGTCGGACTTGTCGTATTCGGTGCGTTCCAATGTCCACGACGGTTCAGTGTGCTCGGAAAATAGTTTGAGAGAGGACGCACCGAGTGGTTTTCCTTCGGGAGACATGCGTAGAAATAAGGATTCCCATTTGCGAGAATCTTTGGAATAGTAATTGGCAGGGAGTTCGGCTTGTACGTATAGTCTCAACTTATCGGGATGCATTCCACAGGCAATACCGATGCGAGTTCGAATCACGTCGATGGTGTCATCCAAAAAGAGTTTGACCGTTGCAGACCGACCGGGAAGTGATACCGAATAGGTCTCGGTCATTATTTTTATGTATCATAAAGTTAAATGTCAAACAATTCGTTAGGTGGGCAGAAGGCTCCGTATGGTTCATCACAGATGCTAACTCGTCAGCGTCGACTGAATGCGGTTGCTCTCGGAGTTGCTGCGAATCCACTAACCCCCAAAGTATTGCTTGGGAACGGTACGACGGCATCCTCGGCGTTAGGGTTTGCGTTAGTTCGGTCGACAGTTCAGATCCAGAACGATATTACACATATTGTGAACAAATTTGCTTGATCTACAGTGGCGAATCCGTAATCGCCATTCCACAATACGGTATAGGAGTTCGAGCATAGTTGACTGGAGTGTAGACGCCTAGTTTCGATGCATCTTGCAATAATCTTCGAAAATTCGCCCAGAACTCTGGGGTATGTTTCGCAGCATTCAGATCGGTCGTCATGAGATGTGCCATTTCATGAAGTACCACAAACATGACGGTATTTGCATCCACTAACGGAAACTCGGGTGCCGAGGTCTTGTCTCGTAAACACAGTACGATCTTGTCTCCTTTATTCTCCGAATAGGATGTATCACTCGATGTCACATCATTTTCCATGAGTGCCGACGGATGAAACCGTTCCACCAAGAGTCGTGCAGGTGTATCGGACTGATATTCTTCCTGAGAATAGAACGTCTTGATGGCGGACAGATTCTTTTGAATTGTGGCCATTAATTCTGATGCATCGTCCGAGTGCGGAAGATTTTGAACATGATACTGTTCACCATCGGATGCTCGAACCCAAATAAGATTGTGTGGCCCTCCGACGATATATTGATAGGCTAAATAGGCTAGAACCCCGATCACCGCCACCAGAATGGGTAGAGGTACCTTCATTGTGTTTCGTTCCGACTATATTTAGAGTACCGGAGAATGATTACGTGTGTAGAATGGGTATACATTCTAGCACGGAACATTCACGGTGGTCTGTCAATCAAGTTTACTGCTCACCAATCTCGAGGGTGCGACGCATCAGATCGGGCTCGATCGTGGAGTTCAGGAAGGGGCCAACCGCTTTCCGGGGGTTGGGCGGATCGGAGCGCACATCCAGGTTGGCGTTGCGCAGGGTCTGTCCGACCGTGTTGATACCATAGTGGTACCCCGGCGAGAGGAGGGCGGTCTGACCCTTGAGGTCGGCGAGACCAACCGGATTGGTGGCAGCCCACGACGCACCGAGGCCTCCCTTGGGGAGGAGCTCCTCCGGGGAGAGGACGGTCTGCGAATATGTCTGCTGGTTGGCCGGGATACGACCCTGCTGATCCAGGGTCGGAGTGAGATCACCGCCCTGAGAATGAGCGTTCATCGGCATCGGGTTGATCGACGTATCATTGGAGAGCGGTCCCTGAGGCTCGAGACCACCGACCTCATACCCCTCCATACTGAGAACAGATTTGGAACCAGAATAGGCATTGACTACAGCAACGAGGACAACGATACCCAGAACAATGGCACCGAGGCGAAGCATATTCTTCTGCGGAAGGAACTTCATCTCAATTTATATTCGTTCAAAGACAAAAATACGAGACTCTCGTACACTCTCGATCCAAAAAAACGCCCCGGTGGGGTAATGAAAGAGAAAAAGGGTGTGTTTGATGTACTGTTGCACGATGTTCTAGAGTGTGCTGCGCATCCCGAAACGCATTCATTTTTGGAGACCAGGGTCATTCGTCCACTACTCGAACGTATCTTTCGAAGTATGTACCCCTACCTTCTCGGGGTGTTCGTTCTGTGGATCCTCATGTTTGCTTGTCTCGCCGTGATTCTTCTGCTCATCCTCGCCGGTCGGAAATAGTTTGTTCTTGAGTTCTTCCTTGGACAAATCCCAAAACCCTCGCATCTTGCGTTCCGTGGCAATCGCTCGTAGCTCACTGATCGTCATCTTTTCCAGTCGGAACTTGAACGGAATCTCCGCCATCGCCAAGAGCTCCAGCAACTGTGCCTTGCTCATGATGTAATACTTCTTTACTCGCAACTTCTTAGCCTCCTTCTTCAGATCAGCAAGAGACATGTCGGAATACGTAACCATTTTGACTGACCAGAATACTCTCTTGGCGGGTCACCGATCCGTTTTTGTTCGGAAAGATAAACATAATGGATCTGGTGTCTATTCTTGTCGTGACAATCGTCACTCTGATAGGAATCGCGGCGGCTCTCTATGGGCACGGTATGTCTCACCTCAAAGAAATCAAACAAAACTGGGTTCAATATCGCTGTAATCCGATCTACATGCCTCTCGCCGGTATGGTGGGATCCGATATCATGACGAACTTTACCCACTGTACGATGCAAAGTATCCAATCCTACGCAGGGTTTGTAGTGGATCCCATCTTTCAGAGCTTTCAAGATCTTCAGGACATTTTTGGTTACCTATTGACATCCATCCAGTTTATCCGTCAGAAAATGGCCGGAACCGTTGACGGATTCCTCGGAATTATCACGTCGGTCTTTGGCAAAGTTCAAAATACAGTGTCCGTCATTCTTCAGCAAGTTGGACGCGTCCGCACCATAATGAATCGGATTATCTCGGTATTTGTGGTGATGCTACACGTCGCAACCACAGGTCTTCATTCCGGAATGTCTATCAAAAATGGCCCAATTGGACAAACGGCCGAGTTTCTCTGCTTTGACCCGGCGACTCCGATCACGATGGAGGATGGAACCACGACACCTATCTCGGAAATTTTACCGTATGACGTACTCTCGGGCGGGACTATAGTCACCTCCATCCTCCAGCTCGATGGTCGTGAAACAGCTATGGTCAGTCTGTACGATATCGTCGTCTCTCGAAACCATAAGATTTTGTACATGGACTCGTGGATTCGCTGTGGAGATCACCCCGATGCCGTCGATCATCCGTCCGTCCCGATCATGTATTGTTTGAACACGTCGAATCATACCATTCCAATCGATGGAATGCTCTTTAAAGATTACGAAGAGACGGACGATGTGCAAGAGTTTTACGATGCCGTGATGCGATTTTATGGTCAAAATAAGGTCCCACCGCTGCGTGTCCAGTACCCAACCACCGGGTTTTCGGAAGCGACACCCATTCGAATGGAAGGCGGAACCTTCGCGTATTATGACGACATAGCTCTGGGCGATCGAGTACTCCAAGGCGGTCGAGTGATTGGAAAGATCAGCCATATACGATCCACAGAATTTGCGACGGTCCGGGGTATCCCTCTCATGCCGGGAACCATGGTATTCCGTGACGATGGAACGCTCTACACGGCAATCAACGGACTCGACGATACACCGGAACTCGACCAGAATGGTCTATGTGTCCAACTCATCACCGAACATGCAAAGGTGGTGTTGGCGAATGGATCTGTGAGTGTGATGATTCTCGATGATCAGGAGGTACCGGATCCAACGATCCACGAGAAAAGAGACGCAAAGGTTATGGAAGCCTAAAAACAATGATACTGGACACACTGGCGGTGGTCGCAGGGCCTGTCCTCATTGTGGGAGTCATCCTCTATTTCAACACGATGCGCAACATTGAACACCTACGGAAAAACTGGGTTCAGTACCGTTGCAATCCACTGTACATGCCATTTGTGCCTCTCTTGACCGACAAAGTAACCATTGCCGAGAATTTTCAGTTTTGCGCAAACTCGATGGCCGATACGGCATTCGGCTACATCACGGATCCGATCTACAAGGCGTTCGAGATGGTTCACGACCTTGTGGAATCCTTCATGCAGGATATTCAACATTTTTTGACGTATCTTGCGGGAATGGATTCGTTCATCTTTGCATTTGCCGACAAGATCTTTGGTACACTCGGGAATTCCATGTCGGTACTGATGGGTCAGATGGGGCGGATACGAGATATATTTAGTCGGATTACTGCATCAGCATATTACGCGGCATTTGTGGCACAAACCTTGATTGAATTTGTCATGTCCCTCTTCAATTTTATGATGACCCTCCTAAAAACGGTCGTAATCATGATCTTTGCCGTGGGTATTATTCTGTCGTTATTTTATCCGATTATTTTGGCATTCTTTTTGCCACTGGGAACCCTGTTTGGGTTGACGTTTTACTGTTTTCATCCGGATACGGTAGTCCACACAAGTCGTGGAGATCTTGCCTTACGGGATGTGCGTCTGGGGGATTCCATCGGAGATGAGACGGGCGCATCCAAGGTAACGGGTATATTTCACTTTGATTGTCCAAACTATGTGCCACTGTACAAGTATAACGGAGTGATCGTTTCGGGTCGCCATCTTGTGCGTCACAACGGAGTATGGATGTATGTGGAGGATACCGGTGCACCCGAATATCATTGGGAGAGACCATCGAAGTTGGTGTGTCTGAATACATCGGATCACAATGTGTATATTCGAGGAACCGTGTTTCGCGATTATGAGGAAATCGGTGGGGATCATCCTCCGGCACTTCATCCGGATACATTGGTGACTCTTTCGGATGGAGTGACTCAGATTCCTTTCACGTCGGTGCAGGTGGGTACGCAACTTGTAGATGGTCGCGTGACCGGGGTTGTTCAATTGGATACGCAGGATAGCGATTGGTATATTGTGGATGGTCGTCTTATGACCACGGGGTCTCAGTTATTGGATACGGAAGAGTTTGGGTATGTGACGGCTCGGACGGTCGGTATTCCTATCTGTGCACCGCAATATGGTCTCCACATCTTTATAGACAATAAGGACGGCTGGTTCCAAGTGGACGATATATACAGCGTTCGTGATTACCCAGACAGTCACAACGAGACGGTGTTGGCCGAGATTCAACGAGAAGTACTTGTCGAGCTAAACGGTACTGGCGTCTAAAAATGTAGTATAGTATAAACAACAAATGAAAGACAAGACAACGATCTTATTGGCACTGACAGTCGCTGCGTTTGTCCTGGCGTTTTTGTCGCGAACATTCCTGCGCGGAAAGGAGCATTTTGCTCAACAGGAGGTCGGAATGCCTCTCGATGGCGGTGGGATGGGTCTGTATGATGGTATCGATCTGGCGTCCGCAGGGAATATGTGGTCGAGCACCCCGAAGCCGACACCTCTCAAGCCGTACGAGAATGCGGATGATAATCAGCTGTTTCAGTATCAGGAGTCGAAGTTTACACCCGAGTGCTGCCCGTCGTCGATCACCAGTGATACGGGTTGCCTCTGTGCCACCAAACATGAGGAGCGTGAGTGGCTGACGCGTGGTGGAAATCGTATCCCCATGTAAATACTTACGTCGAATACCTCGCTCAATACACAAATGGACGGATTCAAGGTGGAAGAGATTGTTCAAATGTTTGTAGACGACGTTCGGAAGATTCGTCCGGATCTCGGTGGAATTCTGGATGCACACTATACAGTTCTGGATCCGGCAGTCGAGACTGCATTTTGTAGTGAGGTGTATCGCCCGATCACGTCTGATCTCATCAAGAAGAATGAGGATATTTTCAAGGGGGACGTGCCGCGGTACATGTTGAGAGGTGTTGATTTTTGTCTATTTTGGGGGGACTTGTCGAATCGCGAGAAGGATACTCTGTGGGATTCTATGCGCAGTTGTCTCGTTGCGTCGTATATTGGTGGAGACTGGATGAAAACATTGAAGGATATGTGGTCGTCTCATTCGGGGCGAGAGGGATCGGAGATTGATGAGATTCTGAAGGATTCATCGACAAAGTCGCGTATTGAGGAGTTGCTCCAGTATTTCAAGGAGACTCGTATCTTCAAATTGGGTCTCGAGATGCTGGAGACGTTCAAGATTGAGCAGTTTGGTCTTGAGGAGTTGGATCTGTCGGATCCGGCCAAGATTCTGGAGATGATCAAAGATCCCGAGAATCCTTTTGTGAAGCGGTCTACGGCGGTTGTGGGGCAGTTTATTGAGAATAAGATCCGTTCAGGGTCTCTTCGGAAAGAGGATCTGGTGCGAGAGGTTGAGACACTTCGTGAAAAGTTCAAGGACTCGTTGGGTCGGATATTCAAGGAGAGTCTGTTTGGTGAACCAACTCGAGAGACTCAACGTGCAGAGGTCTTGCTCAGTGGTTCCCCGGAAGCACGTCGAGCACGTATGAGCGCCCGATTGCAACGAAAAGTACGCGAACGCAGCGGAAAATAAGATGCATTCTAACAATAATGGGGCGAGAGGTATTTTGGTTACAAGACCCTGCAAATTTGTTCACCAAGCAGAACTGGTTGCGATTTGTCCCCACTGATACTATGACCGTCCCGGAAGCTCTCAATGCCGTTGTACGTTTCACGGTATACTTTAGTTCGGTGTTGACCCTGTTGTGCGCAGATACCAACTATCTGTTGTTTATCCCTATCGTCATGGGAGCAACCGCGATCCTTGTCCGTCTGTATCCCGAGACTCAGATACTCAAAGAGACATTCTCCAACCGTGGACACAGTTCGTCGATTCAGTCTCCCACATCGTCGAATCCGTTTATGAATGTACTCTTTACCGATTATGTGGACAACCCTCAGCGCCCCCCGGCACCGGCGGATATCACATCGGTACCCGTGAAAGAGAGCATTGACGAGGCGTTTGCAAATACTCACGACCTGTTTATGGACACGTCGGATCGGTTCACTCTCGCCCAATCGGCTCGAGTATTCAATACGGTCGCGGCTACGACGATACCCAATGATCTCGACGGATTTCAGACCTTCTTGAACAAGGATAACGTATCTCGAAAGGCCGTATCCGAGACATATGCTGTAGCGAAAGGAAGTGCATTCACCTAATCCGTCGAAACGAACTACCTCCAATTCCAGAGGATGTCACTTGGTTATTTTGTGGAAACAACGAACTGACATTACTTCCCGACACGCTTCCGCCAACGATAGATTGGGTTATGTCCTTTGGAAACCAATTCAAGTCCTGTGGACGGCTGGGGGGTCGGCTCATAGTGTAAATAAATTAGACAGTATTCACAATGGAAGCCGGAGATTACATTCGCCTGAAGAAAAACCGAATCGCCTTCAATAGCTATAATGCCAAACAAGTGGATCCGACCAGTGCCCGTAATAAAACGACACAGACCGATTCACAGACTCTCATCGACTATAGGATTGGTCCGAAGGTACAGACCTTTGGGAAAATAATCATTTTTCCAGGATGTTCTGGTCCGAGATGTACATCGGATAGCTACACGAGATAAACATTATAAGACGGTTCGTCGCTATCGTTAATGCTTCTTTTTGAGTTTGAGTTTTTTAGGAATGTCGGATGCATCCGTTATCGCTCCCACACTATGTACAATGCGGGGAGAATCGTCTTCGTTGTATTTTGCATAGGTAGGAAAGGCGGTTATATTGGCAAGTACTTCCGGGGGAATCGCTTGTTCTTCCACTTCAAGAATTCGAAGAGATGGCTGAGAAAACTGGCTGCAAAACTGTTTCCACGGCATTTTCGACATTTGACAAGCCGGACACGATTCCTTGTAGAACCGAACTACGACAGGTGAGGTATCTCGTAATTCGTCACGAACTTTTTCTTGTTGAGACTCGGATGTGTAACTCATTATTAGGTGGTACGTGCAAATTTTCGGAGATCATGTGGGTCGGGAGTCGCATGGGCATCCAGGTATACACCATCGATGAGTTCAAATAACTCGTGTACATCGGATGAAGAGCATCGAAAGAATTCACGAGAATTATTGGGACGTTCGTAGAGTTTGGCCAATAGGGTGTGCAACTGTTTCTCTTTCTGGGTATAGTCGCGAACCTTCTTTGCAAATTCAAGTCTAAATTCCGTGGGAACACCGGTGGTATATAATTCAGATGCTCGTTCACGTGGATCCTTGCCGGTTTGTCCCACTTTGACAAGACCCGGCATACTGGGGTTTGACATGCAGTAAATCCAGCCATCGTACGCCATAAATAATAATCGAAACCATTGCATAAATGGCTCGTTCCAAGTGGTGGACCGATGAGTGGAAGACTACTCCCACCACGGGTGTCAACACCCGGTGGAACGCGGCGTAGGCGGCATGTGCGACGTGTAAAGAAAACTACCCGGCGGCGGCGTAGGGTATAATATGTGGATCCAAAGTAATGGCTCAATTCTCACCGATCGAATGTCTATCCACGGTATATCCTATCGGAGAAGGATGGGTCGGTAAATCCACATCCGGTCAAGTGAAATTCTTTCAAAGTTTAGCAGATTATCAGAATTATCTGAATAATCTAGCTCGATCTGGAAAAATATGTCCAGATGTGTCTGTTCCTGTCGCTCCTCCGCCTGAAAAAACGACAGCAACTCCGTTTGCATATTTTATGGAGTTCTTACCTCGCAACCCCGAGGACTCTGCAAAATACAGCGCAATGTCCTCGTCTTGGCAGGGTCAACAAGCATCTCAACAAGCGCTAGATCAGGGCAAATACCGCGCGGAAGAAGTCTTTGAATACAAGGCAAATGACCGGAAAGGCTAATTACTTTCGAGATAGAATAGGTTCATCTGTATTGTTGGGATTCGGGAGTGCCCAGTTTGTCATTGTGGGATAGGTTGTCGGTGCGGCATTGGGATAGCTACCGTTATCCACGACAGGGTTATATCCGCCTTTTCGTGAATGACGCCGGGTTCGCCGCGATATCTTTCTTCCGCGTCGCCGATACACCGGTCGATCCGACGACGACGAAGACGACGATGACGACGAAGACGACGACGAAGATCGGCGATGTTTACGACGAGGATGACGAAGACGCCGAAGCCGCCCCCGAATCTGTTTCTTGGTTTTGGGCATTATCTTTTGTGTATACTTTTTAATAGACGAATGATAGAGGATAAGACACTTGTATGGGGTACGTTCGTTCTCATTTTGTGCGTTGCATTTTTATTGATACCCGGGTACCGCAATATCGAGAAATACCAGAACATCTTGGGTGTCGATCCTAGGAACAAAACCCCGGATCCACCGGTTGCACCCGGTTGGTTATTCCCGGGAGGAAATGATTATCTGCGTCACGAAAACTATGAAAACTACAAGGACAATCGGTTCTTTGTATGGCCGATTCGCGAGTCATTCACCGAGAGTTCGACGAAACCGTCGGGTGTACGTGTATTGCCTTCGCAGTCTATGCCTCCTCCATCGGTGCTCGAGGATATGAATACGACCGTGGGTACCGACAAGAAACAATTAGGAACCACCCTTCCTCCGCCGGATTACAGTGATTCGGATTCGAGTGTCCACGGACGAGATCAGTATGTTCTGAAAAGCTCTTTGGTTCCGTGCACCTGCCCTACTCATGGAATGAGCTGTCCACGACACGGGGGATCGTATCCGGCATCGACCGTACCCGGTAGCTGTAACGCAGATGAAGATATACAGAAACCCTTTTCTGCTGCATTTCCAGGAGAAAACGAACCGATTGGTTTTCTGAATTCTTTTAGTGCATTCATGAAATAAGAGAAATGTTTGGTCTTCCGAACATTCGTGGTAGCTGTTGGGTCAATACCGCACTTCAAGGACTCTTTTCTTGTCCGTCCTTTAAGGATCGTACCATCGCAACCGAGAATGAGATTGATGTGTTACTCGATGTTGTACAACGTTCGGAAGGACGTGATCGTCTTTCCGACTTGTTTCGAGCGATCCAGACGAGTTCGATTCCGGCCGGAGTCAATATCGGAGATACGCACGAACTTATCGTTCATTTGTGCGACAAGGTATCCTGGCTGGACCAACAGTTTCGATTCAAAGTGGCCAACGAACTCACCTGTACAACCTGCAACACCAAGGAACTTCGTGAGGATAGTGTCATCGAATTGACCTTGTCGGTCAAAGAGCGACATACCTCCATTCTGAATGCTCTTCAAGAGTTTATCAAACCAATTCAGATCGAAGGACGTGACTGTGATGTATGCAAAGAGAAGAAAACCGCCATCTCTCGAGTCTTGTTGGGAACGTTTCCGAAGATCTTGATGATTCACCGAGCGGCGTTGTCACAGTCGATCGAATATTCGAGTATATTGGTACTCAATCAGCGAAAGTATGCTCTGTTTAGTGTACTCTGTTACAACGGCGCTCATTGGTGGACATTTGCACGTCACCTTCCCCCTGGAAATGCATGGTTTGAAATTGATGACAACCGTGTCCGACAAATGACCGCAACTCAATTCCCAGTGGCCGACGCAATGCGGATCTTGCTTTATTTCCTAATGGAAGACTAATGGAAGCGACCGTCATTCTTGTGGGGGTACTCTTGCTGGGAGTATTGCTGTACTTCCTTGTCTCCGACCCGATTTCGTTCTTGATGTTTGGTATTTTGATTGCAATTTTGTTTTTTGTCCTGTTCTATTACGGATTTATAACCATCAAGACCAAAACCAACGAATTGGATATCAATTATGCCCCTACACCGCCGATGCCGTCTGGATCCGGGGATTCGCACCACCACAGCCCGTCGTCCACACCTACTGCCGTACTGGACGAAGTTTTTTACGTGGGTGACAACATTTTTAGCTATGATCAGGCTCCTGCCGTATGCAAAGCGTATGGTGCCGAATTAGCATCGTATTCTCAGGTCGAGAACGCCTACAATAAGGGTGCCGAATGGTGTGGATACGGCTGGTCCTCGGGTGGTATCGCTCTGTTCCCGACCCAGGAATCCACATGGCGAAAACTACAATTGGAAGTGGATCCGGCGAAACGCATTGCCTGTGGACGTCCGGGTATTAACGGCGGATATTTTGATCCGGCGACTAAATTTGGAGTCAACTGCTATGGTCAGCGCCCGAAACACAAAAAAGGAGTCAACGATACGGACAAGGCGTTTGCTGCAGCCGTTGCTCGTATCAAAGGAATGATCAATAAGTTTTCCGTGTATCCGTTCAGCCAGAAAGAATGGTCGGAATATCAGCCAATCACGGATGCAGAAGCGTCGATCAAAGGAATGGGATCCGATATCTCCAAACGAATGTCCAAATGGGGATCAACTGCAAAAGCGGAAGCCAATTCGGTCGTCACCGAAACCGAACAGACGATTCAATCGGGATGGAACGATGTCCAGACTGGTGCCAACAATGCGTATACATATGTGAAGAGCTTGTTTTAGGGTATTCATAAAACGGATCAAGTCGCCGTTGTTCTCATTGACTCCTATGGACGCTATGGTAGTGGCAGAAGAACGTGTTCGTAACTGGACGTCGGGTATTCTATATCTGATACATCTTGGACTCACAGAACTGCCTGAACTTCCGGACGGAGTTCTGCATGTATATTGTTATGGCAATAAGCTGACGACTCTGCCGGATACGCTTCCGGCGAGTCTTGTCACGTTAGATTGTGCTGACAATCAACTCACTGCACTGCCAAATACTCTTCCGGAAGGTCTTCGAGATTTAGATTGTGCCCGAAATGATCTGACGACGCTCCCGGATACTCTTCCGGCGGGTCTTAAAAGGTTAGATTGTTACGCCAATCGGCTAACCGCCCTCCCAAATACTCTTCCAGCAGGTCTTCGATCGTTATCTTGCCACCGAAATAAGCTGACGACGCTCCCCGATACACTTCCTGCGGGTCTTACAAAGTTAGTTTGTTCGCATAATCGGATAACTAGGATACCCGAGACTCTTCCGACAGGTCTTAATGAATTCGATTGTGGTTACAATCATCTGACACGGCTACCGGATACACTTCCTCCGGATCTTCGATGGTTCTATTGTCAGCACAATCAGCTGTTCACTCTACCCGATACTCTTCCTCCTGCTCTTAAAAGGTTCGATTGTAATAGCAATCGACTGACCACGCTGCCCGATACTCTTCCGGCAGGTCTTATACTATTGTATTGTGGTCACAATTGGCTGACCACGCTCCCGACGACTCTTCCGGATGGTCTTATAACGTTCTTGTATTCTCACAATGCGTTTCCAGACCTTGAATACAATGAAAGCCGCTACGAGCATATCCACCGTGTCAATGCGATTGCCGAGGCAGCCAGTAAAGAACGTATCACACAACGATGTGCTGTGTTCTTTGAAGAGTTGGCACAGAAGGTATGGCATCCGTCACGTGTTGAGCGTCTTATGTTGGCGGGTGTAGATATGGAAGAGATGTGAAACAGTTTTCGTACTCTAGTCTATGTACCTTCGTATAAAATATTATAAGATAATGACAAGAATGACTACATTGCGCGACACCACTCTTCGATCTGTCGTTTTTGGAATGAAGGATGTCCAGATGACTCCGTATACAAACAAACAGGTTACTCTCGCACAACCTGTAGGCAGTGACAAGTTTAATGAATACATGTGGGTGCTCCATACGATGGCCCAGCTGTCTCGCTTGGTGTATTCGGATTCGGGGATTATACGTGAAGCTCTGTTGTCCGCTGAATTCGGGCAGGATAACAACACTGCAGTGAACAATTTAATTACATCACTGGACAAGAAGTATGCGTCACAGAAAAGGGCAATTTCTACGTATGCTGGATCCATCGAAGGACGGCCAATGCAGTCATATGTCCTTCAGGAAGGGAAGGGAACGCCGTTTGCCCGGTATATCTCCAGCCCTTCAGATGTTACGTTCATGTTTTTGAACAAGAGCAAGTTGAAAGCACCATTTTTTCAGGAGGGGGACGTAGTTCTTGTGTTCAAGGGTTCATCTACAGTCAAGAATTTCAAACACGATATATATTCACAGGTGAAGATGCCTAAAGATATTTCAGATATTTTCACCACTGTTCCCAGGAATGGAATAAAGAATATGGTTCCGCCTGGGTTCGCAGACCCACTCTCAAAGAACTGGCACCTGGTTTTGCAGGGTATCGAAGACTTCAAGCCTCGTCGGCTGTTTATTACTGGTCATTCTCTCGGAGGTGCGTATGCGACAATGTGTGCCTTTGTCCTCGGGCTGGACAAAAAGCCAGGTATTGAAAGTATACATCTCGTCTCGTTCGGGTGTCCCACGGTTGTGGCAGACGGAGCACGTAACACGTTCAACACCATTCTTGATTCTGGGTATATGACACTTGATCGCGTGGTATCATCATTCGGGAAAGTTCTGGACATTATTCCTGCAATTCCGGCTGGGTTCTCTCATCCTGGATTCCAGCCCCTGCGAACAGAGCTGTATCCTGAACTGAAAACTGGACGGGCATACAATCTGGATACGATCCGCAAGGTGTATACGGGGGGATTCTTATTTGGAGAACAGAAGTCCAAGTATGCCAAGGCAACTACGATGCACATTCCCACCAGGATGACTATACCTACAAGTACAGTTGCAGGTAGGGGATTTCCTCACGCAGAGTATTTTGATATGACGTTCATGGGAGGGTTTCGGTTATTGGGTATGAAGAACCCCGGATTCAAAGTTCATACCTTTATTGCCGAGCTCAGTGATGTTGGAGTTTATTTCAAGTATGTAAATTCAAAGCCCGGTGAGGTCTCGGCAGGGGAAGCAGACTCTACCGATGTTGGTGACCCAAAAAGTGGAGCACCTGCTGCGGCAGCAGCGGCCGCGGGTGGGCGGCGTAAGACACGGAAAGTCCGCGACCGAGGTCGCCACCGGGCTACTCGCAGAAAAATGTAATGCAACCCGATGACTGCCTTTCCTCGGATACGCGTCTGGAACTGCAGTCAGATACCTGCCACGGTAACAGTGAATGCATGTACAATATGTGACACCAAAACAGATTTTCGTACTCTAGTCGTGGAATCAGTATCAGGTGTACCATGCATACCGCCATACAACGTGTCCGCAACTGGAAGTCAGGTTTTCTAAATTTAGGGCATCTTGGACTCACTGAACTGCCTCAACTTCCTGAGGGTCTTACACAGTTACATTGTCAAAACAATCATCTGACTAGCCTACCAGATACACTTCCTGTGGGTCTTACAACGTTAGTTTGTTCCAACAATCATCTGACTAGCCTACCAGATACGCTTCCTGCGGCTCTTACACATTTATATTGTTCCAACAATCGGCTGTTATCGCTTCCTGATACTCTTCCTGCGGGTCTTACAAAGTTAGATTGTCCCTGCAATCAGCTGACCACGCTACCCGATACTCTGCCTTTATCTCTTACAGAGTTATTGTGCGACAATAATCAACTAACGACTCTTCCCGAAACTCTCCCTGCTGGTCTTACATATTTAGCGTGTTATTTCAATAATCTCACTAGGCTACCTACTCTTCCTGCATGTCTTACAACGTTATATTGCTTCAACAATCGGCTGACCAGGCTACCCGAAACTCTCCCTGCGGGTCTTACAACGTTATGTTGCTTCAACAATCCGCTGACCAGGCTACCCGAAATTCTCCCTGCGGGTCTTACAACGTTATATTGCTTCGGAAATCGGCTGACCAGGCTACCCGAAATTCTCCCTTCTGGTCTTATACGGTTATATTGTTGCGGCAATAACCTCCCATACCATGAAGATAATGAATCTATCCACGATTATGTATCCCGTGCGAACGCGATCGCAGAAACACAAAGTAAAGAGCGCATTACACAACGATGTGCTGTGTTCTTTGAAGAGTTGGCTCAAAAAGTATGGCATCCGTCACGTGTTGAGCGTCTTATGTTGGCGGGTGTGGATATGGAAGAGATGTAAAACAGATTTTCGTACTCTAGTCGTGAAATCAGTATCAGGGGTACAATGGACATTGCAAAAGAACGTATCCGTAACTGGACTTGGGGTCCGCTGCATCTATCGTGGCTTGGACTCACGGAACTTCCTGAACTTCCGGAGGGTCTTCGAAGTGTATATTGCCAAGGCAATCTACTGACTCGGCTCCCTGATACACTTCCTGTGGGTCTTACAACGTTAGTTTGTTCTCACAATTGGCTGACTTGGCTCCCCGATACTCTTCCTGCGGGTCTTACTGAGTTAGATTGTTCCAATAATCGGCTGACCCGGCTACCCGATATTCTTCCTGCGGGTCTTACAAGGTTAGTTTGTTCGCATATTCAACTGACCACGCTACCCGAGACTCTTCCTGTGAGTCTTGTATACTTGAGTTGTTCGTACAACCGGCTGACTCATTTGCCTGACACTCTTCCAAGTAGTATTCAGTTGATAGACTGTTCATACAATCAATTGACGACGCTGCCCGAGACTCTTCCAGAGGGTCTTACACAGTTAGTTTGTTCGCATATTCAACTGACCACGCTACCCGAGACTCTTCCTGCGAGTCTTGTATACTTGAGTTGTTCGTACAACCGGCTGACTCATTTGCCTGACACTCTTCCAAGTAGTATTCAGTTGATAAACTGTTCATACAATCAATTGACGACGCTGCCCGAGACTTTTCCAGAGGGTCTTCGAAGTGTATATTGTCAAGGCAATCTACTGACTCGGCTCCCTGATACACTTCCGGCGGGTCTTCGGGCGTTTGATTGTTACGGCAATAACCTCCCAGCCATGGAAGACGATGAATCTATTCCGGACTATGTCGCCCGTGTGAACGCCATCGCAGAAACACAAAGTAAAGAGCGCATTACACAACGATGTGCTGTGTTCTTTGAGGAGTTGGCTCAGAAGGTGTGGCATCCATCGCGGGTGGAGCGTCTTATGTTGGCGGGTGTAGATATGGAAGAGATGTGAAACATATTTACACACTCTATTCATGGAATCAGGAATACAATGGGGAACACAATGTCTCCAATGGAGATAGCACAAGAACGCGTTCGAACGTGGAGGTCGGGGAGTCTAGACTTGACGTCTCTTGAACTCACGGAACTACCGGATATTCCGGAGGGTGTTACCAGGTTATATTGTCGGAACAATAAACTGACATCCCTACCCAAACTTCCTGCAGGTCTTAGTGAGTTACAATGTTCTGTGAATAAGCTCACATCTTTACCTGAACTTCCAGCGCATCTGAGCGGATTATGTTGTGGTAGGAATCAATTGACATCCTTGCCTCCACTTCCCGCTAGTCTCAAGTGGCTCGACTGTTATAGAAATCAATTGACATCCTTGCCTCCACTTCCTCGTGGTCTTGTATCGCTGTATTGCAATGAAAATCACTTTCCAGACGCGGACCCCAATGAAACTATTTCCCAGTATGTCGCCCGTGTGAATAAAAAGAAGAGTTAACACACACGAAAAATCTGTCTCAAGAAGTAAGAATGGCGACCTTTACATCCAACGACGCAACCACTCGTGAATCTCGTTGGACATTTCAGACACCTACGAATCCGACGGATGCCCCTCCACGAACACCGTACGTGGGATCATTCAATGTCCCGATTGCCAAAGAGCGTATACAGCCGAATGTATTCCAATGGCTGGTGTACAAACCCCAGGACTATGCGATTCCTCCGTTCGAGTATTTCAAGAATACTCGAGCTCCTTCGCGGACGATGAATTCGGGAACGTCTTCGTCCGGCCCTGCGTCCTATCCTTTTCCACCTCAGTAGGATTTCAGATACTTTTTTGCGATGTGAATACAATGATACAACTCGCTCTGTTCACCGGACTTGGGTTGCTAGGATACATCCTGGCTACGCAATATTCCGGAACACCCAGCCCCAAAGAAACCTTTCTGAATCCACGACCCGTTCAACAGCATACCGATGGCGTGGTCGTGACTCAGGAACCCGCCGGTCACAACAATATGGTACCATTTTTTGGCCCACGTGTCACGCAGAATATGCAGGGAGGTGCTCACAATAGTATTCTCGATACTTTTTCGGGGTCTGGAAAAGAACATTTTCAGAAACGCGAGGTGGCCTCCTTCTACGACAGTTCTCCCGGTGTCGATTTACCGTTTGGAAACCAGAATGAGAGCGATTTCATGCAGTCACGCATGGTTGCCGGAACTCGTATGAACAATGTGTTCCCGATCGACAAGACATATGTTGGCCCGGGTGTCAATGATGGATACAC
>Ga0114959_10001227_pt1 | contig 22830 bp, 19 predicted proteins | sample C_130625_EF_Meta_FD_87317 | JGI IMG/M metagenome (GOLD analysis project Ga0114959, IMG submission 87317) | Freshwater microbial communities from Lake Croche, Canada to study carbon cycling - C_130625_EF_MetaG | ecosystem: Environmental > Aquatic > Freshwater > Lake | place: Lake Croche, Canada... | reverse complement strand
TCCTGCCGCCCTACAGCCCGGACCTGAACCCGATCGAGCAGGTCTTCGCCAAGCTTAAAGCCGCGCTCAAGGCCAAGGCGATCCGCACCGTTGACGCGCTACGGAGCGCTCTCGGCGAGATCAACCGCTGCCATCTCGCCCAAGGAATGCGCCAACTACCTTCGGCACGCCGGATATTTCCAGTCAGCGTGAAAACGCTCTAGAGCGAGAGATCCGTTCAGACGATTCCGCCTGAACGGATATTGCTCTAGCCGCGCTGCGCCCGCCCCTTCTCCCACACCAGGTCGGGCGGGCTCCATAGCCCTGGGTCCTGGATCGCCCGGGCCAGCGCGCCGCAGACGGCGGCGAGGATCGCCTCGCCCTTCTCGGCGGTTGCCGCGCGCGGGTCGCCGCGCACGCCGGTGCGCGGTGCGCGTTCCATGAAGGACCAGAAGCGCAGCATGCCCGCAGGCGGGTTGGGCGGCGGGTTCGACATCGCCTCCGCCACCTTCTCGTGCCGGACCTGTGCGGCATCCAGCGCCAGCCAGAGGCTCGTCTCCGCCTCGCAGGCGTGCTGCACGCCTGCCTGCGTCGAGAGGATCGCTCCGATTTCTTGCGGTGCGAGCTGCGGCCAGGTGGTGACGACCACGGGGATGCCGAATTCCACCGCCAATTCGCGCGTGCTGACCGCCAGCGGATCGATATTGCCGCCATGGCCGTTGACGATCAGCAGCCGGGCGAAGCCGTCTGCCAGCAGGGAGCGCACGACGCAGCGCAGTACCGCGTGGAAGGTCGCGTGATCCAGCGTGATCGTCCCGCCGAAGGGCAGGTGATGCTCCGACAGGCCCAGCCATAGCGGCGGCAGCACCACGGCTGGGGCCCCGGCTTCCGCCACGCCGCGCAGCGCGATCTCGTGCGCGCAATAGCTATCGGTCCAGACCGGCAGATGCGGGCCGTGCTGTTCCAGGCTGCCGATCGGCAGCACGACAAGCGCGCCGGCGGCGGCCCGCGCCTTCAGCTCTGGCGCAGTCAAACGTTCCCAGCGGTATTCGGTCATCGCGCTCTCCTTCGCGTCGGTGCGTGAGGTTCGGCAGCGCGGCCGCCCCGGTCAAGTCGCCTGCGCGGTCTTGCCGCGCGCTGACAGTGGAGGCGTCCTCGCGCGGCAGATCTCATACCAGCGGCGCGAGGCTTTGACTCATGCCGAGCGCCCGAACGGGCACTGCGGCCAATGCCCCGCATCGCAGGACCCCCGGCGGTTTCCGCCCGGCGATTGAGGGCCAGAAAAAACTATACCAGCGGTCAAAGGATTTGACCGCCGGTATCAGACCCGCATCGGCATCAGCACGTAAAGCGCTTCCGGCTTGGCGCTGTCGGTCACCACGGTGGGGGCGGAGCCATCGGCGAAGCGGAACTCGACCTGATCGGCGATCTGGTCAGTGATGTCGTTCAGGTAGCGCGCCTGGAAGCCGATTTCGAGCGGCGAGGATTCGTACTGCACCACATCGGCGTCCAGCTCCTCCTGCGCCTGGCCCTGTTCGGCGGAACTTGCCGAGAGCAGCAGGTGGTTGCGGTCGATCGACAGCTTCACCGGCCGCGAACGTTCGCTGCTGATGGCGGCGACGCGGCCGACGGCTTCGGCGAATTCCTTCTTCGAGACGCGCAGGATCTTGTCATTGCCGCGCGGGATCACGCGGTCGTATTCCGGGAAGGTTCCGTCGATCAGCTTGCTGGTCAGGTGCACCGTGCCGATTTCGAAGCGGATCTTGGTCTCGCTCAGACGGATCGCGATCTCGTCCTGGGTCTCCTCGGCCAGCTTGCGCACTTCGTTGACGGTCTTGCGTGGGATGATCACGCCCGGCATGCCGGCCGCGCCTTCGGGCAGCGGCTCCTCGATACGGGCCAGCCGATGTCCATCCGTGGCCACCGCGCGCAGCACGGGGGCACCGGCGCTGTCGGTGGCGTGCAGGAAGATGCCGTTCAGGTAATAGCGCGTCTCCTCGGTGGAGATGGCGAAGCGGGTGCGGTCGATCAGCTCACGCAACTGGCCGGCGGGAAGGGCGAAGCCGAAGGGCAGCTTGCCGTCGGTCATGGCTGGGAAATCCTCGACCGGCAGCACCGAGAGATCGGTGTTGAAGCGGCCCGCGCGCAGCTTGAGCGCCGCATCGCCCCCCGCGTGGTCCAGCTCCACCTTCGCGCCCTCGGGCAGCTTGCGGACGATTTCATAAAGCGTTGCGGCCGGGGCGGTGGTGCGGCCGGGCCGGGTGATCTGGACCCCGCTGATCTCCTCGACCACCGCGATTTCCATATCGGTGGCGGTCAGGCGCAGCGTTCCTTCCTGGGCCGCCAGCAGCACATTGGCCAGGATCGGGATGGTGTTGCGGCGCTCCACCACGGACTGGACATGGGCCAGCGCCTTCAAAAGCACCGCCCGCTCGACCGTGATCTTCATCCTACCGCCCCCTGCCGGACCGCCCGATTCGTGCGCAATAACCTAGGCGTTTCCTGCCCAGCAACCAAGCCCGGCCTGCGCGGTCACGCTCAGGTTTCCAACATCTTCCGGAGCAGGGCGACATCCTCGGCCAGGGCAACGTCCTGCCCGATGAGTTCAGTGACGCGGGAGACGGCATGCATCACCGTCGTATGGTCGCGCCCGCCGAAGCGGCGGCCGATCTCCGGCAGGCTCCGCTGGGTGAGCTGCTTGGCGAGATACATCGCCACCTGCCGCGGCCGGGCGACATTACGGGCCCGCCGCGCGGAGATCATGTCGTTCATCCGCAGATTGTAGTGGTCGGCGACCTTGCGCTGGATCTCCTCGATCGAGACCCGCCGCTCATGCGCCCGCAAAAGGTCGCCCAGCACTTCCTGCGCGCTGTCGAGCGTCACCGGGCGGCCGAACAGGTTGGCATGCGCGACCAGGCGGTTCAGCGCACCTTCCAGTTCCCGGACATTGGCGGTGATCTTGTTGGCCAGCAGTTCCAGCACCTTGGCCGGGATCGTCACCTGCGCCGCCGCCGCCTTCGCCTGCAGGATCGATAGGCGCAGCTCATAGGTCGTGGCGTGCAGGTCGGCCACCATGCCGTGGCCAAGCCGGGTCCGCAGCCGGTCCTCAATCCCCGCCAGATCGGCCGGCGGCTTGTCCGAGGAGACGACGATCTGCTTGCCCTGATCGACCAGCGCGTTGAAAGTATGGAAGAATTCTTCCTGCGTATTGTCCTTGCCGATCAGGAATTGCAGGTCATCGATCATCAGCACATCGACCGCGCGGAGCGTTTCCTTGAACTCCATCGTCGATTGGGTGCGTAGCGAGTTGATGAAGCGGTACATGAATTTCTCGGCGCTCATGTAGGCGACCGTGCGCGTGGGCTCGCCCTCACGGATCGTCCAGGCGATGGCGTGCATCAGGTGAGTCTTGCCGAGCCCGACGCCACCATAGAGGAACATGGGATTAAAGCCTGGGGTGGCCGGCCGCTCTGCGACGCGACGGGCGCAGGCGTGGGCGAACTCGTTCGGCTTGCCGACGACGAAGGTATCGAAGGTAAACCGCGGCTCGAGCGGTGCGATCCATTCCGACCGTGCCTCTGGCGCGCGTGGCTCGGCCGGCCGTGCGCTGCGTCCGGGCGGGACATCGACCCGTTGCGCGAGGCCGGCCTGCGCCTCCTCCAGGCCGGTCGACGGCGCAACGAGGATTGCAACCCGGCGCACACCGCCATGTTCCGCCTGCCAAAACGCGCGCAGCCGGTCGCCGTAATGGCTGTTGACCCAGTCGCGGAGGAAGCGCGTCGGCAGAGTGATCACCACCTCGTCACTCTCGATGCTGCTGAGCGACATCTGCCGGAGCCAGGTGCGATACTCGACTTCACCGACTTCGTCGCGCAGGCGGGCGCGAATGCGGGCCCAGGTCGCCGCGGTGTTACCGGGGGGTTCGGGGGGCAAAACGACCGGCCTCCTTCCTCTTGTCCAAATGGCCCGAACCCGCCGGCCGCGGCGACGCAGCAGGCCGAAGAAAGGCGAAGGCCCGGCATTCTCCCCTGGGCCTTGGGGGCGTCCCAGGAAAACTTTTCGAAGAAAACGATAGCCGCGTTTACGACTTCGCGGCAAATAATAACTTTATCCCAAAGCAAGCTATTACAGGATTAACAGAACATTGATCTGTAAGTTACTGACGTGTAAGCAGGCGTGAGCTTGGTAACAAGCATAATAAACCGATCACGCCTTGCGGCGACGTTCGATTTACACCTGCGGGACTATTCGTCGGTAAGGTCTATTGCCGGTCTTAACCGGCCGCGGCGGTACCCAGCGATTTGACCCGGGCCGAAAGCCGCGACAGCTTTCGGGCTACCGTGTTCGGGTGGAACACACCCTTGGTGGCCGCCCGCTGCATTTCAGGCTGTGCCGCCTGCAGCGCGGCCTTCGCCGCGCCGTGATCGCCACCGGCGATCGCCTGCTCAACCTTGCGCAGGAAGGTCCGCACGCGGGAGCGGCGGGCGCGGTTACGGATAGTGCGCTTCTCGGTCTGGCGGATGCGCTTGCGGGCAGAGGCCGTGTTCGCCATGGGCGGTTTTGCACTCGGATCAAGGGGCGGGAAGGGGAACGGGGCGGACCCCGAGGGACATTGTGTAGGCCATGTGAGGCCGTCCGGTCAAGCCGGCCGGCTCAGCGGTGGCGGAATTGCGCCGGGCGCTTCTCGGCGAAGGCGGCCATGCCTTCCTTCTGGTCCTCGGTCGCAAACAGCGCTTGGAAGACGCGGCGTTCGAACCGCACGCCTTCGGTGAGCGTCGTCTCGAAGGCCCGGTTCACCGCATCCTTGGCCGCGGCGACGGCTGGCGCGGAGAGGCCGGCGATGCGTTCGGCGAGCTTGGTCGCCTCCGCCATCAGCTCCGCCGCCGGCACCACGCGTGCCACCAGATTGGCGCGCTCCGCCTCCACCGCGTCCAGCATCCGCCCGGTCAGCACCATCTCCATCGCCTTCGATTTGCCAATGGCGCGGGTCAGCCGCTGCGTGCCGCCGGCGCCGGGGATGACGCCGAGGTTGATCTCCGGCTGGCCGAATTTCGCAGTATCGGCGGCGAGGATCAGGTCGCACATCATCGCCAGCTCGCAGCCGCCGCCCAGCGCGAAGCCGGCCACTGCAGCGATCACGGGCTTTTGGATCTGGGTCACCGTCTCCCACCGTTTGCCGATGAAATCATCCAGGAAGACGCCTGGATAGCTGCGGGCCTGCATTTCCTTGATGTCGGCGCCGGCGGCGAAGGCGCGCTCGCTGCCGGTCAGGATGATCGCCCCGATCGCCGGATCGGCGTCGTAGCCGCGCAGGGCGGCGCCCAGCTCATCCATCAGCTGATCACAGAGCGCATTCAGCGCCTTCGGCCGGTTCAGGCGGATGATGGCAACGCGGCCCACCGTCTCGGTCAGGATCATGTCGTAGGCCATTCGCCGCCTCCCCTGGAGCATGCTGCGTTCGCCCACGCGCGCGCACCCTGCTCTGCCGTTTGTTTGGTCGCGGGATTCAGCACCTTCGGCGCCTCCGCCGCAACGCATCCCGCTTTAGCTCAAGCGGCTATTTAGCGCTGGACCCGCGGGCAATGGAAGCTGGCCCGCCCGGCCTGGACCAGGCGGCGGATGCCATCGCAGCCGGGCGGGCCGGGGCAATGGTCACAGGGCTCCCCGGCGCGGTCGTAGACCTTGAAGCGGTCCTGGAAGAAGCCGATGCCGCCATCGGCCTGCACATAATCGCGCAGCGAGGAGCCGCCGGCGGCGATGCTCTCGGCCAGCACCGCCTGGATCGCCGGCACCAGCCGTGCCGCCCGCGCGCCGGCCACCGTGGCGGCCAGCCGCTTGGGCGATATCCCGGCGCGGAACAGGGCTTCTGAGACGTAGATATTGCCCAAGCCGGCGACGATCTTCTGGTCCAGCAAGGCCGCCTTGATCGGTGTCCGTCGCCCGGCCAGCGCGGCGCTCAGCACCGCCGGGGTGAAGGCGGCCTCCAGCGGCTCTGGTCCCAGCCCGGCGAGCAGCCGGTGCGCCTCCTCGGCCGCCGTCGACACCAGGTCGATGCTGCCGAAGCGGCGTGGATCGACGAAGCCGACCCGGGTGCCGTCGGCGGTTTCCAGGGCGAAATGCTCGTGGGCGATGGGCGCGTTCGGGCGATCCGTCACCGGCCGGGCCACCATCCGGCCGGACATGCCAAGATGGATGAGGACCGAGTGCCCGCCATCGAGGCGCATCAGCATGTATTTGCCGCGCCGCCGGAATCCCAGCACCCGCGCGCCCGTCAGGCGCGCGGCGAGGCCCGGGGGAAAGGGCCAGCGCAGATCGGGGCGGGTGGTGATGGCATGGGCGATCTGTCGCCCCTCCAGCACCGTGGCGAGGCCGCGCATGACCGTCTCGACTTCCGGCAGTTCGGGCATGGTTGCTCCTCGCCTATGCGGCTATGGTGCCGGCCTGATGGTTGAACACAACACCCCACCCGAAGAGCGCATCGATTTCGGCTACCGCGCGGTCCCCCGGGCAGCCAAGGCCGAGCTGGTGCGCGAGGTCTTCGAGAGCGTGGCGCCGCGCTACGACCTGATGAACGACCTCATGTCGCTCGGCCTGCACCGGCTTTGGAAGCGGGCCTTCGTGGCCGCGATCGGCTGTTCTCGCCGGGAACGGCTGCTCGATCTCGCCGGCGGGACCGGCGATATCGGCTTTGCCGCGCTGGCTGGCGGGGCGGGCCAGGTGATCCTCTCCGACATCAATCCTGCCATGCTCCATATCGCCCAGGGCAGGGCGCTGGAACGCGGCCTGGCCGCCGGCCTCAGCTTCCTTTGCGCCGATGCCGAGCGGCTGCCGCTGCCCGACCGCTCGGTCGAGAAGATTTCTATGGCCTTTGGCCTGCGCAACTGCACCGACAAGGACGCGGTGCTGCGTGAGGTGCGCCGCGTGTTGCGCCCCGGCGGCCGCTTCCATTGCCTGGAGTTCAGCCGCGTGGAAGTCGCCGCCCTGGCCCCGCTCTACGATCTCTGGTCCTTCCGCGTGCTGCCGCGGCTCGGCGCCCGCATCGCCCAGGATGCCGCCAGCTACCAGTACCTTGCCGAAAGCATCCGCATGTTCCCGGACCAGGAGACGCTGGCCGGAATGATGCGGCGGGCCGGGCTGGCGCGGGTGCGCTATCGCAGCCTGTCTGGCGGGATCGTCGCGATCCATACCGGCTGGCGGCTGTGAAAGAGCCTGGGCGTCCTGCCAGCGCAGCGCGTGGGGCGCGCCATGAGCCAGGACAGCAGTGCCGTTTGGCCGGTTGCCTCTCCGCGAATAGCTTGGGGTTGCGCGGGTCAGTCGCCGGATAAAGGCCGCGGATCGAGGCGCTCTGCTGCCACCCGCTCGGCCACGAAATTCGCATAGACGGTCATCTCGCTCGCCGCGGCCAGATGGGCCGGGATCACCTCGGCCAGATGGGCCGGGATCACAATGCAGCCATCGCCGTCCCCCACCACCACATCGCCCGGGAGCACCGGCGCATCGCCGCAGGCGATCGGGCCGTTGAGGACGATCGCCTGGGGCAGCGTCAGGTTGGTGGGTGCCGATGGCCGCGTGTGGTAGGCGCCGATGCTGATCTATCCGGTCTCGCGCGCATCGCGGAAGCCGCCTTCAGCCGGCCGGCCAGGATCGCCCCGGCCGAGGCGGCGCTGACATCCTTGCGGCGGTCGATCACCCCCACCGCGCCGGCCGGACATTCCTCGATCAGTTTGCGTTGTGGATGGTCGGGGGCGGAAAACATCGAGACCGTTCAGCGCCTCTCGCGCCGGGATGGTGCGCAGCGTCACCGCTTCGCCGACCCTGCTCGCCTGCACCGGGTGCAGCGGTTGCACGCCTCGGATGCATTGGATGCGAAGGTCCCGTTCAAAGAGCGCGGTGGCGATCGTGGCGGTGCTGATCCGCTGCGGGCTCGCGCGGATTTTCGACCCCAGCTTCCTGGCCTTCCGCCTCCCGCTCTCGGGCTAAACCTAGAGCGGGATGCGTTGAGGCGGAATCGCCGAAACGGCGAATCCCGCGACCAACCAAACGTCAGAGCAGGGTGCGGGAGCGAATGCGAACGCAGCATGTTCCAGGCGCGCCGGCTTGCCCCGCCTGCCCCCCAAGCCTAGAAAACCGAAGTGTCAAGAATGGTCCGAATCGCCCCCTCCCTGCTCGCCGCGGATTTCGCCCGGCTGGGGGAGGAGGTGCGCGCGGTGGCCGAAGCCGGCGCCGACTGGCTGCATCTCGACATCATGGATGGGCATTTCGTGCCGAATATCAGCTTTGGCCCGGGCCTCGTCAGGGCGCTGCGCCGGCATGCGAGCATCCCGTTCGACGTGCATCTGATGATCGCCCCGGCAGATCCTTACCTGGAGGCCTTCGCCGCGGCCGGGGCCAATCTCATCAGCCTGCATCCGGAAGCCGGGCCGCATCTGCATCGGTCCCTGCAAACCATCAAGGCGCTTGGCTGTCAGGCGGGTGTGGTCCTTAATCCGGCGACGCCGGTCGCGGCGTTGGACCATGTGCTGGAGCTTTGCGATCTGATCCTCGTCATGTCGGTCAATCCGGGCTTCGGCGGGCAGTCTTTTCTAACCAGCCAGCTCGACAAAATCGCCACGCTTCGGCGGCGGATCGATGCCAGCGGTCGGTCCATCGCCTTGCAGGTCGATGGCGGCGTCACGGCGGCGACAGCGCCGCGTTGCATTGCAGCCGGCGCCGATGTCCTGGTGGCGGGCACGGCGGTCTTCGGCCAGCCGGATTATCAGGCGGCGATCGCCGCGCTGCGCGGGGTGGGCTGATGGCCGATTTGCTGCGCGGGGCGCGCCGCCTCCTCTCCGGGCTGAAGCCCATGAAGGTGCCGGATGCCCCGGCGCGCTCCTTTCGCGATCTCTGGCCGGGCGATGCGACGCGCGGGGCGCGGCTGCTGCGCGGGGAATTCGAATGGCAGGGCACCGCACGGCGCCTGGAGCCGGCCGGGGTCGGCTGGGAGGCCGCGGCCGGACCCACGGCCTGGCGTGCCGCCGCGCATGGCTTTGCCTGGCTGCGCGACCTGCGGGCGCTGGGCACCGATCCCGCCCGCACCCGTGCCCGCGATCTTGCTGAGGATTGGCTGGGTCGGGGCGGCACCGAGGAATTGGCGCAAGCGCCCGAAATCGCCGCCGCGCGCGTCTCTGCCTGGCTCGGCCATTGGGACTTCCTGGCGGCGACCGCCGAGGACGGCTTCCGCCGCCGGCTGCTGATCCGCCTGGCCCAGGATGCCCGCGGCGTTATCGTCTCCCTGCCCGCCGAAGCCACGCATCGCGGCGCGCTGGTGACGCTGAAGGGGGCCATCGCCGCGGCCGTCGCGCTGGCCGAGGAAGGGTGGATGCAGCGCGCCGTCCGGTTCCTGCCGGCCGAGTTGGAGCGCCAGTTCCACGCCGATGGCGGGCATGTGGAACGCTCCCCCACGCAGCAGCTGCTGGCGGTGCAGGATCTGATCGAAATCCGCAACCTGCTGCACGGCGCCGATGTGCCGCCGCCGCCGCAGCTTGCCATGGTGCTGGAACGCGCCGGGCAGGCGCTGCGGCTGTTCCGCCACGGCGATGGCGGGCTTGCCCAGTTCAACGGCGCGCGGGAGGACGGCGCCGCGCTGGTCGATCTTGTCCTGACCCAGGGCCAGGCCCGCGGCCGGGCGCCGATGCTGCTCGAGGAGACCGGCTTCCAGCGCCTGCAGGCCGGGCGCACCGTGGTCATTGCCGATGCTGGCGCGCCGCCCGTCCCGCGCGGGCGCGATGTGGCCAGCGGCCTGCCGCGCGGCGCCGATCGCGGTGCCCATGCGGGCACGCTGTCCTTCGAGATGTCGATCGGCCGCGACCGGCTGGTGGTGAACTGCGGCGCTGCGCCGGCGGCCGAGACGGACTGGCGCGACGCGCTGCGCGCCACTGCGGCACATTCCACCCTGGTGCTTGGTGATACCAACAGCGCCGAGTTGCGCGAGGAAGGGCTCGGCCGCCGCCCTGAACGCGTGGAGGCCGACCGGCACGAGAGCAATGGCGCGCAATGGCTGGAAGCCAGCCATGACGGCTGGCGCAAGCCCTTCGGCGTGCTGCATCGCCGCCGGCTCTATTTGAACGAGACCGGCGACGACCTGCGCGGCGAGGATGTCCTGGAGGTGGCGGAGGCCGGCCAGAAGCTGCCCGCCTTCCTGATCCGCTTCCACCTGCACCCCGGCGTCACCGCGCAGCTGCAGATCGACGAGCACGCGGTGCTGTTGCGGCTGCCATCCAACGCCTTCTGGCGGCTGCGCGCCAATGGCGCGAAGGTGACGCTGGAGGAGAGCGTTTATCTGGGCGGCGGCGAGGCGCGGCGGAGCCAGCAGGTGGTGCTGGCCGCCGAGCCCGATGCGAAAACGGTGCAATGGGCGATCGGGCGCGTCGCCGCCGATACGCCGCCTGCTCTGCCGGACCCGGCCAAGCCCTGAAGATCGCTGAAATCATCAATGTCGATTTCTCGCTGCGGCATTTCCTGCTGCCGCTGATGCGCGGCATGCGTGATCGCGGGCACGAGGTCGTGGGGATGTGTGCCGAGGGACCCTTGCTCGCACAGCCACGGGCGGAGGGGTTCCGGGTCATCCCGCTGCCCTTGGCGCGCAGCCTCGACCCGTTTGCCCATGCCCGGGCCTTCGGAGAATTGCGCCGCGTGCTGCGCGACGAACGCTTCGATCTGGTGCACGCGCACATGCCGATCAGCGGCGTCATCGGTCGCTTCGCCGCCCGCAGCGTCGGCGTACCGAGAATCGCCTATACCTGCCACGGCTTCCTGTTCAACCAGCCTGGGCCGGTCTGGCGGCGCGGCCTCTCGCTTGCCCTCGAATGGGCGGCGGGGCGGGTGACGGACGACTACTTCACCGTCTCTGAGGAGGAGGCGCGCGATGCCCGTCGCCTGGGCATCCATCGCCATCCTGTCGCAGTGCTGAACGGTCGCGACCCGGCCATCTACCGCCCCGACCCGGCGGCCCGCGCCGCGCTGCGGGCCGAATTCGGCGCCGCGCCCGAGGATTGCGTCGTCGTCGCCGTCTCCCGGCTCGTGCGCCACAAGGGCTATCCCGAACTTCTGGCGGCGGCCGAGCAGGTGCCCGGCGTCAGCGTCTGGGTGGTGGGCGAGCGGCTGCCGACCGACCATGGCGAGGACATGGCGCCCTATTTCGCCCGGGCCCGGGAAAAGCTCGGCCCGCGCTTCCGCACCCTGGGCTATCGCGGCGACGTCGCGCGGGTGCTGGCGGCGGCCGATGTCTTCGCCCTGCCCTCGCATTTCGAGGGGCTGCCGATGTCGGTGATCGAGGCGATGCTGACCGGCCTGCCGGTGATCGCCACCGCTATCCGCGGCCCGCGCGAGATGGTGCAGCCGGAGGAGACCGGTCTCCTTGTCCCGCCCATGACGATCGAGCCCCTGGCCGGGGCGCTGCGCCGGCTGGCGGATGACCCGGCGCTGCGGACCCGGATGGGGGAGGCCGGGCGGGCGCTGGCACTGACCCGCTTCACCGAGGCGGGCGTGATCGGCCGCACGCTTGATCTGCTTGGCCTCTGAGGGCCGGCCACGGGGTAGCTGGTGGCGCCGCCCGGGGGGGCGGCCTAAAAGGAGCGCCGATGGCTCGCGCTGCGCCGAATCGTGTCCTGCTCAATATAGCGCTCGACAGTGCGCTGGCCTGTCTTGCTCTGCCGCTTGCCCTGCTGCTGGCCGATCCCGGCGCCTGGCCGCCCGGCCAATGGTGGCCGGCGGCGCTCCTCGGGGCCGTCGCCGCGCTGCAGATCGCTGGCCTGCCGTTGCGTCTGGCGCGGCAATACTGGCGCTATGCCGGGCTGCCCGACATGCTGGCGATCGCCGGCGCGGCGGTGGGGGCGGCGCTGCTGTTCTGGGCCGCCTTGCTCGTGCTCGGCGCCTGGCGCCCGGGCAATGCCGCCTTCCCGGCGATCCACGCGGTCGTTCTTGGCCTTGTCCTCGGCGCGCCACGCGTGCTGGGCCGGCTGCACCAGGGGCGGCGCACCGCCGAGGCCTCGGATGCGCCGCAGCCGGTGCTGCTGGTGGGCGATGGCGACAGCGCCGATCTGTTCATTCGCGCCCTCGCGGGTGACCGCCAGCCCGGCTACCGCGTCACCGGCCTGCTCGCCCTGCGAGAGCGGCAGGCGGGCCGACGCATCCAGGGCCATCCCATTCTTGGCACGCCTGCCGACCTGCCGGAGGTACTGACCGGCATGCGTGAGGCCGGGACCCTGCCGGCCGCCATCGTGCTGGCGCCGCGCCATATCCAGGGCCCGGCGCTGGAGACGCTGCTCGATACCGCCGATCGCTTTGGCATCCCGGTCCGTACCGCGCCGACGCTGACCGCGCTCGACCCCGCCGCGCGGCCGGTGCTGGAGGCGGAGAGGGCCGGCCAGCGCCTGCGGCTGCAGCCAGTGGTGATCGAAGATCTGCTCGATCGCGCGCAGCTGCCGCTGGACCGGGAAGGCATGGCGCGGCTGATCCAGGGGCGGCGCGTACTGGTCACGGGGGCTGGCGGCACGATCGGCGGGGAGTTGTCGCGGCAGGTGGCGGCACTCGGCCCGGCCCAGCTCACCCTGCTCGATCACGGCGAGTTCGCGCTGTACGAGATCGACCTGGAGCTGCGGGAGCGCCACCCGGAAGTGCCGCGCCGCGCTGTGCTGGCCGATATCCGCGATGAGGCGCGGATCCGCCGGCTGGTCGAGGATTTCCGCCCGGAGCTGGTCTTCCACGCCGCCGCCCTGAAGCATGTGCCGATGGTCGAGAACGATCCGCTGGAGGGGCTGCTGACCAATGCCCTCGGCACCCGGATCATCGCCGATGCGGCGCGCGCTGCCGACTGCCGGGCGATGGTCTTCATCTCCACCGACAAGGCGGTGAACCCGACCAGCGTCATGGGCGCCTCTAAACGGCTGGCGGAGATGTATTGCCAGGCACTCGACATGGCCGCGCGCAGCGCCGGGGGCGGCGTTCAGCCCACCGCTGGCGGCATGCGCTGTGTGACTGTCCGCTTCGGCAATGTGCTGGGCTCCACCGGCTCGGTCGTCCCGCTGTTCCGCCGCCAGCTTGAACGCGGCGGGCCGCTGACCGTGACGCATCCCGATATGCGCCGCTATTTCATGACGGTGCGTGAGGCGGTGGGCTTGGTGCTGCAAGCCAGCGTGATCGGCGCCGACGACCGCGAGGACCAGCCGCCGGAGCTGCGCGAGGGCGGGATCTTCGTCCTCGACATGGGCAAGCCGGTGAAGATCGTCGATCTCGCCCGACGGATGATCCGCCTTGCCGGCCTGCGGCCGGAGATCGATGTGGAGATCCGCTTCACCGGCCTGCGCCCGGGTGAGAAGCTGTACGAGGAGCTGTTCCACGGCCAGGAGCCGCCGCGCCCGACCCGCTTCGAGGGGCTGCTGGTGGCCACGCCGCGTACCGCCGATCCGGCGCTGGTGGGCCGGGCGATCGATGAGATCGCCGCCGCCTGCCGCAGCGGCATTCCGCGCGCCGCGCTGACCCAACTCGGGCGGTTGGTGCCGGAGTTCGACCACAATACCGACGGTCAAATCCTTTGACCGCTGGTATCATCCCGCGTCAGCCGCGCCGGCGCAGCAGCCCGACCGCGCCGACGGCGCCAAGCCCGCCGGCCAGCATCCAGGCGCCGGTGGCGATGCCGCTGCCGTTCTCGCTGGCCGCCGAGAGGATGCTGGCCAGCGCGCCCGCGCCCATCTGGGAGGCGCCGATCAGCCCGGAGGCGGTGCCGGCCAAAGCCGGGCGGACGCTGATGGCGGAGGCAATGGCGCTGGGCTGCGTCATTCCATTGCCCACCGCGATCACCACCATCGGCAGGAAGAACAGCACGATCTGCGGCGGCCAGAGGCTCGGCAGCAGCAGGCCGAGCGTGGCCCCGGTCAGCGCCACCAGCGTGCCGATGCGGATCATCCGCTGCGTGCCGAGCCGGGTGGAGAGCCGCGCCGCGGTGAAGGTGCCCGTCGCCCAGCCGACCGAGATCAGCATCATCGCCACGGCATAGTCGGTGGGCGAATGGCCCAGGCGCTCCACGATGACGAAGGGACCGCCGGCCGAGAAGGCGAAGAACATGGAGGTGGCGCAGGCGCCGATCAGGCAATAGGCGCGGAAGGCCGGCTGGCGCAGCAGCGTCGCATAGGCGCCGAGAATCCCGCCAATCCCGGGCAAGGGCTGGCTTTCGCGCAGCGTCTCCGGCAGGCGGAGCTGGACCAGCACCAGCAACGGCAGGCCGAATACCAGGCAGGCGAGGAAGCTGGCGCGCCAGCCGAAATGCGCCTGCAGCACCGCCGCGATCACCGGGGAGAGCATCGGCGCCACCGACATCGCCGTGCTGACATAGCCAAGCACGCTCGCCGCCCGCTCCCGCGGATAGGCGTCGCGGACCATCGCGCGGCCGAGCACGAGCCCGGCACAGGCACCGAGCGCTTGCAGCACCCGGGCAACGATCAACCAAAAGGCCGAAGGTGCCAGGACCGCCGCGAGGCTGCCGGCGAGATAGAGCCAGAGGCCGATCAGCAACAGCGGCTTGCGGCCGTAGCGATCCGACAGGGGCCCGTAGATGAGCTGGCCGATCGCCACGGCCGCCAAATATAGCGTGAGGGTGAGCTGAATGGTCCCGTAGGAGACCGCCATGGCCACGGCCAGCGCCGGCAGGCTCGGGATCAGCATCTGCTGCGTGAAGGGGCCGAGGCCGGTCATCGCGACCAGCAGGGCGATGGAAGGCCGCGGTCCCGCCGGTGCCGCGCCTTGCGCCAAAGCCGGATTGGGTCGGTTCGGCGGCTCGGGCTGGGCGGGTGACGTCACCCGTCGCGTCTAGCCCGGACCTCGGCGGCGACGCCAGGGCTCGGCCCGCATGAAAGCCTTGTGCCACTGGGATCAGCCGAAGGCCGCCGCCAGCGCCCGTGCCGCGCGGTGCAGCGCCGCTGGCGCATGGCCGGAAAAGCCCAGCATCAGCGCCTGGCGCGGTGGCGCCGTGAGATACATGGGCGAGACTGGCCGCACGATCACGCCCGCCTGTGCCGCCGCTTCGGCCAGCGCGACATCCGAAAGCCCGGGCGCCAGCCCGGCCAGCAACTTCATCCCCTGTTCCGGCACTTCGGCCGTCAGCCGGCCTGGCAGATGCGCCGCCAAGGCTGCCGCCAGGGCATCCCGCGCCACCCGGTATTGCATTCGCATCCGCCGCAAATGCTGGGTGAAATGCCCTTCGGCCAGGAAATCCGTCACCACCCCTTCGGCCAGCGTCGCCGGGTGCCAATCGGTCCGCAGCCGGGCCGCCAGCACGGGCTCCAGCAGCGCCGGCGGCAGCACCGCGTAGCCCAGCCGCAGCCCGGGGAAGAGCACCTTGGAAAAGGTGCCGACATAGATCACCCGGCCGGCGCCATCGATGCCTTGCAGGGATGCCAGGGGGCGACCGGCGTAGCGGAACTCGCTGTCGTAATCGTCTTCCAGCACATAGGCCTCGGTCCGCCGGGCCCAGGCCAGCAATTCCAGCCGGCGCGGCATCGTCAGCACCGCACCGGTCGGGTACTGTGCCGAGGGCGTGACATAGGCCAGCCGGGCCGGCTCCAGCCCGGGGGATAGCCGAAGCCCCTGGGCGTCTACCGGCACCGGCACCAGCCGCGCGCCATTGGCGTCCAGCGCGGCGCGGACGGCGGGGTAGCACGGGTCTTCCACCCAGGCAGCGTCACCCGGCCGCAGCAGCACCCGCAGCACGAGGTCGATCGCCTGCTGCGCGCCGGCGGTCACCACGACCTGATCGGGATCGCAGCGCACCGCGCGCGCCGCCCGCAAATAGGCGGCGATCGCCTCCCGCAAGCCACGCGCGCCGCGCGGGTCGGCATAGCCGAACATCGCCTGGTCCGGGGTGGAGAGCCGGCGCAGCATCAGCGCGCGCCAGATCCGCTGGGTGCGCTCGTCCCAGCCGGTCCGGCCGGTATTGAAGGGCTCGCTGCCGTAATGCTGCGCGACGGGGGTGGCAGCCGGCGGCGCGGGCATCGGGGCGGGCAATTCGGGGATGGCCGGCAGGTCGCGCGGCACGCGGGTGCCGGCCCCGACCCGGCCTTCCGCCAGCCCCTCGGCCACCAGCTGCTCATAGGCCGCGACCACCGTGTTGCGGGCGACGCCCAGCCGCGCCGCCAGCCCGCGGCTGGGCGGCAGCCGCCCGGCCGGCGGCACGGCGCCCGAGAGGATGGCCTGGCGCAACTGCAGGTAAAGCTGGCGCAACACCGGCACGGGGCTGCCCCGGTCCAGGCCGATGAGCAGCAGCTCGGACAGGTCGGGCCGTGCATCCATGGGAATTGGACCAGTGGGTTCGGCCTGAATTGGCCCTCGCGCCGGACCAATCCTGGCGCTTCATTGCACTCCGACGCAACCCTTCTGAGGCTCACCATGCCCGCCACCGGCAGCTACCCCGTCACCGAACGCAACAAGGTCCGCCGCCTGCACGAGCGCGGCCGGCATGACCGTGCCAGCGTCTACGCCATCCTCGACGCGGCAATGCTCTGCCACATTGCCTATGTCATTGACGGCCAGCCGTACTGCACGCCGACCGCCTTCTGGCGCGAGGGCGATCACCTTTACTGGCATGGGTCCTCGGCCAGCCGGATGCTGCGGACCCAGAAGCCGGGCGTGCCGGTCTGCCTGACCGTGACGCATCTGGACAGCCTCGTGCTCGCGCGGTGCGGCTTCAACCACTCCGTCGACTACCGCAGCGCCATGTGCTTCGGTAAGGCCCACATCATCGATGACGCGGCCGAGAAGACCCGTGCGCTGGATGCCATGATCGACCGCTTCTACCCCGATCGGAACGCCACGCTCCGCCCCAGTACGGCGCAGGAGCTGAAAGCGACGATGCTGATCGGTATGGCGATTGAGGAAGCCAGCGGGAAGCTCCGCAACAAGGGCGTCGGCGATGAGGAAGAAGACTATGCCCTGCCGATCTACGCCGCCCGCTTCCCCGTCGTACAAACGCTCGGCCCGGTCGAGCCTTGCCCGCGCCTGCCGGCGGGCGTGCCTTATCCCGCCGGTCTTGCCGGCTTCACCCCGGGGCGCCGGCTCGATGAGCTGATGCTCGAGAACCAGAAGAGGCTTTATGGCGACGACTGACCTCGCGACCGCCACCGCGACTGATCTGGCGGCGCTGATCGCCAAGCGTGGCGCCTCTCCGGTGGAGGTGATCGAAGCGGTGCTGGCGCGCATCGCCCGCTGCGAGCCGCAGCTCAATGCCTTCGTCGCCCTGGATGCGGAGCGGGCCCGGGCGGCCGCGCGCGCCGCGGAAGCCGCGCTCACGGCCGGACAGCTGCTCGGACCGCTGCACGGCGTGCCGGTCACCATCAAGGACATGCAGGCGGTCGAAGGCCTGCCGACGCGGCGGGGCTCGCGCCTTTCCGATCCGGCCCCGGCCAAGGCCGACGCGCCGCTGGTCGCCAGGCTGCGGGCCGCGGGCGCCATCATCCTCGGCAAGACGACGACGACGGAGATGGGCTGGACAGCGGTCAGCCACAACCCGCTGACCGGTGCGACGCACAACCCCTGGGTCCATGGCACGACCTCGGGTGGCTCCTCCTCGGGCGCGGCGGCGCTTTGCGGCGCCGGCTGCGGACCGCTGCATCTCGGCACCGATGGCGCGGGTTCGATCCGCCTGCCGGCGCATTTCTGCGGCGTGGTCGGGTTCAAGCCGACCTATGGGCGGGTGCCCTACGCGCCGCATCCGAACAACGGCAACCTGTCCCATGCCGGGCCGCTGACCCGCACCGTCGCCGATGCGGCGCTGATGCTCTCGGTCATGGCCGGCGCGCATCCGGCGGACCACACAACGCTGGAGGGCAACCTGCCGGCCACGGTGGCCCCGGCCGAGCTGAAGTCGCTGCGCATCGCCTTCAGCCCCGATCTTGGCCACGCGAAGGTGGACCCGGAGGTGGCGGCGATCGTCACCGGCGCCGTGGCGAGGCTGGCGGCGCTGGGCGCGGGCGTCGAACAGGTGACGCCGCCTTGGGGTCCTGTGGGGCCGGAATTGGAACGTTGGATCTGGGGGCTTGCCATGCGCGCCAGCTTGCCGCGCGACGCGGCCATGGCGGCCGAGATGGACCCTGGCCTCGTCGCTTGCACGCGGGCCTATGAGGGGTTGAGCTTCATGGAGGCGCACACGACGACCGGGCGTCGCTTCGCCTATGCGGCAGCGGTCAACGGTTGGTTCGGTGAGACCGGCTTCGATCTGCTGGCGACGCCCGCCGCCTCCGTCGCCGCCTTCCCGGTCGGCCGGCAACGCCCCGCCCATTGGGAGCAGCATGACTGGGACTGGCTGACCTGGGCGGAGTTTTCCTACCCGTTCAACCTCTCACACGGGCCGGCGATCAGCATCCCGGTGGGTTTCACCGCCGCCGGACTGCCGGTTGGGCTGCAATTGGCCGGGCCGCGGCTGGCCGATGTCGCGGTGCTGCGGGCTGCCGCGGCCTACCTTGCCGCCCATCCGCAGACACGGAGTTTTGCGCCGCTTCCTGGCGCCTGAGCGACACCTGCGGTCAAGTTCTTGACCGCAAGTATCGGCTTTTTCGCCCCCCTCAAGCGCCGGCTGGAAACCTGTGGTTTCCCCCTCAACGCAGCCTGCTGGTGGCGCGCGGCACGAGCCAGGGCCTCGTGCCGTTGGCATTATCCCCGCTCAGGCCGCGGCCAGGATTGCTTCCACCACCTCTTGCACCTCCAGCGCCTCGCGCAGCGTCGCCAGCGGATGCGCCTCGCCGCGGGTCATCGCGGCGACACCGGCCAGTTGGCGCTTGAGAACCAGCGGTCGCATGCGCTCATTCGGCATGGCGTCCGGAGCTTCGGCCCATACGCCATCGGGGCCGCGACGCTCGGCGATCGACCAGTCCCGCAGGCGGATGGCGTCGTTCAGCGTCCACCGATTGCTGTCCTCCGCCGCGGTGGTGCCGACGCCGCCGCGCAGCGTGACCGGCACGCCGCTGGCGGTCAGGCGCGCGGCAATGGCGGTCTCGGTCCCGCCGCCATCGGGGTAGGTGACGCTGGCCGCCTGCACCACGAGCGGGCCAAGCCGGCGCCGGGTGAGAAACAGGAAGTGCGAGACCACCTCGCGGGTGAAGCCGCCCTCGGCACGGCGGGCCAGCCAGCTTGCCGCATCCTGCTGCCAGCCGCGCGGCCAGGTGGCGAAATCGGTCTCGATCACCAGGGCCTGCGGCGCCAGCGCCGCCTGCCAAGCCGCAAGCTGCCGGACGGCCGGCGAAGACGCCATCGGGAAGTTCACCGCGGCGCGGGCGCCGCTCGCCTCGGCGTCCGCGACGAAGGCCCGCGCCGCGGCAGGGTCGGTCGCCAGCGGCTTTTCCAGGAACACCGCGCGGCCAGCGGCCAGCGCCTGTCGCGCCAGTGGGATATGTGCGGCCGGCGGGGCGGCAATGTAGAGGCAGTCACAGGCGGCAATGACCGCCTCGGCCGAGGCCCGCATCGGCACCGGCGCAATGCTGGAAAGCCTGGCCGCGGCGGCCGGCGAAGGGTCCCAGACCCCGACTGGCGTGACGGATTCGGCAGCATGCGCCAGGGCGGCGCGCAGCAGCCGCTCACCCATGATGCCGAAGCCGATGATGCCGAGGGCGATGGGGGCGGGCATGGCGGGCTCTCCGACGTATCGTGCGACCTCTACCGCCGGCCTGGCGGGGATTCCAGCGGGCCATTGGGCGCAACGCGCCGGCCCCGGGGGATTTGACAGGCCGGCGGGCGCGGCGCGGAATACGCACCATGCCGCTCTTCGACCCCGCCGATTTCCGGCTTCCCCAAGGCCTGTCGCATGTCTGCGCCGGCGGCGAGACCGCCTTCCTGCGCCGCCACGACGCCGCCTTCGCCCGTTATGCCGAGGACAAATCGGCCGGCGCCGCCGGGCGCGATCGCCAGGATGCCGAAATGGAGCGCGCCCGCGCCCTGGTCGCCGCCGCCTGGGCCGCCGCCCCAGGCGATATCGGCTTCGTCGCCTCGGTGGCGGAGGGCATGTCGATGCTGGTCGAAAGCCTCGACTGGCAGCCCGGCGATGTCGTGCTGGTCGACCCCGACGAGTATCTCTCGGTGGTCGCGCCGGTCGCGCTGCGCCACCGCGCCGAGCTGCGCTTTGTCCCGATGGCGGAGCCGGAGGCAGTGGCGCGGGCCTGCACCGGGCGGGTGCGCATGCTCGCGGTCAGCCATGTCTCCTACCTTACCGGCCGGCGCTTCGACCTTGCCGCGCTGCGCCGCATCGCCGATGCGCATGGCGCGCTGCTGGTGGTCGATCACACCCAGGCCGCAGGCTATCTGCCGATCGATGCGCCGCTGGCCGATTTCGCCTTCAGCGCCTGCTACAAGTGGCTGCTGGGGATGACCGGGACGGCGATCGCCTATTGGAACCGGGCGCGCCAGCCGGCTTGGGCACCGGCGACGGCGGGCTGGTTCAGCGTCGCCTCCATGGCCCGGCCGGATTACGCCGCCGGCCTGCAACTGCGTCCTGACGCGTTGCGCTTCACCCGCGGCAATCCGTCCCATGCCGGGCTCTATGTGCTGGCCTCCGCGCTGGACTACCTCGCGGGCTTTCCGAACATCGCGGCCCATGTGCAGGGGCTGACCACGGCGCTGCACGCGCGGCTGGCCGCGGCCGGCATCGCCTCCACCACCCCGGCCGATCCCCGGCTGCATGGCGCCAGCGTCTGCATCGCGCATCCGGAAGCCGGGCGGCTCTGCGATGCGCTGGCCGAACGCGGCGTGCTCGCCTGGAATGGCCGCGGCCGCCTGCGCTTCAGCTTCCACGGCTACAACGACCGCGGCGATGTCGAACGCCTCGCTGGGGCGCTGCGCGGGCTGCTCGGCTGAAACGCATTCAGGCCGGTTGCAGCCGCACCTTGCGGGCCAGCGGCGGGAAGGTCAGGGCGATCGCCACAGCACCCAGCCCGACGAGGGCGGAGCCGATATACATCCCGGCATAATCGCCGAAGCGGTCGAAGATCCAGCCGCCAATCGCCGGCCCGGCGGCCATGCCGAGCGAGGAGACCATGGTCGCCGCGCCGAATACCGCGCCCATTATCCGGGCGCCAAAATACTCCCGCGTCAGCACGGCATAGAGCGGCATCACCCCGCCATAGGCGAGACCGAAGATGGTGGCCACGGCGTAAAGCTCGCCCAGGCTGCGGGCGCCGATGAAGGCGCCGATGGCGGCCGCCTGCAGCAACAGCCCGCCGGTCAGCACGAGCTTGGCGCCGAAGCGATCCGCCAGCAACGCGAAGATCACCCGCCCGCCGAGCCCGCCCAAGCCCTGCATCGAATAGACACTGACCGCGGTCATGGCCGGCACGCCGCAGGCCAGCGCATAGCTCACGGCATGAAAGATCGGCCCAGAATGCGCGATGCAGCACACCAGGAAGGTCGTCGCCAGCACCAGGAACGGCCGGCTTGCCAGGGCCCGGCGCAGTTGTCCCGGCGCCTGCGGCAGCGCGGCGGCGCCGGTGGGGATCGGCGGGCGGCGCAGCAGCAGGGCCAGCGGCAGCGTCAGCGCCAGAGCGGCCGCGGCCATCAGCGCCTGTGCCTCGCGCCAGGGATACCCCGACAGCAGCCATTGCCCGAAGGGGGCGACCACCATCGGCGCCATGCCGAGCCCGGCCGAGACGAGCGAGACGGCGAGCGCGCGATGCCGCTCGAACCAGCCGCTGGCGGTGGCCATCATCGGCGCGAAGAAGGCCCCCGCGGCCGCGCCGATGGCCAAGCCGTAGGCGAGTTGAAATTCCAGCAGGGTCTGCGCCCGGCTGGCGAGCAGCAAGCCCACCGAGAGCAACACGGCGCCAGCCAAGCCGATGACGCGCGGCCCGTAGCGGTCGCTGATCGCGCCCCAGACGAAGGAGCCGACGCCCATCGCCAGAAAGCCCACGGTCATGGCGGCCGAGACGCCGGCCTTGGACCACCCGGTATCGGCGATGATGGGATCGAGGAAGACGGCGAGCGAAAAGAGCGAACCCATGCCAACGCAGCCCAGCAGCGCACCGGCTGCCACGACCACCCACCCGTAATGGCGCTGCATGCGCTTCCCCTTGCCGGGCACATCATGGCCCTTCCCGGCATCCTGCACCCGGAAGGGGGGGAGAGGGCAAGGAGCGCAGGTTCTGACCGTCACGAAGGGGGGCGGTTTCAGTCAAGTACGATCGGCTTTAGGCTAGCCCGATGTCGGAGAAAATCGCCCCGGGCCGCCGGCCCCTGTTGTGCGCCGCACTCGGCGCGCTCGCCCTGCCGGGCCTCGCCCGCGCGGGCGCCTGGCCAGACAAGCCGATCCGCCTGATCGTCCCCTTCGGTGGCGGCGGGCAGACCGATATCGTCAGCCGGGTGACGGCGGAGGCGCTGAGCCTCCGCCTGGGCCAGCCGGTGCTGGCCGATAACCGCCCGGGCGGCAATGGCAATCTGGCGGCGGAGACCGTCGCCCGCGCCGCGCCGGATGGCTACACCGTGCTGGTCGCCGGCGCCGGCACCAATAGCGGGCTGAACGCGCTGCTCTATCGCAATGTCGGCTACGATGCCGGCCGCGACTTCCTGCCGGTTGGGATGTTCTGTACCACCGCCAACATGCTGCTGGTGCACAACTCCATCCCCGGCAACAGCTTCGCCGAGGTGATCGGCTGGATCCGCGCCAATCCGGGCCGGTTCACCTATGCCTCGGCCAGCGTCGGCGCCATCACCCACCTGATCATGGAGGATATCGGCGCCATCCTCGGCCTCGACATGGTCCATGTGCCGTATCGGCAGAGCACCCAGGCGATGGCCGATATGCTGGCCGGGCGCGTGCACGCCCGCTGCCTCGGCATTCCGGAAGGC
>Ga0114959_10001226_pt1 | contig 22837 bp, 21 predicted proteins | sample C_130625_EF_Meta_FD_87317 | JGI IMG/M metagenome (GOLD analysis project Ga0114959, IMG submission 87317) | Freshwater microbial communities from Lake Croche, Canada to study carbon cycling - C_130625_EF_MetaG | ecosystem: Environmental > Aquatic > Freshwater > Lake | place: Lake Croche, Canada... | reverse complement strand
GGTTAATCTAGAAGAACGTGGTGGTGAGGCTCTGCTAGGCCAAGCCCCATCTTCTCAAGCCACGCCAATCCTCTCCCTCATTCATCTATCTGACACTCATATTTGTGATGCTCAGTCGCCATTACGCTTCGACGTAGTTGATCGGCTAGCCGATCCGCACAATCCGACATCGGCCTTTATTCCATTCGTTGGTGGTTACCGAGCAAACGAAATCATGACGACACAAACTCTGGAAACAATGGTTCGAACTGTTAATGGAATTAAGACGGGTTTTGTCTCTGAGCGCCCTATCGATGCCGTGGTTTTGACCGGTGATGTTACCGATAACGCGCAGGCGAATGAACTTGATTGGTACATGACATTGATGGATGGAGGCACCTTGCATCCAGATAGTGGAGATACCAGTACGTGGGAAGGCGGAGCGCAGAGCGACCCCGCTTTCTATGAACGCTCGTATTGGAATCCTGAAGGCACGCCACCCGGATGCGAGGATGACTTTCCTCGTTCTCTCTATGGCCTGCCTACTATCCCAGGTCTACTCGATGCGGTCCGTAAGCCGTTTGAGGCCACGGGGTTCTCTCATCCCTGGCTTGCAGTGCATGGCAACCACGATGCTCTTTTTCAAGGCACCATGCCGGTAGAGGGTTCGGCAAAAGCTCTTGCCTTCAGTGAGAAACGAATAATGGCGCTAGCTCCAGATTTAAATCTGCAGGATGCCGTTTCAAGTTGGAATATGGTGGGTCCAGCAGACTTCTCGGTCCCAACACATGGCACTTTCAAACCACAACAGGCCGATGAACGTCGTAGATTTAATGGGGCATCGGACTGGGCTGATATTCATCGCTCTTGTGGACGCGCGGGTCACGATGGCCATGGTCTTACCGAAGAGAATTCGCTCAACGGTACAAAGTTTTGGTCAAAAATGATCGGCGATGTCAAAATTATTTCGCTAGATACGGTCAACATCAATGGCGGTTGGATGGGTTCGCTTGACCGCACACAATTCGAATGGATGAAGCGCGAACTAGCTGATTCCGCCCCCAAATACTTTGTCTTATTGTCGCATCATGCTCTCCACTGCCTGTTTAATGATTATGCGCCAGAGGGTGCTGATGGCAGAGTTGCTGTTGATGAAGTCAAAGAAGAACTTCTGAGCCACCCTCGAATCATTCTCTGGCTAGCTGGTCACGATCATGACAATCGCATCACATTTGTCGGCGAAGAAGGAGCTGCAGGTTTCTGGCAGGTTCAGACAGCATCGCTTATTGATTGGCCACAGCAGGGTCGTATCGTTGAGATACTTGAAGATGAAGGCAGAGTTGTCATCGCTACCTCGGTTATTGATCATGAGAGCCCTATTGATCTAGATATGGCAACAAGTGATATCGAGGAGCCATCGAATCTAGCCGGTATTTCGCGGATCCTTTCAGCTAATCATTGGCATCGTCGTCAACGTAATGATTTTTATGTAGAGCTAGCTTCGGGAGAGCCAGAAGACCGCAATCGATATCTCTGGCTGTAACCTCGAGCTATGAGCACATTTGAGCAAGTCCAAGCGCCACCTCTCGAAAGTTACCGAAGCGATATCGAAAAATTGGCTGCCACAAAGGTCGGGCGTTGATAGACTTTTCATCATGGACGTAAATCTCTACGAAGAGAGCCTTATCGCCCCGGTTTACGGCGACACCTCCCACGAGTATTCACCTATCGATCCAGTGATCGTCGTGTACTCAGACGATCAGAGCGTTCGATCGGCGATTGCGACGGCGCTCGGTAAGCGACTTCCCAATGAAGAGCGGAACCACAAAATAGTAGAATTTGCCACTGCAGATGCGCTTCGCCTCTATTGCGATGAGAAAAGGCGAGTAGATCTTTTCATCCTCGATGGCGAAGCAGTTCCAGAAGGTGGAATGGGTCTCGCACATTCTTTGAAAGATGAGTTGGTGGACTGCCCCCCTATTATGGTGATCATCCAGCGCGTTCAGGATAATTGGTTAGCTAGATGGTCAGGCGCCGAGGCAGTGATCTCGCATCCGATTGACCCGTTTACATTAGGGGCCCAGGTAAGTAAAATTCTGGGTGCTAGCACTACTGGCAGTCGGTAAATAATTCACCTTCTGTCTATGTGATCGTGCGCACACATCCTGTATTTTGCTGGCTTTGCGTTCTATGATCGCCACATGAATCCTTATGTGCCGATTCTCGCTATTGGGGGGATTGGCTTCGGATTCGCCGCGTTTTCGGTCTTGGCGGCAACTCTGACCGGCCCAAAGCGATTTAATCGTTCCAAAGCCGAGGCTTACGAATGTGGAATTGATCCATCTCCCGTCGCAACCGGTGGCGGACGATTCCCTGTTAAATATTTTTTAACGGCGATGCTCTTTATCGTCTTTGATATTGAAATCGTTTTCCTCTATCCATGGGCTGTTTCATTTAATCAACTTGGCCTCTTTGGTCTCATAGAGATGTTAGTTTTTATCGCTACCGTGTTCATCGCCTATTCTTATGTCTGGCGTCGCGGTGGATTGGAATGGGATTAATACATGGGTCTAGAGGAACAACTTCCCGCGGGATTTGCGCTAACAACGGTGGAAAAACTTGCCGGATATATGCGCAAGGGCTCGCTCTGGCCCGCAACATTCGGTTTAGCCTGTTGCGCAATCGAAATGATGGCTGCTGGCGCTGGTCGATACGATTTAGCACGTTTTGGCATGGAAGTTTTTAGAGCATCTCCGAGACAAGCGGATTTGATGATTGTGGCCGGCCGGGTATCGAACAAAATGGCACCGGTAGTTCGTCAAATTTATGATCAAATGCCTGGTCCTAAATGGGTTATCGCCATGGGTGCTTGTGCTTCATCCGGGGGAATGTTTAATAATTATGCAATTGTCCAAGGCGTTGACCACATTATTCCTGTCGATATTTATCTGCCTGGTTGCCCTCCTCGGCCGGAGATGTTGATGGATGCAATTATTAAATTGCACGAACAGATCAGCGACACCAAATTAGGCATCAATCGAGAGCAGATCATTCGTGAAGTTGAAGCTGCCGCGTTAGCGTCTAAGCCCACGTTTCAGATTCAAGGATTGCTTAAATGAGCGATAACCAGAACGCGTCCGGCTCTTTTGGCGTTCATGGCACAGGCGATACCTCAGGATATGGATTGCTTGTTAGAAAGAGCGCACACCCTGGATCAACCGAACGTCCGTATGGTGGATATTTTGATGAAGTTGCCGACGAACTCGAAAAAGCTTATCCGGAATTCGCTACAGATATTGAGCGCATCGTTATTGATAGAGGTGAACTAACTCTTCACGTCAAAGCAGAGCGTCTTGCGCACGTAGCTAGAGTATTGCGTGATACCCCAACGCTTCGTTTTGAAATGTGTATGGGAGTTAACGGTGCCCATTATCCGCAGGATAAAGAACGTGAACTCCATTGCGTTTATCCATTGCTCTCACTCACTCATAATCGTCGAATTCGGCTAGAAGTGAGCGTGCCAGATAGTCACCCTCACCTACCGTCACTCGTTGAAATTTGGGCAGGTAACAATTGGCATGAACGCGAGACGTTTGACATGTTTGGAATTATTTTTGATGGTCACCCTGGGCTCACTCGAATTCTGATGCCAGATGATTGGATCGGGCACCCACAACGTAAAGATTATCCGTTGGGTGGAATCCCAGTTGAATACATAGGTGCCGTGGTTCCACCACCATCTGAGCGCAGGTCGTACACATGACGACATATGATCCATACGCATCATCACGGGAGACAACCGAAGGCAGAGTTTATTCTGTTACTGGAAATGATTGGGATTCACTCGTTACCGAAATCGGTGCCACCAAAGAAGAACGAGTTGTTGTCAATATGGGTCCTCAGCATCCGTCAACTCATGGTGTTCTTCGATTGATTCTTGAGCTAGAGGGTGAAACCGTCACGGAAGCTCGTGCGGGTATTGGATATTTGCACACTGGAATCGAAAAGAATGCCGAATATCGCAACTGGACACAAGGCGTAACTTTTGTAACTCGCATGGATTATCTCTCGCCGGTCTTTAACGAAACCGCATATTGCTTAGGTGTAGAAAAACTATTGGGAATCACTCAAGAAATTCCAGAGCGGGCCTCTGTTCTACGGGTGATGATGATGGAGTTCAATCGAATTTCTTCTCATATGGTTGCGTTGGGAACTGGTGCTCTTGAACTTGGCGCCCTATCACCGATGATTTTTGCCTTCCGTGAACGCGAAAAAGTTTTAGATATTTTTGAAATGGTCTCTGGCTTGCGAATGAATATGGCCTACGTTCGACCTGGTGGCGTTGCTCAGGATCTGCCTGACGGTGGATTGAAAAAGATTCGCGAAACCGTTAAAGAGTTGCGACATAATTTTAAAGATAATGAAAAGTTGTTGGTTGGAAACACAATCTGGATGAAGCGCACGCAAGGCGTAGGCTATTTAGATTTGGCCGGATGTACGACGCTTGGCATAACTGGTCCAGTGTTGCGATCGACCGGAATGCCGTGGGATCTACGTAAATCGGAACCATATTGCGGATATGAAAATTATGATTTCGATGTGATTACCAACAATGATTGCGATGTCTATGGCCGATTCTTGATCAAGATGAATGAACTAGAGCAGTCATTACGTATCATTGAACAGGCGTGCGATAAATTAGAAAAATTAAATGGTGCACCGGTCAAGGTGGAAGATAAAAAATTAGGATCACCTGCTGATTTAACCGTGGGTGCGGATGGCATGGGCAATTCAAAAGAACATATCGCCCACATCATGACTCAATCGATGGAAGGCTTAATTCATCACTTTAAATTAGCAACCGAGGGCTTTCGGGTGCCGGCGGGCCAGGTTTATACGGTGGTTGAGTCTCCGAGGGGTGAACTTGGCGCCCATCTAGTCTCTGACGGCGGAACACATCCATACCGAGTACATTTCCGTGAACCCTCCTTTAATAACTTGCAATCACTCTCTGCAATGTGCGAAGGCAGCATGATCGCGGATGTGGTGGCTGCAGTTGCTTCTATTGATCCTGTGATGGGTGGTGTGGATCGATAATGTCAGATCATCAACAATTCTCAGCGGAAGAACTAGCGACCATGGATACCATCGTTGCTCGATATCCAAAATCGAGATCTGCAATCATGCCGCTTTTACATTTCGTGCAATCGATCGATGGATACGTAACACCACGCGGACTGGAAACAATTGCCAGTAAATTGGGGTTAGAGACTGCGGAAGTTACAGCGGTATCCACTTTCTATACTCAGTATAAAAATGAACCAGTCGGTGAATACCACGTTGGAATATGTATCAATACCCTTTGTGCTGTTATGGGTGGCGATGCAATTTATGAAGCGACGACGGAACATTTGGGAATTGGTAATCACGAGACAACGAACGATGGCAAAGTTTCGCTAGAGCGGATCGAATGTAATGCTGCCTGTGATTATGCTCCAGTCGTCATGGTCAACTGGGAGTTTTTTGATAACCAGAGTCCACAGAGTGTGACGCAGTTGGTTGATGACCTGCGTGAAGGTAAACCAGTTCGTCCAACTCGGGGACCCAACTCGTTGCGAACCTGGAAGCAGAACAGCGCGGTTCTAGCTGGACTTCCTGATGGACTCGCACATGAAGGTGTACAGGCAGGTGCTCCAACGCTTCTTGGTCTCAACATCGCTGCTAATCCACAAACATCGCCGGAGGCTAATTAATGACGACGTTGACCCCAGTGCTTTCAAAAAACTGGAACGAAGCAGATTCTTTTACCCTTACTGGTTATAAGCGAGCTGGGGGATATGTTGGGCTTGAAAAAGCCCTAAAACAAACCCCAGACGAGGTTATTGCACTCGTTAAAGAATCGGGATTGCGTGGACGTGGTGGTGCCGGATTTCCTACCGGTAACAAATGGAGCTTTATTCCACAAGGTGATAGCAAGGCACATTATTTAGTCGTTAATGCCGATGAATCCGAGCCTGGAACGTGTAAGGATATGCCGCTTTTGTTGGCTAATCCGCACTCGTTAATTGAGGGAATTATTATTGGTTCCTACGCAATCAGAGCAAACCATGCTTTTATCTACCTGCGTGGCGAAGTTGTCCATGTATTCCGCCGCGTCCAACAAGCAATCACGGATGCCTATGCGGCTGGATTGCTGGGTAAAAATATTTTAGGAAGCGGCTTTGATTTAGAACTAACGCTTCATGCGGGTGCGGGTGCGTATATCTGTGGTGAAGAAACTGCACTGTTGGATTCACTTGAAGGCTTTCGCGGGCAACCTCGACTTCGTCCACCATTCCCAGCAATCGCGGGTTTGTATGCGATGCCAACGGTAGTGAATAACGTTGAATCTATTGCGTCGGTACCATCAATTTTGGCCCAGGGTGTTCCATGGTTTCAGGCTATGGGAACCGAAAAGAGTAAAGGTTTTACCTTGTATTCGTTGTCAGGTCATGTCACCAATCCTGGTCAATTTGAGGCACCACTGGGAATTACTCTCCGAGAGATTCTTGCGCTCGCGGGCGGAATCCGTCCGGGTCATCAATTGAAATTTTGGACACCTGGTGGATCTTCAACGCCAATTTTCACCGCAGAACATCTGGATGTTCCATTGGATTATGAAGGTGTTTCAGCAGCAGGTTCGATGTTGGGAACGAAAGCACTTCAGATTTTTGATGAGACCACTTGTGTTGTGCGCGCTGCGCTTCGTTGGTCAGAATTTTATAAACATGAATCCTGTGGCAAATGCACGCCATGTCGTGAGGGTACATGGTGGTTGGTCCAGATGTTAAAGGATCTAGAGGCCGGTAAAGGTAGTGAAGCAGATTTAGAGAAGCTATTGGATCTTTGTGACAACATTGCCGGAAGGTCATTTTGTGCACTCGCTGACGGCGCAGTGGCACCGATTATCTCGACTCTCAAATATTTCCGTGCTGAATATATAGAGCATCAGATCCAACGTGGTTGCCCATTTGATCCCGTTGCTGCGACGCTATTCCCTACCGGCACAGTTGACAAAATCAACAAAATAGCCGAAGTGGGCGAAGCAGCCGAAATGGTTGGTGCCTAATGGATGAAGTTGTGGCCAGCGTAGAGACTGTTACCGCCATCATTGATGGTTTGGAAGTAACTGTTCCCAAAGGAACTTTGATCATCCGTGCAGCTGAACAGCTTGGAGTTGCTATTCCTCGCTTCTGCGATCATCCATTGTTAGCTCCGGCAGGTGCATGTCGCCAATGTCTAGTTGAAGTTGAAATCAATGGACGTGCATTTCCCAAACCACAGGCATCCTGCACCATGCCAGTTGAAAATGGCATGATCGTCAAAACCCAATTGACATCCGAGGTATCGGCTAAAGCGCAAGCCGGAATTATGGAATTCCTCCTCATCAATCATCCTTTGGATTGTCCGGTATGTGACAAGGGTGGTGAATGTCCCCTGCAAAACCAGGCAATGTCTGCCGGGCGTACCGAATCTCGTTTCGAGGGTGAAAAACGGACTTTCGAGAAACCAATCAACATCTCGTCACAGGTTCTGCTCGATCGCGAGCGCTGTGTTCTCTGTGCTCGTTGCACACGTTTCTCCGAAGAAATTGCTGGCGATCCGTTCATCACGCTCAATGAACGTGGCGCTCTCCAACAAGTAGGTATTTATGAGGAGAAGCCGTTTGAATCATATTACTCAGGTAATACCGTTCAGATCTGCCCCGTTGGAGCACTCACAGGTGCCTCCTATCGATTCCGAGCTCGGCCATTCGATTTAGTTTCTATTAACTCTGCTTGCGAGCATTGTGCTTCGGGTTGTGACCTTCGGACAGATATGCGACGTGGAAAGACGTTACGCCGGTTGGCGGGAGATGACCCACAGGTCAACCAAGAGTGGAACTGCGATAAAGGTCGTTGGGCCTTTAAATATTTGACCTCACGCGAACGAGTGACCACACCGATGGTTCGAGGTTCAGATGGTGAGCTCCACGAAGCATCGTGGCCAGAAGCAATTGCCGCCGCAGCAGCTGGATTAAAGGGTAAGCGCTCGGCCGTCTTGGTTGGTGGTCGTTCAACTGTAGAAGATGCTTATGGGTACTCGAAGTTTGCCCGCGTCGCCTTGGGAACAAATGATATTGATTTCCGATCTCGTCCTCATTCGGTCGAAGAGAGCGAATTCTTGGCATCTGTCGCAATAAATTTGACTACGACCTATTCCGACATAGATTCCGCTGACCGGGTTCTCTTACTGAGCTTTGAACCTGAAGAAGAATCACCAATCGTCTTCCTGCGGATTTATCATCAAGTACGTAAGCGCGGACTTAGCGTAAGCACCGACGCACCAATTGCCAGCCGCGGATCGCAAAAGCTCAAAGCCTCTCAGGTTACTTCGATATCGACGATCACTGGCCTGACGAATAAGAGCGTAATTTTGGTAGGGGAGCGCGCAGCTGAATCCGAAGGCGCGCTTTCAGCGGCTCTTGCGTTGGCAGAGTCGTCCGGAGCCAAACTTGCATGGATTCCTCGTCGTGCTGGTGAACGTGGTGCGCTTCAAGCTGGAGCGATCGGTAACGTGTTGCCCGGTGGTAGGCCAGTAGCCGATGCTGCAGCCCGGGTTGATTGCGAAAGTGTTTGGGGGGTTTCACACCTTCCTACGACACCGGGACGCTCAACGTCAGAAATTTTGCATGAGCTAGCCGAGAACAGGTTGGATGCAGTCGTCATTGGCGGTGTCGATCCACTAGATATTTCGGCCCAAGCGTTGAACCAACTCCTGACCTCGTTTGTCGTCTCACTCGAAATTTCTCATAGCGCTGTGACGGCGATTGCTGACGTAGTCCTACCAGTAGCCGCTGTTATTGAAAAAAGTGGCTCTTTCCTAGACTGGCAGGGTCATGAACGCCAGTTTGAAAAAGGAATAGAAGATGCTCAGATGCGAAGTGATCTGCGGATTCTCTCGATGATCGCGGATGAGATGAACGCACCAATCAACTTGCCTTCTGTTGCAGCAACTGCTCGAGAAATAGAATCTTTAGGAATTTGGGATGGAGTCGGAGTAGCTTTTGCTCGACGCCAGTCGGCCGAGCAGGTATTACCAGCTGCGGATTCTGAGAATATGGTTCTGGTTTCTTGGCGTTTGTTGCTTGATCTTGGAACTCTACAAAGTGGTGAAGCGAATTTGGCGGGAACAGCCAAAGAAGCCAGGGCTCATATTTCGGCTTCGAAAGCTCAACAATTAGGAGTCAGCGAATCTGATTCAGTTCAGATTTCAACGGAGCGTGGCTCAATAATTCTTCCAGTCTCTATTCGAGCTATTGCGGATCACCTTATCTGGGTGCCGCGGAATTCAGAAAATAGCCAGACAATTGCACAACTTGGATTTGCAGGCGGTTCGGTTACGGTGAGTAAAGCATTATGACAAATTCACTAGTGCTCAACGATCCAGGTTGGTTGATTCTCGTTAAAGCTCTTTTTATCTTTGTTTTCTGTGTCCTATGCACGTTAATGGCGGTATGGGGTGAACGTCGAATTGTGGCGAGAATGCAGATGCGATTAGGTCCTAATCGGGTCGGAAAATTTGGTCTGCTCCAGGCGCTGGCCGATGGTGTGAAGTTGGCACTCAAAGAAGATTTGATTCCAGCCGCTGCTGACAAAATTGTCTTTATCGTTGCCCCAATCATCTCTGCTACAACCTGTTTCATGGCTTTTGCGGTAATTCCCATGACCGGGAAAGTAAATCTTTTTGGACAGATCACTGCCATGCAATTGACTGACATTCCCGTTGGCGTTCTCTATATTTTGGCGATCGCATCTATTGGAGTCTATGGAATTGTGCTCGCGGGTTGGTCGAGCGGATCGACTTATCCCTTGCTTGGCGGATTGCGTTCGAGCGCTCAGGTAATCTCTTATGAAGTTGCCATGGGGCTCTCTCTGGTCGCGGTCTTCATTTATTCGGGGAGCATGTCAACCTCTGCGATCGTTGCTGCGCAACATCAATGGTGGTTTGCGGTTGTCCTCTTTCCATCCTTTGTCATTTATGTAATTTCGATGGTGGGGGAGACAAACCGCGCACCATTTGATTTAGCTGAAGCGGAAGGAGAGCTAGTAGGTGGGTTCCACACCGAGTACTCCTCACTCAAATTTGCACTCTTTTTCCTGGCGGAGTACATCAACATCATTGCCGTTTCCGCGCTCGCTACAACGCTATTTTTAGGTGGCTACCATGCTTTACCTGGTCTGACATTCACCGAAAGCTGGCTAGGCGGTTGGTTTACATTCTTCTGGTTCTTAACGAAAGTAATCGCATTCTTCTTCGGATTTGTCTGGCTACGGGGAACATTGCCTCGGTTGCGTTATGACCAATTTATGAAGTTTGGATGGAAAGTTTTGATTCCCGTAAGTCTTTTCTGGATTCTCGTATTGGCGACGCTTCGCGTCTTGGCGCAGCGAGCCGAATCACGCATTGTTATTGTTGGATTTAGCTTTGGAATCGTGTTAGTGGTTGTTGCAATCTCCACTTTGTACGATCACAACCAGGCTAAGGCCGAAGAACGAGACGCTTTGCCAGATCTACCTGTTCCATCGTTTCCGGTACCAGAAATTCCTGGCCGTAGCGTCATTAATGGACGGAGTGAGATCCATGGCTGATCAACCAAAGAGTATTACTAGCCAATTACTAGGTTTTTGGGTCACCTTTGCAACAATGTTTAAAAAGGTTAATACCGTTTCTTACCCTGAAGTAAAAGAACCTACGGCCGAGCGTTTCCATGGACGTCATCAACTCAATCGATATGAGGATGGCTTAGAGAAATGTATCGGTTGCGAACTCTGTGCTTGGGCATGTCCTGCTGACGCAATTTATGTAGAGGGAGAATCAAATACGGAGGATGCACGATTCTCACCTGGTGAGCGATACGGCAAGGTCTATCAGATCAACTACCTACGTTGTGTTTTTTGCGGATTATGCATTGAAGCGTGCCCGACCCGAGCACTGACCATGACGAACGAGTATGAATTGGCCGATGATGGTCGTGCAAAATTAATATTTGAGAAAGAAGATCTATTGGCTCCACTGCGTCAAGGGATGATTGCACCGCCTCATCCAATGTACCCAGATACGGATCACGCAAATTATTATCGAAACGAAATCGTGGCCTCGCATGCTTCGCAAGAACCAGGTGCCTCAGATACGGCAACAGCAGAATGACTCACCTACAGTTTGCCCTGCACGTTGGACGTACCGCCACGCCAGAAGCGGTGCAGTTCTGGTTGCTCGCTCCGTTAGCAGTTCTGGCAGCGCTGGGTATTTTGCTTGTCAAGAAGGCGGTTCACGCAGCTTTGCTCATGGCTTGGGTGATGGTGACATTAGCTATTTTCTATATCGCACAAGGTGCACTATTTCTCGGTATTGTGCAGATCGTCGTATATACCGGCGCGGTCATGATGCTCTTCCTCTTCATTTTGATGTTGGTAGGTGTGGATAGCTCAGAATCGTTATCGGAGAGCATCAAAGGGCAGCGGATCCCATCAATTCTTCTGGCGATTGGCGTCGGTGGCCTGATGACTTCTCTTATCGCTCGGGCGAGCGTTCTACAACCAGCTGTCGGATTGTCAGCTGCAAATTCCGAGGGAAATGTTCAAGGAATCGCAAAAGAACTTTTCACACAATATGTCTGGGCTTTCGAAGTTGTCTCTGCGCTCTTGATTACCGCCGCGTTAGGCGCAATGGTTCTAGCTCACTCACATACTGTGAAGTCAAAGCACGCTCAACGTGACTTATCCATTGCACGTTTTAGAAAAGAGTCTCTGAAGGATGCTGCCGGGCTTCCGCCTTCAGGAGTTTTTGCTCGACATAACGCGGTTGATGTCCCAGCGCTCTTGCCTGATGGTTCTCCGGCATTGAATTCGGTCTCAGATACTCTCAGAGCCCGCGGAGATATCATCACAAGCGCCGGTTTTGCGCTGGAATCAATCCAGGAACTGGAGGATTAAATGGATATTTCAAACTACCTATATCTATCGATGATCCTTTTCACGATTGGCTCACTTGGGGTTTTGATTAGACGTAATGCAATTGTTATTTTTATGTGCATAGAGCTCATGCTTAACGCCACAAATTTGGCATTAGTGACATTTTCTCGAATCAATGGAAATCTTGATGGCCAGATCGCCTCCTTCTTTACGATGGTGGTCGCTGCCTGTGAAGTGGTAGTCGGCCTTGCGATTATCGTGACGATTTATCGTTCCCGTCGTTCGGCATCCGTTGATGATGCCAGTTTGTTGAGGAACTAATGAGAACAAGTAACTCTCTAGTTTATTTGATAGCTCTTCCGCTTGTAAGCGCCGCGATTTTGCTGCTGCTCGGTCGAATTGCCGATAAGTGGGGTCATCTGCTGGCAACCGCAGTATCTGCTTCGGCATTCGCGCTGGGTCTTTCACAGTTTCTTCAGATGCACAATCACTCTGGATCAAACCGGGCGGTTACGCAGAAAATATTTGATTGGATCTCTGTTGGAACCTTCAAGGTAACAGGTTCATTGCTTTTGGATCAGCTCTCCATTTGTTTTGTCTTGCTCATCACCGGCGTCGGAACGCTTATTCATATTTATTCCATCGCCTATATGTCCCACGATGAAGATCGCCGCAGGTTCTTTGCCTATCTCAATCTTTTTATAGCGGCGATGTTGTTGCTGGTATTAGGTGACTCATATCTGAATTTGTATATCGGGTGGGAAGGAGTCGGATTAGCCTCCTACCTGCTCATTGGTTTCTGGAATCAGAATCCTGTTTACGCGGTTGCCGCCAAAAAAGCATTTATTGCCAACCGTGTTGGGGATGTCGGACTATCCCTCGCCATCATGATCTCATTCGCCCAGTTCGGCACCGTCTCTTTTAGTGGCGTTGCCGCCGGTGCCCCACACGCATCGAAGGCCGCGTTGGCTGTTATTGGAGCGATGTTGCTCTTGGCCGCGGCCGGTAAATCTGCTCAATTCCCATTGCAATCTTGGCTTGGTGATGCCATGGCCGGTCCGACTCCGGTCTCTGCCTTGATTCACGCAGCAACCATGGTTACCGCCGGTGTTTATCTGATAGCGCGATCACACTTCATCTTTGATGCCTCAACAACGGCCCGCACATTGGTCATCAGCGTCGGCGTGATCACCTTGCTCTTCGGTGCAATCGTAGGTACTGCCAAAGATGACATCAAAAAGGCGCTTGCGGCATCGACCATGTCACAAATTGGCTACATGATTCTTGCAACTGGCCTAGGCCCAGTTGGATATGCCTTTGCGATTATGCACCTATTAACCCATGGTTTCTTCAAAGCAGGCATGTTCTTGGGTGCTGGATCTGTCATGCATGGTATGAACGATGAAGTGAACATGCGTAAATACGGTGGCCTAGCGAAATTTATGCCGATTACCGCGGTCACTTTTGGGCTTGGATATTTGGCAATTTTGGGAGTACCGCCATTTGCCGGCTTTTACTCTAAAGATAAAATTATCGAAACCGCATTCAATTCCGGCGGCTCGAAGGCAATTTTTATTGGCGGTGCCGCTTTGTTGGGTGCAGGAATTACCGCCTTTTATATGACAAGAGTTTTTGTCATGACCTTTCAAGGTGCTCGTAGGTGGGAAACCGAGACCGATCCTCACGAAAGTTCAGTATTAATGTGGGGACCAATGGTGATCCTCGCGATCGGATCAGTGGCCTCTGGCTTCTTGCTTAGCTCTGGTAGTGCATTGGTTAATTGGCTTCAACCAGTTGTCAATGCCTCACATATCGAGGGCGGAAAAGAGTTAATGAATCCAAATGTTGTCTCTGGACTCGCACTCCTTGCGGTGATTCTCGGCGTTTACATCGCGATCGTTAAATATCGTCGAGTTCCTGCAAATGCACCTGTCAATGTTTCGCTTTTAACTCTGGCCGCGCGATCAGATTTGGGTCAAGATCTTATTAATGATCGAATTCTTGTGAAGCCGGGATTCGCACTTACCAGTGCCTTGCTTGCTATTGATCATTACGTGGTTGATGGCGCCGTTCGACTCGTTGGTTGGGTAATTAGCGAAATCTCCAACGCCCTCAGAGGGATCCAGAACGGGTATGTTAGAAGCTACGCCCTCATGATGCTTATTGGTCTATTTATCTCTGTCTTCGTATTATGGGCGGTTACTGCATGAACATTCTAACTTTCACGATTCTATTTCCGCTGGTTGGAACTCTGGCAGTTTTTTGGGTACCCCAGAGGAATTCGCGGTTAGTCAAGATGGTTGCGCTGGGAACATCGCTCATTACTGCAGCCTTATCGATTGCGATGGCGGCGAAATACCATTCCGGGAAAACCGGTTTTCAATTCGTAGAATCCCATAGTTGGTTCAAAGCCTTTAACGTTAATTATGCCGTTGGTATCGACGGTTTAGGCCTAGTTCTCATCCTGTTGACCACTCTCTTGGTTCCCATTGTTGTTGTTGGAGGATGGAACGAATCTGAAAATGGCCGATGGTCGGTGAAGACCTACTATTTGTTAGTTCTGGTCTTAGAAAGTTCGTTGATCGGAGCTTTTGCCGCTACCGATGTATTCCTCTTTTATGTGATTTTCGAAGCAATGTTGATCCCGGTCTATTTCCTTATCGGAGGATTTGGTCGAGGCGATAGAGCAGCAGCTGCTCTAAAATTTTTGATTTATAGCCTTTTTGGCGGACTCTTGATGTTGGCGGCAGTTATAGGAATTTTCGTGATTTCGCTTCATCAAGGTTCGGGTACATTCGACCTCACAACTCTCTCGCATTTATCAATTAGCCACCAAACTCAGGACTGGCTATTTCTAGGATTCTTCATAGCATTTGCCATCAAGGCGCCGCTCTTTCCTTTTCACACCTGGCTTCCCGGTGCAGCTAAATCGGCGACGCCTGGAACCTCGATTTTGGTTTTGGGTGTACTCGATAAAGTTGGAACCTACGGAATGATCCGGTTCTGCATGGTGCTCTTCCCAGATGCTACAAAAACTTTTGCGCCTTACATTATTACTCTCGCTTTGATTTCTATTATTTATGGAGCGTTCTTGGCGATCGGCCAGAAAGATCTCAACTCTCTGATCGCCTTCACCTCGATTTCTCACTTCGGATTTATTGTCCTAGGAATCTTCTCTATGACGAGCCAGGGACTATCAGGGGCAACTCTCTACATGGTTAACCATGGTGTCTCCACCGCAGCACTCTTTCTCGCCGGAGGTTGGATGATTTCCAGGCGCCAATCAACCCAGGTTGATGACTTTGGTGGCGTTCAACGAATAACTCCGGTGATGGCTTGGTCTTTCTTCATAGCAGGTCTTTCCGCTCTGGCACTTCCAGGCTTGTCTACATTTGTCTCTGAATTCTTGGTCTTAATCGGAACGTTCACTCGCTATCCGTTAGCCGGCGTGATTGCGACGCTCGGCATTGTTTTGGCAGCGCTTTATGTACTCTATTTAGTACAGCGTGCTTTGCATGGCCCGGTAAAGGCAGGCAACGAAGAGATGCGCGATCTGAACCTTCGAGAAAAACTTGCCATCGCTCCGGTAATAGCTGGCTTGATCTTCTTTGGTTTCTATCCAAAGCCGATGCTCAACGTCGTCAATCCGACGACAACAAGCATTTTGTCGCATTCGTCGATAGTTGATCCGACTCCATTGGCAGGTAAATAATGTTGACGACTCCGGTACTTGATTACAACCTGCTAGCTCCCATCCTCATTATTTTGGGTGGTGCGCTCGTAGGCGTTCTCGTTGAAGCCTTTGCCAGCAAGGCCTATCGCGTCCGTATTCAATTACCAGTCACCTTGGCCTCTATTGCCATCGCCTTTGGCTGGATCATAAAGATTCATCAACTCTATTCACCTAGTGCCGCCGTCGCTTCGGTTTCTATTGATGGTACGGGCATCGTGATTCAGGGAACCGTTCTAGCACTAGCCTTTGTTGCTCTCTTGTTCATTGCTCAGAATGATCATTTTGTTCCACAGGCTTTCTCGTTACCAGGTTCAGAAGAAGAGGCGTTAGCGATCAGCTCCGGATCACAGATGACCGAGGTTTATCCACTCGTTCTTTTTGCAGTCTCGGGAATGATGCTCTTTCCCATTGCTCATGATTTAATCACGCTCTTTGTTGGATTGGAAGTCCTCTCTCTTCCACTCTACATAATTACGGGCTTGGCCAGACGCCGTCGAATCTTGTCTCAAGAAGCCGCCCTCAAATACTTTTTGCTCGGTGCATACTCTTCTGCCTTCTTTATCTTTGGTGTTGCTTTCCTCTATGGATTCTCCGGAAGTCTCTCTCTCACCGCAATCCATCAAGCGTCAATGACTCCAGGAACAAGTCATCTCTTCTTGTCCATCGGTATGATCTTTCTGACCGTAGGTCTTCTCTTTAAAGTAGGCGCGGTGCCCTTCCACGCATGGACGCCAGATGTCTATCAGGGTGCGCCAACTGCTATTACCGGCTTCATGGCTGCCTGTACAAAAGTTGCGGCATTTGGCGCATTAATTCGAATTTACTACGTGGGATTTTCGGCAGTCCAAGGAGATTGGAAGCCGTTGCTCACCGCTATTTCAATTGTCACAATGGTCGGCGGTTCGATCGCCGCAATTGCTCAGCGAGATGTAAAGCGGACTCTGGCGTATTCATCGATCACTCATGCTGGATTCTTGTTGGTAGGAGTTGTGGCGCTTAATCGAGCTGGACTTACCGCTCTGATGTTCTATCTGGTGGCGTATGGGTTTGCCACACTTGGTGCTTTTGGTGTGGTAACTCTCGTGCAGGATTCAACAGGAGAGGTTGGGGATATCCAACGCTGGGCAGGATTAGCCAAGAAATCACCTTGGATCGCCATCGCCTTCTCTCTTTTCCTGCTGAGTTTTGGTGGGATACCACTTACCGCAGGATTCATTGCAAAATTCTCGATATTTACCGCTGCATATGCCTCTGGCAATATCGCGATAGTCGTAGTTGGTGTTGTTTCTAGCGCCATTGCGCTCTTCTTCTACTTGCGCGTCGTGTTAACGCTCTTCTTTCAAGAGCCAACGTCAGATGTCGTAACCGTTGCCATACCTTCAAGCCTCGTAAAAATAGGTCTTTCTATTACTTTTGCAATGACTCTGATACTCGGTCTGTATCCGAATCTACTCTTTAATCTGGTTCAGTCACTCTCTAACTTGTTGGTCTAGTTCACTCTTTATTCGCTGACGATTTCCGCAAATGGATTTGATTCACCGCGGGCCTGGGGATGATCATAAAAGTCTTTGATTATCGGATGGAGCAGGTGCGGCTTTATCTTATGCGTTGCATGCGGTGAGCCAGGAATTATTGCAAGCCTCCCGTTGGGAAGTGCTTGGAACAAATCCACGCCATGATGCGGTGAAAATGGTTCATCATCGCCATTAACCACCAAAACAGGACAGGTGATTGACCGTAATTCTTCTAGGGTCATGTTTGGTTCGGTTTCCCAAACTTCATGTGCTTTCCTAATAATCACTTCTAGTAGGTGTGGTGAGGCAGCATCTGGGGACCGAAGTGCAAACTGTTCTATGTTCTCTTCGCTGATAACAATGTTGGTATCGAGAGCGAGGTTGCAATCCCAGGTGTAGTTGGCTCCGGTTGCGATAATGGAAAGTACTAAATCGGGGCGTTTGATGGCAACCAAAAGGGCGATTATTCCGCCATCGCTATGACCTAAGAGATGAGCCGGTCCTCCCACGATCTCTTCCAGGTAAGCGATTGCTTCTTCGCATTGAAAGTCAAAATGGTAAAAACCCTCTTTGATACCGGTTCTACCGTGTGCGGTGCGGTCGTAGCCATAGACATGAAAGCGATCTTCAACAGCAGGAAGAATATGAGGTGCAAAATTCTCTGTTGCGCTCAAGCCACCGTGCAGTAGTACTAAAGGCTCGCCGGTCTCTGTGAATTCCGTACTCCACGTTTGGTGACCGCGTAGATCAACATAGGACATGTAATCTCCTCCTTAGCGCTCGCGCATATTTAGCGCTCGCTCATATCTAATGCTCGCGCATATTTAATGCTCGCTCATATCCATTATGTGGCGATTACCGCGATCAAATGTCAAATAGTTCCAGGACCAATCGACGATTGTTCCGATTTGGTTGCGTCCACCCATCAAATAAAAGAGGTGCAGGAAGAGCCAACCGAACCAAGCAATGGGACCGCTGATCTTGATGCCCTTTACTTGAATAATTGCTTTATGGCGACCGATCGTAGCCATCGAACCTTTATCTTTGTAGGAGAATTCTTTAAGTTTTTTTCCGTGAAGAAGTCTCACGATTTGCTTTGCTACGAAACGACCTTGCTGCATTGCGACAGGAGCAACCTGAGGTAGATATCGACCATTTACGCCTTTTGCGCCGGCAACATCACCAACGGCGAAGATATATGGATAGTGCGAAACTTGCAGCGTCTGATCTGTTTTTAAGCGGTTTGCTTCTACTTGGACACCCAGATTATTTATCGCGGGTGCACCTTTCACGCCCGCGGCCCAGACAATGACATCAGATGGAAGGCTGGTTCCGTCTGCAAAATTAATAACGCCATGATCAATCGACTTCACTGCGGTATTAAGCATGACATGAACGTTCATTTTTTCAAGTTCATTTTTTGCCTTCGTTGTTAACTTCTCCGAAAACATAGGAAGTAGTCGTGGGCCGGCTTCAATGAGATGAACGTCAATATGTTTGGAGGCAGCAGAATTATCACGACGAAGTGGCCCATCGCGAAGTTCTGCCAACGCACCTGCCATTTCGACTCCGGTTGGGCCGCCACCGACAATTGCCAGTGTGAGGCGAGTGTTATCTTCAAATCGGCATAAATCTTCAAATCGGCGCATAACTTCTGAACGAATAAGTAGAGACTCTTGAACCGTCTTCATTCCGAGGGCGTACTCGTGAACACCCGGAATCCCAAAGTCAGCAGTTACCGTTCCCATGGCAACGATGAGAAAGTCAAAGGGAATAAGTTCTGAACTGTCTAGTTTGACCGTCTTGTTTTTATGGTCAACGGAGATAGGAGAGCCCATCCGGAATTTTGCATGATATTTGCGGATGGCGCCTCTGATGGGGAAAGCGACATGGTCTGCTGCAATTCCCGCTGTGGAGACCTGATATAGCAACGGTAGAAAAGTCTGATAATTGTTTCGATCTACGACGGTGATCTCCGCGTGCTTTCCCAGAGCCTTTGCCGCGGCCAGCCCCCCGAAACCGCCCCCAAGGATGACAATTCTTGGTCTACCTTTGAAATTTTTGACCCAATGAGAGAACGTCGATTGAAGCGATCGAAGTTCTTCATCACTATTTGAGCTTTGGTCATAGATAGGGACGGCACCAACCTGGCCATAATCAGCCGTGATTAGGTCAAGATTTGCATCACTGACTGCGAGATCACCTGAAGATTGATGAGTTTCCACTTTGACTGGCCCTATTCGTTTGATATCCGGAAATTACGTATTAAATAAAAGTAATTTAAGTCCGTTAGAGAGTGAAGTCTATATCTTTTAGGAATGTCATTCTTCCTGATCTCGATCTTTCCATGAACACGTGGGAAATTAAGCACGAATATCCGCATTTTTTAATTGGTAACGCTTAGGATTTCGGAATGGATACCACTGCCGCCGCTGCCCACAGTTCGATTCAGGGGAGCGCCGTCTCTGCCTTGCCGTTAAAGGTCTCGGGCCTCACGGAGTTGGAGAGCAAAGTTTTAGAGTTTGAACGCCAGTGGTGGAAATTTGCGGGTGCCAAGGAATCCTCCATCAAGGAGCTCTTTGATATGGCGCCTCCGGCTTATTATCAATTGCTTAATAATTTGATTGATCGTCCGGAAGCACTCGAAGCTCAGCCGATGCTCGTCAAGCGCCTTCGTCGCCTTCGTGAAGCCCGTACTTCGAGCAGGTCGGCTGGCTTCAGGCTCTAACGGCTCCAACGGCTCCAACGGCTCGCTCGAACAACTCGCTCGAACAACTCACAGGACCGTTCATCTCGCTCCGTTCTTTTGACCGGGGAATGTGACCGGTCGCCTAGCCCATGCATTCATGCAAAAGTGGAAGCCTGCCTCGGGTTTCGATAGAGTTGGATTAGCACTCTCGCCCCTACTCTGCTAATTCTGTGGAGGTGGTGAGCGGAGTGGAAATTCGAGACAGAGGAGCACATCATGGCCATTGCCATTAAGCCACTTGAAGATCGCATCGTCGTAAAGGCCAATGAGGCCGAACAAGTCACCGCATCTGGTCTGGTTATTCCAGATACAGCGAAAGAAAAGCCTCAGGAAGGCACCGTTGTTGCCGTAGGACCTGGTCGCTTCGACGATGGCGTTCGCACACCAATGGATGTCACCGTGGGTGACGTCGTTCTTTACAGCAAGTACGGCGGAACTGAAGTTAAGTACAACAATGAGGAGTACTTGGTTCTTTCGGCTCGCGATGTACTTGCCATTATTGAGAAGAAATAACCATGGGTAAAACGTTATCTTTCGACGAAAATGCTCGTCGTGCGATGGAACGCGGCGTTAATATTCTCGCCGATACCGTCAAAGTAACTCTTGGCCCACGTGGTCGTAACGTAGTTCTTGCCAAGAGCTATGGAGCGCCATTGATCACCAATGATGGTGTAACCATCGCCAAAGAGATCGAACTTGAAGATCCAGCCGAAAATATGGGAGCGCAGCTTGTTAAGCAAGTCGCGGAAAAAACTAATGATGTAGCCGGTGATGGAACTACTACCGCAACTGTTTTAGCCCAAGCTATGGTTAAAGAGGGTCTGCGTAACCTTGCAGCCGGCGCTCAACCAATGGATATCAAAATTGGAATCGAAGCAGCGGTCACCGCTATCTCTGAAGAGTTGAAAAAGAATTCAACTCCAGTTTCAGAGAAAGCTCAGATCGCGGATGTTGCAACAATCTCTGCCCAAGACAGAGCTATCGGCGATTTAATTGCTGAAGCTATGGATAAAGTCGGCAAAGATGGCGTTATCACCGTTGAAGAATCGTCGACCACGGGACTAGAACTCGATTTCACCGAAGGAATGCAATTCGACAAGGGATATATTTCCCCATACTTCGTTACTGATTCCGATCGTATGGAAACAGTTCTCGAAGATGCTTATGTGTTGATTTCTGGCCAAAAGATTTCTGCACTTGCAGAGATTTTGCCAGTACTTGAAAAAATCGCTCAGGCGAATAAGCCATTATTGATCATCGCAGAAGATGTCGAAGGCGAAGCGCTTTCTACTCTCGTAGTGAATCGCATGCGCGGAACCTTCACATCAGCCGCTGTCAAAGCGCCTGGATTTGGTGATCGACGTAAGTCAATGTTGCAAGATATTGCGATTTTGACAGGTGGCCAAGTAATCACTCCAGAGGTTGGCCTCAAGCTCGAACAGGTAACTCTTGAGCTGCTGGGTAAAGCCCGCCGCATTGTCATCACAAAAGACACCACGACAATCGTGGATGGTGCTGGCGATAAAGACGAGGTTGCTAATCGCGTCAATGAAATTCGCAACGAGATTGCTTCGACCGATTCCGATTGGGATCGTGAAAAACTCCAAGAGCGAGTTGCAAAACTTGCTGGTGGCGTCTGCGTGATCAAAGTTGGAGCTCACACTGAGGTTGAACTCAAAGAGAAGAAGCATCGTCTAGAGGATGCTATTTCTGCCACCCGCGCTGCCGTAGAAGAAGGCATCGTTGTTGGTGGTGGAGCTGCACTTGTACACGCTGCGGCTTCACTTGAAGGAGACTTGGGATTCGAGGGTGATCGCGCAGTTGGCGTTCGACTAGTTCGCAAGGCCTGTGATGAACCTCTTCGTTGGATTGCAGAAAATGCTGGCCACGAGGGTTATGTCGTCGTAGCGAAGGTACGTACCTTGGCGCCAAATGAAGGCTTCAATGCAGCTACCGATGTTTATGAAGATCTCGTCAAGGTTGGAATCATCGATCCTGTCAAAGTGACCCGCTCTGCGCTCGCTAACGCGGCCTCTATTGCGGCGATGTTCATTACCACTGAAGCGATCGTCTTTGAGACACCAGAAGATGAACACCATGATCAATCTGCTGGAAATGGACATTCTCATGGTCCAGGTGGACATTCCCACTAAACGGCAAGAAATAAAATCCCCCGGCTCACATGAGCCGGGGGATTTTTAATGCGTAACCTGTATTACCAGAATTCGCGTTAATTCTTCGATTCCAGAGCTAGGAAGCTGGAGACATCTCCAAATGAGAGTCAAGAGTGGTAGTGACTTGAGAACTCTTTAAGCGGGCATATTGCGCTTCCGATTCAATAATCGCCAGGCGATCATCCTCGGATAATCCACCCCAGATTCCATACGGCTCTTGAACCGCGAGTGCGTGCGTGCGACAGGCAGCTATGACTGGACACGTGGCGCAGATAGCTTTGGCGTTTTTCTCTCGATTGACTCGCCGAGGACCTCGCTCGCCATCCGGGTGAAAAAAGAGTTCAGAGGGCATGCCCTGACACGAGCCTTCATACTGCCATTCCCATGCAGATGCGACGGGTCGTGGAAGCCTTGAAATCTCGGTCATGGTTACTCCTTTTAAAAACGTTTAAACATTTTCTTAGCCACCACTCTACAACCGTTTCATAAGTTGTTCAAGTAGGCGAAAGTGAAGAGAAGGCAAACTTCTCCTTCGATTCTTTCGATTCAAAATCGTTTCATGTGGCGAAATCTTGCTGCATCCTAGAGGATTCAGGTATGTCGCACGCCACAGGTTTTCCCTCAAGCGGGCCAACCGAACCCCTCTTATCTGGAGAGAGAGGCGCTAAATTCACGGTGGCCGGGGTTGCTCGGAG
>Ga0114959_10001224_pt1 | contig 22850 bp, 22 predicted proteins | sample C_130625_EF_Meta_FD_87317 | JGI IMG/M metagenome (GOLD analysis project Ga0114959, IMG submission 87317) | Freshwater microbial communities from Lake Croche, Canada to study carbon cycling - C_130625_EF_MetaG | ecosystem: Environmental > Aquatic > Freshwater > Lake | place: Lake Croche, Canada... | reverse complement strand
GGGTCAATGTGGAGCGCACAGTATTCGCATGGTTGCAGAGTCGAATCGGCCGAACCGTGGGGCACCGTAGCCGGCATCACCACCACATCGCCGGGATGCACCTCGTAAGTCTGGTCGCCAATCCACCAATCTAGTCGACCCTTACGCACGAAACAGATCTCAATGGTATCGGGGTGAAAGTGGGCCTCGTGGCCGCGGGGAATTCCGACCGTCGTTACCATCTGGTACGTGCTGACCACGGGCGGGAACGTATTGGGCGCGGAAAATGCATCGGGATCGGAAGCAGTGTTCGATCTACGCGGCATGTTTGATTATAGAAACTTTCCGCACGCGAACGCATCTCTTAACAACCTGTCGTACGCTGAATGCTGTTCGCTGCGCTCACATTCGGGAGCCTTGCCGAGAAATTGCCATGAATTCTAGATTTGCATCCAAAGCGTTCACGCTCATTGAACTGCTCGTTGTCATTGCGATCATCGCCATTTTGGCGGCGATCCTGTTCCCCGTTTTTGCCCAAGCCAAGCTAAGCGCCAAGGGCGCCGCCTGCTTGAGCAACATGAAGCAAGTGGCTTTAGGCGCGCAAATGTACGCCGGCGACTATGACGATACGATGCTTCTGGCGCAAAGCTGGTACGCAGAAAACCGAGTCGGCGGAGTTCAGTTTGCCAAGGGCGGGATCAATTTCAACAGTTGGCGCACGCTTGAGTACCCATACACCAAGAACTTTGCCATCTATACCGACCCGACTGCGCCCAACATTTTCGTCGGCAACGCGTTCGCCGGTAAGCCCGATATGGCATCGATCATCTACGGCAACATCGGCATTAACCACATGGCCATGGCCCCCATGTACTGGGACGGCACCCACCAGGCTCCGCGCGGCGTTTCGGCCACGTCCATCGCCAAGCCCGCCGAGACGGTGTACTTCACCGAAATCTTTAACAACGGTATTGATAACCCCACCAACGATGGTTGGCTGTGGGAAGGCAACTACTGGTGGAACGGCCTGGCCGATGCTCCGATGTGCTGGGACACTTCGCTCCCCGATGGCAGTCCGTACCAGGTGGATGGCAACACCTTCTGCATCTGGAACTGGGGCACGGGCGTTTGGGATTCGCTGGGATTGGATGTAAACCACGGCGGTCAGACCGGCGGTGTCGTGGCGCGCGTAGCGGGCAAAGTGGCTACCGCCTGGGGCGATGGTCACGTCAGCAAGATGAGCCTCGGTGGCCTGGCCGTGGGTACCAACTGGAAGGTGGGTCAAGACGGATCCAGCACCAACTTCGTGCTTCCGGACTACGATAAGTATCTATGGGACGCAAAGTAACTCTGGCCATGGCCGCCGCCTTCCTAATGGTAGGTTGCGCCTCGGAGCCGACGGTGGATATGTCGAAGGAGAAGTCTCCCAGCGCGGGAGCCGATACCGACGTGGCAAAGAAACCGGCGAACGACACCAAGGTCAATCCTGCGTCGACCTATCCCAAACACGCCGCCGGTCAAGGCGACTCGCTGCGGTGATAGGGACGTGGAGGGCTACTTCCCTAGCCCTCCACGCATTTCCGCTCCCCGTGTCATAATATCAATCCCGAGCAATCCGGGCGGTTAGCTCAGTGGTAGAGCATCCCGGCAGGCCGGGAGGGTCACTATCATAGAGACCCAAAACAATAAGGGCGGTTAGCTCAGTGGTAGAGCACTTCGTTCACACCGAAGGGGTCACAGGTTCAAATCCTGTACCGCCCACCATCCCATTGGCAGAAAACTGCCCGAGTCGCCGACGCACCGCTAGTCGCGGCGCGTCAACCAAAACCCCTACTTACTACCCTTCGTCGTGTCGCCCGCCATCTTGGCGTGACTTGCCATCGACTTCTGGAAGATCGCCTTCTGCTCCGGCGTCCACTTGGCCGCCTCTGCGTTAGCTTCGGCCTTAGACTGCGGTGTTTCCACCGCAGTCTTGTCTTCCGCCGAACCACAACCAGCGACCACCAAAACGGCCACCGCGATCAAAACGGAGAACCGTCGGATCAATCCTGCCACCAGATCGCCCCAAACGCCTCCGGAGCCGCTGCCCAGGTTCGGCAAGTGAAGTTCGTACCAAACGGGAATCCGTCTCGCGGGAACGGAGCGACCGCCGCGTCCGGGTCGGCACAATACAGCTTAACCCGATCCTCAAAGTTCTTCGGCGAAGCGACCAACGAACCGAACGAAGGAATGACCCCGCCCTTCCAAGCGACCGCCTTCGCGCTGCTGTCGGCTCGAACCGTGATGATGCGGCCGCCGAAGTAGATGTCGCTGTTGTGGCCGATGCCGTTGCTGTCGTAGCCGTTATAGTTGTCGAAGAACCAACCGTCCGAACCGCCGAGCGTCTGTCGAGGCGTATCGTAAGTGTTGCCAAAGACCATCAGGTCCGAAGGACTCACCATGCTGGAAGTCGAGATACCTTCCATGATGCGAACAGCCGACGAGCCATCGGTGTTCTTTCGATCCGTACAATCCTTGTCCGGACCACCGTCGCTGCATCGCTCGGCCTGTAGGACCGCGCCACCGGAGCGAATTTCATAGCCCCAGTTGTAGCCAAAGTCCAATCGGTCATAGTCGTTCGCATTCTTGTAGTACTGGCGGCCGTCTTTGATGTGGTTTCGGTAGCCGCCCGCCCACACGCCGCCACTCTTCACATAGGGAGCCATCGTGCAAGCCGGATCGCCACCGCAGCCATCGACCGAACCGTCGCCGTCGTCGTAAATCGAGGGCAACTTATCGTCGTAGTCGGTCGAATAGATGTTGACGGCAGTTCCCAACTGCTTACCATTGCTCAAGCAAGCGGTCTTCTTCGCCGCGGCCTTGGCCTGGGCAAATACCGGGAACAAAATAGCGGCAAGGATGGCGATGATTGCGATGACAACCAAAAGTTCAATTAATGTGAAGGCTCGTTTCATGGTGAGTTCAGCTCCTCGATCGAGGACCGCTTACCTTGCCCCGACAACGTCAAACTGCCGTTAAATTTGCATTAATTTCGTGTTAGTTCCACCTGGCCGAGCCCCGACGTTGAGTCAGAACCACACCAAGTCACCCAAATATAAAAACCATTGCCCATAAAATGCAATGAAAATGAACCACGTCATCCGTTGCCAACCCACTCCGTCTCAATCCGCTGCTCCATCAGCCTCTCTTGCAGCTGGCCAATGTGAACTCCCAAGTGCCGAAGATTAACGAACTGATGGTCAAGCTTCGGCACGGAATACCAAGAAAATCCCGAGGTCTGGGCTTCGAGATCCATCTCCCGAAGCCAACCCTCAAGATTCGCCTCGACAAACGCCACATATTCCAACAGTTCGGCCTGAGTGTAAGTCGTCTCGACGGGCGGCGCGTCATGCTTCCCATCATCCCAAAGCACGGGTCCATGCCAACAATGCTTCTCCCACGGCTGGAACGACTCGTAATCAACCGCCAAGTACAGGTGCGTGTAGAAAGTCGCATGGTAAACGATCCGCCAAAACGTTCTCGGATGGCTACCCGCGCGCCAAGCGTCATCCGGGCAGACCTCAATGCAGTTCCGCAGCATCGCCAATCCCGCCTGATACTGCCCGAGCAGCGCCACTTTCACATCCATATTTTTACGCTACCCGGATAGGCTTCGCCTCGTTGTTGGCCTATTTAGTCGCCAGTTCCCACCGCCTACCGCTGACTAGAGCGTCAACTATGTCGCCAATCCGAATACCGCGCCATAATCCGGCACCGATGGTTGCATGTGTCTCCGCTCTTCTCTGCCTGGCGACCGGGTCGCCGGATGTCTCGGTCTTTCCCAAACCAACGTCGATCCGTCAGCAACCCGGAATCATTTCCTTCGGATCCATCCAGTTTCGAGGGCCAAAAACAGCCGCTAACGAACTCGCCTACGCGAAATCAAACTTCAAATCCAAACCCGGCCTGCCCATCATCTGCAACCTCGAACTAACGAACAAAGGCTCAGAAGAAGGCTACACCCTCCAAACCTCGGCCCACTCCATCCGAATCCAAGCCGCCACGCCCCACGGCCTCTTCTACGGCCTGCAGACCCTTCGCCAGCTCGTCACCGATCAACAAACGCTCCCCATCGTAACGATCAACGACGCCCCCCGCTACCCCTGGCGCGGATTCATGCTCGATGTCAGCCGCCACTTCTTCCCGAAAGCCGACATCAAGCACTTCCTGGACATCATCGCTGCCCTCAAGCTGAACACTTTCCACTGGCACCTCAACGACGATGGCGGCTGGCGACTCCAAATCCGCAAGTACCCCAACCTCACCCAGCAAGGCGCTTATCGCGTCCCCGCCGACGGCCGCTTCGACGAATACCGAGGGATGGACTTTCCCCCGGCGAACGCCAAAATTGCCAGCTACGGCGGCTTCTACACCCAAGCCGACGTGCGCGAGATCGTCCGCTACGCCACCGCCCGGCACATCAATATCGTCCCCGAGTTCGAGCTACCCGGCCACAACTTCGCCGCCACCCGCTCCTACCCCTGGCTCATTTGCAGCGACAAACTGGTGGCCCCATACGAAAAGGAGTACGGCTTCGCCTTCCCCAACGTGTTTTGTGCCGGAAAAGAATCCTCCTTCCGCTTTGTCGAAAATGTCCTGAACGAGGTCATGGAGCTCTTCCCCAGCAAAGTGATCCACATCGGCGGCGACGAGGTCGATAAGTTTCTCTGGACGCGATGCGACGACTGCAAGCAACGAATGGTCGAGCAACACCTCGATCCAGACAAGCCCGAGCAGCTCGAAAGCTACTTCATCGCCCGAGTCGAAAAGTATCTGAACGCCCACGGGCGCAGCATCATCGGTTGGGACGAGATTCTGGAAGGCGGCCTCGCGCCAAACGCCAAAGTCATGTCTTGGCGCGGCACGGCGGGCGGCGTCGAGGCGGTAAAGAAGGGTCACGAGGCCGTCATGACGCCCTGGGACTACTGCTATTTCGACCATAGCAACCAGTCCCTAACCCTCCAGACCGCCTTCGACTACGACCCGGGTGCCGAGTTCGCCGACCCCGCCGAACGCAAGAAAATCCTCGGCGCTCAGGCCAACATTTGGACCGAAACCCTCCCCACCCGAGCCGACATCGAGAGCCACCTCATGCCCCGTGCCGTCGCCATGTCCCAAAGTCTATGGAGCCAAACCCGCGAGCCCTTCGAGTCATTCGAACGACGCTTACAACGGGCCACTCCCCGATTCTATGCCTTGGCCCCAAAGATGTACTTCGCCGCCCCCGAGCCGGAACTGACGTTCGTCGCACCCGACGTGCCCGTCAAAGTGAATTCGTTCGCTTTCAGCGAACGAGCGCTATTCGCGACGAAAAACGGCGGCTCTCCCTTCCCGATAACGGGCCCACTGCGCTTGACTGACGGCGACCGAGTCGAGTTAGGCCTCCGTGACCACCAAAATCACTGGGCCAGTGACCGATCCGTTGTCCTCTGCGGTCAAATCGTCCCGTCAACCCCTATCGAGACCGAACCCGGCCTTCTCGCCGCCCGGTTTAACGGAAAATTCAAGTCGGTCGAAGAATTCGTCAACCAACCCGCCAACGCCCCGCAGGTCGTATCCGACCCCGCTCAATCGATCGAGCAAAAGGACAATTACGGCGTCGTCTTCCAAGGCTTTCTGAAGATAACTCGTCCGGGACGCTACACCATCCGCGACGGCAGCGACGACGGCAGCGCCGTCTGGCTCGCCGACCAAAAAGTCCTCGACAATGACGGCTACCACGGCCCGGCCGAGAAAACGGCCACCCTAGAACTAAAGCCCGGGCTCTATCCGCTCAAAATCGCCTACTTCAACGGCACCGAAGCCGCGCAATTGAAGCTCCAAATCATCCCGCCGGGAACCCACCGACCAGAAGCGCTGGCCGGTGACTGGCTCCGCCACGCTCGCTAAGCTATTTGCCCGTCGTCCCGGCTCCGGCGGCCGCCGCGCCTCCGCCGGCTGGACGACCCGGAATCTTCTTCCCACCCGGTAGTCCCCCGCCTCCGGGCTGCCCCTTCGCCGTCGGCACGACGGGCACCGAACCAACATCCCCGGAATCACATCCCACCAAAACGAACGACAGCACGACGAAAATCGCGATCAGAAATCTCATGAATCACCCAATGGAAACGGGCCGCCCTCAAACCTGAAAGCGGCCCAAAGAGCCCGTCTTAACCGTGTCGCGGCGGCTCGTTGTTGCAGTCGTCCTGAATCGTGTACAAGCAGTTCAAGAACGAACCATGCTTCACATACTTCGAGTGACCATCGCCGAAGACGCAGTTCGCGCCACCATTGTGCGGATTGACGCCGTCGACGTTCACGCCCGGATCGCCCGCTCCGACCGCCCAGTCGGTCTGCCAGTTCGCGTAGATTTCCGGCTGCAGCGAACCCCAATCGACCGGCGCATCCTGTAGCCAAATCGTATCCGCGGGTAGCTCCAACCGCGAGCTATTGATGCTGCAGTTCGGCTGCCGATTGCATTGGCTCGAATCCTGGTTCATGAACCCTGTGTGAATGTTCTGGAAGGCCGGCCATTCGCCGCCGACCACGCCGTTCCACTCCATTTCCTTATCATTGCCGTAGGTGTAGTAGACGGCCATGTCGTTAACTGCATAGCTCATCGTCTTCTTCCCGTTGTCCCAAAGCGCGCCGGTCGGCCACGGATGCGGGGCAAAAGCGTCCGTCATATCGCCCTTGCGGGTCGGGCAAACGACGATGTTCCGACTCTTCATATACGGCTGAGCCAGGTCGTCCCACCAGACCAGTGTGTCGCCCTCCTGCGGCGCTGCCCCGTCGAACTGGTACATCCACGACGGCACCCAGTAGTCGTCCGCATCACCCGAATACAGCGCCGCACTCGTACCCAACTGGCGGGTGTTGCTGAGGCAGGAAGTCTTCTTCGCCGCCGCCTTCGCCTGAGCGAAAACGGGGAAGAGAATAGCGGCAAGAATGGCGATGATCGCAATCACGACGAGCAACTCGATCAGCGTGAATGCCATAGCGGAGGAAGTGCGCACAGATTTCATATATTTTTAGCTTTAGGACGTTGAGTTGATTGAAGGATTAATCTTCAGATTCATGCGTAAGAAGTGATCGCTCTCGGCATGGGGGACAGACCTTGAAACCCATTGTAGCACGGAAGGGCGAGAAATCCAACGAGTCGTGATCACCGTCGAGCCATCACGTCCTACGCAATTCAGTAGATCGATTGGCGAACGGTGATTGACCCTCACCGTGCCCATTACCCCAATAGCGAATCTGGTCGCCCATCTTATAGGTATAAATAGCAAAAGCAATGTTTTTAACTGGCGCCCGTGCTCTGAACATCACTGTAGCCCGACCGACTATGGGTCAGATCCTGACACTCACGCGAGCAAAGCAACCACAGTTCCTGGTCCGATGGTTGACCAAACGGTGTCAACACCGCTTATCAATTTGCCGGGCAATTTGAACCTAAAACGGAGTTAACTATCTTCAAACCCCTAGTTGGGAGCCAATTAACTAATCGCTCCCACCCACCGCCGACACCTCCCGATAACTCGCCCCCTGCCGCAGCCGATGCACCGGCACTCCCGGCAACAAGCCCCGAACCGCCTCACAAAGCGACTCCATCGCGCAGTCCTCGCTCACCCCGTGGTTGACCACAATCATCGGATTCCCCGTATCGTGGCAATACTCCCCCACGATCCAAGCCCGAGCAATATCGTCGACGCTCACCGCCAAGTCCGCCCCAAGATCATAAAGCGCCAACGCATCGCTACAGCACCCCGTTCCGATGCCCACCGAGGAAATCATCCGCGAAGCATCGCCGTAAAACTCCACCGTCCCCTGGCCCGCCGTTTGCGTCTTTCCGGCAAAATACTGCGCAAACGAGAGTGCCGTCTGCGATTCCACCCGGTAGACGTTGAGATACCGCTCGCTCCGCACCAGCTCCGTCAGTCCTAAAAACCGCCCCCACTCAAACGGCACTCCAACCTCCGGAATCGCATCCCACACGTCGTGGCACCGCAAAATCGTCAGCCCCAGCTCCGCAATCAGTTGCTGCTTCGCCGCCTTCGCCGCCTCATACCGTGGATGCGCCGTCTGATTCCGAAGCTCAAAGTGATCATAAAACGTCGGCTCATGGGTCACCACTGTATTCACCCCCAACGCCGCCGCCTCCCACGGTTTCCCGGCCACCTACTTTTTCGCCATCGCCAGTCGGGAAACGAACTGCCAAAACATCCTCGGCGATTTTCAGGGCGGCCAGTACCACGGGGTAGGAATCATCCAGATCGATATTCAGCACGATATCGCCCGCCAGGCGCGAGACTCGGGGAGCTACCAATCAAACCCCGGCCCGCTGCTCGCCTTCGGTGCCGATCTGATCAAGGCAAACATCCACGCGGTGGCCCAGCATTTTCCGAACTTCACCGAGGATCAGCACCTCAAAATCGCGGCCAGCGCGTACAACTGCGGCCCCGTGAACGCCATCAAAGGCGCCGAGAATGGTGACAGCGACAGCCACACCACCGGTCATGACTACGGTCACGACGTCATGGTGCGCAAGGGATACTTCGATCAGCTAATCGCCGCCGGTCACTAGGCTTGAGATCAGATCTCGTCCCCCGCCGGGGACGAGATACGGTGTGATTACTTGGCCGCGAAGACGGTTTTGCCTTCTTTGATGGTTTCCATGATCTTGATATTGATTATCTTGGCGGGGGCAATTTTGAGCGGGTTCTGGTTAAGAATCACGAAATCCGCCAGCTTGCCGGGTTCCAGAGTTCCCTTCGATGCCTCTTCAAAGTGCTGGTACGCCGACCAGATGGTCATTGCTTTGAGCGCAACGTAGGGCGACAACCTTTGCTGGCGGCCCAGGACGTAACCGGACCGCGTGGTGCGGTTCACCGCGCTGTCCAGAATCCGCATGGAATTGGGGAACGTTACCGGCGCATCGGAATGAATGGTGAACTTCATCCCATCCTTCAGCACCCAGCCCGTCGGTGAGATGTTTTCTGCCCGCTTGGGTCCGGCCACCGACTGGCGATGCCAGTCGCCCCAGTAGAACGTATGCATCGGATAGAGCGAAGGAAAGATTCCGAGCTTTTTCAGCTGGGGAACTTGATCCTTTCGCAGATACTGACCGTGGATCAAAACGGTACGGGCACTGTTATTCGGATACTTGGCTTTTGCTTTCGCAACCGTCGCAATCAGCTCGTCGATGGCGGCGTCGCCATTCGCATGAACCAATAGCTGCCACTTATTCTTGAACGCCATGTCCACCCACTTCTGCGCGTCGGCGGGTTTGAACGCCGGGTATCCGCGATATGACTTTGGCTGACCCGCCGGCACTTGATAGTAGGGGGACGTGAAGTAGGCGGTCTTTCCCTGCGGGGAACCGTCGAAAGTGAGTTTGACCCCGCCGATTCGGTAGTGATTCTTGTAGTAGCGATTCATCAAAGGACCGTGCAGAGCCGGATCCTTGGCATTGGAGTCCAACCCCGGGTAGGCCACGATATCCACGGAGAAGGCACCGGCTTTGGCGGCGGTCTCCAGGTCTTTCACATTGCCTCCCTCGGCCCGCCCTTCTTGCACCGTGGTGAATCCGTTGGCAACGTAAATCGCGAGCGATCGCTTCAACTGATTCGTTACATCCTCCGCCGCATATTTGGGAACCAGGCTGAACACGGCACCAAAATATGCGGTTTCTTCCAGCACTCCGTTGGGTTCCTGACTGCCCGGTTTTCGACGAATCACTCCCCCTTGCGGATCTTTTGACGCCGCGGTGATCCCGACTTTTTTCAGGGCAACTGAATTGAGTACGCCAAGGTGGCCCGACTGATGAATGACGACAATTGGAATTTCTGTCGAAATAGCATCTAGCTCGGCGGCGGTCGGACTCCGCAATTCTTTCAACTGCGAGTCATCGTAATTGAATCCAATCGCCACCCCGTACTTCTTCACCAGCGGCTCGGTGGCGATAAAGTCCCGCATCGTCTTCTGCAAGTCGGCAATCGATTGCACCGGACCATCGGGAGGAGGCAACAGGTTAGCACTGGTCGCCTGGATACCGACGCTAGCATAGTGGCTGTGGGCATCCACAAAACCAGGAATGAGCGTTTTGCCGTTGAGGTTCACGACCTTGGTTCCCGCTCCCTTGAGACCTCCCAATCCCTTCGCACTGCCCGCGTAGACGATCTTGCCGTCTGTTACCGCCAGCCGTTGCACGTACTGGGGTTTATTGCCAACCATCGTGAGGATGTCGCCCCCGTAGTAGATCGTATCGGCGGGCTCGATGGCCGCAATCGCGGCGGAACAAACGCCCACAAGGGCGAGGATAGAAATTGCTCGATTCATTACCATGGCTTGCATCGGTGGACCCAGATGCGGCCCGTTCCGTAGAGCTTATACCTGTACCCGGCCCGCTCGTCTCTGACCGGATGTCCGCGCCACTAAAGTGCCGAATAAGTCGCATAATTGCCTGAGTGCGAGTTCTGGCCAACGTGTTTCATCCGCAGCTTGATCATTCTCGCGTCACCCGGCGGTGGGCGGAATGTCTGATCCAAGCCGGGATTGACACTCGCTTTCACGGCCCCGAGCCAGTAGACATCCTGGCCGAGCAGGCCGCCTGTGAACGAGCGGATCGGTTGCTGTTCGTGCATCCAATGCATTGGTACAGCGGTCCGTGGCCGCTGAAGCGTTGGATCGACGAGGTTCTCACCTTCGGCTGGGCATACGGCGAAGGATCTCACTTGGCCGGAAAGGAGTGGGTCCACGCAGTCTCGGTCGGGGCGGGAATGGAAGAATATGGCCCCGAGGGATCGCGGCGCTACACGGTGGAGGAGTTTTTGCGGCCATTTGAACGGACCGCCGGATTTTGCGGCGCCAACTATCGCGAGCCGTTCCTGTTCTACGGTGCGGGCTACCGTGGGGACGACGATTTAGCGGAATCCGCGCGAGGCTTGCTTGACTTTGCACGGTCGGCGAGAAACTAAACCTGGGCTTTTACGGCTTCAGCCAGTCCGCAACGACGGGTTCAGCCTCGACCGCTTTCTCAATTTCCGCCACCCTATCTGCCCCTGCGGCATTTGTTCGCGAACGATCGGCAATGGTGCGTTCCTCAACACTCACCTTGGCGCGACTATAGGGCAAGATCGTACAGCCAACTTGATCGTGGGTACGAACCAATTTCGGGAACGCGCATATTTGGTAAAAGTCGGGAGTGGATCAAGTGAACATCAGCTCCGACCTGGCCGACCTTTCGCGCGCTGATCTGGTGGGGTTCTTCGTGGGGTGGCCGAATCCTCCCTCTCCGGAGACCCTGCGGCGACTGATTACGCAAAGTGACATCCGTTTCTTTGCCATCCAAGCCGACACGGGCCAATGCGTGGGCTACCTCACGGGCCTCACCGATCACGTCCTGTTCAGTTATCTTTCTTCCGTGGAAGTGCTGCCGGAATATCAGGGTCGCGGGATCGGTCGCGAACTGGTCGCGCGATTCCTAGACGCTACTTCGCAGGTGTATGCGACCGACTTAGTCTGTGATCCCGAGGTCCAACCCTTCTACCAGCAATGCGGATTGATCCCGTACCACTCGATGGTGCTCCGTCGGCGAGAGCAGCTCTAGAAACCGTTCAGAGGACACAGAGATTTCCCTAGATCTACCGGCTTAAGCGATCAAGTTCTTCCCGAACCTGGTTGAGGGTGCCGACGGCTACGTAGTGCCGGTAGTGGTACCCAGCTCCGGGCACGGGATCGGTTTCCCGAAACACGCAGTTCCACTTCACAACCCGTTCCGGTCCAAACCGCCAGCGTCCGTATCCCTTCGGTTGCTTTTCGGGAGAGTAGATGCCCATCGCAAACGCTCCATCGGCAGTAGCCAGCACGACCGGATCCGGCTGTTCGCCCGGGCCGTCTGACAGCGGCTCCAGTTTCCTACTTTTCGGATCAAACCGCCAAAACTGCTTAAAAACCTCTGGCATATAGCCGGTCAACGATTCAAAAACGGCTTCATGATGCCGCTCATCTTTTGGCATCATAAAAATAACGTCGTACCGAATGAGATGGGACCGGCCGTTCACACCAATCTTGACATCCTTTATCAGAACGTGATTCGATGTGACCGTCCGATTCTTCGCCGGATTCCCGCCCGAAGTTTCACCCGGGTTCAGCCAGAACGCCATGCGGCTGAAGGTCATCAGGCGGTTTCCATCTACGATCAAAGAAAGCAATTGGCTGGAACTTAGATTGCCCGCCCCATCCCGCGCCGAACCCGCTTCGGTGGGGTTGTAGGTTTCTGCTTGGATCGGGCTACCGGCATCGAAGTTACTGGCCGACTGAAGTTGCCGACCATGATCGGCTGAATCCAGAAACTCTTGCCCGCGCCAAGTGAGCGAGTGAATCGCGCCCGCACACCGTGTCGTGGTAGTGATGGTAATCGCCGAATCTTCGGTGCGACCACTAATCACCGATTCTCCCGGCATGGCGACCTCCCGGCGGATCCAGTTACGAACTTCAACCTGAGCCGGCGGTGGGTAATCGTGACCAACTCCCGGCATGATGTACTCGTCGTAGGTCGCTTTGGTAGCGGTCAGCACGGCTTTGAGACCCAGGTGATAGTCCGTCTTGTTCTCGCCGCCGCGCACCAGAAAGAACCGATGGTCGCGCAACGCCCGAGAGGGAGGAATCGTCCGCCCGCCTTCCACGATGACGAAATGGTGGAATCGCGCAAGAAACGGATTCGCATCCTTTTCGGCACTCAGAATGGCCGCGACGGTGTTAGCGCCATTGCTGAATCCCCCAAAGAAGGTCTGCTTGGCGTCGATATTCCGAATCTCGGCGAACAGGCGGTCAAACATCACCCGGTACCGACTCCACGCCGTCGGGCCGTCGCCAGGGCCGATGTACATGCGGGACCATTTGTTCTTTTCATCCGCATCCATGGGCACGATCGACTTCTTGAACGACGGCACTCCCACGCAGATATAGCCCTCGTCTCCCACTGTCTGGCGGGCAAAATCGGCATTATCGCCCGCACTTCCTTCGGCTCCGGGAATGAGGACAATCAGCGGATACTTACGCTCCGGCGTGTAGTCGCGCGGCAAGTACACGGTCAGTTTGGGCACCTCCGGCATGCCGTTCACCAGCGTACGGAGGGTCGGCGCGAGTTCGGGAAAGCTCCAAGTAAAAGATTGTCCCGCTTGCAAATCTGGCGACGGACCACTTATCCCGAGAAGCCCCGCCACCAGTAGTCCGATCATTCCGTCATTCTACTGACCCCGTCCGGTCGAGAGCCACCAGCCCATAGCCGTTAACAGATGGAGGGACCAGAAGAGAGTTCGCGGCAGATTGGTTCGGATGAGTCTTTCAATATCCGGCTCACTCTTACCCTTGGACAGTCGCCCGTGCAAAGGAGCGCTGACCGGAAATGTTGGGCCTAAACTACCCACCAGGCAAACAGCGTTAAGTGCCTTGAGCCCGGTTTCGGCGGGGCTTTGACTCAGCATAGTCGAGCCTGCGATCTGCAAAACGAGCCCCGGCATGACGACGAGAGATATCTGAAAGGTGTGCAAGGCGTGTCGCCTTAGAAAATTATCGGGGGTCCAGTCGCGGAAGGCGGGATAGCGGACAAATTGGCACCACCAACCAGCCGCCGACATTAGCAATGTGCCAACCGTTAGCATTGGCGGTCCGAACGGAACCAAAACTCCCATTTCCATCATTCCGGCCCATGAATCTCGAGCAGGAATTTCTCCGCCACCGCCATCAGGTGCGGAAAACGATCCCCCATCTTGTCTAATGTGGCAACCGCCAAACTCAATCTTGGATTCTTGAGGAACAGGTCGCGATGCTTATCCACAAACCGCCAGTAGAGCGCATCCCATACTTCACACCAATCTCCCTTGGGATAGTCGCTCATTTTCACCAAGTAGTTCGAACCACTGATATACGGCTTCGTCGTCGTCAATCCACCGTCGGCGTACTGACTCATTCCGTACACATTCGGCACCATCACCCAGTCGTAAGCATCAATAAAGAGCTCCATAAACCACTGGTACACCGCATCGGGACGGATCTCTAGCAACACCATGAAGTTCCCCAGAATCATCAATCGCTCGATGTGATGGCAGTAGCCCGTTTGCAAAACCCGCTGAATGACGACATCGACCGGCGGAATACCCGTCGTTCCGTCGTAAAAAGCCGGCGGCATGGGTCGGTGGTGGTTCAATGCGTTCGCGGTCCGCTGTCGCCTTCCTTGGCCCCGATAAATGAGCCGCATGAACTCTCGCCACCCGATCACTTGCCGAATGAATCCCTCCAGAGAATTGAGCGGTACCTCGTCCCGGTAGGCCAAGGCGGCATCCACTACCTGCCGGGGCGTAAGTAGCCCGATATTTAGGGCGGGGGTCAAAACACTGTGAAACAGTGTGGTTTCCGTGCGAGAGATAGCGTCTTCGTACACTCCAAAATCGTAGAAGCGCTCCGCCAAAAACGCATCGAGCCACGAGGCGGCATCTTCGTGAGTCACGGGATACTCAAATGGAGCCGGAGTGCCGAATGCACGCGGGAAATGCAGGTCCACGTACCGCTCGGCCTCCCGCACCGACTCGCGGATGGACGGTCGCGGAACCGCTGGCACCACTTTTCGCGCCGGTAATCGCTTTCGGTTTTCCGTATCAAAAGTCCATTTGCCCCCCACCGGATTGCCGTCAGGTTCCAACAAAATTCCTAACGATTTGCGCTGCTGAACATAAAACTCAGTGAAGAAATACTTCCGCCGAGGCTGCAGCCACCGATCGGCCAAATCACTCTCCGTTAAATAGTGCGGGTCGGGAATTACCTCCAATGCAACGCCCGCTCGTTCGCACCCCGTCGTGAGCCGCTGGGTTAGCCAATCATCATTCGGGTCGATGACGCGGGCCGCACGGTGTCCGGCCCGAATGAGGAGTTCCCCGATCGACTCGCTGTGGTTCAGTTCTGCCGCCTCGACATACCGAACTGCCTGGCCCGTGCGCGCCAGTCCAGCCGCATATTCCTTCATGCTTGCCCGGTGCAAAATCAGCTTCTGCCGATGGAATCGGTACTGAGAAAAGAACAGTGGATCTTCGATCAGCCACACTTCATCACCCTCACTCAACCGCGTTGTAAAGGGGTACAGCTGGTGAGGGTAGATAAGAAAAACCACCGAGGTGATCTACGTGATTTCGTGTGCTCAACTCCGCAGCGAATCCCGTTTGAAGAATTATTTAGGAAAGCTATGCTTTGCAGGTATTTTTCGGTGGGGAGACGTACTCGCTCTTTGGGAGACTCTCATCAGAAGAGTTAACGACATCATGAACAGAACAAAGATTGCCCTGTGCGGCATGTGCGTTGGATTGATCGGTTTGATCGGCTGCGGCGGTAGCGGAGGCGGGACCGGGAGTTTGCCCGGCGGCACCGTCTCGACATTTGCCACCGATAACATGAATGCGGATTACTCCCACGTCTGGGTCAAGATCAAAAAGATAGACCTGACCGGCGCATCAGCGGCGGCCAATATTTTTGATGAATCTTCCACCGGCGGGCGGCTAGTCGACTTACGCACCCTCCGCGACTCTACGGGGGATCGCTTCTTGATGCTCAGCAATGCCAATGTTCCGGCGGGCTCCTATACCGGAGCCACGGTGACGATGGATAAGAATCTTAGCGTCGTGAAGACCGGCTCCGCCGTCGCGACCGACGCCACCTTTGATGGCTCAACCGGGGCGGAGAAGATTCTAAATGTCACGTTCCGCGCGCCTATCAACCCGGCCAGTAGACCGAAAGTTGTCATCGATTTTGATCTGTCCACCTGGAACCTTGTCGGCGGGGTGGTTACCGCCACCGGAGATCTGTTTGCCAAGCACGGACATGACGACGGAATCGGCGATTCCTCGCGTCACGAGCAGGATGACTACCACGGCACGGTTTCCGCGCTCACCGGCACCACGCCAAATCAAACGTTCACCATCAGCAAAGGCGGGCGGTCCATCAACGTGGTCACCGACGCATCCACGGTGATCTACAACAACAACGGTTCCGACAATCCCACCCTGCTCGCGGGCGAAAAGGTAGAGGTCACCGGTGCCTTCGACACGACCAACAGCGTCCTCAAGGCCACTCGCATTAAGATTGAGCAAGAGCACGAAGCGGACAACGAGGCTCAAATCGATGGCGTCGTCATTTCCAGTGATCCCACAACCGGCACGATCAATGCAACCATCGATTCGGCCGATGGTTTCCTTCCGCAGGCAACGGCCGCCATCATCAAAACCACCGACGCCACCAAATTCTTTGGTCCCAGTGGCATTATGGTAACGCGCGGCGAATTCTTCGCCTTGCTCACCAATAACGTCACCCGAATTGAAGCCGAAGGAACCTCAACCGACGGTGTCACCCTCACCGCCGCTCGGGTGAAAATTGAAGATGGATCCCACCACGGCGGGGGCGACGGCGGTGATCACCACCACGAAGCCGAGCTGAAAGGATCGGTTTCCAACCTAAATCTCGACGCCAAAACGTTCAACCTCACCGTTACTCGGTGGGAAGGCGTTTCCCTGACCGCCGGTACCGTGGTCAAGGTTACCGCCGCCGCCCTTCCGTCGGGCATTGCAAACGGGGCCAAGGTGGAGGCACACGGCAGTTACGACGCCGCTACGTCAACCCTCGCGGCAGACGGCGTGAAACTGGACGACTAATTCCACCCTATTGATGGCGAGCAGGAGGCAATCTTTGGCTCGCTGTCTTTGGAGTCCGGGAGGGATCGCATTTAGTTCGCCGGTGAGGGAAACAACCCCACATCGGTGGCGTCCATTCCGATTAAGAACAAATTTCACCCACAAGCCAGCATGCTGGCATAGCATCTTTCAACATTGGGCGCAGCGGGCGACGGCGCCTCGCAAGCCTTCCTAATTGCTCTGCCGGATTTGTGCCCTATCCGCGAGTTCGAGTCACCCGTAAAACGCGAGGTTTTGGTTGAGGCGCGTTTGCTCCCTTGGCAGCTCCCCAAAGGATGTCCGCCAACTCGCGATCGGGGGCCGATTCTTCTCGCAGCGGATTAAACAACGCGATGGAATCTGCCGCCCGGTAGGAACTTGCATCGTTAATCTTGATTGACTCCGAGTTCGGCAAGATGGCCCGGTAAGGGGCCAGGTTGCGAGGAGCGGTGTCAAAGCAGTTCATTGGGGCCATGGTGGCCGTGAACTGATTGGTCGGCGGGAGGCCCAGCAGCCATTCAACCGTTCGGAGCGCCGAGTCCGTATTCGCGAACTGGTGGTAAATCCCGCCCTTCACCCACGGCGAAACCACAAAACAGATCGAGCGATGCCCGTCGACGTGATCGTAGCCGCCCTGAGCGTCGTCTTCCACAATCACCACTGCGGTGCGCTTCCAAAGGGGACCGGTACTCACCGCTTCAAGAAGCTGTCCTACCGCGTAGTCGTTGTCTGCGATCATCGAACCTGGATCGGGGAAGCCCGGAGCGGTTCCTTGGGTGTGATTGTTGCCAAACCGAACCAGCATCAGCGGTGGAACTTTGTCGGCCCTCACCAGCCGGTCGTATTCACTCTTCCATTGCGAGAATCGGCTCTTGGCCGCATTCAAACCGTACGTTTCCCGCCGCTTAGGAAAGGTTCGGCCCATCTTTTCCCACATGTCGCTATCGGCGTACGAAAGATCGTACATCCGGTAGTTAGGATCAATCCGCCCTTCAAACGCCTTCATGGCGATGGTGTTATCGTCGGCTACGTTGCTTCCATCAGGAGTCTTGATCGGAACTCCTTCGGCCATATACATGCCGTAATTGATGAAATCAACCTTGTGCTTTAGCGCGTTGTCCCACAGGTATCCACCGGGCGGATCGTTCACATTTCGCATTCCCTTGGCATCGCTCGGGGTGCCATTGGTTTGCCCTTCGTAGTCGTACTCGCGCTTATGTCCGGAGTACTCGTACTGGGCGTTGCGCTGGACATATTCACTGGTGATTCCGGCAGTGGACCAACTCCAACCATCGGCACTCATCTCGGCGCACGCGTAAAAATTGTCCCAAAGGCCAAACCGTTTGACCAAAGCGCGCTGATTGGGGATCAGGTCGTCGCCATATAAATGCAGTTTCGGGTCTCCGTTCCCGATTTTCAGATCACCAAAGAATTGGTCATATGTCCGATTCTCTTTGATGATGTAGATCACTTTGTCGATGCCAGGTCGAGCCGGAAGTGGCGCATTGAGCCGCGCAAACGCGTTGTTGTGCCCCACTTGCCGGGTCCAACCATCCAACCGAGAGGTTGAAGTCGGCCACGGAATACGGGCGACCTTACCCACCAGATTCGAACGAATCGGCGAGCCGGAGTCACCATTGATCATGTCAGTACGGTTGGTGCCGACCGGAGGGCGGTTGGGGTTCACCACCCGGTCCCCTTTGCCCCACGCCACCATGAGGCCGCCCGTCACCGGGACGACATCGGTGGGATACCATCCCGTTGGCACCAATCCTCGTAGGCTAAGAGAAGGAATATCGACCACCGATACGGCGTTGAGATCACTTAATGCCACGTAAAGAGACTGATTATCCGGCGAAACGCTTAGGCCCAGCGGGTTCGCACCGGGCAGCCCTCGTAGTTCGGCGGGGCGGACGAGTATAGTCGCGGCGACCGAATCATCGGCCGTATCGATCACCGTCACGCTGTCTGAGGACGCGCAACTGACAAACAGATGCTTCTGGTCCCGATCAAACGCCAGATGCGTAGGATTAAGTCCGGTGGGAATTCTCTTGACGATCTGCAGCGTGTTCGTGTCTACCACTGCAACCGAACTCGCGCCTTCGCAACTGACGTACAGCTTTTTGTCTCGTTGCGCGCCGATCGTCACTAGGGCCGCATCCAGCGGAAAGATAGGCAGGCCAATCACTCGATTTGGCTTTGACTGCCCGTGATCAAAGACGCTGAGCGATCCTTCGAATTTGCTCAAGGCAAAACTCTGATTCCCGACGGCATAGATTCGATTGCCGTCAGACGAGACTGCGATGCCCGATAGGAAGTGAGGCATTCGGTCGGCAATTAGGGGGCGAGGAGAAACATACGTGTTGACGGGACCGGAAAGGCTTCCGCTGCTGGACACCCGGTACGTAGCGACACGGTCAGCAGCGCCGTGTGCAGCGAATAGTAAGGTGGATCCGGCTGGGTCATTGGCCCATTTGAGTCCGAAATAAAGGCCGTCTTTTGCCTTTCCATCGGGACGTTGCCCTTCAAAACTGAGCCGGCTTTGAATGCGCCCAGTCTTGGCATCCAGAATTACCAAGTCTTGCGTGGTGCCTCCGTGCGTCACTGCCACCCATTTTCCGTCGGGAGAAACCTCCAAATTGGTGGGGAGTCCCCCGGTGGCCACGGCCTTACCTACGGGCGTGAGCGTTCGGCCGGTAGAGGTGAGGTCTCCGGAAAGGGCAATGGTGGCGAGAAAGAGGGCGGTCATATCTGGTTTCTAAAAAATGGCCCGGACAATGCCGGGCCAAGAGGGAGAATGCGTTACCTGAACCTTAGTTCGGCCACTTGTAGAAGTACGGGCTAAGCGCACCGGACAAGGCAACGGTGATGAACTGACCGCACGGCATATCTGGCACCGGAATGCCAAGATTCGACGGCTTAACGTTTGCCGTCGCGGAAGCACAGAACATCGGGATGATCGCGCTCGTGTCGGCCGGAACGGCGAGATAGCCAGTTCCCTTGGGAACCGCAACCGGGTTGAAAGTGTAGCCCTGCATCTTGTGGGCCTTGGCGTGACCGTCGACGAAGGCAAAGTTGAAACTACCACCGTATCGAAGCGAAGAGTTCTTCTCCGGGCCGTCATAGTACGACAGGATCGATCCAATCGCGCTCATGGTGTAGCGGCGACCGTTATAGGTGTCGCCAAATGCAGCGAGCTTTGCGGGCTCTTCTACCGAAGTGGCAGATATGCCTGGCAGCACGTTATTCGCAGAAGAAACCGTGCTTCCGGAAGCGCCGTCCCAGTTGTACTGAGCTCCAACTAGACCGCCTCCAGCCCACACACCAAATCCCCAGTTGTATCCGAACGAGATGCAGCGGGTCGCATCAGTCCCTGAAGGGACGTAGTAGCCAGGGAGGGTGTTGCTAGCTCGGTTGTCGCAGCTAACGTTACCCCCCGAAGCGGTGTTGTCCTGCTTATTCCACTCATCGCTGAAGAATATGGCCATATTTTTGATATAAGGCTGGAACAATTGGTAGACGTCGGCACTCTTTCCGTTGACTGAGTAGACCGATGGAGTCACATCGTCAAAGTCTCCGATGTACAAATGCATCGCCGTACCGATCTGTTTGGCGCTGTTAAGCGCAACTGTCTTTTTCGCGGCAAGCTTAGCCTGCGCAAAAACTGGAAAGAGGATGGCGGCTAAAATTGCAATGATTGCAATAACAACTAATAGCTCAATAAGTGTAAATGCTGACCGTTTCATATGAATGATTTCCGGTGCCTCCTGCGAAACACGCCCTCAATGCTATCAAATCCGTGTTAAATCTTCGGCATTCTTGGTCAAAGTAAAGAATTCGGTGATCAATCGTCTTCGGGCGAGGAGGTTTTGAGCAACTTTACTTATGGTTAACGAACCAAGGTAATGAAGGGAATGGCCACCGAGGGCCTTGAGCCAGGATATCTTACTACGGCGTGCTCGCTGACGACTGGTCCGGGGAGACAATTTGCCCCGAAATGGGTCACCTACCAACCCGAGTCGCGACCGATTTACCAGTGGGCGGCATAAACGCAGAGAGCCTACGGATCGGAAAGTAGTCGACTTCCTTTTGATGCCCATGAAGGCAAGTTTCGATGCGAGAGAAAGGCTCTCGCATCGCAGCTCTGGTGACTAAGCGTAGGATGCGCTTCGTGGGAGACGTCCTGCGATCCCTCAATCCAATCTCTAGTGAGTCATCGCACTAAAGCAGCATATTTATTGTACCAAAAAGACCGCGCCGGGTCAGGCCACCTAGGTCGTTTGAAAAATTCTTAAAAGGACGTTACACTGTTAGATGCGCGAGTTTTAATGTGATCGCGGTTCGGCTTGGAGATAATTTTATATTGAGCAATGATCGGTTTCACGGAATGGCAGAGTTGGTCGCAAGCCTGGAACACAAACCCGGTCCGAATCCGAATAACGTTTCCGACTACAAGGTGGATATAAGGATTCAAATCTGTCGAACCCGACATTGGCCATGCCCGATCACTGGCAACTGGCTGCGCCGTGAGATAGGCGGAATCCATGAGTAAAGTTGCCGTACTACTAGGAATAAGCGCCGTCATTGTCGTCGCCACCTATGTGGTTTCGGAGAAGGTCACCGAGATACCCGTTTCCAAGGATGTCGTCCGCATCACGTATTGGGAAAAATGGACCGATTTTGAGTACGACGCCATGAAGGCGGTCGTGGACGATTTCAATAAGAGCCAGTCGAAGATCCACGTCGACATGCTCTCGATGAGCGGCATCGACGACAAAACCATGATGGCGATCAGCGCCGGAGTTCCCCCCGACGTCGCGGGCCTCTACGCCGCCCACGTGGCGCAGTATGTGGATGAACACGGGCTGGAAAAACTTGACGATTATCTGGCGGCCGCGGGAATGTCCAAAAAGGATTACATCCCGGCCTACTGGGACATCGGCGAATACGCCGGTCACCAGTACGCCCTCCCCAGCACCCCCGCCAGCATCGCGCTCCACTTTAATACCGACAAGTACAAGGCAGCGGGGTTAGACCCCACAAAACCTCCGGTCACGTTGGAAGAACTGGACGCCTATAGCGACAAACTCACGAAGATCGACAAAAACGGTCACGCCGAGCAAGTGGGATTCCTTCCTAACGAACCCGGCTGGTGGAATTGGGCTTGGATCACCCTCTTTGGCGCCAAGTACTGGGACGGCAAATCCAAGATCACCTGCAATTCGCCCGAAGCCATTGAAGCAATGACGTGGGTGCAGGGCTACCCCCAGCGCTACGGAAAATCGACCATTCAGGCGTTCACCCAGGGCCTCGGAAATTTTTCGTCGCCCCAAAATCCGTTCATCAGCGGCAAGGTCGCTATGGAACTGCAGGGAGTTTGGATGGCCAACTTCATCAAGCGATTCGGTCAGGACGTGCAGTGGGACGCCGCGCCCTTTCCGTATCCCGCGAACCACCCAGAAATGAAAAACTGGTCGATCGTCGACGCGGATATCCTCGCCATCCCCCGCGGTTGCAGACACCCCAAAGAAGCGTTCGAATTCATTCGGTATGTCCAGCAGCAGAAGAATATGGAAAAGCTCTGCCTGCTGCAACGCAAACATTCTCCGCTGAGTAAAGTCAGCGACGAATTCTGGAAGCAACACGCCAACAAAAAGATTCGGCTCTTTTACGATCTGGCCGCCACGGAGAATTCCATCCAAACCCCCAAAATCGGTATTTGGTCGCAGTACGAAAGCGAGCTCACCAATGCCTTTGAAGCCGTCATGCTGCAGGCAAAAACGCCGAAGCAGGCGATGAAAGACTTGTCGGATACCATGCAACCCAAGCTAGACCAGTATCTCAAGCGACGCGCCATGCGCTGGAGCAAGGGTCTATGATGCGACTACCGGCCAACCGTCGTCGAGAGGCCATCACCGGCCTCCTCTTCGCCGCGCCGTGGTTCATCGGATTCGGCGTATTCATGGCCTATCCCGTCTTCGCTTCCCTGTACTATTCCCTGTGCGATTACTCGGTCTTAAAGCCAGCCATGTTTATCGGCACCGAGAACTACACCGAACTCTTCAACGATCAAGTCTTCTGGCAAGCCGCTGGAAACACGCTGTATTACGCCGTCCTTTCGGTCCCGATTGGCCTGGT
>Ga0114959_10001221_pt1 | contig 22976 bp, 20 predicted proteins | sample C_130625_EF_Meta_FD_87317 | JGI IMG/M metagenome (GOLD analysis project Ga0114959, IMG submission 87317) | Freshwater microbial communities from Lake Croche, Canada to study carbon cycling - C_130625_EF_MetaG | ecosystem: Environmental > Aquatic > Freshwater > Lake | place: Lake Croche, Canada... | reverse complement strand
CTTGGGCAATTTAGATATCTCGCGAGACTGGGGTTGGGCTCCAGATTATGTAGATGGAATGATTTCGATACTTAATCACAATTCCCCAGATGATTTCATTTTAGCTACAGGAAAATCACACACGCTCAAAGAATTTGTAAGGACGGCATTTGCCTCGGTGGGAATTACAGAGTGGGAAAAATATTTACGAATAGATTCCTCACTATCCCGACCTGCAGATGTCATATCTGTCGTTGGCGACGCTACAAAAGCCAATCAAATTCTTGGCTGGGCACCGACAACGACTTTTGAGGTCATGGTTAAGGTAATGGTTGACTTTGATCTTGGAGTTGTCGAGAGTGGCATTACGCATGAATTCTGGAAGATCGAATAAATGTCCTCTGTCTTCGATGACCTCGTCGGTCAAGAACACATCATCGATATCCTCACAAAAGCAGTAGCCGCATCCCGCACAACCGAAGAATCCCAAGAAATGACCCATGCCTGGGTCTTTACTGGCCCACCAGGATCAGGCCGCTCATCTGCTGCAGTCGCGTTCGCGCAAGCGCTCATCTGCAAGAACAATGGCTGCAACACATGTTCCGATTGCAACGCAGCTAAAACCCACGGCCATCCCGACGTTGAAATCATTAAAACTGAAGGACTCTCCATCAAAGTAGAAGAGATCCGAGAACTTTTAACAAGAGTTGCATGGGCACCATCCATGGGTGGCTGGCGCGTAGTTGTCATGGAAGATGCAGATCGCCTTACCGAATCAGCTGCCAACGCACTCCTTAAAGCAATTGAAGAACCCGGAACAAGAACTGTCTGGTTGCTCTGCGCACCAACACTTCACGATGTATTACCAACGATTCGTTCACGTTGTCGCCACCTGCAACTTCGCACACCATCCCTTCAAGCAGTAACACAAGTTCTAATCAACCGCGACAACATCGCGCCCGGCATGGCCGACTTCGCAGCACGCGTTAGTCAAGGACATATCGGCCGTGCAAAGTATTTGGCGACCAATGAAACTGTTCGCAGCAACCGCAAACTCATCATGCAACTGCCACTTCAACTCGGTTCACTCGCCGCAGCATTTCAAGCTGCACAAACACTAGTCGACCTTGCAACACAAGAGGCAAACACTTCATCCGACGAACGCGATGAAAGAGAAATCGAAAAACTCCAAGAAGCCTACGGAAAAGGTGCCACCGGCCGCGGCATGGCAACCGGTGGCGCCAAAGCTGTCAAAGAACTTGAAAAGGAACAGAAGTCACGTTCTACCCGCATGGTCCGTGACTCTATTGATGGCGCACTCTTGGATATCGCAACCTTCTACCGTGATGTGATGATGGTGCAATCGGGCAATACCGAATCTATGATCAACACCGATATGCGCGAACAGATAGAAAGTTATGCGTTATCCCACCCATCACACTCAACAATCCTCAAAATCGATGCCATCATGGTCGCCCGCACCAACCTAGCACTCAGTGCAGCACCATTGGTTAGCTGCGAAGCACTTATGTGCCGATTAGCCAAGCCGTAGACTTGAGCCATGAGGAATTCCAATGACAAAAATGATTAAGGCGTTTGAAAGAACGGGTGGGTTGAGTGGGCAAGATTTATTTTAAAAAGCGCGTCACACATTTAGTTGAATGGCTCGGGGCCATTATTTTCATCTTCAATAACCGTGGGAGACAAACTTATGGTGCAGAGGGATTAAAAAACCTTATCCAAAAATATGTAATGGAGTATGGAGCCCATCCAGCAGAACTTAAAAAAGCAGAAGAAGCCTTACAGGCAATTGAAGGTCTCTTGCGGCTAACGAAAGTGAAAAACTTACGGCGGTTTGGGGCCACAAACGATGGCGGGTACATTGGAATTAAAGGCAAAGAAACACCAACACTATTATCTGGTGGCGGCGGTAAAAATATTGATTTTGAAATTGAATTGGCAGAAAACGGTTCAAAAGTATACTTGTATGATCCGACAATTAAAAGGCTTCCTAAAGGTCATGAGAATATAACTCATATACGTAAAGCACTTTCAGTTCCAGGAAATAGCAATTTCAAGAACTATGTGACCTTAACGGATGCTTTTTCTGAATTGAATCCTGATTCAAGCAAACCAATTTGGCTAAAAATAGATATTGAAGGGAGTGAGATTGAACTTCTTGCAAATGATGTAGAACTATTGTCCAAATTCCAACAAATTTTTGTGGAATTCCATGATACTTTTCAAGTCGTAGACCCTAAATTTAGAGACCGATTCATAAAAATCTTAAGCAAGCTAGAAGAAAACTTTTATTTGATTTCAATAGTTTCAAATAACTGGAAAGGTGTCACAAATTATGGATACTCATTCCTACCGGTTACTTTTGAAGCAACATTTATTTCAAAGGAATTCCAACCAGATTTGTGCAATGAATTTGAGTATAAATCACTCCGAAGTGCAAATAACCCTAGACGGCCCACTATTCCAGACAACCCATTTCGAGTCCCCAATTAAAAAATGCTAAGGTTGATTATGTGAATGACGCTAAAAAAACACTGAGAAAGTACTTCACAAAGATGGCCCACGAATGCAAGTTGTAGTTGATTATGCTTTTAAGGATTGGATTCTGGGGGCCATGATTCGAGAGTCAAGTATATATTCAAAAAAATTGGTGGAAATTGATTTTTTAAAATCTTCTAGAGCAAGACACCCTTTGAATTTCCTTCACAGGAGATACGTAAAGCGCTTGAATCTCGAAGAGAATGATTTGATTGTCAATCACAAGTTTCTACTCTATTTACTAGAATCTCAACTGATCAGCCCTAATGCACTCCCTATCTTACGTTGCTTATACACACATGAAACCGAAGACTATTTGAAATCAACTGGTCTGATTTATAACCTGAGAGACCTTAAGGAAATTTTGGTCATGAATCGTTCTGATGCAATATTTCTCGCAAATTTAGGCGTGAAATCAAATAGAATAAAAATAACCTACGGTGCAATTAATAGGGAGATATTCTTTCCTTCGCAGATTTATACCCCTAATCGAAAAGTTCTAGTAACGGGTGATGCTAAAGGTAGAAAGAACCCAGAGAGAATAATTGAAACAATTAATGAAAACCCTGATATTTTTTTTGATATATGTGGACGGTACTGGGAGGAACAAATACTCAAAAATAGTATTAGGAATGACAACTACACAATTCACGAATTCAATATTGAAAAGACCTCCCAACTTATGAGAAGTTCCTCTGCATTTTTAACTTTATCGCGAATGGAAGGGGGTCCTTTCCCAATTTTGGAAGCTCTAAGTTCCGGCACACCAGTCGTGTCAACTCCTGTCGGGTGGGCGCCTGAAATAGTAAATGACGGTAACGGGGTACTTGTTTCCCACGATTTCAGCATTGGGGAAGTTTCTGACGCGCTGGAGGAATGCTTCAAGTTGAAAGAATCGGTTTGGAGCTTGGATCTTTTAAATGGAAAATTTACATGGAAGGAGTTAGCTGTAAAGTTGTACGAGCCTGACTATCTCATCGAGTGAGACCTGAATGGAGTTTCACAGGTGCTAACCTGATCAGGGTAGTTGTCGATTGCCCCTCAAAATCGCTAAGCCGGCTTTATGTGATCGCTCACCGTGAATGTGCGATTAGGTGCATGCAAGTATCTAAACCATTGCTTGAGGGTGGTCATGAGCACCCCTGGCTGTAAGGCAGAATTCCACCATGCGCTTAGACCATGTTTCTTATGTTACTTCCCACGACCAACTCGCAGACACAGTGCAACGCTTAGGAGCTCGACTCGGGAGCACATTTGTTGATGGTGGTATCCATCCGCGATTTGGTACTCGCAACTTTACGTGTGCGCTTAAGAACGGCCAGTACATCGAAGTTGTCTGCCCACTAGATCACCCGGCTACAGAACAAACCCCATGGGGCAAGGCTGTTTCCAAGAAAGCCAATGAAGGTGGCGGATGGTTTACCTGGGTATTTAGCGCTAAAGATATTTCTCTAATAGAAAAGAAATTTGGTCGCAATGCGATCGAGGGGCATCGTACACGACCAAATGGTTCCGATCTCAAGTGGAGGCAAATTGGTGTAAAAGAGATTGCGGATACACGAGAATTTCCATTCTTTATCCAATGGCTTTCTGCGGATCACCCTTCGCAAGATGGAACACCACTTGCCGAGATTGAGAAGATCGTGATTGCTGATAAAGAGCAACTGGCAACCTCATGGTTTAAAGCAGACATCCTTGCCTCACTTGGAGATGTAGTCATTGAATGGGTCGATCCTTTAACGAATGATGACCAGTCGGGAATTGTTTCTGTGCACATTGATACGCCAAACGGAGTTGTAGTTCTTAACTAAATTTTTTGGAAGTTCTAGGTCAGTATACCTTGATCGAACAAATCTTTAGAGCTAGTTCGCTTGCAAACCATCCGTATACATCATTTGAATAATAGTACGGAATTGAAGGAGCATTCACCTCACTCCCAAAATCAACTAAACCTTCGGGACAATCAAAGCTAATATGTTTTGATATTTTGAACTAAGAAGTTGGACAGCATTCCGAATAGTGTGATTTCAGAGACCATCGAACGGAAAGAGCACAACACGAAATATCTCGCACGCGCATTCCCAGGATTAGTTGATTGTTTCTTGACTCAAATAAAATCACGCAGGATATTCATGAAGGTAAAGAAAAGCATGCCCATAAAAAACACCGAATATTTTCGAGGTTGTATCCTAGGGACATTTCCTAGATCTTCAAATGGCCTAGTCCTAACACTTACACACGATAATTATTGCTCGAACTTGAGAACTTAGACTTGTGAACACTTTTAGTCATCTTGTCGGTACGTCTCACAATATTTTTATGACTACAGATGGAATTTGTCCGACTCCAAAGAGGCGTGAATTTATCTCTAACTGACTAATCTGAAGTTAAGTTGCCTCGAGACTGAAAATGCAAATTTCATCTTGAAGTTATATCGTTTCGGCATATAGATTCAAGCCTTATGACATAATAACCCCGTGAGAGTATTGATAACTGGAGGCGCTGGCTTCCTTGGAAGTCACTTAACTCGATTAAACTTACAAGCAGGCAATGAAGTTATCGTTTTAGATGATTTCTCTACAGGCTCAATCTCAAATTTGTCTGAGTTTGAAGGATCAAATAAATTGCAGATTATTGAGCATGATGTTCGAGACCCAATTGATATTGAGGTTGATCAAATCTTGAACTTTGCTTGTCCTGCGTCACCGGTCCACTATCAATATGACCCAGTAAAGACGATCGAAACGAATTTTCTTGGGATGAAGAATATGCTCACTCTAGCCAAGAGACGTGGGGCAAGAATTTTGCAAGCCTCGACAAGTGAGGTCTACGGAGACCCTGAAATAAATCCACAGCGTGAAGAGTATTGGGGGAATGTAAACCCAATTGGAATTCGATCTTGTTACGACGAAGGAAAACGTTCCGCGGAAACACTCTGTTTTGACTATAAGAGACAGCATGGTCTGGACGTTCGAGTAATTCGAATTTTTAATACCTATGGTCCTAACATGGCAATAAATGATGGGAGGGTTGTCAGTAACTTTATCGTTCAGGCACTGAAAGGCGAGGACATAACTATCTACGGCGACGGATCTCAAACCAGGTCCTTTTGTTACGTTGATGATTTAGTTCTAGGAATTGATGCTGTAATGCAGAACCCGATGAACCCTGAAACCCCAATTAATCTTGGAAACATAAATGAATTTACGATGCTTGAATTAGCAAATCTGGTCTTACAGATAAGTAAATCTGAGTCAAAAATTGACTTCTACGCACTCCCATCGGATGATCCACGACAAAGAAAACCAGACACAACGAAAGCGCGGGATTATTACGAGTGGGAAGCAAAAATCCCTCTCGAGCAAGGGATTAGGGCAACCCTGGACTATTTCAAGAGAATATTAGTGTGAGTCAACCACAAGTCCGGCACGTCATCACTACCATTCAAAGGGGCGGCGCAGAGAAACAGCTTTTAGTTCTTGTTCAAGAACAGATTAAAATTGGCTGGGATGTCGAAGTATGTTTCTTGAAAAATGAACCCGAACTCATCCAAGAATTTTTACAGGCCGGAGCGAAGGTCAATGGTCAGGCAGCTAACCTGGGTTTAGTGAAGCAAATCATTGAACTCAGAAAAATTTCCCGCAATTCGAGAACAATCATTCATGCGCATCTTCCCCAATCAGAACTATTGATGGCGATTGTTTGTCAGCACAAGAACTTTTTGGTTACTCGACACAATGCCGAAGAGTTTTATCCCACCTCAAAACAATGGTTTTCAAGACTACTTGCAAAATTTGTGGCAAGGAGAGCAGCATTCGTAATCACAATCTCCGATGCAGTAACTTCCTTCAATATTGAGAATAAGCAGATCCTTAAACGAGATATTCACAAATTAAAGAGAATTTATTACGGATACCCAGAAAGACTTATTAAGCCAAAGCACAAAATCGAATCCGAGCATTTTATTTTTGGAACAATCTCAAGGCTAGCCCCACAGAAAGATTTACCAACATTACTTAAGGCATTTCAGCATATTGCGCAGAAGTATCCAAACACTAAATTAAGGATTGCAGGAGTCGGCTACTTAGAAAAAGAACTAAAGCAAATAGCCATTTCACTCGGGATAAATCAAAGAATTGAATGGGCCGGAAAAATATCCGACGTTGATAGTTTTCTCTTCGGGTTAGATGTTTTTGTATTGACGAGCAAATACGAAGGTTTTGGTCTGGTATTGCTCGAAGCGATGTCTGCCAACTTGCCAATTATTGCTGCGCGAAATAGCGCAATACCGGAGGTTTTGGGCGAAAATGGCGGACTCTATTTTGAAACGGGAAGCATTGAGTCCTTGATTGGACGCATGAATCAAGTAATCAATAACAACTCGCTTGACGAACTGGGTCTCGAGCCACAAAAAAGATTGCTCGAATTTTCACCGTCAATGATGGCTAAATTGACAATTGGGACCTACCGCGAAGTTATAGAATCTCCATTATGAAGATCTTGGTTACCGGCGGCGCAGGTTTCATTGGTTCAAGCCTTCTTTTGGAATTGCATCTACGAGGACACCAGGTAATCGGGGTCGATAATTTTTCGGATTACTATGCAGTGGATTTAAAAAAATATAGGGCTAGAGAAATCCATAGACTTCACGGGATTGATACTCTGGAGGTAGATACCGCGGACAAGGAGAGATTTCTCCCAATCCTTAAGAATTATCAACCGGATACAGTGATTCACCTTGCTGCACAGCCAGGGATAAGATTGCCAATCTCCGCTTTTTCACGCTATTCACACAGCAACCTTCTTGGTTTTGCAAGTGTTGCGGAAAGCGTTTGCGAATTGGGAATTCAAAATTTTCTTTACGCATCCTCTTCGAGTGTATACGGAAACGAAGCAATGCTCCCTTATAACGAGAGAGAAAAAAATCTGAACCCAATAAGTTATTATGGCAGCACTAAGTTGAGTAACGAGATACTCTCCAAAACGCTCTCCCAACTCGGATCATCAAGATTCAGAGGGCTTAGATTCTTTACCGTTTATGGTCCGCTTGGTAGGCCAGATATGGCGATGTTGCGAATTCTAAATTCCGCCCTAGGAAACTCAAAATTTGAACTCTTCGGTAATGGCCAGCTCAAAAGAGATTTCACCTATATAAACGACGTCGTTAAATCAGTTGTTTTACTAATGGGGCAATTGACTACCCAACCGACGGGATTTAATGATGTGGTTAATGTTGGTGGAGGCCGTCCGCATTCAATGAGTGAATTAATCGAAATCATTGAGAACGAGACGGGAACAAAGTTAGAGATTGGAAAATCAGAGAAAATTAAAGTTGATGTTAATGCTACTTCAGCTGATACTACATATCTCGAAAACTTGATTAATTTTAAACCCGAAGTCTCGCTTAGCCAGGGCGTGAGCTTAACTGTGCAATGGATGAAAAGCCCCGAAATTAAAGATAAAATAAGTGAATGGATTAAGTAAAATTCGTAATTTTTCTTTGGTCTCAGGAATTTATCCTCCAGATATTGGTGGACCAGCGAACTACGTGCCACAATTTGAGAAATATCTGAACGAGAAAGGAATCCAAACAACCATTATTTCTCTCGCAGATAGACCACTGGATTCTAAGGGGAATTTAAATACTAAAGTATTTGTCAAGCGAGGATATTTTCTCCCGATTCGGTTCGTAGTTACAGTTTTCAAATTAATTAGAAATTCTCTAGACAGCGATTGCTTTTTTGCTAACGGCTTGCATGAAGAAATGGCAATCGCAAATCTTATATTGCGAAAAAAAGTCATTATGAAAATAGTCGGAGATCCAGTTTGGGAGAAATATCGGAACAATTCCAGTGGGACATTTCAGGGGCTGATGGAGTTCAATTGTGAAAAACTCAAGTTCAAATTCCTTCTGAGGCGAAAATTTCTTACATGGTCTCTTAACCAGGCCGATAAAATAGTCTGCCCAAGTCCGGAACTTTGCGAACTCGTCGCTTCATGGGGTGTAACGATTCCAATCATTTACATTCCAAATGGGGTGGAACCGGTGGAAATTAAAACCAGTGAACGGCCGCTGGATGTACTTTACGTGGGGAGATTGGTGAAATGGAAAAATGTAGATGAGGTCATAAAAGGCATAGCGGACATTGGGCTGTCACTTACAGTTCTTGGCGATGGACCCGAGCGGCTAAATTTAGAGAAAATGTCTAAATCCTTAGGAGCCAGAGTCAAATTTGAAGGACAGGTGCCTGAAGCTGAGATTCTGGACTACCTGATCAAGGCGAAGTGCTTTGTACTGATTTCAGATTACGAAGGTATGTCATTTGCGCTTTTACAGGCTATGAATTGCGGGGCAGTCCCAGTGGTGTCTGATATCCCAGGAAATTTACAGATTATTACTCACATGGTAACTGGAATTGTTGTACCGCTCCATGATCAAGAGCAACTAATGCTGGCTTTTGAAAACGCAGTAAAGAACACCACAGTGTTCAATGAAATCTCCACATCGGCCAAAGACCTATGTAATAGAAAGTTCAATCTAGAGCGAAATTTTGCAAGAATGATTGAATTATTCGAATCAAGTGCCTAATGACTATATCAAAAACAATCATTTTCTTGGATAGAAACTCAATAATTACAAGCAATCAACAGACCCTGAATCGTCACGCGATGTATGCGGATGATTTTCGAGAATACACAAAAAGCAACGCAAAATTTATCGTACTTCAAAATCAGCAAACTCAGTTATCTGATGTAATACTTAAAGAAGAGTCCTTAATTATTCATAGGCTGAAAACCCATCGCTGGAATCTATTGGGTAGACTCATTGAGTATCGAAATTTCTTGGACTCGTTTAAGGATAGTGAGATTGTGTTTATCTGTGGAGACCCATGGAAGCCTGTACTACAACTTATAGTCCTAAGAGTTATTGGAAAGCAGCGTTATCCATTTCAAGTTCAAATTCACTTTGATATTTTTGATTCAAAGTGGAGGTATTCAAGTCTTAAGAACCTCATTAAGTATGCTCTTGCACTACCAGGTTTATACTGGGCAAGTAATCTGAGGTTTGTCTCTGGGCACCAAACCGAATCCTTATCATCAAGAGCATTACTTAAGTCGAAGAAAATCTTCGTTACCCCAGTACCTTTAAATCTGGAATACACGAAGATTCACCCGACGAATTCACCACGTCCCCGAGTCATAGGTTTTCTTGGTCGCCTTAGTGATGATCGAGGGATTAAGTATCTTGAAGACTTAGCCACCTTGATTAAAGGAACAGATATCCGAATGATTGTGGCTGGTGAAGGACCGGCCGAAGAAAAATTGAAAAGAAAATTAACTCATATTCTTGAAAGCGATCAAATAGATTTTCCTGGGTTTCTAGAGAGATCTGATCTTGCAAAATTTTGGAATTCAATAGGGGTTTTGGTTTCGCCTGCACCAACAGAATCGTATGGTCGAACTATACGTGAGTCGCTCTGTTACGGAATCCCCGTTATCGCGATGGACTCATTGGGAGCTCTCGTCTTGAAGCAAGGACCACTATCCGAATTCGTTCATATATTTGACAAGAACTCGATAACCAAAATCTCAAAATCAGAAATCGAAAGTTGTTTTGCTCAAAATATTGGCTCCATTGGTATTCTGGAAGAAACAGCAAAAGCAGATGCAAACAAGGATAAACTGTACGCATCTTGGAGAGACCTATATGTCAACTAAAGCTAACCGGGATTGCGTCTATGTATTTAATCTATCATCCGACGCAAATAGCCCAGTTCTTGCAGCAAATTTAGAATGGGTAAAGGCATTCGCTCGTATCTCGAAGTCAGTGAATGTGTTTTCCACACATCTGGGCGAGATTCCAGAAGTCGAAAACGTCAAGTTTTTTGAAATTGGAGGGGGTACTTGGTCTCGTCGCGTGATTGGAATTTTGAGGCTTGCAAATGCCCTTACATCGATAATTCGTAATTCAAGATCGGCGGTGGTGTTTCATCACATGTCACCTAGGACCGCAGTCTTGTTAGGACCCCTCTTAAGATTTATGAGAGTTCCTCAAGGTCTATGGTATTCCCATTCAGTGGCGAGTATCGAATTGAAAGTCGCAAGACATTTCGTAAATTATATTTTTACTTCTTCAAAATCCGCAATCCCAATAATGAGTAAGAAGTTAGTTTTCGTAGGTCATGGAATTTCTACCAAGCTATTCAAATTTGATCCCGACTCCCAGAGAAAGAAAATGTCGATATCTTCCGTGGGGAGGATTACCAAAATTAAGAATTTAGACTCTATACTCTTGGAAATTTCACGGCTAAGAAATGTCACAAAACAGAATATAAGTTTGGAATTCGTTGGGAATATCCAAGATCCAATCTACAAAAAAGAGTTAGAGCTGATGGCATCATCCTTAAATCTAAATATGAGATTCTACCCCCCACTTCAGTATGACGCGTTATCCAAATATTATAATTCCCAAGCTATCTACTTCACAGGCACTCCGAAGTCAACAGATAAAGCAACGCTTGAAGCAGCATTCTGTGGATGCTTTGTGGTTTCTGATAATGCTGATGCGCTTAAACTAACTGGAATGCAATTTCTCTACGGAAACATCGAAGAAAATGAGTTGCCGTCAATCCCAGAGCAACTGGAGATAATATTTGGGCTAGATGTTAAGTCTGAGACTGCATTGAGGCAGTTAATCTCCGACGAGGCTATCCGCCAGAATGATGTGAATAAAACTGTGGCTCAGATTCTGAAGTACCTGAAAGGTAATAATGAATAGATCTGTAGTCTTTGTATTGAGTTCTCGTTACCCAACGGAAAAAGCTTATGGAGTAACCACGTCGCTAACTGTCGAAGAACTTCGATCTCGAGGCCAGAAAGTTGACGTCTGGGTACCTAACTTTGATACTCCCGATCCAGAGCACAATCCAGGAAAGATCTTGATTTCAAAGAGAAATCAATTGTTCATTCGGTTTTTGAATAAATTCAGTGAGTCCGCTGGCTTCAAACTTCAAATTCTTTTGTGTCTCCTCGGCACTGTGAAGTCTAGTCGTGGGAAGCAAGACCAAATTACATTTTGGGTAAGGGAACCGTACCTCTGCATTGGCCTTTTCCTTTTCACAAGAAGAATCCCAATAATTTTTGAAATGCACTTTCCATTGAAAAACTTCACGAGACATTTAATTTTGCTCGGACTCAGGCGGCAACGTATTCTTATTGGAGCTCTAACTGATACGCATCTCGAAAGTCTAGAATTGGAGACGAATCTTGAGGGAACTTTCATTCTTCCTATGGCTGCACCCAATTTATTCTTTGAAGTTGGAAAAAATCGTGAGCAAAAAATTAAGGCAAAACCAGTGGTTGGTTATATTGGTAAAGCGACAAGCAGTGGAAATGACAATGGACTATTAACTTTTTTGAGTAGCATCAAACTCGCTCAGGATCGAGAAATCAAAGTTGAATTTTGGTTCGTTGGTATTGAGGAATTATATAATGTTAAATTGCGTCAAACAGCCAGAGAACTCGGGATACTCGATAGCTACTTGAAAATTTCAGGGCATATCAATCATAAACTAGTCCCTGAGATTCTAGCAAAATTTGATTTTGGCCTAATGCCTTACAAAGAAAGTGGATATAACCGCTATAGATTTCCCATTAAGTCAGTTGAGTATGCCGCGGCAGGACTTCCAATTCTCGCCACTAATACAGCGTCACATCAACAGATTCTCAACCCATCAATTGCAGTTTTTTATGACCAAGTAGACCCCCATGACTTCGTGAGGAAACTCGATGATTTGCTGGCTAATGAGGAACGTATTCTAAATCTACGAAAGAGTGCCGCTGATTGGGCATCAAATTTCACCTACTATAACCGCGTGAAGCAAGCTTCCAAGGCGGTACGAAACCTCGAGAAAACGGAGCATTAACTTGAATATCCATCTCATAGTTAAGCGACTCATTCTTGGACTAACTCCCCAGTTGATAAAAAACTGCTTAGTAGCTTTTTCGAAATCAGATCGTAGGAGAATTCTTTTAATTTCACTGCTCCAGACGGTCTTAAACCTGTTAGATCTAGTTGGAGTAGCTGTTATTGGCGTCATCGGATCGCTCGCGGTATCAGGACTACAATCTGTCCCTCCGGCGGGGCGCGTCTATTCAATCTTGGAACTTCTAAGGATAAGTGCACTCTCTCTTCAAGCCCAGACTATTACCTTAGGTTTGATTGCAACATTTTTCTTAGTTCTAAGAACGGTCACTTCGATTTTGGTTACCCGCAGGACACTTCGATTTCTAAGCGTGAGGGCAGCTATTCTCACTGGACGTTTAAGCAAGAATTTACTCGCGCAAGACATCATCGGAATTAATGCGAAAACAACGCAAGAAACAATGTATACGCTTACGAGAGGCGCTGATTCGATAACATTAGGAATTATTGGAACACTCATTACGGCAATTTCAGATCTGAGTCTCATCATCCTTATGGCGGTTAGTTTGCTGTTAGTCGATCCAATAGTTGCTTTAACATCTATCTTTGTCTTTTCTGCAGCTGGATTCGGTCTTTATTATTTCTTACATTTCAAAGCTAAGAGCCTTGGAGAAAAGATAACAGAACAGAGTATTTCCATTAACGAGCAAATTTCTGAATTTAGAAATGCCTATCGTGAAATTTACACAAAAAACAGAGAAGACTATTATGTTTCTTCAATTACTGATAAGCGCAAAGTTCTTGCTTCAGCGAATGCAGAGCTATCTTTTTTGCCATCCATAAGCAAGTATCTACTCGAGGGTCTAATGACATTAGGTATTTTACTAATTGCAGCGCTGCAATTTATTACCCACGATGCCCGACACGCAGTTGGAACTCTAACCTTATTTCTGGCAGCGGCATCAAGAATTGCTCCTGCAATAATGAGACTCCAGCAAGGCGCCCTGCAGATTCGCTCGAGTCAAGTCTCAGCAGAGATGGCTATTGAGTTGCTAGAAAAAGTACCCAGCTCCATGAATGTCAAAGAAATCAAGAACTCTAAAAAAAGCATCGGGAACGTAATTGAGATTTCAGATCTTACGTTTACCTATCCAGGGAAAAGCACCCCGGCGGTATCAAAAGTAAGTCTTAGAATTAGAGAAGGTGCATTTGTTGCAATTGTGGGGCCATCCGGCAGTGGTAAATCTACCTTGATGGATCTTCTGCTTGGAGTGATTAAACCTACTTCCGGTTCAGTGTACTTGAACAATGAAACTCCACGGAATCAAATAAGACGTAACCCAGCATTAGTTGGATATGTTCCACAAGATGTATTTCTTTCTAATTCTACGTTACGAGAAAATTTAGAATTCGGATATCCAAAAGGGACTTATAGGGATTCAGAACTACTTGAAGAATTAGAAACTGTGCATCTTGGCGAACTGCCAAGAAATCTGCCTGGAGGCATTGATGCTAATTTAGGTGAAGGTGGTTCGGGAATTAGTGGAGGTCAAAAACAGAGGCTTGGTTTAGCTCGTGCATTACTGTCGTCGCCTCAAATTCTCTTCCTCGATGAGGCCACTAGTGCACTTGACGCAAAAACAGAGAGAGACATTTCCGAGTCCATTTCGAAATTAAAGGGAAGATTGACAATCGTTGCAATTGCGCATCGTCTTTCAACCGTACAAGCCGCGGACACCATTTATTATTTAAAGGATGGAAGAATTGTAAACAGTGGAACTTTTGACGAGATACGCCGCTTAATCCCCGAATTTGATGAACAAGCCAGCATCATGGGGCTGTAAGTGGTACTCTCAATCATAATTTTAAATATTTTGAACCGGAGAGAATTCTGATGACGAACTTACTGGTGACCGGGGGCTTAGGTTTCATCGGTTCAGAATTTGTTAGGCAGGAATCCGGCAGAAAACAGTTTGATAGAGTATACGTCTTAGACTCGTTTACATACGCTGCCAATCTAGACTCGCTAGATTCAGCATTAAGCAATTCAAATGTAGAGGTTATCCGTGGGGATATAAATGAGCCCACTCTCGTCGACGAACTTGTGAATAAAGTGGATTATGTTGTGAATTTTGCGGCAGAATCACACGTCGACAACAGCATTCTCGACGTAAAACCATTTCTCAATGCAAATATATTGGGTGTTGCTACCCTGCTTCAAGCAGCAAAGAAACATAATATTCGACGATTTGTCCAAATATCCACAGACGAAGTTTATGGATCCATTAATGAGGGTTCTTTTGTAGAAACTGACAAATTGAACCCTAGAAACCCATACAGTGCTTCCAAGGCCTCGGCCGAATATTTATGCAATTCATTCGAGAACACTTATGGACTCGATGTTGTGATTACAAGAACATGTAACAATTATGGTCCTTATCAACAATTCGAAAAATTCATCCCGACAGTGATTAAGGCACTCATTGAAGGGCGCAAAATCCCTGTGTACGGGGATGGCTCTCAAGTTCGTGAATGGATTCACGTGTCGGATAACTGCCGAGCCATCGCAGCTGTTTTAGAAAATGGGAAATCTGGATCTATCTACAATATTGGAACGGCGCGTCACATCAGGAATCTAGATTTGGCAAGGATGATATTAGCTGAACTAGGACTCAATGAGAGTCACCTGGAATTTGTCCCTGATAGACCTGGCCACGATCAGCGTTATTCCATTTCAAGCGAAAAAATTATGAGTGAATTGCATTGGTCTCCTCAAGTGACATTCGAAGAAGGATTAAGAGAAACTATTGCGTGGTATCAAGAGAGATTGGCGGCGCATTAGAATGAAAGGGATAATCATGGCCGGGGGAAGTGGCACTCGACTTGCCCCCATGACGAAAGTAATTAATAAACACTTGTTGCCTGTGTTTGATAAACCAATGATTTATTATCCACTAACAACGTTGCTCGCAGCTGGGATTTCTGATATCACAATCATCACTAACCCCGAAGACCTAGCAAGTTTCAGGAAATTGCTAGGTGATGGGTCGCAATTTAAATGTAAGCTCAATTATTTGGAACAAATTGAACCAGGTGGAATCCCACAAGGGCTTCAGCTCGCCTCCCAAACACTCAAAGGGAACAAAATTGCCTTAATTCTTGGCGATAATTTATTAATTGGTAAAGGTTTAGGACGGGATTTGAGTGAATTCCTGGATATCTCGGGCTGTTCAATTTTTGGCACGGTAGTTCGAGATCCGAGTGCGTATGGGGTAGCTGTAATTGATTCTTCAGGCGACGTACTTGAGTTGATTGAGAAGCCGCGAGATTTCGTGTCAAATATTGCTATCCCAGGGCTCTATTTCTTTGATGAAACCTGTTTCGAGCGGTCTCGGAGTCTAAAACCCTCAAAAAGAGGCGAACTCGAAATCTTAGACCTACTTCTCAGCTATAAAACTGATAGCACATTGAAATTGAGCATGCTCGAGCGTGGTTCTACCTGGCTTGACTGTGGAACTCCAGAACAACTCCAGAACGCAAGTGAGTTAATTCGCGTATTGCAGGAAAGGCAAGGATTGAAATATGGAGATCCCGGCGATCTTGTGAGCCACAATGAGTAATCAAACAATCGAAATACTCAACTCAGAAAGCAAATTTGGGGATACAGGAATATTCATCGTCAAGAATATGAAACATGTAGACAGAAGGGGGACATTTTTAGAGTCATTCAAATTCAGTAAAATTTTGGCTGAAGCGGATATAAATTTTTTGCCCACTCAGCAAAATACCGTAACTTCTAGCAAAAATGTTTTCCGTGGAATTCATAAATCAAATTTACAAAACAAATTAATTTCTTGCCTCTATGGAGAAATTATCGATTTTGCGATTGACCTTCGTAAAGAATCAACCAATTACGGGAGTTGTTATGGAATTCCATTAAGCGATCAAACGCCAACATCAATTTTAATCCCAAAAGGATTCGGGCACGGATACTTTGTAAAGAGCGATTTTGCCATAGTTTCTTACCTTGTTGACCACGAGTACATTGCCGGCGAAGAAGAGAATTTTAACGGAAAACAACTTATTTCTAAATTAAATCTATGTGACGAGTCAGACTTAGTGCTTTCTGAAAAAGATTCACAATCCCCCTATTTGCCCAGTTAAAGTCGAGATTTCCAAAAATTGAGAATTGCCATTTTCAATTCTTCATCAAAGCAAAGCGACTCTGCCGTAATTGGAATTATTTTGCCGCCGAACTGAAAGATTTGAGAGTTCCATAACCCGATAGCAGAATTTGAAATTATAGAAGAAGACGTAATTGAGTAATTATCCTTCCCACAAAAACTTGGGACATAGTGCAAGCTTCGATAGTCCCCAGAACTAGTAAAAATGCAGAATGCGGAAAGGCTGATAATCGCAACTTGTTCCTCCAAGGTAGAGCAGAAATATTTCTTGTTTGAATTTAGACTTATGCTCTGAGTATCGGTCTCTCTGGACTGTGTAAAGCTGATTTCAAGAGTTGGCAACTGGCTTAGAATTCCTTGAAACAGATCACTTGTTGCAATCTCGAGCCGTCTTTTCTTAAGAAAAGCTATACGATCTGCGCTTTGTACGGCCACAAATGGAAATTCAACACCCATATCTGTCAGTTTTTGCTTTACGGTTTCCTCAACAGCCTGAGACGGAGCAAGTTTCACATATAAATTTTGTTCAATTGGAAGACGGTCATAAATCTCTTGGAAATTTCGTTTACGTAGAAAATTAATTCGCGGCGCCCATCGTGTGGCTCCAAATTGAAACCCTCCGATGAAATTTAGCTTATCGCTGAAGATAAATTTGAATGCATCAGATTCTGACTTTGGATACAAATCACATATGAATTTCTTAAGCTTCTTCCTTCTGAGATGGGCGGTTACAACATCCCGGATATTATCCCTGATAAAGTTTTCGTGTCGAAGAAAGTATGTATCTGAAATTCCCTTCGTATGAGCATTTGAAGAGTCAAGGGCTATAAATTCAGAAAAATCGTAATACAACAATCTGGTTGCTTCGCTGCTTGCGCAAATTATCCTAGTTTCGGGATGCAAAGTACTAAATTTACGAATGCGGCCTTGCCAATTTAGAAGTTCATAGCCAAACTCTCCCGTGAAAACAAAGCAGTACGTCTTACTTTTCATAAAAATCTTTGACTAATGAGCAGATTAATTGGACTTCTTCGTCATTTAAATTAGTGTGCATTGGGAGTAGAAGTACATGATCCGCAAACGATTCTGAATTTGGCAGCTCATTCGCATATCCATATATCGGCTGGTGATGGAGTGGTAAATACCTGAAAGTCGTATAAACGCCTTTGGACTTAAGGAAGTAGGCAAGCTCATCTCTACCTGTTTTAGCCCAAATCGGCAAGAAATAGTGAGAATGACCACCTGATGCTTCTTGACGTTGAATTAGCACCGTCACATCCTGAATAGGGGCTAACGTGTCAAAATAGAGCTTAGAAAGTCGCGTTCTAATTTTAGATTTCTCTTTAAAACGAGAAAGTTGAATCAAACCTATTGAGGCAGCCAAATCATTCATGATTGACCTCCTACCGAAATTCTTCACTTCAAAATTCCACCACCGATCATTGGCTAGATTGGCACGATCTAGTCCACTCGTGAAATCCAGTCCAAGATAGCCTTGGATTCGGAGAGAATTTACGTGAGAATTGTTCTTAGTGTAAATAGCTCCGCCGTCGCCACAAGAAATACTTTTCATTGCGTCAAATGACCACAAACCAAAGTCTCCAAATGTTCCGGCAGATTTGCCGTTAATCGTCGAACCAAGTGCCGCAGCCGCATCTTCTATAAGCAACATATTCTTCGCTCTGCAAAAATCCGCAATCTTTTCTATTTCTCCCGTATTTCCACCGTAATGTTGGAAAATAACAGCGCGAGTATTTTCATTACACGCCTCCTGGATATGGGCAAGCGTTGGGTTACCATCTTTAACACTGACATCGCAGAAACTTATCTTTAAACCGTGTGCGGCTACTGAATTTGCAACACCTACGAATGAAATAGACGGAACTATCACTTCTGACCCCACAGGGAGACTTAAAAAATCAAAAAGCTGAAAAAAAGCCTCTGTACAAGAGTTGTACGTGACAATTGAGTCTCCGGGGACGCCAATAAGGTTGCCAAAAGCTTCGCGAAAAGCCTCTTCTTTCTTGCCTTTACCAATCCACTTTGAGGCGATTGTTTGCCTAGTGGCTTCAACTTCTAAATCGCCTAAATCCGGCTCAAAAACATTAATCACTCTCTACCTCGATCCAACTGGGTCTAAATAAGTCTAGCGGCTCGTCTTGACCGACAAACCATGTGCTTGGCCTCAATACCAAGGATTTCTCATCGGCTAGCAACCCGGCCATGAGGGAAAAACTTGAATTTGCGATTACCAACGAATCAGCCTTAGACATCAACATCAAATTCTCTGAATCTGAAAGAGATTCAAAGTTATGGGGCCAAAGCGTGTCTAGAGGTAACAGCGGACCCAACAACTTATGGGCAGCTTCGGAATCGTCCGAAAAGACCGCAAACCTATCTACATTCCTCGAATTCAACACTTTTTTAATTGCTCGATTATAGTAAAGGACGCCTTTAAGTCCAATACTTTCTTGGTGTAGTAAGTAATCTCCTCGACGAACGTGTATCGCGCAAGTTCTTCTACTTTCGAAAGAATCCATGTAAGACTTAAATCCGCTACTTGGATTCTTAAGCGCAATAATTTGGTCCTTATCCACATACTCCAAACAGTAGTCAAAAAATTTGTAAGTTTGAAAGTAACCACGGATGTTTACCCCAGGTGATAGATCAAAAAGTCTGTAATCAAATCCGATATCTGCCGATTCGAAATGGTTTAACAACCTTAAGCAAAATTTATTTGATAACCAAAAATTCCGCGACAACTTCCTTTGTAGCTTTGCTGAAATTTTTTCCGATTTGATTTCGATATCTTTGGAATCAGAAAGTAGAGAAATTCTAAATTCACTGAGATCTCCAGGGTGTAAATCTTTTGCTTTATCGTTCGATTTTCTATAGGTTTCAAGTGCAACTTCCAAGTGACACGAAAGTGCAAATCCAGCTATATACATAAACAACTGATTTCCGAGGCCACCACTGACCCGGACGCGAATCGGTTTGTTTTTTCTTTCTCTCACAGACTTATAGTACATTCAGAATTTAACGGCACTTGTGATAACTTCTAGTTATGGCTATTTATGACTGCTTTATGTTTAACGATGAAATTGAGATTCTAGAACTCAGACTGAGGTATCTTAAGAATTCTGTTGATTTCTTTGTAATCGCTGAATCCGAATTCAATTTTAGCGGCCAGTTGAAGCCAATTTATTCAACCTCAATTATAGAAAAGGTTCAAATTCCTGAAGAGAAGATTATAAGAGTGAAGTACAAATTTACGCCAGAAGAATTGGAGTTTCTATCTCTCCCGAGGGGCAAGTACGAGTTAGAGAAGATAGCAAGAAACTCTCTCCTTCAAGTTATTCGAAATCTAGACGAAGAAGACCACGTAATCGTTTCTGATGTCGACGAAATTCCCACTCGGGAGCAGTTATCAGACGCGCTTCAATCTTCAGAAGTTACTTCCATGTTGACTCCCCTTCATTATGGAAAAATGAACTGGCTTTCTCCAGACGGACATGACTGGAATACAGTAAAAGTGGGGCATGCCAAGTTCTTTAAGAATGTAGACTTAAATACATTCAAATACAAGAGATTTAAAATCATTCGTCGCTCACCTGGAGGACATTACTCTGACCAATTCAGGACTATTGAGGAAGTACTAATTAAGGCAAAGAATTCCTCTCATTCGGAATTCAATCAAGAAAAAGAGTTTCAGAGATCGGTTTTTGAATATGCTCAACTCTATCGAGTGAACCATTTCGGCCGTTTCTTTCGAAGAGGAATGGGTCTGATTAAGAGTACAAAACCAAGTTCTCTAAGTGATATTCAGTTGCTCGCACTTGAGAATAACATTTTCGAATTCGATTACTCTAAATCCAATCAACCCATTCTCAAGAGATTGATTGCTTCCTATCGTGTTACCAAATCCTGGTCGAGAGGGATTCCACCAGCGGAAATTTCTCGTGTTTCAGGCGTAGAAATAGTAACGGCATTACTAGAGTGGACAAAAAGCTACACAGTGACAAAGAGGAGAAAGTTCCTGGACCGAATCGGTTTACTTTGAGAGTAGTTTAAGAAATTCTGCGATTCCAAGCCACCCAGCCGCTTTGGATAATTTCCTTTAAACCAAACTTGGGACGCCAATCAAGATCGGAATTGGCTGCAGAAATATCTGCATAGATTTGAGCTGGATCGCCTGGTCGACGTGATGCAACCCGAAAATCAAATTTGGGCTGACAAAACTCTTTAAACGAATTAACAATCTCAAACACTGAGTAGCCCGTTGAGCTACCCAAATTATAAGCAGGTAAGAGAGGTTGGCCAGAGATTATTTTAGCTAGTGCTGTAATATGAGCTTCAGCTAAATCAGAAACATGAATATAATCTCTCACACAACTGCCGTCTGGGGTGGGGTAGTCATTGCCAAAGACCGTGAATATTGACTTCGATGTAACAGAACGGTAGATGTTGGGCATAATATTCCTCATGCTAGAGTCGTAAGCCATTTTGTGATTATTTCCCGCAACATTAAAGTAACGAAGACTTACTGAACTTAGTTTTGAGTATTGGGAAATTACATTTATTCCTCTTTCCGCCAATAACTTTGAATGACCATAAGGTGAAACAGGCTCTAGGTTTGATTTTTCTGAAATTGGAATACCCTCTGTTGGATTTCCGTATACAGAGCATGATGATGAAAATACAATCGAATTAATTTGAAACTTTGCCATTACGCCTAAAAGCCCTAATGTACCATTTGTATTAATATCAAAATACTTCGTTGGTTCTTGCATGCTTTCTTCTGGAAATTTGACTCCTGCACAGTGAATTACGCCAGATTTTTCAGGATTCATAATTTGTGAAAAAACTTTCGTTAAAAAATCTTTATCGCGAATGTCACCCCTATGGAAATCAATTTCGGGAGATATAAATTCGATTTTTCCAGTACTAAGATTATCAATTCCAATAACCTTAGCGCCCTGCGCTAGAAGTGCTGTTGCAATGTGCGATCCGATGTAGCCTGCGACGCCAGTTACGATCACAGTCATAAGTCAAAGTATGCCCTATTCAAAGTTTTGAAATGTCCGTTTTGTCCGCTTCCCGCGACAAACTAGACTGGGATTCGTAGGAGGGGATAGAGGCAGCGACGGTTGCTTCTGTTAGACAAGACCGGTTACCAAAGGATCAATAAAGTGGCACTAAGCGTATGGACAGTTGCTGAACTGGGGGCTTTTTACACTGAGCACCGTTCAGAGCTACTCGCGCATGCCAATCGTGTCCTTAAGGATTCAGCTAAGGCTGAAGAGATTACCCAAGACTCACTAATAAAGTTCATGCTCGCTGCCCCTGAGCTTGAATCACAAGAGCATGCACTTTCATACCTGCACCGCACCATTGAAAACCTCTGCATCGACTACTTCCGCATGGAAGGTCGTCGTCCAAACCTTGTGGTTATCGACGATGCCCAAGCTGAAGTTGAGGCTGCATGGCAGGTTTCAGGCGATCACTCAGAAGTTCTGACTCAGGCTGAAGATGCCGCGATTATTCGTCAGGCTCTTGCTCTTCTTTCCCCTGCTGAGCGTGCAGCGCTCGTTATGTGGGAGATGGAAGGTCGTTCAACAGAAGAGATTGCTGCAGAGCTTGGCATCAAGGAATCTGCAGTGCGCCACACAGTTTCTCGCGCTCGCACATCACTTCGTCGTGTGCTTTCAGAGCTTGTTATCGATCAAGAGCGTGGACTTACTGCCCTGGACTTACTTTCAACCACCTATAAGAAGGCAGGCGAGCTAGCCGCCAAGTCTTCCAAGGTCGCGCTATCCCTTCTTTTGGTCATTACAGCCTTCCTCGGCTTTAACTCACTGACTGGTCGCGAAGGCGTTATTCCAGCGGTCGTTTCACAGGATTCAAGCTCAGATGTGGCTGGCTCAGGCTCAACAGAGTCACCATCTCCTGCACCATCTCTTTCAATGCCAGCGAAGAAGTCATCAACAATGGTTTCAGGCGTCTATTTCAAGAGCGCAAAGGCCTACTGGCCTGGCCTTGATAACGAGGGCGTCCCAACAAGCTTCACTGTTACAGGTGAGAAGGGTCCAATCGGAAAGCTACGCGTAAACCGCAATACTCCGATTTCGACCGAGCAAGGCACAATTTTGGCCACCCAAGCCATCACTTCTGTGGGTGGACCAAATGTGATGATCGATCAGACCATTACAGTCGATGGCAACGGCACAAAGTATGAGGTCGGCTATGTCGCCCTCGGGGTTAAGGGCAATTGGTTAGTAGCCAACGCTGACGCCACAAACGTGGAATTTGAGCGTATGTCCAATGGCCAG
>Ga0114959_10001219_pt1 | contig 23008 bp, 23 predicted proteins | sample C_130625_EF_Meta_FD_87317 | JGI IMG/M metagenome (GOLD analysis project Ga0114959, IMG submission 87317) | Freshwater microbial communities from Lake Croche, Canada to study carbon cycling - C_130625_EF_MetaG | ecosystem: Environmental > Aquatic > Freshwater > Lake | place: Lake Croche, Canada... | reverse complement strand
GAGACCAGTTTGTTTGCTTTCGCACATGATGCCATTGTTGGACCAAGTGGTACCGTAGGGTAGTTTTGGGTAACTAGGATTAAAGATGGTATCTCCGTGACAAAGAATCCCTGCTTTACCTTTTGATTGGAGTGCGTACGCACCTCCATACTCAACAGGACAGTCTACAGGTTTAGGAGGTCTTGGATTGGTTTGGGACATCAAGTCACATCGCAGACTAGTAGCATCCTCCATGGTGCATGCAATGTTTCCACTTGGTGTTTGAAATGCATAACCTGATATAAAAGTTTGCCCAAATACAGTTGGAATTGAACATATAAATACGATAGCAGAAATGATTTTATACATGGTTTTAATCGTCCTTTTATAAGATGTTTCGAAAGTATAATATTTCTAATGAGATCAAAATCATTTTCTAAATATTGATAGAGGTAATGATGGCTTTTGGGAAATTACAATTAAAGAGTTTGCAAGGCATAGTTTCTGATGAAGAGTGGCAAGCTAGAATTGATTTGGCGGCATGTTATCGATTAGTAGCCCATTATGGTATGTCGGACATGATCGCGAATCACATTACACTGCGAGTACCTGGCGAAGATGATGCTTTTCTAATTAATCCATATGGCATGATGTATGAAGAGATGACAGCATCATGTTTTATTAAAATTACGCATGCTGGAGAAATTCTGTTTAAGCCTGATTTTGGTGATCTTAATTATGGCTTTAATAAGCCAGGTTATATTTTGCACAGTGCAATCCATCACGCTCGCCCTGAAGTTGGTTGTGTTATTCATACACATACTTATGCAGGTATGGCAGTTTCCTCCTTGCAATGTGGGTTATTGCCACTCAATCAAACTTCGATGCGGTTTTTAAAAATTGCCTACCATGACTATATGGGTGTTGTATTAGATATGGCAGAGCAAGAAGTCTTAGTGCGTGATTTAGGTCAATGTGAAGCGTTAATTCTGCGTAATCATGGTTTGCTGACCTTAGGCAAAACTGTTGGTGAAGCCTTTAATTGGATGCATCGTTTGGAGCTTTCTTGTCGTGCACAAATTGCTGCCATGTCTTGCAATGTGCCGTTGCAAGAAGTTTCTGAAAAAGTATTACAGGAAACTTACATGAACTATCAACCACAAGTTCGTCGTCCATATGGAGTGATGGAGTGGCCTGCTTTACTGCGGATGATGGATCGTATGGATCCTAGTTTTAGAGATTAGATGTACGATCAAAGCAAACATAAGATCAAATAAAAGATAAATTTAAAAATTGGAGACTTGATGATGAAGCTAAAAAAATATTTAGTTTTTGTATTTCTGTGGATGAATTTCCTCCCTGTATATGCACAAAATTTTCCAAACAAACCTATAACAATCGTTGCACCATTTGCCCCAGGTGGAAATGTCGATATAGTTGCCAGAGCAGTAGCTCAAGGTTTAACAACAGTTCTTGGACAATCTGTCTTAGTTGATAACCGTGCTGGTGCAGGTGGTTCTATTGGTTCTTCCTCTGTTGCTCGGGCTGAACCAGATGGTTATACCTTATTACTTGCAACGACCAACACTATTTCTGTTTTACCATATATGATGAAAACTCCACCTTACAAACCCTCTGGATTTACCCCCGTTGGTTTAGCCGCAGTTTCACCCCTAGTGGTTGTCGTGCGTGCAGATGATAAACGCATGAATGATATGAATGCAGTGATTACTGCCGCAAAAAAAGATCCAACGAGGATCTCTGTTGGACACTCAGGTTTGGGAACCTCCAATCACCTCGCTATTTTAAGAATAGAAGATGCTACAAAAGCAGAATTTAACATCATTCCATATAAGGGATCGACACCCGCTTTAACCGATTTAATGGGAGGTCAATTAGATTTTATGATTGACCAATTATCGAGCTCAAAGGGTTTTGTTGATTCAGGTAAATTAAAAATATTAGCGGTTCTTTCTAAAGAGAGAGACGCTAGTATTCCACAAGTACCAACGTTTAATGAAGTGACTAAACTAGATGTAGAAGCGAATACTACCTCTGGATTATTGGCTCCACCTGGAACCCCACCTGAAATTATTAAGACATTGAATTTGGCATTAAATAAAGTCGTGAATGATGCGGCTTATAAAAATAGATTAATTGCTGTTGGTAGCGTCCCTAAATCATCAACACCACAAGATTGGGCGAGTCTTCTGAATCAAGAGTCTCTTAATTCTCAAAAACTTTCTCAAGCCGGTAAATTAAAAGCTGAGTAATTCTTATGACAAAGATTTGTTGCCTCCCTAAACAAAGTTATCAACCCATAGCTTTTAGTCCTCCCCCGTTGGCATGTGACAGCCATGTTCATGTATTTGGGCCATTTGCAAAATACCCCCTAAGTGAAGACCGTAGCTATACTCCTGCCGAATTTTCTCCTGATGATTTTATGGCGCATTTGAAGAAAATTGGCTTTTCTCGAGGTGTACTTGTAACTGCAAGTGTTTGTGGCACAAATAATGGCGCTATTCTCGAAGGATTGCGCCAATACCCAGATCAACTTCGAGGAGTTGTTGTATGTTCTGCAGATGTAACGGATGCAGAGCTTGATAATTGGCACGCTCTGGGTGTGCGGGGCGTTCGCTTTAATTTATTGCGTAAAAATGGCAAAGCAGTCTATCGCAATGGTGTCGGTCTTGAAGTATTAGAGCGTTTGGCTCCAAGGATGGCAGAGCGAGGCTGGCATGCACAAATTTGGGCACATGCACCTGACATTGTCGAGTTGGCTCCAAAATTATTACCACTTCATTTACCTTTGGTGATTGATCATATGGGGCGTATGGATACGGTCAATGGAATCTCTCATCCAGGTTTTCAAGAGATACTTCGATTGGTAGGGGAAGGCCTTGCATGGGTAAAAATTTCAGGAGCAGATCGAATCCGAACAGATTTAGATCGTTATGATGATGTGGATCCGTTTGCAAAGGCTTTAATTCATGCAAACATTGAACGTGTTGTATGGGGATCTGATTGGCCACATATTAATTATTTTGATGAGCGAGCAATCCCAGATGATGGAGATTTAACCAATTTATTATTGCGTTGGTTGCCATCAGAAAAAGATCGAGAACAAATTCTTGTCCATAATCCAGCACTTCTTTACGATTTTTAATCTATGAGTTCAAACAAAAAAATTGCTTTTTTAACTCCTTCATTGCCTGTACTGCGAGCAGAGATGCAGAGTTTACTACCCCCAAGCTTTACGATTGAGTTTGCCGACGTTAATGAAAAAGAGTGCCATAGAAAACTTTTAAAAGAGGCTGATTATGTTTTCTTAGGCGCTAGCTATTTAGATGCAGAGCTCATACAAGGGGCCACCAAGTTAAAGATGATTCAGAAGTGGGGTATCGGGGTAGATAAGATTGATGTTCAAGCCGCAAAAGCTAGAAGTATTCCAGTAGCTATCACCAACGGTTCTAATGCAGCTCAAGTTGCTGAGCAAGCTGTTTTATTGATGTTAGCTACTTTACGCAGACTCAGCTATGCTCAAAAAAGTTTTATGGCAGGAAAATGGCCGAACACGGAGCTGCGCACAACTTGTTTGCAGTTAACTGGCAAAACTGTCGGATTATTTGGCTTTGGTAATATTGCTCGGCAAGTCGCAAAACAATTACAAGGTTTTGATGCAAAAGTTATTTACTACAGTCGCCAACGAGTTGCTTTAAATATTGAGCAAACTTTCAAAGCTGAATATGTAGATTTTGATACATTACTTAGACAGAGTGATGTGTTGAGTTTACATGCTCCATTTAATGCCCAAACTAGAGACATCATCTCCAATCAAGCTCTTCAAAAGATGAAGCAAAGTGCCATTATTGTTAATACAGCTAGAGGAGAGCTCATTGATGAGCCTGCTTTGGTTCAGGCAATCAAGGAACAGAGGATATTTGGGGCGGGGTTAGATGTATTTGTTAATGAACCACCGCAAATGGATAATCCGTTATTCAGTCTGGATAATGTGGTTGTGACACCTCACGCTGGAGCTAGTGTTAAAGAAGCTGTGACAAAGATAGTTCAGCATGGCTTTAACAATATCCTACTTTTTGAAAATGGTCAGCCTTTAGATCCTGCCGATTTAGTGCAGTGATTTAGAGGCTTTTATTCAGGCTTGATGCCGGCAGACTTTGCGAGTTTTTGCAGACGGCTCACTTCAGATCTAATCACCATACCTAAATCATCGGTACTTGAACTAGTAACCAAATCAATTCCTCTTTCAGCAAATTTTGCTTTAAGTTCTGGTTGATTTAACGCCTTAACCACTGCAGCATGCAATTTTTGAGTGATTTCTTTCGGGGTGCCAGCGGGAGCAAGTAATAGATTTAAGGTAACGTCTTCGTAACCTGGGTAGCCTGATTCTGCCATTGTCGGAATTTCAGGCATGAGAGAAGAGCGTTCTAGACTGGTAATGGCCAGAGCTTTTAACTTCCCACTTTTCACGTTTTGTACGCCTGTACTAATTTGATCAAACATCATCGGTACTTGTCCGCTGAAAACATCAACCATCGCTTGCGCATTTCCTTTATAGAAAATATTGGTGAATTTAATACCAGCACGATTTGCAAATACTTCTGCAGCGATATGTCCTGTAGAGCCATTGCCACTACTGGCAACAGCAATACCAGGATTGGCTTTGGAGTATTGAACAAATTCTTGAATATTTTTTGCTTGAATGATTGGATTGACCATGACGAACATGGGAACTTTACAGGTTAAAGAGATCGGTGCGAAGTCTTTTACAGGGTCGTAACCAGCATTGTTTGAAATCAAAGGAGCTGCAAAAAACGTACTAGAGTGCGCCAGTAATGTGTAGCCATCAGGAGCAGCCTTTTGGACGTATTGAGTTCCTATAATCGATGCTGAGCTTGGTTTATTTTCGATGATAACCGATTGCCCAAGTATTTTGGACATTTCATTACCCAGTGTTCTTGCAACGATATCCACATTTCCGCCAGCAGCTACAGGAACAATAATGTGGATAGGTTTATTTGGATAATCCGCTGTGTTTTGTGCAAAGCTGAAGATCGAAAAAGTTAGGCTGCTGATCAAGCATGATAGACGAACCATTGATTTCATTATGAGAGTACTCCGTTATTGATCGTAACGAGGATAAAACGAGCTTTGTGATTGTGCTTCCAATAGTCGAATCATGGCATGCCACTCCAGAACACCATAGGGTCTTCTCGTGCCTGGTTGATATAGATGTGCGGTTTTAGCCAAAACAGACTCATCTGGAATCACTAGTTTAGTGTTACCCGCCATGGCATCGACTTGGGCACGACATGACATTTCTAATTGATACATCGTATTAAATGCCTCTGGAACGCTAGGTCCGCAAGTCAACAAACCATGATTTTTAAAGATCATGGCATTATGTGGACCCAGATCAGCAACCAGGCGTTTTTGCTCATCTAAATCGATGGCAGGACCTTCATAATCATGGTAACCAAGATGGTTTACAAAGCGAATCGAAGTTTGCGTTAGTGGGAGTAAGCCACACTCCATCGTCGAGACCGCCATACCAGCTCGTGTATGCGTATGAATCACACAATTGACATCTTCCCTAGCACCATGAATTGCGCCATGAATGACATATCCAGATTTATTAATGCCGTAATCAGTTGGAGGCTTAGCTAAGATGTTGCCATCTAAATCAATCTTCACAAGGCTTGACGCTGTGATTTCTTTATAAAGTAATCCATACAGATTAATCAGAAAATGCTCTGTACCAGGAATTTTTGCGGTGATATGGTTATAGATTAAGTCCGTCATTCCATAAATATCAATGAGGCGATAACACGCGGCAAGTTCTACGCGAGTTTGCCATTCTGCAGGGCTAACGGATCCTTGAAGTGACGGAAAGTTCGTGCCGTAGTTCATAATTCTCCTAATATTTTTTATTTCTATATATTACTATTAATTTTTAGATTGAGGAAACTGACATGCTGTCTATTCATGAACAAGAAGCTATTGAATTCGAGATGCCATGTGGCTCTTGTGATTGTCATGCGCATATTTTTGGGCCTGAAGAACAGTTCCCGTATTGGTCAGAAAGAGCTTATACGCCTGCAGATGCAAGCATTACTCAATTAAAACAATTGCATCATCAATTAGGAATTGAACGAGTTGTCATTGTCCATCCTAGCCCTTATGGAGTTGATAACACCCGCTCTTTAGAAGCGATTAGTGAGCTAGGTGACCGGGCTAGAGGAGTTGCAGTTATTGATGAGAATACAATAACGATTCAAGAGATTGAACAACTTCATCAAGCTGGTTTTAGAGGCGCACGGTTAAATCTAGAAACATCGGGAGTTGAAGACCCACTCTTTGCGAAGAACAAACTGGAACAAACAGCGAAATTAATTGAATCATTTGGTTGGCATATTCAGATTTACTCTAATCCTCAATTAGTTATGCAACTTACGCATGACATCATTCACTGTGCAGTACCCGTTGTTTTGGATCATTTTGCAAGAATTCCAATCGATAATGGGTTAGAGCAATCATCTATCGTGCAATTAATTGAAATGTTAAAGTCTGGCAATGTTTGGATGAAGCTTTCGGCACCGCAAAGGATCACTGATTATCCTGATTCTGATCGAATGGCTGAGTTTGCAAATGTCTTAATTAGGACAAATCAAGATCGTTTGGTGTGGGGATCGGATTGGCCACATTCAGGAGCACAACCAGGGAAGAAAAGAGTCAAAGAAGAAATCGAGCCGTTTCATCCGATTAATGATGGCCATGCCCTAAATCGACTAAATAAGTGGGTTAAGGATCCAATAATTTTAAAAAAAATCCTGTCAGATAATCCTGCAAATTTATATGATTTCGAAGTGATTCAAGATAACGATTAAGCCCTTAAACAATCGTATAGGTTAATAATTGATACGCGCAATTTGATTGGAGCAGTCATTGACGATTTTTAATGCTTGGTCTCCAGTTTTTATTTGAGAACTGTAGCTTCTGGTTAAATCATCCAAAGTCCCCGCAGGGGTTCCGTTTGCAAGCATATATTGACGTAATGATCCAAGAATAGTTCCTAAAGATCGGTTGGTGTCTTTGATTGTTTGGTTGATCGGATCACCTCTTGCAATGAGTGCAGAAATTGCTGTTTGACCTGCCATGCAATTAGCCCATCCTGAGGGGCCTAGTTGATTATATAAAGCCTTATTGATTTGATTTGGGTTACTCGGCTTGCTAGTTGGTGGAGTTACTGGAATTATTGGGGGTAAATAGGGGGCAGGACTTGCTGTAAAAACGGCACCTTTGACAGTTCCCTGTGCAGTTGCTCCATTAGGATAAAACATAGTTCCTTGAATACCTACATCGTTTTGCCAAGTTCCGACATATCTCGAGCCATCTAGCCAGGTGTATGTACCTTGCCCTTGAAAAGTATCTTGTTGAAAATTCCCTGTATAGACACCACCACTTTTATAGGCCGTATAGGTTCCGAAACCATGAGCTTTACCATTTAAAACTTCGCCAACATATTTACCATGAGAGTAAAAAAGCGTTTGCGCATTTTGACTATGTACAAAACTTGACCAACTACAAAAGAGTAAAAAAAACACAACGAGATATTTTTTGGTTGACATTTTTAAACCTTATATTATCTATAATGAAAATATTATATGAGGTTTTAATGCCATTCAATTTAATCACACGTCGTCAAGTGTTAGCAGCTATAACTTTGTCTGCGCTCAATCCATTTGGTATGGCACAAATAAAAAAGAACATGATTAGAGAAAGTGATACTCAAATACATGTTTATGACGGGAATATACTTGATCCTAAAACTCAACGTGAATTGAGTATTCGAATTCGTCTACCCCAAGTGAAATGTAAATCACCACTAATAATTTATTCACCAGGCCTTGGCAGTGGATTATCTAATGGACAATCTTGGTGTGATGCGTGGGTTAAGGCTGGTAATGTTGTAGTGACGATTTCGCACCCGGTAACCAATGATGTTATTTGGGATAATGAAAAGATTTCTTTTACAAATCGATTACAACAGTCTTTGGCTGGGCCTCAATACGATTTAAGAGTATCGGATTGTAAGTTCGTCATTACCGAATTGCTAAAGGGATCTCAATCAGCTTTGTTACAAAAAGGTGGACTAATTAAGGGAGATTTGAAGTTAGAGGACGCAATTGATCCAAAGCGTATTGGTATTGCTGGCCACTCATATGGAGCCTTAACTGTTCAGTCGATTTGTGGACAGGGTGGAGTTAATTTAATTGATCATCGGGTTAAAGCTGCAATCGCTTTTTCACCAGGATCCATGACAGAATCTAGCGCAAAAAAAATGGCAAATGTCAAAATACCATTTTTCTGCATAATGGGAGATCAAGATAATCAAGTCACATTTAAAAAGGGGCTAGAGAAAATGACTTTAGGGATGCCTTTAGCTAAGCGTAAATGGGTCTTCGATAATCTGCCTCGTGGTGCTCGTCAGTTATGGATTGTGAGTCCTGCCGATCATATGACTTTTGCAGGAGAGAAAGTTGATGAGCAATCATTTAGTCGTGATATCCCTATTGGCTTAGATGGTGAATCTAATACCTGGGAGCGCATTGATCAAATGACCACACTATTTTGGGATTATCACTTATCAAACCAAGCAAAAACAGAAGGCCAAAAATCAACAATTGTTGAATATGAAAAAACTGTCAAAGCATTTTTACATCCAAAAGAGTTTTTTGAAATCAGTTAGTTTCGAAATTCTATAATTTATCAAGACTTGATGTTTGAGGGCGCCAGACCATTAATTTTTTTTCAATAAAACCAACAATTGCATCTAATAGAAGTGCACAGGTCGTTAGAAGAATAATGCCTGCAATCACGGTGTTTATGTCAAATGAGCCCTCAGCTTGAAGAATAAGATATCCAACACCAGCTGCTGATCCTAAGTACTCGCCTACAACCGCCCCAACAAAGGCGAGGCCAATAGATGTATGTAAGCTAGAGAATACCCAGCTAGTTGCAGAAGGAAGATAGACAGTTCGAATCAATTGTTTACGACTAGCGCCCAGCATTTTGGCATTTGCTAGGATACTTGGACTGACTTCTTTAATGCCCTGATATACATTAAAAAAAACAACAAAAAATACTAAGGTAATTGCTAAAGCAACTTTTGACCAAATACCTAAACCAAACCAAACCGCGAAGATAGGCGCAAGAATAACTCTTGGCATAGAGTTTAAAGCTTTAATGTATGGATCGAATATCGCTGAAAAAATAGGTGATAAACCTAAAAATAGCCCAAAAAAGGTACCCGCAATAGTTCCTATAGAAAAGGCAAGACTCGTTTCAAGAAGTGTTATTCCAAGATGCCAATAAATATCTTTTTCTATGATCAACCAATTCACTAGTCGTTGAAAAACAATGAGTGGTTCACCGATAAAAAAAGCAACATGGGTTGAGCGACTAAAAAACTGCCATGCCAGGACAATCATGATGAGTATCAATAATTGCCAAGTAATTACTATGGTCTTTTTTGAAATATTTATTTTATACATGATTCAAAGTCTTCATTTGATTTGAATAGCTTTTCATGACCTCAGAACGAAGTACATCCCAAATCTGACTGTAGTACTCATGGAATCTTGGGTTGGACTTGATTTCGGCAACATCTCTTGGCTTAGGAAGATCGATTTGAAAATTTCCAATAGGATGCGAAGCTGGTCCAGCGGACATCACAATGACTCGGTCACTCATCGCAATTGCTTCATCAAGATCATGGGTAATAAAAAGAACCGACTTACCTTTTTGAGTGGAGGAGACCTGACATAATTGGAGTAGTTCATTTTCCATCAATTGTCGTGTTTGAACGTCTAAGGCAGAAAATGGTTCATCCATAAAAATAATATCTGGATCAAGTGCGAGAGTTTGGGCTAAAGCCACTCGTTTTTGCATACCTCCTGATAGCTCATGCGGAAAACGATCGCCAAAATTTCCTAAGCCTACTTTGCGCAACCAATCATTTGCAATATCTTCTTGTTTATCTCTAGCAATGTGATGATATTCGAGCCCTAACTTTATATTTTCTTTTGCGCTTCTCCAGGGCATCAAAGTATTGGCTTGAAACATATAACCTGCATGCTGATTAATGGAGCGCAGTTCTTCTCCGAATACGATCACCTTGCCATGGCTCGGACTGATTAAGCCAGCAGCCACATTCAAAATGGTTGATTTTCCACACCCAGTTGGTCCAACGATGGAAACAAACTCACCAGCATGAAGGTCTAAAGAAACATTTTCAATAGCAATATATTCAGATGTAGTTTCAGATGATGTGAAACTACAACGAATATGATTTAAAGACAGAACATGTTGAGAGTTCATGAGTTGACTTACTTATATTTTTGATTTGCTTTGATAACAAAAGAATTTGTATATGTTTTAGATAAATCAATTTTTTTATCTGCAATCTCTTTCTCAAATTGTGACAGCATACGAAGTGCCGTGTTTGGCCCATCGGCTGGAATAATTCCATCAGGAGAAATTGCTTCTTTCACCCCTTGCCATGCTGCAAGGTACAAGGATCGATCACCCAAAAGATAATTTTCAGGAACTGTTTTAACAATATCTGAAGGACCTGCTTGATTGAGCCACTTTAAAGCTCGGACGATAGCGTTTGTTAATGCTTGTGTAGTATTTGGATTTTTTTCAATAAAACTTGTTGGGGCATACATCACCGCAGCTGGCATATTGCCGCCATAAATAGCTTTGGTATCTTTCATTGTTCGAGTATCTGAAATGATTTTGATATCGTTTTTTTCCAAAAGCATTGTAATGACGGGATCTAAATTACAAATAGCATCTAGCTGTCCTGAGCGCATCGCAGCAACCGCACTTGGTCCAGCTCCAACACCAATAAAAGAAACATCAGAAGGTTTTAAACCTGCTTTTGCCAATACATAACTAGCCATCATACTGGTAGATGACCCTGGTGCTGTGACACCAATTTTTTTACCTTTTAAGTCAGCAATCGATTGATAGTTCGGCATATTCTTGGTTGAGTAGGCAAGCACAATTTGTGGCGCACGCCCTTGCAAAACAAATGCTTGAATATTTTGACCTTTAGCCTGCATATTGATGGTGTGTTCATATGCTCCAGAGACGACATCAGCACTGCCCCCAACGAGTGCTTGAAGAGCTTTTGCTCCACCAGGAAAATCAGATATTTCGACGTCTAGTCCCTCATCTTTAAAGTAACCTAAACGTTCAGCAATCGTTAATGGTAAGTAATAGAAGAGATTTTTACCTCCTACAGCAATACTCACCTTTGTTTTTTCCAGTTTATTTTGTGCAAAAACTGATTGAAATGAAAGGAATGATAATAGGACGGTTAATAAAACCACTTTTAATATTTTGAATTGTTTAAATATCATATTCTTCAATGGGATAATGTTGTAGTAATAGAAAGTTATTTTGCTTTAAAAACAGTTATAAATCAGCACAGACACTATTAATAACATAGAAAATAGCCATTCATAGTCTACAACTTTATTTTTTTTAGCCGTAATCAATGAATTTACCTAACAATCGAGTTTTTTATCAAGTGAAGTTTAATTGTTTAAAAATTATTACGCTTCTTTTAGGAGTTGGTTTTTTGCCACCAGCCTTTTCGGAAGGGTTGGTGAATGGCTTATTGCAACAACGAGCAAATGCTTTTTTAACCGTTATTAGTTATTCTTTGACTCCTGATGTAACAACAGGTTCACTTTCATTGAATGATAGTGCATTGAGTAATCCTGAGTTATCAATGACATCTCTAGGAGGTGGAGGGACATTAAGTGAGAGTTTCCCGTTATATGTTGAGGGAACTATTGCTTTAAACCGCTACAACCCTACCTTTATTAGTAGTGGTTCGACGCCGGTCACAATTCCTGTGAGATGGAACAGTATTTCTGGGACTGGTGGAATTGGATGGGATTTTAAATTGAATGAGCAATTTAAAATTCGACCGATACTTAATGTTTCTCTTGGTCATGTAGAAAGTGATATTTCAATTGCTTCTAGGGTGATTGAAAGTAAAACTGGTGTTAGTCTTGATTTCTTAAATAGTGGGCGCCTTAATGCTTATGGATTAGGCGGTTCTATCGTGCTTGATTATGAGGACTATCGCCCCGATCAGGAAAATGAATTTGAATTACGTTATACCAATATTCAATTAACAAGTTTTGACTCTTCAAAATCTGTTGAAGGTCATGCGAGCGCGCAAAGTTTAGGTTTATGGTCACGTCGAAGAGTTCCAACAGGGTTTACCCTAATGGGTAGTACTGTTAGAAGTGTTGTTGAGTTTGCACATACTCAGTATTTGGCTGACTCTCGGGGGGCTTTGGGATTTAATTTTCTCTCTAGTATAGGTACTGGCTTAGAGCTTGATATCAAAGACTATGATATCTTTTTTACCCGAGCAAGACTTATGGTGAGGTACCAATTTGCTCCGGATATTTCTGGATATTCAATTGGGGTTGCCGCTAGTTTTTAATCTTTAATAAACCACCAAAATACAATATTTATTCAAATTGCATGGTTCTGAATAAGCTCCTAAAAGCTCACCTAAACATATAATCACATGTTATTCTGTGTAATGTAAAATTCCAAAAATGTTATTTTTTAGAGATTAATTGAGGGCATGATGAAAAAAAATAAGTTCATACAACTTGGTTTAGTAGTTTTGAGTGGCTTGATGATGGGCTTTGCATCAGCACAAACTGTCAAAATTGGATTTATGGGTACTTATAGCGGTCCTGGTGCTGCTCAAGGCGATCAGTTGGATAAAGGCGTGAAGCTTTTCATGAAGCTCAACGGAGATAAGTTACCTCCTGGTGTAAAAGTAGAAATTATCACGCGTGATGATACTGGACCAAATCCTGATGTTGCCAAGCGTGTTGCACAAGAATTGATTGTCCGTGAAAAAGTAAATTATCTAACTGGTTTTGTTTGGTCTCCAAACATGGCAGCTATTGGTCCATTAACGACAGAGGCAAAAGTACCTTATGTGAGTATGAACGCTGCAGCGGCAAGAGTAATGATTAATGCTCCTTATATGGCACGTACTTCATTCACGCTATGGCAATCTGCTTACCCATTAGGACAATGGGCTGCCAAAAAATATAAAAAGGCTTACACAGCTGTGAGTGATTTTGCTCCAGGTCATGAAGCTGAAGAAGGTTTTATTAAAGGCTTTAAAGAGGGTGGTGGTGAGATCCTTGGTAGTGTCAGAATACCTGTAGCTAACCCTGATTTCACACCATTTATTCAGAAGATTAAGGATACAAAACCTGATGTAATCTTTGGTTTTAACCCTGCTGGAAAAGCAGCAACTGGAATGATGAAAGCCTATTCAGACTTAGGACTTGCAAAAGCCGGTATTAAGTTTATTGGTACAGGTGACATTGTGACTGATGAAGAATTACAAGGTATGGGTGATGTTGCTCTTGGAGTGACGACTGTTCATCACTATTCAGCTAATTCAAATCGCGCAAGCAATCGTGCTTTCGTAGCAGCATACAAAAAAGAGTTTGGTGAAAACTTAGAGCCTGGTTTTATGGCTGTTGGGGCCTGGGATGCGATGGAAGCAATTTTTTACACGATTCGTGAACAAAATGGAAAAATCGATCCTGATAAAACTATGGAGTTATTGAAAAAATACAAAAGCACAACAAGTCCACGTGGTGAATTTTCGATCGATCCTGAGACTAGAGACGTAATTAATCCAGAATATTTACGCGAAGTTCGTAAAGTAAATGGAAAATTAGCAAACGTTGAGATAGAAACTCTCAGTACTGGTATTAAAGACCCTATGAAGGAATTTGATAAAAAGAAATAATTGTTTTGACTTTTATTTTTTTGGATCAGTAATAAACTGAATGGATTCTTTTTTAGCAGCAATTGTTAGTGTTTTATTCTATGGCGTAGCCTATGGGATGGTGCTTTATGTCATTTCTGTAGGCTTATCCATCACGATGGGAATGATGGGGATTGCCAACTTGGCTCATGGAGTTTTTGCCATGTGTGGCGGTTATATTCTTGTAACTGCTTTGGCTAAATATCAAATCCCATTTCCAATTGCACTTGCACTCTCATTTTTGATCGTTGCATTTTTTAGTGTATTTCTTGATCGTTTGTTATACAAACATATTTACGATGCTCCTGAACTTGAGCAGGTCTTATTTAGTATTGCTTTAATCTTTATTTCAATAGCAATTGCCCGTTTAATCTTTGGCACCTTACAGCAACCTGTGATGTTGCCAGATTATTTAAAAGATCAATTTACATTTTTAGGGCGAGACTTTCCGGCATATAGGGTATTTATTATTGTTTTTAGCGCAATCCTCATTGCCGCTCTGTGGTTTGGTGTGGAGAATACAAAATGGGGAGCAATGGTCAGGGCAACAGTTGATAACCGTGCGATGGCACAGTCTATTGGGATTAATACAAAGTTATTATTTAGTATTACTTTTGCGGTAGGAAGTGGACTTGCTGGTATGGGTGGAGCTTTAGGCGCAGAAATTATTGCGATTCAGCCGACCTACCCCTTTGAGCAATTAGTCTTCTTTTTGATTGTTGTTTCCGTGGGTGGGCTGGGAAGTTTAAAAGGCCCATTCTTTGCGGCGCTATTGATTGGTGTTCTCGATACAGCTTGTAAATATTGGATACCTGAAGTGGGAGCTTTCTTCATTTATATCGTCACTATTGGAATTTTATTGTGGCGTCCTCTTGGTTTAATGGGGAAACGTGCATGAGTAAATTAGTTGGTTTCCAATCGAATCCACGTTTAAGAATTTCTGAGCTCATCCCTTGGGTTTTGGCATTAGTTGTCTTCTTTGTATTGCCAGACTATCTATCATTGGGCGCACAAATACTTACCTATATTTTGTTTGCACTATCTTTAGATTTGATCACTGGCTATGCTGGGGTAGTTACCTTAGGTCATGCAGCTTTTTTTGGAGTTGGGGCTTATACCTGCGGTATTTTGTCAGCCAAGCTAGGTATAACTGATCCATTACTACTTCTTTTGATAAGTGCGATCGTTTGTAGTTTGCTGGGAGTTAGTACCGGCCTTATTATTTTGCGAACACAAAAATTAACACAATTAATGTTAACTCTAGCAATCGCAGCATTATGTTATGAGGTGGCTAACAAAGCCACTACTATCACAGGTGGTGCAGATGGCTTGACTGGAGTAATTATCGGACCAGTTTTTGGTTTATTTAAATTTGATTTCTTAAATAAAACAGCTTATCTCTGGTGTTTGGTTATTTTATTTATTTTTTGGTATTTAGTAAGACGATTAATTTACTCGCCATTTGGAATTACTCTCACAGGAATTAAAGAGAACAAACAAAGAATGCAAGCCATTGGCGTTCCAGTTAACTCCTATTTATTAAAAGCTTACACTTTTTCCGCCATGATTGCCGGTATTGCAGGGGCTTTGATAGCACAAACCAACCAATTTGTAGGGCTTAATGTGATTGGCTTTGAGCCATCAGGCGAAATACTTGTTATGTTGATTTTAGGTGGTGTAGGCAGAATCTATGGAGCTTTTGTTGGACCACTAGTATTTTTAGTGGCTCAAGATTTTCTTGCTAAACAATTTCCAGAGTACTGGAATTTAGGAATTGGTTTGATGTTATTAATTGTGGTTTTATTTGCCAAGGGTGGAGTTTTAGGTGTCTTTGATAAGTTAACTACATTTGTGAGGTCTAGCAAGTGACATTAGCTCTTGAGACTATTAGCTTATCCAAACGATTTGGGGCATTGACGGTATCAGATCAGATTGATTTTCAACTTGAGCCAGGTGCAAGACATGCTTTAATTGGGCCCAATGGCGCTGGTAAAACTACATTCGTTAATTTATTAACGGGACGCTTAACCCCTTCATCTGGCCACGTAAAAATGATGGGTAAAGAAATTAGTTCGCTCAATGAAAGCCAAAGAGTGAAGATGGGCTTGGGGAGAACTTTTCAGATTAACTCATTATTTAATAAGATGACTGTTTTAGATAATGTGTCTTTAGGAATTTCAGAGCGACTTGGCATTTCAAAAAAAATGTGGAGAAATGCAAGTGCATTTACAAAGTTAAAAGAAGAATCACTCGAGATCTTAAGTCTTTTAGGGATTGCTGATGATGCTAATGAAAGAGTCAATCAACTACCATATGGTAAGCAACGTCTTGTTGAAATTGCGATCTCTCTAGGTTTGAAGCCTAAAGTTTTATTGTTAGATGAACCTGCGGCAGGCGTGCCCTCCATGGAGTCAGGTCGGATTTTGCAGGCTTTAGATGTTTTGCCGAAAGATATTGCTATTTTGATGATTGAGCATGATATGGATTTGGTGTTTCAGTTTGCCTCAAAAATTACTGTATTAGTTCAAGGTGCAGTCTTGTGTGAAGGCACTCCTGATGAGATTGCGAATGATCCCCGTGTTCACCAAGTTTATTTAGGAGAGCCGAATGAGTGAAGATACCAATAAAATAGCTCTTCGCTTACAAGGTATTCATGCGGGATATGGTGAGTTAAATATTCTTGAGAATATTAATATTGAAATTCCAGCTAAAACGTCTTTAGCCCTTTTAGGAAGAAATGGCGTTGGTAAGACAACTTTGATGTCAACAATTATGGGGCACGCAACCCTGCATTCTGGCAGTATTGAATTATTTGGGAAACCAATCCAATCTTTACCAGTATATGAACGATCACGATTAGGGATAGGTTATGTTCCTCAGACAAGAGACATATTTCCATCATTAACCGTTGAAGAAAATATGCTAGTTGCAGCTAGACCAGGCCGTTGGCCTCTTGAAAGGGTTTATGAGTTATTTCCTCGTTTAGCTGAGCGAAAAGATAATATGGGAAATCAATTATCAGGTGGTGAGCAGCAAATGTTGGCGGTTGGACGTGCTTTGATTTGTGATCCCAGTCTATTGTTGTTAGATGAGCCCTTAGAAGGTTTAGCTCCAGTGATTGTACAAATGTTAATGGATGTCATAAAAAAACTCATAAGAGAAGAGAATTTGACCGTCATATTAGTGGAGCAGTCAGCAAAATTGGCATTGCAAGTGACCGATCAGGTGCTAGTTCTCAATCGTGGGCAAGTAACCCATCAGGGCAAAAGTTCGGAATTGCTAAGCCAACCTGAACAACTAGCTAAGTTAATTTCTGCAAATTAAAAGTTTTATTTAAATATGGTAAATTACATACCATCATAAGTTTGAACTTCAACATAATATTTAAAATTCAGGGGCATTTTGAGAACTTATAATATATTGTTTCTTTGTACGCATAACTCAGCAAGATCGATTATTGGCGAAATATTAGCCAATACACATATAAGTAAAAAGTTTGTTGGTTATTCTGCTGGATATCATCCGATTGAATATGTTCATCCTTTGACATTAGAAATTGCCGATGAATGCGGCTATCCTCGTGACAAGTTGCGGTCTAAGTTGTGGAATGAGTTCGCTAGTTTTGAATCTCCCAAAATGGACTTTATCATTAGTGTATGTGATGGCCCTGTCGTTTCTGGTCAACCATACTGGCCTGGTAATCCTGTTTCTGCAAGTTGGGGATTTGATGATCTTGCACTTGTAGAGGGCAGTGATGAATTAAAAAGAAGGGCATTCAAAAAAGTTAAAGTTGAGCTTCAAAGAAGACTAGATATATTGTCCTCTTTGCCTGAAACTTCATTAACTCAAGAAACTCTCCAACTCATCCATCAAAAAATATAAATCCCTATTTTTAGCGAAACTGAGTATGAATATGGATACCCTCCCTCGCATCGTGAGGGGCATTCCAAATTTCTGATTCAATTGCTCGGGTTGCTTCTTTGTAGCCTGTTTGAGACCTTGCTTCGATTCCTTGTTTAGAAAAATCAATGTCTTTATATTGATCTTCCCCATCGAGTCGATCAATCGTCAGATGGATAATGTGCATAGTGCTATCGCATCCCCAGGTCATCAGTTCTTGAACCTGAGGATTATTCTTTTCATCTTCTGACAAGTGACGAGTCAACTCACGGATAGTGTGTCGTAAGCGGTGTAATTTTTTTTCTTTATCTAAAAAATGATCACGACTCGAAAATTGAATATCTTTTTGTTTGGATAGGACTTCATTAATTGTTTTCGGCTCTGCACTGACTGGATTCCAGAGTTGAACCGAAAAAATGACTGAACTATTTCTAGGGTTATCGTCTAATACAGCTTCAATCGGCGTGTTAGAAAAAATTCCACCATCCCAATAAGGTTCCCCATTGATACGAATAGCTGGAAATGCAGGGGGCAAGGCCCCAGAAGCCAATATGTGGTCAAGCTCTATGATTTCTTTATGAGAATCAAAATAGCGCATTTCACCACTATTAGCATTCACAGCACCCACCGTAAATCGGACTTTTTTTGAGTTTAAATAATCAATATCAATAAGTTCACTGAGTGTATTTCTTAAGGGGTCAGTACTGTAATAAGACGCTTTTTCAATACCCAGAGGTAAGTTAGGATTAATCCATTGTGAAAAGCTCGGGGTAAAAAATCCCTTTACCCCATAGGAGACAGTCATGAAATTAAATAAAGATTTATTTTTCTCCGCTAATGCACGATTTTTATCTTGCATTAAATCCCAAAATTCCTGTAGTTTTTTGAGCCTTAACTCCGCAGGGTTACCTGCAATAATTCCGGCATTAATCGCCCCTATAGACGTACCTATGACCCAGTCAGGCTCGATTTGCTTTTCATATAAAGCTCGAAATACTCCTAATTGGTAGGCGCCAAGTGCCCCACCCCCTTGGAATACAAGAACTTTTTTAAATTGTTGAGGGATTTTTATTTGAACTAAAGATGATTTTTTCATAGGGGTATCAACTAGTAGGTGAGATAACTAAAAAAGTATTAATATGAAAAAAGTATACGTATTAAATATTGCAATTTCTCCTGAGAAAATTAAAAGATGAATCTTAAAAAGAGTATTGTCCTTTTGGGCTTATTGATGTTTTCTCAAATGGTTTTTTCACAAAATTGGCCTAGCAAACCAATTACATTGGTGGTTAGTTACCCTCCTGGAGGGAGTGCTGATACTATGGCAAGATCACTATCTGGACCTCTTGGTAAAGCTTTAGGAACTACAATAATCGTTGAAAATAAGCCAGGTGCTTCTGGCCAAATTGCTGCGGCATATGTCGCTAAAAGCGTAGGTGATGGATATACTTTGATGTTAGATGCTTCTTCATTTGCAGTAAATCCTGGCCTATTTAAAAAGTTATCCTATGACTCAACGAAAGATTTCAAAGTGTTAGGATTACTTGCACTTTTCCCTAATTTTTTATTATCTAATCCGAATTTTCAAGCAAAGAATGTAAAAGAATTAGTGGCAATGGCGAAAAATAAGCCTGACGAAATTGCATATGCAACATCTGGTAATGGGTCAGCGCAACATATGGCTGGGGCAATGTTTGAGATTAAGGCTGATATTAAAATGCAAGGAATTCCCTATAAAGGTGGTGCATTAGCAGTTAATGATGTGATGGCAGGTCAAGTTCCAATTATGTTTGGAACAATTGCTTCTACTAAGGCTTATGTGGATGCAAAAAAATTGAATGCTTTAGCGGTCACTAGTAAAAAAAGAGTTAGTGTAATGCCTGAGGTGCCAACTATGGCTGAAGCAGGGGTTCCGGCTTACGAGGTCTATGAGTGGAATGCAATTTTTGCTCCTGCAGGCACGCCAGATGCAATTACCAAAAAATTATCAGAAGCTATTGCTATTGCAATGCAATCAGGCGAGATGAAAGATCGCGTTGCCAGCCTTGGGGGTGAGGTGTATCAGGGGAGTATTGCAGAGGCAAATCAGTATATTCAACAACAAATGCAGGAATGGGCAAAAATTATTCGCGATAAAAATATTTCGCCGAACTAATTAACTCCAAACCAAATAATTCAATATTCATAAAAGACGAACCATTATTTAACTGAAAGCTATTTCTATGAGAAGAATTTTTCTAAGCCGTCTGTTTCTTTTGGCTTTATTTATATTAGGTATTTCCCAATCATCCCTTGCGCAAACGACGGACTTCCCCAATCATCCAATTAAATTAATTGTGCCAATTGCTCCCGGTGGTGGAACCGACATTATTGGACGTAAAGTAGCTCAAAAATTAAGTGATATTTTGCCCCAATCTACATTTGTTGAAAACAAGGCAGGCGCAGGTTCTCTAATAGGTACTGAGTTTGTTGCTAAAGCATCACCAGATGGTTACACCTTATTAGTTGGTGGTTTATTCAATATGGTAATGAATAAGGCTTTGATGAAAAACTTACCCTATGATCCAATCAAAGATTTTATTCCTTTAGGATATATTTCGGCGAACGCATTCGTGCTGTCTGTTCGACCCGATTTACCAGTTAATACTTTATCCGAGATGGTTAAGTTAATGAAGGACAAGCCAGGACAATTTACCTATGGTTCTGCTGGAATAGGTACTTTACAGCATGTATGGGGAAATATTTTGGCTGATCAACTGGGGTTGAGTTTAACTCACGTACCTTTTAAAGGAGCACCACAAGCATATCAAGAAATGATGGCAGGCCGCTTGGATATGATTTTCGATAATGTTGCAGCGTCTAAAGCATATGTTCAATCAGGTAGATTAAAAGGGCTAGTAACATCTGGTGAAAAAAGATCCCCTTTATTCCCGCAGTTGCCAACTATTAATGAGACTGGACTAACTAAGTTTCAAGGAGAAAGTTGGTTTGGAGTTTTTGCACCAGCCAATACTCCAGCACCCGTGGTTGCTAAATTACGTCAAGCTCTAGCTCAAGTCAATAAGGATCCAGAATTTATATCGTTAGTAGAAAAAGATGGTGGCAGAGTACTCAATATATCTGCAACTGACCAACAAGCTTTTTTACAAGATGAAATTAATCGTTGGGTCCCTTTGGTTGCAAAAAGTAATGTAAAAATTGACTAATCTTGAGATTTAGCAATATATAACTATTGATAAAAATAAATGTCAACTTGATCAATCTGCAAAACGTTATTAGCATGTGAGTATAGTAATTTTAGTTTTGGAATCAATGGTACTCTTTGATTAGGGATTTAAGATGCGAAATTTCAATAAGCAAGTTCTATCGACCATGATCATGTTAATGGCTCTTACAGTCGTTACTGAGGCCCATGCTTATCGAAACTGGCATCCCCGCTGGGGCTGGGGGGTAGGAGCAGGATTTGTAGGCGGTGCAGTGGTTGCATCACAATATCCTCGTCCTTATTACTATCAACCTTATCCTCCGCCAGTGGTATACCAACAACCAATAGTGGTGCCCGGTCCTCCTGTCACAAACTATCAGATACCACCCCCTCCTGCCTCAGCCAAGCCTTCCATTTGGTATTTTTGTGAGTCAGAAAATAACTTTTATCCTAATGTGGCGACTTGCCCAGAAGCTTGGAAGCCCATACAAACTGACTCATCCTCTGCCTATACACCACAAATGCCACCTCCGACTGTTTCGGTTACGCAGTAAGAAAACTTTTTAAGTACATTAAAGTCTGCTTATTCATGTAAATAAACTATATTATTAGTTATCCAACAAATAATATAGCTTAATGAAACTGCCCATTTTCCTCAAAAATTACAGCAACACTACTAAAAAGGTAATTTGGTTAGGGCTAAGCCTCATTCTGACCTTGGTTTTATTTGGATACATTGCCATTGAGACGGCAAGGAAACGTCAGACAGAGTCGTGGGAACGACAGATTGAAAGCATAACTTTGTCACTTTCTATCCAAACATCTCAATCCATTGATACAGGTTACATTGTTTTAGACACCCTAGTGAATGCAATTACGAAATATGACTTTAAGGATGCAGATGATTTTAGAAAGAAAATGTCAACAAAAGAAGTTTTTGACATTTTACAAACCCGAAAAATGGGCCTTTCCCAAATTGACGTAGTTTCAATTATTGGTAGTAATGGCGATAACTTGAACTTTTCGAGGTTTTATCCGGTTTCTGGGATTAATTTAAGCGAGAGAGATTACTTTAAAGCACAAAAAGAAAATCCAAACTTACCTATTTATATTAGCAATTCAGTAAAAAATAAAGGTAATGGTAAGTGGACATTTTATTTAAGTAAACGAATCAATGACAACCAAGGACGATTTGCTGGAATTGTTTTGGTCGGTTTTTCGGTAGATTATTTAACTGATTTTTACGAAAAAATAGCCGAAAATTTGGGTGCTGGTACAACGATTAATTTATTTAACGATAACTATGAATTGCTTGCTAGATATCCATCTAAAGATGCTGCAATTGGGATTAGGATTACTGAGGGAGCAGCCTATCAAATAACAAAAGTTCAGGGTAAGAATAGCGGCATCATGCTATTAAATAATATTCGAGCAACAACGGGAATTGCAGAGCCTCGATTATCGTCTGTCAGAATGGTGGAAAAATATCCTCTGATTAACGTAATTATTGTTCCCATGGACCTTGTTTTAAGTGGTTGGTATAAGGTGGCTTACCAAATTGCTTTCGTTATTTTATCTGGGATTTTAGCAATTGCAATTGGTATGCGATATTTTGTGAGGGCTCTGAATTTGCAGGAAGTTAACTTGCACGAGCTTGAGGAGTTAAAAACCTCTGCAGAGATAGCCAATCAAACCAAATCTAAATTCCTGGCCACCATGAGTCACGAGATCAGAACACCCCTCAATGGTATTTTGGGTATGGCTCAGATTTTATTAAGTCAAAAAGTAAGTGATGTAGATAAAAATCATCACATTCAAACGATTATTAATTCAGGGAAAAACTTACAGACACTTTTAAATGATATTTTAGATTTTTCCAAAGTAGAAGCAGGGAAGGTAGAATTATTTGAATCACCGATAGAACCAACCAATTTAATTCAAGAAACGATTGATTTATTCTCTGAACTTGCTAAAAGTAAAAATCTAGAATTAATACAAGTTTGGTTAGG